>Ga0308168_1000637_pt1 | contig 39978 bp, 38 predicted proteins | sample PhyCR2_FD_202133 | JGI IMG/M metagenome (GOLD analysis project Ga0308168, IMG submission 202133) | Phyllosphere microbial communities from UC Gill Tract Community Farm, Albany, California, United States - DLSLRC.R2 | ecosystem: Host-associated > Plants > Phyllosphere > Unclassified | place: USA...
GGCTGGTGCCCGGCCCCGAAAGCCTGAAGGAATAAGCTGAGGGCACCGCGAAGCGGCGATTTTCTTGCCGGGAGCCCGGGTAGCCAGGGTGGTGGCGATTGAGCCACCCTGGCACGTTCACCGGTTCAGGCGTATCAGAGAAGCAAGGAACGTGAGGTGAACGGAACTACCTCCTGAGTCGCATGCTCCCCCCTCACCCTAACCCTCTCCCTCAAGGGAGAGGGGATCGTCCGTGCAAATATTTTTTGTGGGGATCCCTCAACCCACAAGGAGAGGAAGCAACTTGCATTGACCTACGCACCCGAAACCTTCGGGAAAATCTCCAGATACTTCTGCGAGCCATAAAACGGGATCACCAGAAACGCCATGCCCGCCGTACCGCTGGCTAACTGCACCGCCATATCGCCGTTGCGGGTAATAAACAGCGTCCGCTCCTGCCAGCGACAGCCGACGCTCATATCCGGGGTGCAATTTTTGAATTTTGTTAACAGCACGCCCTCTTTGGTCAGGAAGAAGTACCGGCTTTCGACATCGGACGGTTTTGCCGCCGACTCATCCAGCAGCGCGTAAGTCTCCTCGCGCAGCGTTCTGTTTTGCGCATCCAGCGATTTCACCTGCAGCGATTTGGCAGGATAGTTGAAGCGTAACTCCACCATCGCCGCGTTGTCGGCTCTGACATACAACGTCTCGGCCAGATCGTTTGCACCGTAGTATTTTCCGCCGCCCGGCTTGAGCGGTTTCGTCATAAAGCGGTATAGCGTGTGACTGCGAATATCCTGGCGGTTAGGATACTCCGCGTTAAATTGCGCTTTTTGCGGCGCACTGACGACGCAGCCGGTGAGTAATAACAGACAAAGCAGGACAGACAGTTGGCGCATAACTATTCCCTGTGCAGACATTCAGAGTATGTTGACGGTGCTCTCTAACCAGCCAGGAAGATGTTCTCTGTACCAGTTGAGATAGGTTTGATAATCGCTTTTCTGCCGCGTATGCAGCAGTAAAATCACCTCTGTCACGATCCAGGCTTTCGCAATGGCAATCTCTTTGGCTAAATCACGAATCCCGGGATAACAGGCAATTAGACTATAACGATCCGCCAGGGCATTGAATGCCTGAAGGGTGCCCATCCCCTTAATTAGGGGGGCGAGGTCGATAGCCGGACTTCCCGTTCCAAACCGCTCCCAGTCAAAAAGCACCCACTCACCGGTGTCTCTTCTTCCCCAGTTACCTGCATTACTGTCGCCGGAAATTAAGCCCCGATGATGAAACAGCGCCTCGCTGTGCTGATGAAAACAACGCATCTGCTGTGCGGCGCGGTCCGGTAATGCCAACAGCGCGAGGGAGGCCTCAAGCGCCGCGGAGGACCAGACGTGAGGATGATAAATCCATAAAGGATCCGGCGGAAAACCATGCAGACGAGCCAGCATCGACAGCACCTCGTCGCCTGCCACAGCATCTTGATCCACCGGATGGGGAATATATTCCAGCCTTAACTTACGTCGGGAGGCATCGGCGTATAGCAGCGCGGGAGAAATAATATCTGCCTGACGCAGTCGCGGCGCAGCGGAGTGATAAAACGCAAACTCGACCTCACTGACGGGGTACTTCTCGATAACCCGACGCCCCTCTTCATCGCGATTCAGCGTGACTTTCGCGGAACCCATCCGGGATAAATTATCTTCAGACATGCTTGATTCCTTTTATGACCCATTCACTGCCGATTGCCAGTAAAGCGGCGAACCAAACGCCTCAACGTAGTAATCAATCACTGCCCGTACGTTCAGCGGCGGGTGGCGCGTGTTGGGGTAGATCGCCGCGATGTTGAGGGGCTCGGTATTGATGGAGGTTTCCCATTCCGGCAGCAGTTTCACCAGCTCACCGCTCTGGATCCGGTCGCCAATCAGCCAGTCCGGGAACAGCACGATCCCCATCCCGCCCAGCGCGGCGATCAGCAGGGTTTCGGCGTTATTAGAGGACATCAGCGGCGTGACGGGATAGTGGACCCACGCCTCGCCGGGTCGGCGCAGCAGCCAGCGGTTGGGGCCGGACGAGCCGCGATAGACCAGGCATTGGTGACGCATAATGTCGTCCGGCGTTTCCGGCGTGCCGTATTTACGCAGACAGGCCGGCGAGGCAGCCAGGTGATAAAACTGCTGGCCCAGCACCCGGGCGTGAAAGGAGGAGTCGGTCAGCGCGCCGATGCGAAAGATCACGTCGGCGGCATCGCGATGGGGATCGATGTAATCATCGGTCAGCGTCAGCTCGATGCTGAGCCGGGGATAGCGTTCCGTCAGGCCGGGAAGCCCGGGGGCGATATGCCGCTGGCCAAAAAAGACCGGGGCGTTGATGCGGATGACGCCGGACGGCTCCCGCTTGCGCTCGTCCAGCTCCCGGCGCGCCTCGTCAAGATTGCCGAGCATCAGGCGGGCAAAGCGAATAAACAGATGCCCGCTCTCGGTGGGGATAATCGCCCGCGTGTTGCGATAGAAAAGCTGCTGACCAAGGGCGTCCTCCAGCTGATGAATCACGCGGGATACCTGCGACGCCGATATCCCCTCCCGACGCGCCACCACCGAAAAGTTCTGGGTTTCATAGACCGCAATAAAGATCTGCAGCCAGCGGATATTGATATTTGCGGCGTCGTACATTGATGCATTTCCTGCACAGGTGTTTATTGCATTATGGCATTTTTCTCACGGATAAACAGGCGTACGCTTCCCGGCCTCAACAACGGAGAGACGGCGTGGTATGCAACTGATATTGATTTTATTCGTGATCGCGGGCGGTATGGGGCTGTCCGTCGAGGCAGGACTGCTGGGGCCGCTCGGCGGCGAAGTGGGCGATCTGTGGGCAACGTTCAGCGTGTTCGGCGTCGGTGCCGCCCTGACGTTTTTGCTGATGCTGTTTTTCAGCCCGCGCAACAGCCCGTCGTTTTTCGCTCAGCCTTCATGGCAGCTGCTGGGTGGGGTGCTCGGCCCGGTCTACGTCATTATTCTGACCATCGCGACCCCGGCAATCGGCATCGCCATGACCATGATTGGCATCCTGGCGGGCCAGGTCTTTAAGAGCCTGATCATCGATCACTACGGCCTGCTGGGCACGCCGCACCGCAAAATTGACAGTAAACGCATCATCGCGCTGGGGTTCATCATCGCCGCGCTGTTTCTGGTTGCACAGGGGTAACACTATGACATTTATCATGATTATTCTGGCAGTTATTGGGGGTGCGACGCTGAGCATTCAGGCCGCCATCAACGGCCAGCTGGGCAGCAAAGTGGGCGTCTTCAAAAGCGCATTCCTGACCTTTTCCGTCGGCGCGCTGATCACCGCCCTGCTGATCTTCTTCTTTGAACCGAAACAGGCCGTCACCCTGCTGGATGTGCCGAAATGGCAGCTGCTGGGCGCAATGTTTGGCGTACCCTACATCGTGATCATGGTGCTGGCCGTGCAGCGTATCGGTACAGCGGTCGCCACGGTGGCGGTGATTTTCGGTCAGCTGACCATGAGTATGCTGATCGACAATTTCGGCTGGCTGGGCAATGCGGCTATTCCCTTTTCGATGAGCCGTCTGGGGGCCATCATCTGTCTGGGGATCGCCCTGTTCTTTATCTATTCCAGCAGCCGAACGCCGGAAACGAAAGAAGAACCCTCCCAGGCCGTCGTCAACGAGTAACATTGCCGGGTGGCGCTGCGCTTACCCGGCCTACAAAGCCCGTAGGCCCGTGCAAGCAAAGCGCCGCCGGGCAAAAATGCGGCACGATGTTTATTTTACCCCTGCTTCACCCGGAACACCGATACCGACTGTGACAGCAGATCCGCCTGCTCGTTGACGCCCGCGGCGGTTGTCGCCACCTCTTCCACCAGCGCTGCGTTTTGCTGCGTAACGTGATCCATCTGGGTAATTGCAATGCGGATCTGCTCCACCCCGCGGCGCTGCTCCTCGGAGGCGAGAGCGATGCTCTCCATCACCTGGTTCACTTTGCCTACCGAGTGGCTGATATCCACCATCGTCTGGCTGGTTTTGTTGGCGAGATCGGCACCTTCCTGAATAAAGAGCGTGGATTCGTTAATCAGCGCCGAAATCTCTTTTGCCGAGTCCGCACAACGTCTCGCCAGATTACGTACTTCACCCGCCACTACCGCAAAACCACGGCCCGTTTGTCCGGCACGCGCGGCCTCTACCGCGGCGTTAAGCGCCAGAATATTGGTCTGGAAGGCGATGCCATCGATGACGCTGATAATGTCGACCATCTTCTGCGCGCTCTGGCTGATGGCGTCCATTTTTTTCGTCACGTCCTGCATCTGTTTTTCGCCTGCGTCAGCGATCACCGCCGTATTCTGCGCCATCTGCGAGGCATTAAGCGCATTATCGGTGTTCATTTTCACGGTGGCGGTGATCTGCTCCATGCTGGCCGCCGTCTCAACGACTGCCGCCGCCTGCTCTTCCGTCCGTCGCGAGAGATCGCCATTGCCGGAGGCGATCTCGTGGGTTCCGATGGTAATGCTCTGGACGCCGTTACGAATGGATCTGACGGTTTCGTTCAACCCTGCCTGCATGGTCTGCAGCGCGGCGCACAGTTGGCCGATCTCATTGCTGCTGGAGACCTGAATATCGCCGGTCAGATTGCCGTTGCCGATATTATCAAAATGGTGCGCAACCTCCTGAAGCGGACGCACCAGCGTGTTACGCATCCAGATCCTGATAATAAAGAACATCACCATCGCAATTGCGCACATCGCCATCATCAACACTAATGATAATGAGTAGGCGTGCTTACTGAACAGGATAACGCGATCAAACTCCGCCTGGGTTTTACCAATGTAGGATTTATATTGGTTGTCCCACTGCTGACGCGATTGATTAATGGTGTCGCGATTATTATCAAGGAAAGTTTTTACCTCCTGCGAAGAAGGCGATGTATTTAATGTGTCTACATTTAATTTAATTGTCGCTACTATCTGATCGTAGCTACGTTTCATTATCTCGCCTAGCTCTGGCTGCGACGTCGTCAAACCGGGGATCTCAACAAACAGGTTGTACTGCCGATCGGCCTCTCTAAGTAATTCATTGATTTGATTTATTTTTGATGGCATATCCACCTGCTCATCATGCAGTCTTGCCTGAAAGGTTGCATCAATTAAGATGCGGGCATTTAACAGGCTGTCGCGGGTGGCATTTAAGGCCCGTTGTTCACTGGCATTGTAATTCATCTTTTCTATCGAGCTATTGCTGCTCTTAAGGAAATAAAGCCCCAGCCCGCTGGAAAGCATCAGCATCAGAGTAAATAAGCCCAGCACGAGCATTAGCCCGGTGCTAATTTTTAAATTTTTCACGTTGACTCCTCAAGTACCATAAAATTAATTAGGGTCTTTATCGGCAACCAGGAAGCCGCGTTGAGCGAATAAAAGCGATATTCAGGCTAAATGAAAAAAACGGAGTGAATAACTAAAGACGCGGAGAAGCGCAGCGTGAAAACTTGATGATCCGGATGAGTAACGTTATCAGGCCCACGGCCCGATTCGCCAGCCCGTCGCAAATTGGTTATGATCGCCCTCTCTTTTTTTCTCCGGTCAGCCTGATGTCTGCAATTATCGATACCTTTATTGCCCCGCCGTGCCACGACCCGATAGAGACGCTGTGGCAGGACGATCATCTGGTGCTGATCAATAAACCCAGCGGGCTACTGAGCCTGTCGGGGAAGAATCCGCAAAATCTCGATTCCGTGCACTACCGGCTGGTGCAGACTTTCCCCGGCTGCACTCTGGTGCATCGCCTTGATTTCGGCACCTCCGGGCTGATGGTGATTGCCCGTAACAAGGCAATCAATGCCGCCCTGTGCCAGCAGTTCAGCCAGCGCAGCGTGACCAAAATCTACACCGCCCTGCTCTGCGGCCATCTGGCCGATGACGAAGGGGTGATAGATGCGCCCATTGCGAAAGATCCGGCGCTGTTTCCGCTGATGTCGATTTGCGCTATCAACGGCAAACCTGCCCGCTCCCGCTATCGTGTGGTGGAGCGTTTTTATCACGAAGGGAGGGTGCCTGTGACGCGGGTTGCGCTTACCCCGGAGACCGGGCGCACCCACCAGCTGCGCATTCACTGCCAGCAGCTGGGCCACCCGATCCTGGGCTGCGATCTGTATGGCGGGCTCCTGCCGCCCGGCACCGAACGGACGCCGCGGCTGATGCTGCACGCCAGCGAGCTGCATTTTGCCCATCCCGTCAGCGGGGAGCCGATCGTCTTTCGCCATGTCAGCCCGTTCTGACATCCTGGCCGGTCGCCAGCGTAAGGAAGGCTTTTACCGTTTCACTGGTCGGCTGGCGTCGGCTGATTAATACCAGATTGGCGGTTAAGTCAGGTTCATTCAGCGGGCGATACACCAGGCCCGGAATAGCCACCTGCTGCAGGGGTGCCGGCACCAGGGCCAGAGCCAGCCCGGTTGCCGCCATCGCCAGCGTGCTCAGGGTGCTGCCCGAGCGGTAGGCAATATGACATTTATCCCCCAGCTTTTGCGTCAGCATGATAAACAGATGCTCATGCACGTCGTGCGCCTCATAGAGCACCAGAGGTTGTCCGGCCAGCATGTCGACCGTTAAGGCCGCATGCTGCGCGAGGGGATGATCGTCAGGCAGCGCGACGCGTATCTCCCAGTCACCAATACGTCTGACGGCAATGTCCGGGGCTGCAATATTGCTGTGCGCGGGGGTGTAACCGATGTCCAGTTGCCCAGCAAGAATGGCCTCGACCTGCTCCTGCGGGCCGGCTTCGTGGATCAGCAGCTCAGCATCGGGAAAACGTTGGTGAAACCGGCGCAGGTCGGCGATCAGCTTGCCGCTAAAAATGGCGTTCCCGGCAAAGCCTACCCGGACCCGGCCCGTCTCTCCGCGTAGGGCGCGCTCCACGCTTAAGCGGGTGTGCTCGGCCTGCTCCAGCGTCCGCCGGGCTTCGTCTTGTAATAATATTCCGGCTTCCGTCAGCTCCACCCGGCGACTGGTGCGGATAAAGAGCGCCCCGCCCAGCTCCTCCTCCAGCGCCTTGATCTGCATGCTCAGGGCGGGCTGAACGATGTTGAGCCGCGCCGCAGCCCGGCCAAAGTGGCCCTCTTCGGCGACGGCCAAAAAATACCGCAGATGACGTAACTCCATGCCCTACCCCATCGATAATTAAAACTGATTGATTAGTCATATCTCTCTATTTCATTTTATCGTTTTTTCGCGCCACACTGCATCCCGTCAACTCACAGGAGTAAAAGCGATGAATGATCAACACAACGACCGTCAACAACTCAACGATCTGATGAATGGCTGGATGCACCGGGATCTGGGCGAATGGGACCAGTTACGCGACCTGTTCCACCCTGATGGCACCATTGAGATCACCTGGTTCGAAGGGCTGGGAAGCGATTTTGTCGAGGGCTCCATGCGCATGGGAGCATCGGATTTACGCACCAAACATCTTATCGCTACGCCCGCAGTGACCTTCAATGCCACCGGCAGTAAAGCGATCCTCGAAACTAACGCCATCATCATCGCGGAGAACGTGAAGCTGAATATTGGCTGCGAATGCCACAACCGCTTCTACGACCTGGCCGAAAAACGAGACGGCGTATGGCGCCTGTTCCGTCGTCAGAGCGTTTACGACATGGGGACATTTACCTTCCCGATGGGGCCTGTAGAAATTGACCAGAAAGTCGTGGCGAAGTACCCGCGGGAATATGTTGCGCTGGCGTATCTGCTGGAGCAGAGCGGGTTCCCGCTGGGGCGCGTGTTTGCTACCCGCGGCAGCGAGCTGGAGGCCACCATGAAAGCTGAGGCTCAGCGCTGGCTGGCAGCCTGATCGATCGCGAACCGCTTCCGCGATGTTCTCTCTCTGATTTAACTGGTAGGGTGCTACTTCCTGTCTACATAACAGAGGTGCAAAATGCCGGAAGCGGTGAAAAATAACGATATCAACGCCCTGTATCAAAAACTGAATGCGATTGCCCAGACCGGATTGACCTTTTCAAAAGATGTGTTTGATACAGAACGTTATGAATCTCTTCGTCAAATCGCCACGGAGCTGATGGCTTCACGCTTCGATATTGACGCAAAGACGCTCCATCATGTGACCGAATCCGGTTACGCCACGCCGAAAACGGACGTGCGCGCCTTTATTCTGCGTGACGGCAAGCTGTTGATGGTCCGGGAAGCGGAAGATGGCTTATGGAGCCTACCCGGCGGCTGGGCAGACGTGGGCGACACCCCCTCTACCGCCGTCTGCCGTGAGGTTGCCGAAGAGACGGGGCTGCAGGTCAATGCCACTAAACTGCTCGGCGTCTGGGATCGCAATCTGCACGGCCATCCGCCCCTGCCATGGCATGTCTATAAGCTCATCTTTCTCTGTGAAGAGACCGGCGGCAGCCTGGCGATCAATCACGAAACCACCAGCCTCGGTTTCTTCGACATCAATGAACTGCCGCCGTTATCGCTGACGCGGATTGTCGCCGAAGAGCTGGAGGTCAGCATGGCGATCGCCACGTCCGATCGCCCGACCTTTTTTGACTGAGTGAGGCTGATGTAATGAAAAGACGCTATGTCGTTGCCGATGTTTTTACTGATAAACCCTTTCTGGGCAATCCCGTCGCCGTCGTTTTAGACGCAGAGGATCTGAGCACGGAGCAAATGCAGCGGATCGCCGTTGAGTTTGGCTACAGTGAAACGACCTTTGTTCTTCCGCCGGACGATGCTGCCCATACGGCGCGGGTGCGGATTTTTACCCCCTCGCGTGAGATTCCGTTCGCGGGCCATCCCAACGTCGGCACGGCGTTTGTGCTGGCAAGCTATGCCGCAATGAACGAGACGTCTCTGCCCGAGACGCTGCTGTTCGAAGAAATCGCCGGGCTGGTGCCCGTCAGGCTGTTAAAAGATAATGGCACGGTGACCGGTGCCGAACTCGTCACACCGGAGGCCTTGTCCTGCCGCTCTGAGGTTAGCCCGGAAAAGGTTGCCGCCTGCCTGTCGCTGACGGCGGAGGATATCCGCACCGAGGTGCATAACCCCGTTGTCGCCTCGGTTGGCCTGCCGTTTCTGGTGGTGGAACTCGTTTCCCGGGACGCGCTTCGCCGCTGCGTGCCGAATTTGCAGGGCTTCCGCGCAACTCTGCCGCTGGATGGCGCGGTCTCTGTTTATGCTTATACCCAGGATAAAGATGCCGGTGAGGTGGGCGATCTGCAGGCGCGGATGTTGACCCCGCGCATGACGGAAGATCCGGCGACCGGCAGCGCCACTGCCGCGGTAACCGCCCTGCTGGCGCTGCATCAGGATAAAACCACGCTGTCGCTACAGGTGAGCCAGGGCGTTGATATGGGCCGGGCAAGTTTGCTTTATTCGGGGTATGACGCCTCGTCAGGCAAACCCGTTGTGCGGGTGGGCGGCAGCTGCGTCATTACCCTGGAAGGAACGTTTAAGTTGTAAGGCATCGCCGGGTGGCGGCTACGCCTTACCCGGCCTACGAACGGCGGAATCCGCACCATAAGATAGCCACACGGACATGGCTGTGCGGCTTGCCCGGGCATTTGATACCACCATTGAGTTCTGGCTGAACTTGCAGCTGAACGTGGATATCTGGGAAATTCAGCACGACGAGCGCATGCAGGCGGAGCATCGGCAGATCATCACCGCCGCAGAGATGCTGGCGAAGAGAAAAGCGCCATCGTCTGTGGCGTAATTCTGCTCTCTTCCTCACGGAGAAGAAGCACTTCGTAGGCCGGGTAAGGCGTAGCCGCCACCCGGCAATGTCGCGCCGGTGCGCCCTGCTCCCCCCTCACCCCGCCTCCTGCACTTCCGCCGCCAGGTACACCCGCACGTAGCGCACAAACTTGCCAACAAACACCCCGGCGAACAGCCCGCCGGTGATGATGGCGAATGCGCTCGCTCCTGGACGTTGCAGCACCTCGGGGGCGATGGCGCTCATCACGCCCAGCACATACTTCACCGCAAAGGCCAGCATCATAAACGGCAGGGCCGAATAGTCCGCCCCGCGATAGATACTGCGTGGCGCAGCGGCACGCGCCACCGCCGTGCGTTTGATCAGGATGTAGCCCATCGCCGCGCCGCTGAGTAATCCCACCAGCCACAGGGAGCCGGTCGCCAGCGTCAGCTTGCGGAAAACCAGCAGATCGTAGACATCCCAGAGCAGAAAAATAGCCGGGATGATGGCCAGCTTCTCCAGCGCCACGGTTGCCGGTTTGCGTGCCTTTATGCCCCGGCCGATCAGAAACAGCAGGATGAGGTACACCCAGACCGGGGTGTGGATCAGAATACCCAAAATGAAATCAATCATATGGCTCACCGTCGCAGCTACCTCGATGACACCGCGTCACCGCTCCGGCTCAGTATTGCCTGGTGCACCTGATCCACCATCATACTTTATCAGGGTATTTAATTCCGCGCTTCGCTTACTCTTTTAGAAGTAGCATTTTCCATGAATCACTGTAATCCATGCATAATATACCTACCCGCTTCGCTAGATTATTTTTTGGTCACTATTTCGCGTTGCGAACAATATAAGAAATCAATTAAGACTAATCCCACGTATTTTTATTTTATATGCGCTATGCATCGCTTACCCCTATTGTAAACATCTGTAAAGAGCCCCGCCGCGTCTGGACTCGCGCGTTTCAACGAGACAGAGAAAAACGCGCAAAGCCGTTATCCCGGAAGGTCGTTTGATAACATCACCTTGAGGGAAAATATCTAAAAAACAAGCGAACCGATATTTCTTCCAACTCACCACGCGGACTGAAAATTATTCCAAAATTCCGGTTTGACTCTTCAAAAATACTGGCTAAATTTAATTCTGAACGACAACGGATACGAATGAAAACGTATCTTACTGACATAAACGATGTATATGAGGAAACATAATATGGCAGAGCAACGTGGTGGTTCAGGTAATTTCGCACAGGATCGTGAAAAGGCCTCTGAAGCAGGGAAAAAAGGTGGACAGCAAAGCGGCGGTAATTTCAAAAACGATCCGCAACGCGCTTCTGAAGCAGGTAAAAAGGGGGGTCAGCATAGCCATGGTGGCGGACGTAAATCTGACAACTCTTAATTCATCTCATTATTAAAGCCTGTTCTTCACTTTAATCGGTACTCTGCGAGTCCGCGGGCTCGCAGAATTTTTATGTCACTGGAGAAAAGCATATGAATATGAAAAGTATAGAGGATGTCTTTATTCACCTGCTCTCTGACACCTACAGTGCAGAGAAACAGCTGACCCGTGCACTGGCAAAATTGTCCCGCGAAGCCGCCAGCCCGGATCTGAGCGCTGCGTTTAAAGCGCACCTGGAAGAGACCCATGGCCAGATTGAACGCATCGATCAGCTCATCGAGAAAACGCCCAACGTTAAACTGAAAAGAATGAAGTGTGTGGCGATGGAAGGCTTAATTGAAGAAGCCAATGAAGTCCTTGAAAGTACAGAAAAAAATGAAGTCCGTGATGCAGCACTGATCGCGGCTGCGCAAAAAGTCGAACACTACGAAATTGCCAGTTATGGCACGCTCGCCACCCTGGCGGAGCAATTAGGCTATACCGAGGCGGTAAAATTATTAGCCGAGACGCTGGAAGAAGAGAAATCCACCGATCTTAAACTGACCGATCTGGCCGTCGGTAATATTAATCAGAAAGCGGAAAAGTAAGTCTGAATTAACCGAACCCGAGGAAGAAAATATGAATCACGTAGAACACTACCATGACTGGCTACGCGATGCTCACGCCATGGAAAAGCAAGCCGAATCTATGCTCGAATCAATGGCCAGCCGCATCGATAATTACCCTGATGTCCGCGCCAGAATTGAACAGCATATTTCTGAAACCAAGCACCAGATTACCCTGCTGGAAGAGATCCTCGATCGTAACGATATTTCCCGCTCGGTTTTAAAAGACTCCATGAGCAAAATGATGGCGTTCGGCCAGTCTATGGGTGGCATGGCCGCGTCGGATGAGATCGTGAAAGGCTCGATTAGCGGCTACGTTTTCGAGCAGTTCGAAATCGCCTGCTATACCTCTCTGCTGGCCGCGGCAAAAAAAGCCGGGGACGTGGCCTCTATCCCTGCCATCGAATCTATTCTGGCGGAAGAGCAGCGCATGGCCGACTGGCTTATCCAGCATATCCCGGATACCACGGAACAATTCCTCCTGCGCTCAGACGCTGAAGGCGTTGAAGCGAAAAAATAACCCAGGAGTGAGCCTATGTTTCGACACGTAAAACAGTTGCAATACACCGTTCGCGTCGCTGAGCCAAATCCCGGCCTCGCGAACCTGCTGCTCGAACAGTTCGGCGGCCCTCAGGGCGAGCTGGCTGCCGCCTGCCGTTACTTCACCCAGGGTCTGGGTGATGACGATGCAGGTCGTCGAGAGATGCTGATGGATATCGCTACCGAAGAGCTGAGCCACCTCGAAATCATCGGGACCCTGGTCGGCATGCTGAATAAAGGTGCCAAAGGCGAACTGGCAGAAGGCACCGAACAGGAAGCGGAGCTGTATCGCTCCCTGACGGCCAACGGTAACGACAGCCACATCACCTCTCTGCTGTACGGCGGTGGACCACCACTGACCAACTCCGGCGGCGTGCCGTGGACGGCGGCCTATATCGACACCATTGGTGAACCTACCGCCGATCTGCGTTCCAATATCGCGGCGGAAGCACGCGCCAAGATCATCTATGAACGCCTGATCAACGTCACTGACGATGTCGGGGTAAAAGATGCCCTCGCGTTCCTGATGACCCGTGAAGCCGCGCACCAGCTCTCGTTTGAGAAGGCGCTGCAGTCGATTCGCAATAATTTCCCACCGGGGAAACTGCCGCCTATCGAACAATATTCAACCACCTACTACAATATGTCTGCAGGGGATGATCTTCGCGGCAGCTGGAACAGCGACGAAAACTTTGAGTACGTTGCCGATCCACAACCCGCCGTTGACGGGGGCGACGGTAGCGCTCAGGTCACGCTTTCGAAAGAGCAGGCTGCTCTGTTGAAAGCGATGGCGGCGCGCACCGAGTCGGATCCGAAGGACAATCCGTTGACGGGCGCGGAGCTGGGGGCCGGTAAGAAAAAACCGTAACCCCCCGCCGAAGTCAATGCTGTACCACGATGCCCCGTTTCTTACGGGGCATTTCGCTGACAGGGGTAGAGTACGATGTTCGAACTCGATGCGTTTCATCTCGCCAGGCTTCAGTTCGCCTTCACAGTGTCGTTTCACATTATCTTTCCGGCCTTAACCATCGGCCTCGCCAGCTACCTGGTGGTGCTTGAGGGCATGTGGCTACGAACGAAAAATGATGTCTGGCGCTCGCTGTATCACTTCTGGTTAAAAATCTTCGCCGTTAACTTCGGCATGGGCGTGGTCTCCGGCCTGGTGATGGCCTACCAGTTCGGTACTAACTGGAGCGGCTTTTCCCAGTTCGCCGGGAGCATCACCGGTCCGCTGCTCACCTATGAAGTCTTAACCGCCTTCTTCCTCGAAGCGGGTTTCCTCGGCGTGATGCTGTTTGGCTGGAACAAGGTCGGGCCCGGCCTGCACTTTTTTGCCACCTGTATGGTGGCGCTGGGTACCCTGATGTCCACCTTCTGGATCCTCGCCTCCAACAGCTGGATGCACACCCCGCAGGGCTTTAGTATTGAGAACGGCCAGGTTATCCCCGAGGACTGGTTCGCCATCATCTTTAACCCCTCGTTCCCGTATCGCCTGATCCACATGTCCATCGCCGCTTTCCTGAGCAGCGCCCTGTTTGTTGGCGCATCGGGGGCCTGGCATCTGCTGCGCGGCAACGACACCCCGGCGGTGCGCAAAATGTTCTCGATGGCGCTGTGGATGGCGCTGCTGGTCGCGCCAATTCAGGCCTTTGTCGGGGATATGCACGGCCTGAACACTCTCGAACATCAGCCGGCGAAAATCGCCGCCATTGAAGGACACTGGGAAAATCCCCCCGGTGAAGCCACGCCGCTGCTGCTGTTTGGCGTGCCGGATATGGAAGAGGAACGCACCAAATATGGGCTGGAGATCCCGGCGCTCGGCAGCCTGATCCTCACCCACAGCCTGGACAAGCAGGTTCCGGCGCTGAAAGATTTCCCGAAAGATGAGCGGCCCAACTCGCTGATCGTCTTCTGGTCGTTCCGCGTGATGGTGGGCCTCGGGCTGCTGATGATCCTGATGGGGGTCGCCAGCCTGTGGCTGCGCCGCCGCCGTCGACTCTACCACTCCCGCCCGTTCCACTGGTTTGCCCTCTGCATGGGGCCCGCCGGTCTGGTGGCAATCCTCGCGGGCTGGATCACCACCGAGGTGGGCCGCCAGCCGTGGGTGGTGTACGGCTATCTGCGCACCATTGATGCGGTGTCGCTGCACAGCACCCTGCAGATGAGCATCAGCCTGCTGGCGTTTTTCGTCGTCTACTGCTCGGTGTTTGGCGTGGGGTATGTCTATCTGGTGCGGTTGATTAAGAAAGGGCCGCAGCCGACCGACAATCTCTCGTTAAATACCGACGGCAGGCCCGCGCGTCCGCTCTCGGCGGCAGAACCGGTACCGGAAGAGGAGAAACCATAATGGGCGTCGATATCTCAGTGATCTGGTTTGCCATCATCGTCTTCGCCACCCTGATGTACATCATTATGGATGGGTTTGATTTGGGTATCGGCATGCTCTTCTACTTTGAGCGCGATCCGCAGGCGCGTGACGTAATGGTCAACAGCGTCGCCCCGGTGTGGGACGGAAACGAAACCTGGCTGGTGCTGGGAGGCGCGGGGCTATTCGGCGCCTTCCCGCTGGCCTATGCGGTGATCATCGACGCCCTGACGATCCCCCTGACCGCCATGCTGATCGGCCTGATCTTCCGCGGCGTAGCCTTTGAGTTTCGCTTTAAAGCCACGCCGTCGCACCGTGCCTTCTGGGACTACTCCTTCGCCGGCGGCTCGCTGCTGGCGACCTTCAGCCAGGGCATTGTGGTCGGGGCGATGATTAACGGTTTCGACGTCGAGGGACGGCGCTTTGCCGGATCCGCACTGGACTGGCTGACGCCCTTCAACCTCTTCTGCGGGCTGGGGCTGATGGTGGCCTATACCCTGCTGGGCACCACCTGGCTGATCATGAAAAGCGAGGGGGCGTTACAGCGTCATATGCGGGATTTGACCCGTAAGGTGCTGCTGGCGCTGCTGGGCGTGGTGGCGGTGGTGAGCATCTGGACCCCGCTCGGCTGGCAGTATGTGTCCGAACGCTGGTTCTCGTTGCCTAACTTCTTCTACTTCCTGCCGGTGCCGCTGCTGGTGGCGGTATTTGGGGTCTGGATCTGGCGGCTCACCCGTAACCCGGACAGCCACGCCAGACCGTTTATTCTGACCCTCGGGCTGATTTTCCTCGGCTTTAGCGGGCTGGGCATCAGCCTGTGGCCGAACATTATCCCGCCACGTATCACCATCTGGGATGCCGCCGCCCCGCCTTCCAGTCAGCTGTTTATGCTGGTGGGCACGCTGCTGATCATCCCGTTGATCCTGGTCTACACCGCCTGGAGCTACTACGTGTTTCGCGGCAAGGTGACGGATACCGAGGGGTACCACTAAGCGAAGGTAAATGCAAAACGGCAACCCAGGTTGCCGTTTTTAGTGTCTGCACCCTGCCACAACGCCGGGTGGCGGCTACGCCTTACCCGGCCTACAAAACCCACAGCATGCACGACCCGTAGGCCCGGCAAGCGCCGCGCCGCCGGGCATTGCTGCACCCGGCCTACAGGCTATTTCCGCCGGGTGAGACACTTACCAATCAGCAGCAGCCCTGCCAGGGCGGCGGTGCCGAGCAGAGCTTTGCCCGGTACGCCGGAGGTGATGGCCGCAGCGCGGGGTTTGGCCTCCGGGGTAAAACGACCGTGTACCCGGTGCTCGCCGCCGACCGGTTCAGTCAGGTTATCCCGCCGCTCAGGCGGGTTGAGCGCCTCCTCCATCTGCCCTTCCCAGGCCTTTTTCACCATCATCCGGTCGAGAAAACCGGGGAACAGGAACTGGCCGACAATCGCCCCGATGGTGCTGCGCCCCACCCACAGCTCGCGTACCGGTCGCTGCGCCACACCAAAGATGGCCTCAGCGGCGACCTCCGGCTGAAACACCGGCGCAACCGGGCGCATGCTGTAGGCGAACTTATTCCGCGCCCAGTCAAACTGCGGGGTGTTGAGCCCCGGCATCTGTACCATCGCCAGATGCACGCCGCTGCGCTCATGCATCAGCTCGGTACGCAGCGCATCGGTAAAGCCGCGGATCGCCGCTTTGGCACCACAGTAGGCCGACTGCAGCGGAATGGAGCGGTAGGCCAGCGCGGAGCCGATCTGGATAATCACCCCGCGGTCCAGGGGGATCATATGCTCCATGGCGGCCCGGGTGCCGTTGACGCAGCCCAGATAGGTCACCTCCGTCACCCGGCGGAATTCATCGTCGGTGATGCTGTAAAACGGCGCCAGGGTGGTACACATGGCGTTATTAATCCACACGTCGATCGCCCCCAGCCGGTCGGCCAGCGTCTGCGCCGCCTGGCTCAGCGCCGCAGCGTCCACCACGTCCACGCTCACCGCATGGCAATTGACGCCGTAGTTCGCCACCTCGGCCCGCGTGGCCTCCAGGCTGTGGTCATCGCGGGCGATCAGGCCCACGTCGTAGCCGGCCGCTGCAAAACGCAGCGCCGTGGCCTTGCCTACCCCAGCCGTTGCGCCGGTAATCACCACCACACTCATAGCCTCTCCTTAATGCAGCTGCTTTTTCCAGTGCGGGATCTGCCGCAACATTTCTGAAAGCGCATAGCGAACCGCCTTCTCAATAACGTCTTCACACTCGCCGGTGAAGTGCTGCACGGCGGTCGTCACCTCGCCGCGAAAACACCAGCCAAACCAGACGGTCCCCGCCGGGGTACCATCCTCACCGCCGTCCGGCCCCGCGTATCCGCTGATGGCGATGCTGATGTCCGCATCGGCCAGCTTCAGTGCCCCTTCGGCCATCTCGCCCACCGTCTGGCTACTGACGGCGGTGTACTTTTCCAGGGTGGCATTACTGACCCCCAGCACCTTATGTTTGGCCTCATTGTTGAAGGTCACCACGCCGGTGCCAAAGAACGAGGCGGTATCCTTTTCTGCACAGAGCGCAGAGGCCACATTGCCGCCGGTACAGGACTCGGCCGTGGTAAGCAGCCAGCCCAGATCGGTTAACACCGTCGACACCTGACTGGTGAGTTCCTTGGTGGTTTTAGCCTGGTTCCAGATATTTTCTTTCATGATTCACTCTCTTCGGGAATAATCGAAATATGCCCATTTCGTTCAAGGATTGCGTATTTAATTTTTTCCAGCTGATATATGCCGTGGTTTTGCCGGGCCGATACCAGAATATCGTCACAGGAGACATCCACTTTTTTTAATTTTTCGTTCTGTAATTCACCGTGCACCACCAGAATAACCGGGGAGCCATCGAGCATCGATTCCGCGCCGGAAATGTATTTTTTTGCCACGCCGAACAGCATATCAATCACCACCAGTGTAATAATGGTTAGCATAGCGCCGGTCACCGAAAAATCTTCCCCGAGCAGTGCCTGCTGGGTGGCCTCACTAATAATCAACAACAGGATCAGATCAAAGCTGGTCATTTGCAGCAGCGCCCGACGTCCGGCGATTTTAAATACCACCAGCAGAATCAGATAAATCGCCACCGCCCTGAGTATCATTTCCATACAGGTCCCCTACGGATAGATAAATTGCCAGAAAGAGAGACCCGGCTGATTATTTAACATGACGGTGGTGACGGTTTTACCGGGCTGTTGCGGCGTGGTATAAAGCCAGACGGTAAAATCTTTCTGCGGTTTCGCCTCCTGATAAATCAGCACCAGCTCCCCGCCCTCGCTGTGCATTTCGTCAGGCTGCGGCCAGATATTATCGGTCTGCGTTCGCGCCATATATTCTCCACCAATCCGCAGCGTCAGGGGGGCATTATCTTGACCCGGCAGGGTAATTTTCAGCTCGACAGGTGACTGTAATCGGCCAAAGCGCTGGTATTCCACCTGCACGCTGTTCGCGGCGTTAGTTTTTGTCGCTTCGCTAAAATAACCGCCTGAAAAAAGCCCTGACAGCGCAGCGGCAATAATCAGCAATAACAGAACGAAACCGAAGCGGCGGGCGTTGTATTCAAACTGCAGGGCGGCATGGCTTTGTTTCACGCCGGGCAAAGGAGGAGATTTTTCTTTTACGTTCGCCATATATCACCTCACCGTTTCGTTTATTAACATTATACAGCCAGATGATTTTTATAGATAAACTGGATTAAGACTGTTCCTGTTTGCAAAATAAAAAATAGCAACCAGGCTTAATCTGTCAAGCAAGCTAAACCAAGGAGGCAGTATGAAATTAACCGTCGCACCCTTATTGTGTTGTCTTTTAATCTCAACGGCGTATGCCGCAGATAAAGGTGGACTGGAGAAAGATGCTGCCCCGCCGCCACCGCATTCGCTGGATGAGGGTTATCGCGGCACCGAGGATGCCAGAACCATGACCGTGGAGCAGGCCAAAGAGATGCACGATGGCGCTACCATCTCCCTGCGCGGTAATTTAATTGACGGCTCCGGCGGCGATAAATTTAAATTCCGCGATAAAACCGGCACCATTGATACGGTAATTCCGCAAGCCGTATTTGATGGTCGTACGGTTAAACCCGATCAGATGATCAGCATTAATGGCAGTCTGGATAAAAAGATGAACCCGCCGGTCGTTCGTGTCGACCGCATTCAGAAGTAGCTTTAATTTCACTTAAGTTTCGCGTGGATATTTCCCCCCATCCACGTGAAACCCCCAATATATTCTCTCCAGTGCCTGACCTACCAGATTTGAGGAGCCCAAAACTCGGATAATTCTGTGCTTTAGGATTAATCCCCCTTTCCTTCCCTCCCCAATACTTAAACAATTTTACACATATTCACATTGTATTCATTTTGCTTACACAGCAGGGATTCGCCGATGAAAGCCCGACACCATTTCGCCCTGATAATAACGACAGCCACTGGCCTGACGTTAATGTTCCCTGCCCTTGCCGCAGAGCCGGATAATCAATTTATTATTCAGCAGCAGCGCCAGAGAGCATTAGAGCAGCAATTAACCCCGCCCGTTCCCGATGTGCGTCTGTCTGAGCCTTCATCCGGCTATGGCAAAATTGCCTTCCCGACGGAAACGCCGTGTTTCCCGATTAACCGCGTCGAACTAAACGGTCAGGAAGCCCTGCCCCACTGGCTACCGCTGCAGCGTATTGCAGACCAGGCTCAGGGGCGCTGTCTGGGCGGCAAGGGGATCAACCTGCTGATGAGTACCCTGCAGAACCGCATCGTCGACCATGGCTGGATCACCACCCGCGTGCTGGCCCCGTCGCAGGATCTGAAGAGCGGAACCCTGAAACTGGCCATCGTGCCGGGCACCATCCGCCACGTGAAGCTGACCGAAGAGAGCGACGACTACATCCAGCTCTACAGCGCCTTCCCGGCGCACGAGGGGAACCTGCTGGATCTGCGCGATATCGAACAGGGGCTGGAGAACCTGCAGCGCCTGCCGACGGTCGAGGCCAACATGGAGCTGCTGCCGGGGGAAAATCCGGGCGAGAGCGACGTGGTGATTACGCGTAAGCAGAGCAAAATGTGGCGTATTGGCCTGTCGCTGGACGACGCCGGGACCGAAACCACCGGGCGTTACCAGGGCGGCGTAACCCTGTCTCTGGATAACCCCTTCTCCGTGAGCGACCTGCTGTACGTCTCTGCCAGCCACGATCTGAACGACAAGGGCGGCAAAGGCAGCAAAAACTACACCGCCCACTATTCGGTGCCCTTTGGCTACTGGATGCTGGGCGTCACCGGCAGCGACTATGACTACCACCAGACCGTCGCCGGGCTGAACGAGGATTATCGCTACAGCGGTAAAAGCAAAAACCTCGACATTCAGCTCAGCCGCGTGCTGCACCGCAGCGGCTCGCAAAAAACCACTTTCTCTTACGACGTGCTGGCGCGGGAGACCCGCAACTATATCGACGATACGGAGGTGGGCGTTCAGCGCCGTCAGACCGCAGCCTGGCGCATCGGGCTGGATCATCGCCACTACATCGGCCAGGCGACGCTGGATGCGGGCATCAGCTATCAGCGCGGCACCCGCTGGTTTGGCGCCCAGCCTGCCCCGGAAGAGTACTGGGGCGATGCCACTGCGCTCAGCAAAATTACCCAGCTCAGCGCCGGACTCGATCTGCCGTTTGCCATCGGCACGCAAAACTTCCGCTACAACGTGCAGTACCTGCGCCAGATCAGCAACACACCGCTGACCCCGCAGGATCAGTTCGCCATCGGCAACCGCTGGACGGTGCGCGGCTTTGACGGCGAGCGCACCCTGAGCGCCAGCCACGGCTGGTACGTGCGTAACGATCTCGCCTGGCGCACGCCGCTGCCGAATCAGGAGTTCTATCTGGGGGCCGACTACGGCGAAGTGGGCGGCTACAGCTCGGATCTGCAGGTGGGTAAACACCTGGCGGGCGGCGTGGCGGGCCTGCGCGGCAACGCCTTTAACACCGGCTACGACCTGTTCGCCGGGACGCCTTTCTCGAAGCCGGACGGCTTTGAAACCAGCGATCTCACGCTCGGCTTTAACCTGAACTGGAGCTGGTGATGCGCGTCGGACATCTGGATATCAAAGCGCCGCTGATCCTCGGCGGCCAGGAGAGCGAGGCCGAAGTGCTGGGGGCCACCGTCTGGCTGTGGATGCACTCCCCGATGCACCGGGATGCTCCCCTGCACGCCCTGCCCACCCTGCTGCTGCCGATCATCAAGCGCCAGCAGTATGTGCTGGTGAGCGAAAACGACCGGCCGATCTTTTTCCTCAGCTGGGCCAGCATGAACGAGGAGGCGGAAGCCCGCTACCTTACCCGCCCGGCCATTGAGATGCGGGAAGAGGACTGGGACAGCGGGGAGCGGATCTGGTTCAGCGACTGGATCGCCCCCTTCGGCCATACCCCCGCGATGTACAACCTGATGCGCCGCGATATCTTCCCCGACCACGTCTGTCGCGCGCTGTATCACCGCGGCGCAGAGCGTGGCAAGCGCGTGATGCTGTTCCACGGCAGCCACGTCAGCCGTCAACACGCCAGAGAGTGGCAACAGAACCACCCGCTCACCGTGAGCCTGCCGGAAGCGTTTAAAGGAACGAACCATGAATAAGAACCTGTACCGAATTGTCTTTAACAAAGCGCGCGGCATGCTGATGGTGGTGGCGGATATCGCCCGCTCCGGCCGCGCCGGTTCGTCCCGTTCTTCCGGCATCGGCCATACCCACAGCCAGCTCGTCGGCAAGGTGAGCGCCATCAGCTTTAGCCTGTGGCTGGCGATGGGAGCCGTGCAGACGGCGCAGGCCGCTATTGTGGCAGACGCCGGAGCGCCAAAAAACCAGCAGCCCACGGTGGTCAACAGCGCCAACGGCACGCCGCAGGTCAATATCCAGACCCCGTCCGCTGCCGGGGTGTCCCGTAACAACTACACCCAGTTCGACGTGGACAGCAAAGGGGCGATCCTCAACAACTCGCACAAAAACGTGCAGACCAATATCGGCGGCATGGTGGCGGGCAACCCGTGGCTGGCGAAAGGCGAAGCCAAAGTGATCCTCAACGAGGTGAGCTCCCGCGACCCGAGCAAGCTGAACGGCATGATCGAGGTGGCCGGTAAAAAAGCCCAGGTGGTGATCGCCAACCCGTCGGGCATTACCTGTAGCGGCTGCGGCTTTATCAACGCCAACCGCGCCACCCTCACCACCGGCCAGCCGCAGATGAAGGACGGCGCGCTGACCGGGTTTAACGTCGAGCGCGGCGAAGTGGTAGTTGAAGGCGCGGGGATGGACACCTCCGGCGCGGATTACACCGACATCATTGCCCGCTCGGTGAAGGTTAACGCCGGGCTGTGGGCCAACGATCTGAAAGTCACCACCGGGCGCAACAAGGTGGATGCCGCCCACGAGGCGATCGAAAAAGGCAGTGACGATCCGGCCACCCGCCCGCAGCTGGCGGTAGACGTGGCCAGCCTCGGCGGCATGTACGCAGGTAAGATCCGCATGGTCGGCACCGAGACTGGCGTCGGGGTGCGTAATGCCGGGGCCATCGGCGCCCAGGCGGGCAGCGTGACGATCTCTGCCGACGGGCGCATCGAGAACAGCGGCACCCTTCGCGCGGGCGACAGCGCTAGTCTGCAAACCGCCAGCGAGCTTAATAACAGCGGGGTGATTACCGCCGCGAACAACGTCCGGGTCAACGCGGCAAGCCTCACCGGGAGCCAGCAAAGCGTGCTGGCCGCCGGGGTGAAAAGCGACGGCAAGCTCGCCGACGCGGGGGATCTGGAAATTAGCACCAGCGGCCAGCTGAGCGCCCACGGGCAAACCCTGGCGGGCGGTAATCTCAGCGCCAGCGGTCAGGGGGTAGACGTCAGCGGCAGCCAGACTCAGGCGAAACGCATTCTGCTCGACGGCGGCGCGGGGGATGTCAGCACCGCCAGCGCGAAGGTCAACGCCAGCGAACTGAATGTCCGCAGCGGTAAGATGCTCAACAACGCCGGGGGCACGCTGAGCGCGGAGACGATCGCCCTCAGCGCTCACGACCTTAGCAACCAGCAAGGTAAAATCGCTCACAGCGGCAGCGGCACCCTGGCGGTGGATCTGCCGGGCACCCTCGATAACCGGCAGGGGCAGATTGGCGCGGCCAACGGCGTGCAGCTGAAAGCTGACAAAATCGACAACACCGCCGGGAAGATCGTGGCGGTGGCGGGCAACACCCGGCTGGAGGCCGGGGCGCTGAACAACCAGCAGGGGCTGATCTCTGCCGCTGCTGGCGACGGCGAGATCCAAAGCCAGCAGGCGGTGAATAACGCTAAAGGGCGTATCGAGGCGGCGAAAACCCAGCGTATCAGCGCCGGAAGCCTCGATAACCAGCAGGGGGTGATTGTCGCCGACGGGGCCACCCTGGCCCTGAACGGTGGCGCGTTTAACAACCGTTCCGGCTCCCTGCTCTCTCAGGGCTCCCTGAATCTGGAGAGCGGCGCGCTGAACAACCAGAGCGGCTTCCTGGCGAGCGACGGCGACTTTAACCTCAACGCGGGTGCGATCGACAACAGCGACGGCCAGATTGGCGCGAACCGGTCGTTGACCGCCGGATTCGATACGCTCAGCAATAACGGCGGCGCGCTGAAATCGGTCGGGGCCATGACCCTGAGCGGCGGCCTGCTGGATAACACCCAGGGCATCACCTTCTCCGGGGATAGCCTCGCCTTTAACGGCAGCACGCTGAACAACACCAACGGGCAGCTGGCGGCGGCGCAGAGCCTCTCCCTGACCACCACGCAGCTCAGCAATAATAAAGGCGTGCTGCAGGGCGATGGCGTGAACGTCACCTCCGGCACCCTCGATAATAGCGCAGGCACCCTTAACAGCCTGGGTGCCCTGAATCTCTCGGCAGAGAGCCTCAATAACCAGGCCGGAACCCTGGCCGCCAGCGGCGCGGCGGATATTGCGGCCACCAGTCTGGATAACCGCAGCGGCGGGCGGGTGATTGGCGAGGCCGATACCACCCTGCACAGCCAGAACCTGCAAAATAGCGGCGGGCAGATCCAGTCGGTGGGCGATCTGCTCCTCGACAGCGCCCGGGGCACCGTGGATAACGTCTCCGGGCTGATCCGCAGCGGTAAAAGCGTGACCCTCACTGCCCTGAACTTTGTTAACCAGGATACCCTCGGCACAAACCAGGGGCTGGAGGGCCAGAGCCTGGCGCTGAATACCGGCGCCCTGGATAACCAGCGCGGCAGCATCCTGGCAAATAACACGCTGGATATTGATAACAGCGGCGTGCTGAACAACAGCGCCGGGGCGCTGGCCTCCGGCGGCACGCTGGATCTCAGCGGCAACGGCCTGAACCTGGTCAACGCCGGCGGCACCCTGAAAGCGGGTAAAACCCTGAGCGTAGACGCGGCATCCCTCGATGCCAGCGGCCAGTTGCTGTCGCTGGGGGATATGGATCTCCACAGCACCAGCGGCGTGAACAACACCGGCACCACTATCGCCAACGGCAACCTGACGTTCACGACCGACGGGGATCTGACCAACAGCGGCCAGCTGATGGCGGGCAGCGCCCTCGACGTGCAGAGCGCCAATCTGACCAACCTCGCCAGCGGCGAAATCAACGCCGGCAGCACCACCCTGACCGCCACCGGCACGGTGCGCAATACCGGCCTGATCGACGGCATCACCACCCGCATCAACGCCAACACCCTGACCAACATCGGCACCGGACGAATTTATGGCGATGCGGTGGGGGTCAATGTGGAGACCTTCAACAACCTCGCCGAAAACGGCACCGCGGCGACGCTGGCCGGACGCGAGCGCGTGAACCTCGGCGTGCAGACCCTCAACAACGCCGACCACGGCCTGATCTACAGCGCAGGCAGCATGACCATTGGCGGGGCGCTGGACGACAGCGGCGCCGTCACCGGCCGCGCCGGAACCATCAATAACCACAGCTCGACCATTGAGTCCGCCGGGGACATGGCGATTGCCGCCGGGCAGATCAACAACATCAACGACCACTTCTCCACCGAGGTGGTGCGGGTATCGCAGGAAGATCTCACCGACTATCAGCACTCCGGCTCCACCAACCGCTGGAGCTCAACGGAGAAAGGCGTCTGGGTAGACGGCAACTCCTCTGACGGGCTGCGTAACCTGAATACGCCAGAAGATACCGGTGCCAATAACGACAACTTTAACCAGTACGACTACACCCGCACGATTGACGAAACGCGCATCAAAGAGAGCGACCCGGCGAAGATCCTCGCCGGCGGCAACCTGCTGATGACCGGCGACAAACTGTTTAACGACAAGAGCCAGGTGATCGCGGGCGGCACCCTGGCGCTTGACCAGATGGGCAGCGTGAAGAACGAGGACGTGCCCGGCCAGCGTTACACCACCGATGAGGGCACCGTTACTCACTACTACCGTATTCGCCACAAAGGCGATGATGAACAAGGGCGCGATCGCACGGCGTACACCCCGCCAACCACCATTCAGGATATCGCCCTGAAACCGGGCCAACTGATCAGCAACGGCAGCGTCGAGGGCAGCAACCTCAGCATCACCCCGCTGGTGTTGCAGGGAACGGACGTGACCATTGGTCAGACCGCAGGGGTAAAACCCGCGCCGCAGCAGACCGTCTCCCCGGGCGAGCCGGTGACCCCGCCTGCCGGGCAGCAGTTTGAAGTGACCCCGGCCAACGGCGCGATCCGCATTATCGGCCCCAACACCACCCTGCCGGACAACAGCCTGTTCAGGGTGAACCCGTCGGCGGACGTGCCGTATCTGGTGGAGACCGATCCGCGCTTTACCAACGAGCGCCAGTGGCTCGGCAGCGACTATATGCAGAACGCCTTTACCGCCGATGGCGACAACACCCAGAAACGGCTGGGAGATGGCTACTACGAGCAGCGCCTGATCCGCGAGCAGGTGATTGGTATCACCGGCCAGCGCTATCTGGACGGTTATAACAACGACGAAGAGCAGTACAAGGCGCTGATGGATCGCGGCATCACCTTCGGCAAACAGTACGGCCTGAAGATTGGCGTGGCGCTGACGCCGGAGCAGATGGCGCTCCTGACCGGGGATATCGTCTGGCTGGTCAACACCCGGGTGAAGATGCCAAACGGCTCAACGGAGAACGTACTGGTCCCGCAGGTCTACGCCAAAGTGAAACCGGGGGATATCGACGGCTCCGGGGCGCTGATTGCCGGCAACAATGTGTCGATCAAGCTCAACGGCGACCTGTTTAACCGTGGGACGATTGCCGGGCGCAAAGTCCTGCAGCTGGATGCCGACAACATCACCAACCAGACCGGCACCCTTCAGGGGGCGGACGTCAACCTGAACGCGCGCACCGATATCAACAACCTCGGCGGTGCCATCGTGGGCGACAGCAGCGTGCTGGCCAGCGCCGGACGCGACATCAATCTCACCAGCACCACCCTCAGCGCCGACAGCGTGAACGGCGAGAACAGCTTCGCCCGCACCACCATCAACAGCGTCTCCGGCATTTACGTGCAGGGCGACGACGGCAAGCTGGCGCTGCAGTCCGGGCGGGATATCACCCTGACCGGGGCGCAGGTGATCGCCAGCGGCGAGAACGGCAAGGCGCAGCTGGTGGCCGGGCGGGATATGACCCTGAACACGGTGGAGACCGCCAGCCGCGATAACCTGGTGTGGGATGCCGACAACAGCCTGAAGCAGGGGCAGACCCAAACCGTTGGCAGCGAAGTGACCGGCAAAGGCGACGTCACCCTGGCCGCCGGGAACGATCTCAACGCCCGCGCCGCCGCCCTCTCTGCCGGCGAGGCGCTTAACGTCAGCGCCGGGAATAACCTGACCCTGACGGCAGGCGAGAATACCCAGGATCTGGACGAACGGCATAAAGTGGTGGGCGGTAACGGCTTCCTGTCGAAAACCACCACCACTACCCGCGATCAGATTGACCGTCAGACGGTGCAGAGCAGCGAGCTGAACGGCAACACCGTTAACCTCACCGCCGGAAACGATCTTACCGTGCGCGGCAGCAACGTGGCGGGCACCGGGGACGTCTCCCTGCTGGCAGGCAACAACCTGACCGTGGAGACCCAGGCCGAGCGTAATAACGAGCTGCACCAGAAGCAGGAGAAAAAATCGGGGCTGTTAAGCTCGGGCGGGATCGGCTTTAGCGTCGGCACCCAGAGTATCAAAACCACTGACACCGGCGCGGACGCCACCCAGGCGGGCAGCACGGTGGGCAGCGTCAACGGCGACCTGACCCTGCGGGCGGGGGATCGCCTGACGGTGAGCGGCTCGGATCTGGTGGCCGGTCAGGACATGGCCCTCAGCGGTAAAAACGTCGACATCACGGCGGTGAACAACCGCAGCCAGCAGACCCACGAGGTGGAGCAGAAAACTTCCGGGCTGACCCTGGCACTCTCCGGCACCGTCGGCAGCGCGCTCAACAGCGCCGTCGAGGCCTCCCAGCAGGCGAAATCCTCCGGCAGCAGCCGCCTGCAGGCACTGCAGGGCGTGAAGGCGGCGCTCTCCGGGGTGCAGGCCGCCCAGGCCGGACGGATGGATCAGGCCCTGGGCGCAGACAAATCAAACACCAACACCGTCGGCATTAGCCTCTCCTACGGCAGCCAGTCGTCGAAATCGACCCAGTACAGCGAGCAGAACACCGCCCAGGGCAGCACCCTCAACGCCGGGCGCGATCTCAGCGTGATCGCCACCGGCAGCGGCGCGCGCGGCGCAGACGGGGATCTGACCGTGGAAGGCAGCCAACTGAAGGCGGGCAACGATATCACGCTCGCCGCTAACCGCGATCTGTACCTGCGCTCGGCGCAAAACACCCAGCTGCTGGACGGCAAAAACGAGAGCAAGGGCGGCAGCGTCGGGGTTGGGATCGGCGTAGGTTCCGGCGGCTTTGGCCTCAACATCTCCGCCAGCGTCAACCGGGGCAAGGGCAACGAGAGCGGCAACGGCACCACCCACAGCGAGACCACCGTGGACGCGGGCCGCCAGGTGAATATCCTGACCGGACGTGACGCCACCCTGACCGGGGCGCAGGTGAGCGGCGAAACGGTAAAAGCGGACATTGGCCGCAACCTGACGCTCACCTCTGAACAGGACAGCGATCGCTACGACTCGAAGCAGCAGAACGCCAGCGCGGGCGGGAGCTTCAGCATCGGCTCCATGACCGGCTCGGCCAGCGTCAACGTCAGCCGCGACAAGATGCACAGCAACTACGACTCGGTGGTGGAACAGACCGGGATCTTCGCCGGTAAAGGCGGCTACGACGTGACCGTGGGCGAGCATACCCAGCTCAACGGGGCGGTGATTGGCTCGACGGCAACTTCCGATAAAAACCGTCTCGATACCGGTACCATCGGCTTTAGCGATATTGAAAACCGCGCCGATTTCGAAGTGGAACACCAGAGCGTGGGCATGAGCACCGGAGGCAGCATTGGCAGCCAGTTTGCCGGCAACATGGCCAACGGCCTGCTGGTGGGCGCGAACCGCGACGGGCATGACAGCAGCACCACGCACGCCGCGGTATCGGACGGTACGCTGATCGTCCGCGACCAGGATCGGCAGGTCCAGGATGTCAATCAGCTCAGCCGCGACGTGGAGCATGCCAACCAGACGCTCTCCCCTATCTTCGATAAGGAGAAAGAGCAGGAGCGACTCCAGCAGGCGCAGCTGATCGGCGAGATTGGCAATCAGGTGGCCGATATTGCCCGCACCGAGGGCAGCATCCGCGCCACCAACGCGGCGAAAGAGAAGCTGAACCACGTCAACGCGCAGGATCTGCAGGAGGCGAAAGCGGCGTGGGAGAAAGCCAACCCGGGCAAAACCGCGACGCTGGAAGATATTAACGGCCAGATCTACCAGACGGCGTACAACGATGCGATGAATGCCTCCGGCTTTGGCACCGGCGGGGAATATCAGCGGGCGATTCAGGCGGCGACGGCAGCGGTTCAGGGGCTGGCCGGGAGCGATCTCAGCGCGGCCCTCGCGGGCGGTGCCGCACCGTACCTGGCTGATGTCATTGGGCACCGCAGCGGGTTGAGCGACGAGGGCAAAGTTGCCGCGCACGCGGTGGTCAACGCTGCGCTCGCCGCCGCCCAAGGGCAAAACGCGCTGGCGGGTGCCGCCGGTGCCGCCACGGGCGAACTGGTAGGGATGATCGCCACCGAGATGTACGGCAAATCTGCCGATGAGCTGGACGAAACGCAGAAGCAGACGGTTTCTGCGCTGGCGACGCTGGCGGCGGGGCTTTCCGGCGGACTGGTGGGCGACAGCTCAGCTTCTGCTGTTGCCGGGGCGCAGGCGGGTAAGACGACGATTGAAAATAACTATTTGAGTGATAAACAAAAAGCGCAGCGCGACCGTGAGCTGGCCGAATGCGAGACCTACGTGTGCAAGGCACAAATGTCTGCCAAATGGACGGCTATCGATCTCGGGCAGGACGGGAGTTTTGCCGCCGGGATGATTGCAGGAGTGCCAGCAGGGCTATATGACACAGTGGACGGTATAGTCAAAGCTGGCTCAAATCCAAGCGAAACTTATGAAGCTTTAAAATCACTGTTTAACAGTGGCGATGTGTTAGGTAACATCTCGGATGCGGTAAAGCAGTCCTACATAGATCGTATTGACCGTATGGAAGCAGAGTACCAAAAAGCCGGAGCCAGTGGTTCGTTTAATGCGGGGGTCGAAGGTGGCAAGCTGGTAACCGATATAGCTGGATTACTGGCTGGCGGTGCCGGGGTAGTTAAAGGTGGCACGCTCCTGACTGAGAAGGTTATTGCTAAGTTTGCAGCTAAAGTAGAGACAGCCGCTGGAAAAGCAACAACAATAGCTTTCCCAAATAAAGTTCTTGGTGAGTACTCAGCTATAAAGCCTGGACCATTGGATGATGATCTGGCAAAAACATTTAGTGGAGCGAAATATCAAGAAGTTGTGTTGAAGGAGGATACGGTTCTATATCGTGGAGGGGTGGCAGATAAGCCCTTTGGACAGTTCTTTAGTTCTGAACCACCTCAGGGTGTCCTTCAAACAAGGATTGATAAGGCTGTATTGCCAAAATGGCCTGAAGGGGGAACTTCGCCAATAGACTCATCAATAGCAATCAAAATACCCGCAGGAACAAAAGTCTATGTAGGTGAAGTTGGTACCCAAAATGGTCTATATATTGGCGGAACTCAGCAGATTGTTATTCCAAAAGCTTGGGCGATTAAAGGCGCTGAAATTATGGAGATTAAGGCGATAAAATGACTATCGAGAAAAAAACTCTGATCGTACAGAAAATGGAACGCATGGCTACTTTACTAGAATTAGGTGGTTATGCCGAATGGTCAGCCAGTATTTTTAAACTGGCTAAAAAATATGAGATTGATCCTGATGATACCAAATACATTTTCCTAAATTTCTATGGCGGAATGGGATCTCTAAACGATCTCGTTTTGTATAGAAACGGAAAGGTTTTGATGGATGAAAACGAAGAGATGGATCAGCTCAGAAGCGATCTGTTTAAACTTCTTTCCTAAACAACCCCCCCGCCTTCGCTGGTGGGGGGGTTAATAGATGTTTTTGTCAAGACAACGAGTGAACCCAAATTTGCCAATCTTAGCTGAAAGAGAGCGGCAGTAAGGATGAAAAACAGCACTAAATCGTTACTTAACCTTGTTTACCTGTGCTGCGCGATAGGTCTGGCTGTGTTCATTCTGACGCTTCTTGGCCGTTTAGTCGGCGCAGGATTAGCATGGAATGTGAGAGAGGAATTTCCCTTCTCTTTCAAGGACGTGTTGATATGTCTTGAATTAACCTGGCTGGGGCTGCCTGCGGGTTTGTTCATCTGGTTTTTTTATCACCGATAAAAGATCAGGACACACCTCCCGCCCTGCTGGCGGGAGGTTGGCTTTATGGCAAAGTAAAATGAGACTCGATTAGTGTTTCAGTAGTAACCCGTCTGTGTAGAATGGCTTTTAAAGAATGCGTATATTTGCGAGGTTCGCTAACATGTTAGTCACTATTGATGAAATACAAAGACAAGCTGATGAGATGATTTTACGAGCAGGCTTTCCAAAACATTCAGTGAATCTGTGTTCTGCTCCCTATGGCGATGGCACTCCCTATATTTCATTCGAAAATGATTCATATAATTATATTTATTCAGAAAGAGGGTATGAGTTTTCCCGAAAAGTCACTCACTCTTTGAATAAGCTGCTTTATTGGGTTATGTCCGAATTCGCCTATCAGATTGCCTACCAGTATGAGTTAGAATACAGGGTTGAAGGGAGGGATGGACGGCGCATCGCTTTTCCAAAATTTATTGAAATAATGGCGAATATGAACCCAATATGGGAGTCGGAAGCGCGAGTTGATATTCAAAAAATTCTGGCTGAAGCGCCCTACGACGATAGCCTCTATACATAATTGAGGGCAACATCGCAGCGGTGCTGGCGCAGGGTAAAATTACAAAGCAAGTGGTTGAAGAGCAGGAGAAGGCCGAAAATGAACGCCTTAAGCACGAAAAATGTAGGAATACTTGCAGCGATGACCATTGCAGAAATTGGGCCAGCGTCTGATGTAAAAAATTTTTTTAATCTGGTGGCCTCTTTATTAGAAAACGGCGTCAAAGGTAGCAAATATCCCTGGGTAATGGAAAAACTTTATCGTGGGTCTTTAGCTTATGATGATCTTCATAAAGTCAAAAGCGAGTTGGACTCTATTAAAAAAGAATTTTTATCAATATCACCTGGTGATATTGAGTGGTCGTCATTTGGGGTAGATAAAAACAACTCCCGATTAAATTTTGAAGGAGGGAATTTGTTTTTAGTCTTTGAGCGGTTCTTTAAAGCTTTTGATGAAGCATTAGAATGTACAGAAGTTTACTTTCAAGCTTTTAATGAATATATCCCTGTAAGAATGGGGTTCACCGACGCGCCGCATTATATTGATGATGTTAATAGAACAACTGAGCAATACAATGCATTAGGTCCAAATGATCTACCTTTCTGGTTGCGATAATGAATATTAAGATAGCGCCAATTTATTCTGGAACCAGAGCTACTCTATCAATGGCGAGCGCCCTATATAAAAATCTGCATTAATGCTCCGGGAGAGAAATGATCAAGGCATGGCTGTGCAGTGACGCTGGATATTGAAAAGCTCAAAACAAATATTGATTTTAAGAAGGAGAACTAAAAATGCCTCTATTTTTAGAAAAACTTTTATCCGTTTGCAGTGGTGATATTTCATCATGCAAGGGGCGTAAACTACCCTCAGGCTTTCATAATTATACGCTGATTGATGATTTAATGACTTTATTAAACAACAGAAACGGATTTTATGGTTTTGAGTCAGCTTTGCATGTTTTCCCTTTTGAGACAGCTGGGGAAGAGATCGGTGTGGTTGCCTGGAATGATAATAGGTTATGGATTGATTGTTACGATGATCTTGCTCGTAACGCCCTCTTCTTCGCTGAAGATGTTTTTGGCGGTCAATTTTGTATAAAAGAAGATGGAATATACACTTTCGATCCTGAGACGGGCTCTTTTGATTACCTTGCACCAGATATCAATGAATGGTGTAAAAAAATACTTGAAGACTATCAGGTCTTAACGGGCTACCCACTGGCAAACGCATGGCAAAAGAAGCATGGTCCAATCCCAGTGGGTTATCGCTTAGTTCCCAAAGTGCCGTTTGTTGCGGGTGGCGAGTATGAGCCAGATAATCTTTATTTAGAAAAATCGACAGTAGCCATGAAAGCAAGAGCCAATATTGCATTGCAAATAAGAGATATACCCGATGGCAGCAACATCCAGCTAAAGTTAATTGACGGGGATTAATCCAGGGAGTCACAAATGAAACATCTTATCCCCGGCATCACTATTTTTCTGAGCGGATGCATGGGGCAGAGGCAGTAGCTACCATGGGGAGACGACAAAACAATTTTTTGCCCGGGTAGAAAAAGTAGAAGCCTGCATGCAGGATAAAGGATACGTGGTGCTGGGCTTCGACCAGTGCGGGCCGTTCAAAGCGCCCACGGGTAAGTGTAATTAAACAGCCCTGATAAATCCCTGTGGGCGTTTCTGGAGAGGATTATGACGCGAAAATCTGTTGATGAGCTAGGGTCAGGTTTAGAGGCATTCCTGCAGTATGGCTATGTGCAGCAGGACTCATTTTCCGATCCGAACGATGAGGCGACTGACTGGTTAGCGCAACTTTATGTCGACAGCCCTACGCACGCCCTGCTTTACTGCAAACGCATTCTCGAGGCGCCAGCCCTGCACGAGTCCGTGAAAGCTTACGCGCTGGATTTTTTACTGCTTTCCAGCGAGCGGAATTATGCTTATCACTATTTGTCTGAAGAGGCTGTTCATCTCTCTATCCCGGAACTGGAGAAGGCCTTTTTTTACTTTAGTTGCGATACACCTTATCCCATCCCGGATGGGCTGTTCGTCAAACTGTTAGCGCGATTTGAGGTTGTGAAGTGTGCGCCCGATGCCTGTTTTTATCATCTTCATGAAACATATAATGACTTTGTCAAAGCGCTTTCCGATAAATGAGTGAGTTAAACGTTCTGCATAAGAAAATCGGTCAATTATTGGTTAACGCCGGGCCTGCTGATGCGAAAACAATCATTGCTCGCGCAAAATTAGCACTGGATGGCGAGTCCTGTGAGTATGAATATGATTATATTGATCAACACGATAACGAAGACTGGTTTGTTCCGGATAAGCTCGCCAGTTACCATTTACGTCTTCAGTTAGTTAACCTCCGGGACTATTATATGCAGAATAATATGACCAATGGTAAAGCGCCCTGGACGGGTTGTGAGATCACCATTGATATACCCGCAGAGAAAATAAGCATCAGCCTTAAATATGATGACTAAGCGCAACCCCCTACCAATATAGGGGAGGTAAATTCCAGGACTATTCCGGCCTTTAAGATTATTCCCTATTTCATCGTCTGCCAAAAAAACCAACAATTTTATCGCGTTATTTACGGTGGCGTATCTCCAGCCTGGCCTGGGGATATATCCGGCTTCGTCTATAAAAAACGACAACAAGGATTACGGAAAATGAAAAAAATAGCTCTGGCGGTATTGGTTGCGGCGGGTCTGGCAAGCGGCGCGGCTCTGGCGGATAATCAGACCGTTTCTGTGGGTTATGCGCAGAGTAACGTTGAAGACTTTAAAAATATTCGCGGCGTGAACGTTCAGTATCGCTATGAGTGGGATTCCCCGGTTAGCCTGATGGGTTCATTCACCTATATGAGCGGCGATCAGGACGAGCATTATTATCTCTTCTCTGACTCCGTTAAAAACCATATCGAAGTGAAATATTACTCCCTCATGGCAGGCCCGGCATATCGCCTGAATGATTTCGTTTCCCTGTATGCGCTGGGCGGTGTGGCTCGCGTGAAAGCTGACGGTCATACCACCTGGGTGAACGGCGGCGACAACTATACCCAGCGCGACGGCATCGATGAGAAATCGACCTCTTTCGCCTACGGCGCAGGCGTGCAGTTCAACCCAACGCCTGAGCTGGCAATCCACGTCGGTTACGAAGGCACCACTGCCGACCTGGGCGACGATTACGGGATCGACGGCTGGAATGTCGGCGTAGGTTATCGTTTCTGACCCTCACCCTAACCCTCTCCCTAAAAGGGAGAGGGGACAGTCTGTGCATGTTTCATAATATGGGCGATAAACTGGGTTAATTTCGGCAAAGGTCGTAAATCCTGACGCCACAAAAGATGCACCGGTCGGGGTTGTGGTGTGTAACGTTCTAAAACACGTATCAGCCGACCATTCGCCAGCTCGTCCGCCACCAGCACCTCCGGTTGTAACAGTAATCCCGCCCCGGCAATCGCCGCCATCCGCAGGCCGTATCCGTCGTTACAGCGCAAAATCGCATCGCGCTTCCAGCGCACCTCCCCTTCCACGCCCGGCAGTCGCCACTCGTTGCGCGCGGTCCAGACCGTGTGGGACAAACAGAGATGATCCACCAGATCGTTCGGCGTTTGCGGTGTGCCGTGGCGGGCTAAATAGTCCGGCGCGGCGCAGATCACCATCCGGTACGGGCAAAGGTATTTCGCCACCAGATCCTCGGCGTGGATGTCGCCAATGCGGATCGCCAAGTCCACTCCCTCCTCCACCAGATCGACCATCCGGTTGGTCAGATCCAGCTCGACGCGTACCTCCGGGAAACGCTGCAAAAAGGTGGCGGTCAGCGGAGCGATCACGCAGCCGCCAAACGAGGTCGGCGCGGTCACCCGCAGCGTGCCCGCGGGCGCGGTACGCAGGCGCTCTACCGAACTTTCGGCGATGGCGACCTGCTCGATGACCCGCTTTGCCTCATCAAAATAGACCCGTCCGGCGTCGGTCAGGCTCTGACGCCGTGTATTGCGCTCCAGCAGCCGGGTGCCGAGCCGGGCCTCCAGTTGGGCGATGTACTTCCCGACCATCACCGCCGACATCTCCAGCCGGGCGGCGGCGCCGGTGAAGCTGCCGCTCTCCACCACCGCGATAAAGGTCTCCATGCCGCGAAACTTATCCAAATTGCAAACCCCTGGTTAGTAATGTTCTAACTTTAGCCCAGTTTATCTGCCTTTTTATTTATTAAACAATCAAGGCTCACAACACAGAGGAGTCGGCTATGAAAATCGTCATTATTGGTGCCAGCGGTACGGTCGGTCAGGCCGTTACAGAAGAGCTGAGTCGTCGTCATGAAGTCATTCGCGTGGGTCGCACGAAAGGCGATCATCAGGTGGATATCACCTCCCAGGCCAGCGTGCAGGCGCTGTTCGAGAAGATCGGTCCGGTGGATGCGATTGTCTCCGCCAGCGGCGGGCTGCATTTTGGGCCGCTCGCGACCATGACCGACAGCCAGTTCAACCAGGGGTTACAGGACAAACTGCTGGGCCAGGTGCGGCTGGCGCTGACCGGGCAGCACTACCTGAACGAAGGTGGCTCGATTACCTTGATCAGCGGGATTGTGGCCCACGAGCCGATTGCCCAGGGGGTGAATGCCACCACGGTGAACGCCGCGCTGGAGGGCTTTGTCCGCGCTGCGGCCTGCGAACTGCCGCGGGGGATCCGCATCAACCTGATTAGCCCAACGGTACTCACCGAATCGGCCGAGGCCTACGACGGTTTCTTCCCGGGGTTTGAAAGCGTGCCCGCCGCGACCGTTGCCCTGGCCTATCGCCGCAGCGTGGAAGGGGTGCAGAGCGGGCGGGTGTATAAGGTGGGGTATTGAGGTAAGTGCGGTCTGTTGCCCTCACCCCTCCCTCTCCCACAGGGAGAGGGCGCAAACACTAAAAACGGTAACTGGCGTTACCGTTTTGCTTTTACCTTAGCCCACCGTTCCCCACACCAGGTTGCCGTTATGGAAGGTCGCGGTGCGCGGAGAAATGCGCGCTACCGCTTCGGCGGAGCAGGAGGCGTCCACCAGCACAAAGCTGGCGGCATCCTGGGCTTTCGGCCACACGCGTTCGCCTTTGTCGTTCAGCGGCAGCACGTCGCCGGTGGCGATACCTAATGCGCGGGAGAGCGTCTGCTCGTTCGGGCGGATATAGAGTTGGGCATACAGGTTGGCTTTTTCCAGCATGTCGCCCAGGCCATACGGCGACCAGTGGTCGATCACGCTGTCGGTACCGGTGATGACAAACACCCCCTTATCGCGCAGCTGCTTCAGCGGCATATGCAGGGTGCCGATCGGCACGGTGGAGGCGATGGTGATCTGCTGCGCCGCCATGCGCGGGGCCAGGGCGTCCACCTCCTGCTCGTTGAGCGTGGCCAGGGCAAAGGCGTGGCTGATGGTCAGCTTGCCCTTCAGCTCGGGGGTTTTCTCCACGGTTTGCACCATGTAGTTTACCGCCGCCACGCCCGCCGGGCTGGTTTCGTGCAGGTGGATATCCACCCCTTTGTCGTAATCCAGCGCAATCTGGAACATGAGGTCGAGGGACTTCTCCATCGCCCCGTCGACGCTGGTCGGATCCAGCCCGCCCACATAGTGCGCCCCGGCCTGCATCGCCTCACGCATCAGCTGCTCCGAGTTCGAGAGCAACAGGCCGTGCTGCGGGAAGGCGACAATCTCGCAGTCGAATCCAGGCTTACGCCGCGCCAGCACCGCCTGTAAATTCTCCAGGTTCTTCAGCCCGGAGGTCGGCTCGATATTGCAGTGGCTGCGGGCGATGGTGGAGCCCTTCGACTGGATCAGATCGATCAGCTTTTCCGCCCGCTCCTGAGTGTAGGGTTGCAGTTCCGGGAGCAGCTTTTGCTCGAGGCGGATCATGTCCTGAATGGTGGTGCCCGCCGGACGGTTGAGCGAGCGCCACGGGCCGCCGTAGAAGGTCTTATCCAGATGGATATGCATGTCGCGCATCGCCGGCAGCAGCAGCTTGCCGCCGCCATCGTAGTGCGGCAGCGTGGCGTCGGCGTGGCTGTTGTTATCCAGCAGGGCGACGATCTTGCCGTCCTTGATCTCCAGCGTTTTCAGCTCGGTGCGGGTGCTGACGGCCACGTCGCCGTCAAAATTAAACCCGGCCTCCAGCAGCACGTTGTCCAGATAGTAGTGGGTGGCGGTGATGTTCATCGGTTTGCCCGTCTCGCAGGTCGGTTTTGCGGTGTCAGCAGCATACGCGACGGAGCCGGTAGCGCCAAACAGCGCACAGGCGGTGGCAGCGGTTGCGATTTTGCCGCTCTGGCTGAGAAACTCCCGGCGGCTTTTATTTTCACTCATTGTCTTGTCCTTTTACTGTCTCGCGGCGGGCAGAAAGCCCGCCGGGGTTAAGCCACAATATGTGTACCCGTCTCGCCACGCAGCGCCGCAGGCAGGCAGTCCGGCGAGGTGATGATCACCCGCGTGCCGCCGTGGTGCAGGAATTCCAGGCTGGCAACGATTTTCGGCAGCATGCTACCCGCCGGGAAGTGGCCCTCTTCCATGTAGCGCGTCATCTGCGCCACGCTCACCGTCTCCAGCGCCTGCTGGTTGGGCTTGCCGAAGTGGATGCACACCTTCTCGACGCCGGTGGTGATCACCAGCACGTTGGCGTGGATCTCACGTGCCAGCAGCGCGGTGGAGAGATCTTTGTCGATCACCGCATCGACGCTCTGATAGTCGCCCTGTTCGGTACGTACCACCGGAATACCGCCGCCGCCCGCGCCAATCACCACAAAGCCTTTTTGCGTCAGGGCCTTGATAGCGTCGGCTTCGACGATACGCACCGGCTGCGGCGAGGCCACCACGCGGCGGTAACCGCGGCCGGAATCCTCAACGAAATGCCAGTCGGGATGGGCGCGCTGCAGCTCATCCCGCTGGGCCTCGCTGAAGAAGGCGCCAATCGGTTTAGTCGGATGGGTAAAGCCGGGATCGTTTTTATCGACCTCAACCTGGGTGACCACCGTCACCGCCTTTTGCTCGCCGCGGGCGGCCAGGCGGTTGTTCAGCGCCTGCTGGATCAGGTAGCCAATCCCGCCCTGGGTATCGGCCACGCAGTTCGCCAGCGGGGTGAGCGGCAGCCCTTCCCGCTCGTGGGCAATTTCCGCCCGGCGCAAATCCAGCCCTACCTGGGGGCCGTTGCCGTGGGTGAGGACGATGTCATAGTCGGAGGCCAGCATCTCCAGCACCGATTCCGCGACCGCTTTCACCGCCTGCGCCTGGTGCTCAATCGACTGGCTGGCGTTATCTTTGATAATGCTGTTGCCGCCGATGGCGACGACCATGAGTTCTTTCATATAGGTTCCTTTAAAAGGTGCGGTCTGGTGCCCTCACCCCGGCCCTCTCCCACAGGGAGAGGGGGATTAACGTTCCCTCTCCCTGTGGGAGAGGGTTAGGGTGAGGGCATCAGGCATTATCAGGATTCAGAAACCGGTGCCGCAGCGCTCGCAACTTCACGGCTATCGAGGAAGTGCTTCACCACAAACATGCCGCTCATCATCAGGTAGGCGGTGACGAAGGTCAGGGAGCTGCCCTCGGCGAAGCCGACTACCGGCGCATGGATCACCCCGAACAGGGCCAGCAGCGCGCCGACGGCGGCAGCGACCGCACCGCGCAGCGGTTTATTGATGATGGCGAAGATGGCGATACAGCCCCACAGCATGCTGGCCAGCGGTGCGCCGTTGCCGAGGTGCATCAGCCCTTCGTAGTAAATCCCTTTGCTGTGCAGCACGTCGGTGCCGATTTTCGCCGCGTTGGTGCCCGCCGCCCCCATCACGCTGTTCATCATGGTCAGCGCCCAGTTGGCGATCCACGGGAACAGACAGATAAAGATGACGGGCACCTCCACTTTGGGCGTTTCCCTCACCACCTGGTTGGCGGTAACCACGCCGATAAACACCAGAATCGGCACGATGGCGGTCATCGGGATGATGGCGAGCATAAAGGCCCCCAGCCCGAACAGCGGCACGATGAACATGGTCACGCCGGAAGCCAGCGTATAGCCGATGCTCGCCCCCATCGCTTTCCAGCCCGCGTGGCCGACGTAGACCGTCACCGGGAAGGGGTTGCCCATCAGGCAGCCGAGCATCGAGGCCAGACCGTTGGCCAGCATCACCTTGCGGGTCGGGTACTCATCCCCCGCCGCGTGGGCGCTCTCGATGTTCTCGAGGTCAAAGATGTAGTTCGCCAGCCCCAGCGGTACGGCAGAGGCCAGATACGGCAGCGCGTGCGGCAGCCCCTGCATAAAGCTGTCGATATGCACTTCCGGCGGGTTAAAACCGAAGGAGGACATCGAGGCCTTGATCGCTTCCGGGCTTTGCAGGCCGGAGATCCACGCCAGCGCGGTACCGGCGATCAGCAGCAGCAGACCGGTCGGGATGCGGGCGAAAATCGGCTTTTTGCCAAACCAGTTAATGAAGATCAGCAGCAGCACGATGAAGGAGACCGTCGGCGCTTCGAACGCCTGCAGCATCGGGTTCATCGCCAGCAGCAGCAGACCCAGACCGGAGAGGCACGACAGCAGCACGGTACGCGGGATCATCTTGCGGATGGTTTCGCCGAGGAAGGAGCCGCCCGCGAGGATCATCGCCTCCACGAAGCACCACACCAGACCAATCTGGATGGCGAAATCCGCATCGCCGGTCTGCTGATAGACCGGCATCAGCACCAGGAAGGTCACGGTGAAGATCGACGGGGCGCTCGGCCCCGACGGCAGTGCGGTCACGTCGCTACGCCCGGTCTGGCGCGCCATCTGCAGGCCGAACCACGCGTAGCAGACGCTCGCCACCAGTACCGCCAGCCCGAAGGCCGGCGCAATACGTCCATAAACAATCTCTTTCGGGATGCCGACGACAAAAATGAGCAGCCCCATCATGGTCAGCAGGTTCGTCAGGTTGTTGGTCATCAACCCGAAGTACGCC
>Ga0308168_1000638_pt1 | contig 39868 bp, 44 predicted proteins | sample PhyCR2_FD_202133 | JGI IMG/M metagenome (GOLD analysis project Ga0308168, IMG submission 202133) | Phyllosphere microbial communities from UC Gill Tract Community Farm, Albany, California, United States - DLSLRC.R2 | ecosystem: Host-associated > Plants > Phyllosphere > Unclassified | place: USA...
AAAACATCACCCGTTCACGAAAATAAGTGCGCAAATGCGCAGGCTGCTCGCGTTCTGCTATCTCCGCGACAACCGGCATGTTGTAGCGTTCTTTGAAAGCCACCGCTGAGGCGGCAAGATCGACGTTAATGCGATCCATTTCGTCTTTGCTGATTTCAGCCAGATTGATACTCATTGCTGCTTCCTGGTGATCCGTTTTGCCTCATTGTACCCGAGGCAGACGCCATCGTGAATGTTGTGATTTTACTTTTACACTATCCCTAAGAAGAGAATTGGCAGGTTAATATTAATAGTAAATAAGAACCATTCACAAATCTGAAGTGATAATTAACTTCAATAAGAATCCGCTAATTAATATCCTGAATAAGAATGATTCTTTTTAATATCCATCTATATGTTAATGATTATCATTGTTGTATATTTATGTAAATAAAATACCTTTATAAATCATTCCCTTAAATATATTTGTTATTTCGGTGAATATTAATGTGAATCGGGTGTTTTTATTTTGTGTTGATGCGGGCATAATGCGGGTAAATAATTCAGCCCACCTGCCGTAATTTAAATCCGGAGCCGTACCATGCTTAAAAAAGAAATGATTGATCAGCTTAACGAACAGCTGAACCTCGAGTTTTATTCTGCCAATTTATATTTGCAGATGAGTGCATGGTGCAGCGATAAAGGCTACGAAGGTGCTGCCGCATTCCTGAAACAGCATTCAATGGAAGAAATGGATCACATGCATCGTCTGTTCAAATACGTCAGCGATACAGGTGCTCTGCCACTGCTGGGCGCCATTGCTGCTCCGCCGGTGTCTTTCGAATCGCTGACCGATTTGTTCAAGCAGACTTACGAACACGAACAACTGATCACTCAGAAAATCAACGAACTGGCAGATTTGTCCATGACGCTGAAAGATTATTCTTCCTTCAACTTCCTGCAATGGTACGTTGCAGAGCAGCATGAAGAAGAAACGTTGTTCAAATCTGTTCTGGATAAACTGGCGCTGGTAAGCAATACCGGCAACGGTTTGTTCTTTGTGGATAAAGATCTCAAAAATATGGTGGCACAAGCTCCGGCTGGTTAATTTTCAGTTGTGTGAGCTTGCAAACAACGCAGAGTGCTTCGGCCTCTGCGTTTTTTATGTTTTTATGACAAACGTTTTAAGCGCGTTTGCGCTAAAGTGTCGGCGTTATAAATTCATCATCAAGCAAGCCAAGGAAATTATCGTGTTCAATAAAACCACTTCTCTTTGCCGTGCCCTGGCAGTCTCAGCCGTTTTGCTGAGCGGATTTATCTCACAGCAGGCTTCTGCTCATGCTCACCTCAAAACGGAAACTCCGGCGGCGGATGCGGTTCTTACAGCCAGTCCGACCGAATTATCGCTGGGTTTCAGTGAAGGTATCGAGCCAAATTTCAGTAAAATTACCCTGAAAGATGCCAGCCAGAAAACGATGAAAACCGGGAAAATGACCCTGGCTGCGAACGATAATACGCAGGCCGTGCTGCCCCTTACCGATGCGCTTGCCGCCGGTAAATATGTCGTGACGTGGAATGTGGTTTCCGTTGATGGTCATAAAACAAACGGTCAGTACAGTTTCACTGTTAAATAAGCCATGAGCCTTACAGCACTTTTCGTCCTGTTCCGGTTCGTGCATTTTGTGTCACTGATGCAAATCTTCGGACTGAGCGTATTTTGCTCATTGCTGGCGCCTGGCGGATTTTCAGCCATTTTACAGCGTAAAAATCAGACGCTGATGGTTTGGTCCGGACTGCTTGCTGCAGTCACTTCTGTCGGAATGCTGGCTATTCAGGCAGCGCTGATGGGCAATGGCTGGGACGATATCCTCAACATTAACGTGTGGATACTGGTGTTAACCACCGCATTTGGCGAAGTCTGGAGCTGGCACTTATTACTGACCGCTGTGCTGTTACTGGTTCTGTTAATGGAGTGGATGCCCGGACGTCACGTCCTGCTGTTTCTGTGCTCGCTGGGTTTACTGATCACTCAGGCTTTGATTGGCCATGCGGCCATGCATCAGGGCTTACTGGGACTGGCACAGCGGACTAACCATGTGGTGCATTTGCTCAGCGCAGCCTACTGGTTCGGGTCTTTACTGCCTTTACTGACCTGCATGTTGTATGCCCGCGAGCCCTCTGCAAGACCCTACGCGATTGTGACGCTTATCCGTTTTTCTGTCTGGGGACATGCCGCGGTCTCGCTGGTGATCATCACCGGTGTCATCAATACCGCCATTGTTCTGCAGCGCTGGCCCACCGATATGACATCGCTTTATCAGTGTCTGCTGGTGGCCAAAGTGATACTGGTCGCGATGATGGCGGCAGTGGCTGTCTATAACCGTTACCGGCTGGTGCCCCTTATGGGTAAAGACCCGAAGAGGGCGCAGAGCCGTTTTATCACCATGACCTGGCTTGAATGGGGGCTGGCGCTTAGCGTTATATTGCTGGTGAGTTGGTTCGCGACACTTGCCCCGCGCTGAAACGGTCATCTGAAGATTACAAAGAATTTAATATCATCGAGGAAAAATCATGAGGAAAACACTGCTAGCCTGCGTGCTGCTTACCTTATCTGCCAGCAGTTTTGCCGCACCGCAACTGGAGACCATCAGCCGCCTGCAATACGGTAAGGACTGGGCCTTCACCCGTGAAGAAGTCATGCTGCAATGCCGCCCGGGCAATGCGCTGTATGTGATTAACGACAGTACGCTGGCGCAATATCCTCTGAATGACGTGGCAAAAGAGCAGGTTAAAAACCATCAGGTTCAGGCGGTGCCCCTGGAGAAAATCTGGCTGGATGACCCGCAGAATCCCGGACAAAAAATGAGTCTGGCACCTTTTATCGCCAAAGCTGAATCGCTCTGCTGAAGCGCCGTGCTGCCGGTAAATGGCTGATGTTAATCCCATGTTTTGCGTATGTTGTCACACAATGAAAATAATGCCTCATTGTTATTATCACTATGTTTCAAACTGAGTGGAAATTAGTCATCTGTCGTCTATTCTTTAAGTTGTACGGCTTAACCGCCTGCATTAATGCCAACTTTTAGCGCACGGCTCTCTCCCAAGAGCCATTTCCCTAGACCGAATATAGGAATCGTATTCGGTCTTTTTTTTGTTGATTTTTAAAATCAATAAATTACATTTAAAACAAGCACTTACCTCAATTCAACTTACCCTCAATGTTACCCATTTGGATTCTCCATCGCCATTTTATCGCCACTGATTTGAGCCAGCGGATTCATGTAAATAGCGTCTTCCAGGTGATCGGGAGCGAAGTGTGCGTAACGCATCGTGACGCGGATATCGGAGTGCCCGAGGATGCGCTGCAACACGATGATGTTGCCGCCGGCCATCATGAAGTGACTGGCGAAGGTATGGCGCAGGACGTGCGTCATCTGACCTTCCGGCAGTTCGATGCCGGCCAGCCTGATCACCCGATAAAACTGCTTATAGCAGGGTGAGAAGGGAGTGCCTTTACGGGCGATCAATTCGTCATAGAGAGGGCGGGCGAGGGGAACGGTACGGTTCTTTTTACCTTTGGTATTGATGAAGGTGAGTTTATAGGGAGAAATCTGCGAGCTTTTGATTTTTGCCGCCTCGTTCCAGCGTGCGCCGGTTGAAAGGCAGACTTTAACGATAAGCGTTAATTCGTCATTTCCATGCTGCTCACATGCTGCCATGAGCTGCAGAATTTGTTCCTGAGTCAGCCATGCCATTTCACGTTCCGGCTGGTCGAACTCGCGGATGTTTTCCAGCGGGTTAGGTAACGACCATTCCCCCAGGCGTTTCAGCTCATTGAACACCGCCCGCAGAAAAGCATGTTCACAGTTCACCGTACCGGTAGAAACTTTACGGGTTGCCAGGCTGGTACTGTAGCCGTTATCAATTTCACCTCTCAGTCGCTGATCACGATAGTGTGCCCAGTCCTTCGGTGTGATCATGCTGGCTATCGGGTCACCCATTCCCGCGCTGATAATCCTTAGTTTGCCCAGACGTCCCTTTTTATCATTCAGAGAGCAGCCGTGCAGGCTGTACCAGAGTTCGACCAGTTCGCTCAGCTTCCGCCGGTCTTCCTTCTCACCCAGCCAGGGTTTGTTCTTTGCCTGATCCATGGTGTAAGTCTCAAAGGCTAAGGCTTCACCCTTGGAACCAAACTGCCTGCGGCACCGCTTACCTTCGCGCCCGTTCGGGTAGCACTCACATAACCATTTGCCGGTAGACAGCTTTCTTACACTCATCACATTCTCCTTTTTGAGAATGTGAATTTTACTGTATATACAGACAGTGTAAATGTTTGTATTCGTCAGTTATATACATGTAGCTATACCATAGCTATACACCTATCTATTGATATCCAACGAATGAACGGATGAACTAATTTACGATGAGAAAGGGCGCCTACGGATGTTTCATCAACAGGTATGATCATTCGAAACGATAATTCAACTTAACTAAAATTGCTGTTTTTTCGATTAGTCAACAGATTTTTAGTTGCCTTACTTCAACACTAATGACAAAATCCGTAACTTACGAATAACAATAATAAATAATATCTTCCTGATCTTAAGGTAGAGAACAACTCCGTCATTAGCGGAAAATTTTTTTCTAACAAGGAAAAATCATGGATACTTGCCCAAAGTGTTTCCAAACCATTCAAAACAATTACTGCCCAGCTTGCGAGGAAAAAGAGCGAGATTATCATCGCCATGACAACCAGGGAGCATATGAAAAAAGTGAAACCTATTCTTCGACTCCTGCAAGTAATCAACAATATTTCAGGCCCTCTGCTAGTTATGGCAGCGGAGTCAGTTCTGGTACCCCAAGCGGTTTAGATAAAATTTTCAAAGGTTTTATCTATGCCAAATGGACACCTTTTTTACTTATCGTGATTTTGGCTTACAAGATATTCCTTTCAACAAGATTCCTAATTTACTTTAGCAATAGCTTCGCTAGCCTTGCCCCTTTTGCGCCGTTGGCAATATTGGTTGCTATCGATCTATTGCTGCTGCTTATATTTATCAAAAAGCATAAATCGAAAAATAGCGATGCTGGAAAGCCAACTTCTTGCGGGCTATTATTTATAATATTGCTTCTTTGGTTTTGGTATTTGCCGTTTATCGCAATCTCCATATCCCTGAGAATGGTATAATATTCTAAAACCATCCTTAGTCTGATTATAAAGGACGCATATTGCGCCCTTTATAATTAGAGGTGAATAAAATAATCATACATAGATATTTAATTATTAACATGTGAATTGCTTGATCTTTTCAGTGCATTTGCAGCGACTGTTGGCTGTGCTTATCCGGGTGCAACTGAACAGCATGTACTGTGCTTGGCTCAACAATTATATCGGCGATCGTTTCATGAGTTTTGAACGTGCAACTGCAATTGATATTCTGACACTGGTGATAACGTTCTTTGGTATTGATGCTCAGATAACGACTGGATCGGGCGTGTGCTGCGTGTTGGCATTTCGGGCAGTGCATCATAATAATCACCATATAATCATTTTTAATCAGATACAATCATTGTATGTTATTGCTCAAAACATACATCCGGGATTACAGTGTTTTACATTACAGGTGACAAATTCCACAAGGCAGACGAGATGACAAATCAGGACGATATACAAAGCGCGATCCGTGACGCTGACGAAAGGGAACGCTATATCTGGCGTCGTGCCCGTTGGTTTATGAAGGCTGTATGGGTTTGCCTTCTTATATACGTACTCTTCCCTGAAGTAATTAGGTTATTTTATTGTTTCTGAATAATTTTTAGAAACTCATAAAGAAACTGTGCATTCATCATTCACAAGCTATCGCCCCCGCTCGCCTCATAACTCACATCCGACAGCAATACCTCCAGATTCAGCACCGTCACAAAGCCACTGCCGCCCAGGCTGTGCGTCACCTTGCTGATTATCCAGGGCTGCGCGTCGATCACGGATTTAAATCCGGACACCCTCACCGGCGTCTCAGGGAATACATCAGCCCGTCCGCGAGCCAGAGAGATCGAGAACTCCGCGACACCGCGCTGGAGTTTGTCCCACTTCGCCTGGGCTGCCCGCATGGCGGCCTTTTGCGTGGCGTAGATGGTGGTGAGCGCAAACACGTTTTCATCACTGCCCGCCAGATAATCCCCTTCCTTAGCCTCCGGCGTTTTCTGCACCTTCGCGCTGGTCTTCTTTGCCTTCGGATGTTGCAGGGCGCGCAGGTACTGCACTTTCGGTTTGCGCTGTACCTTCACCTTTTTCGGCTTCGGGTCTTTGGTATGCAGCCAGCTTGCCGATACGCCGGTATAGGTTCCACGGTCAGCGATATTAAACGTGTGCCCGTCGCCGTCGCTGCGGATAATCGTCATCTGCGGGATGGGTTTCCCGCTGGCAGTCTTTGCCGCACCAGGCTTGATAAACAGCAGGCTGCCCGCCTTGATGGCGACAACCGCGCCGTTCAGCTCCGCCAGGCGCGTGATAAATTTCGCGTCCGTTTCCTGGGTCTGGTCGATGTGCGACACCGGCACGCCCCTGAAAGGTTCAGCAATCGCGGGTTTGAGGTTGTTGCGCGCCGCCACGGCGGACACCACCGCTTCCAGCGTCGTGTCGTGATAGGAGCTGTCGCGGCGGGAATTCAGGCTGCCGCGATAGTCCGCACTGCGGGCGCGGATGGTCAGCGTGTCCGGCGTGCCGCGATGCTCTACCTCATCCACGGTAAAGTCGCCTTTGTTCGTCAGTGCCTGACCTTTCCAGCCGAGCGCGATATTAATCACCGCGCCGCGTGGCGGCATGTCCAGCAGGCCGTCCGTGTCGCTCAGCTCAATGTCGAGCTGGTCAGCCTCAAAGCCACGATTATCTGTGAGCGTCAGCGAGATCAGCCGGTTGCTGACGTCCTGTGTGATGTCTTTGCCGCCGACGGTCACCGTGTAGTCCGGAGCAAACAGCGCACCGCCTCCGATGGTCATATTTGTAATCACAGCAGCCCCCCAAGCTGTCCGGTTAAACCACCTGCCTGATCCAGCAGCCCGTCGGCCTGGGCTTTCATATCGCCGAACATCGCCGCCAGTGATTCATCCACCCGGGTCAGCGTCAGCGTGAATTCAATCCGGCGGGCGGCACCGTTGGAAAAATGTTCCGTGTGGGTTTCGCTGACGCTGTTCACCACGAACATTCCGTAAATGGTGCCGCTGCCTTCCAGAAGAGGCCACGCCTTGCCCTCGTCCGCCATCAGATTCAGTGCCATCAGCGACAACTTTCCGCCGGTGATTTCCGGCATCAGCACGCCAGAGAGGGTAATTTTCTCCTCATTCACGCCGAGGAACTGCGGCAGCGGGCGCAGGCCGACGCGGTTGTTTGCAGGCCAGCGGTAATCGACATCCCGCTGCAAACTCTGATAGGGGACGGTCTGCAACTGAAACACAAACAGCCCGAGCGTTAACATCATGCGGACATCTCCTTAATCATTATCCATGCGGGAACGTTGCTTTGCGGCGCGGGCACGGTCACGGGCTTCCAGCTCAGCACGGATCTGACGACTGGTATCCTGGACGCCTAAACCGGCACCGGCGGCAATGGTGTAATGGTGCGTGCTGCGGTCGATATAGCTGCGCCCGCCGCCGACAGATACCGGCGCGTAACCGCCGCCCAGCAGGCCGCCAGACGGCGGGGTAATCGGGGCAGGATTATCCAGCGGGTGCGCTTGCGGATCCCCGTCGCCGGATTGCTTCGAACGCTGATCAGCCTTGTCCGCCGTTTTATCAATGTCTGCCGATTCATCCTTGATGATGCCGAGCTTCTCCAGCAGCCAGTCCACGCCATGCCGCAGTTTATTGAATGCTTTAAGAGGCCAGGTAAACGCATCGGCAATTCCCTGCCCGACGATGACGCCCGCGTTTTTGAAATTATTCAGCGTGTCCTGGGTCGCTTTCACCGGTGCAATCAGGTCTTTGAACCACTGAACGGCAGATTTCAACCAGCCACCGAGCGAATCAAACATCGGCTTGAGCGGGGCGAAAAGCTCCTTAACAGGCTCAAATGCCACACTTAACCCTTCCACCACACCGGCAAAGAAAGCACTAATCGGTTCCCAGTATTTGCGGATAAGCAGCGCACCGGCGACAAACAGCGCGCCCACACCAACAATGATCCCTCCCACAGCCCACAGGGGCATACTTAACCCGCCGATAACCGTGGCTATTGCTCCGCCTGCTATGGTCAGAACTGTCCAGAGCGTACTGGCAGCAGCTACGATCAGATTAATGCCGCTGATAACCGGACCCGCCACCAGGCCAAACACACCGAGCGCGCCGATAATCAGCAGCGCACCGCCCGCAATTTTGCCGAGCGTCGTCGCCAAGGCTTTATTGTTCACAATCCACTTATCGAGTTTAAGCACGTAGCCGGTGGCGGTTTGCACCAGTTTGCGCAGGGATGAATCCTGCTGATCGAACAGGTCGGTGCCGACGGCCTCATAGGCTGACTGAAATTCCTTAAAGTCGCCCCCGAGGTTGTTCTGCATCACCTCCACAAGCGCCTTGGTTTTGCCGTCCGAGGTTTTGAATGCCTGGGTAAGTTTGTCGAGTTTGCCCGACGTTGCCCCATCCATCAGCACCATCGCCGCCGAACTGGCTTCCTCGCCAAAGACGGCTTTCATGTACTGCGCCCGCTGGGCATCACCAAGCTTATTTTTCTCAAAGCTCTTTTGCATTTCTTTCAGGATGGTAAACAGCGGGCGCATGTTGCCTTTGCTGTCCGCCGTTTTCACCTTCAGCTCACCCAGCGCCGCTGCTGCGGTGCCCGTGGGTGCCTGTAAGCGGGTAATGACAGCGCGACTGCCCGTACCCGCCATTGAGCCAGTGATTTTGGCATCCGCCAGGGCGGCAGCCATCGCGGCGGTTTCTTCGACGCTGATACCGGCCTGTTTTGCCACCGGTGCGGCATAGGTCATGGTGTCTGACAGCCCGTCAAAGGTGGCGGCAGATTTATTCATGGCCGTGGAAAGTACATCACCGATGTGCGACACGGTGTCATTGGTCATGCCAAACGCGGATTTCACGCCCATCAGCAGGGTGGCGTTTTCCTCCATGGTGCGCTTGTTCGCCAGGGACAGATTCAGGATGGTCGGCGTCGCTGCCAGAATACCGTCCTTGTCCGCACCTGATTTGGCAACGATGATTTGCGCGGCGGCAGCATCGTCCGCAGATGCAGCAGTGTTATCGCCGAGCTGCCGCGCCTGAGTGCGCAGCGCGGTCATATCGGCAGAGTCTTTTTCCAGACCAAGCGTCGCCTGTAATTCTGAGTTTTTCAGCGCAAAGTCATAGCCGGGCTTGAGCATCCCGGCACCGGCTACCGTACCCGCCGTCGCAATCCCGACACCCACAGCCCCCGCACCGGTCACGCTACCGGCGAACTGTTTACCGGCCTGATACCTACCTTTCACCGCGTTGAGTTTGGCCTGCTGCGCGCTGACGCGTGCCAGGGATTCACGCTGCCGGTTAAGCTGCGCGGTGGTTTCGCTGATGGAGGTTTTCAGGCGGCGTTCAGACTCGGACAAGGTGCGCGTGCTGATGCCCGCCTGGGAGAGTTCTGTGCGCTGACGCTGCACCGACTGCCGCAGCCCGTTGAACTGGGTCTGCAACTGCGCGGCGGTACGCTTCGCGGACTCCATCGCCTGCGCCTGGGCGCGGGTCGGGTTGGCGGTGTTTTTGAACTGGATAGCCAGCGCCGCCGCTTCCGCTTTGGCGTCTTTGAGTTTCTGACCGGTGACGGCAAGCTGCGCGCTGGATTTCCTGAAACCGTCAATCTTTCCGGCCTGGGCGTTCAGGTCTTTGAGCGTGTTTTGTGAATTACGGATATCTCCGGACAGCGCCTTACTGGCGTTCTGCACCGCTTTAAACGGGCGGGTCGCCTGGTCAACCGCCTTTAACAACACCTCTAACTTTACGTTACTCACTGTCGGTGGCTCCGCTGCGCTGCATGGCCTTATGACGCCACACCAGCAACTCGGTCAGCGTCATCGGGTTCAGTTCTGACGGCGGCCAGTGAAAAATCACCGCCACGTCCGCCATCAGGTCATCAACGGTCAGTGCCGCCGGAAGTTTTACTGTTCCGATTTCGGCGATAAAAAACCGATCACCTTGCCCGCCATGGCAATGAGGTCGGGCAGGTGCAGGCTTTTGCAGTCCTGGGTGGTCAGGTTCGGGACGGTAATGCGCGGCAGGATCACGGTCAGCGCGTCAACGTCGGCATTCGCCAGCGCCGCCAGGCCAATCCCGCGCAGGTGTCCCGCGTTCGGTTTGATGATTTCAATCTGCGTGATCAGGGTATCGCCACGCTTGATCGGCTCTTCCAGGATAACGATGTTTTCAGTCTGTTCTGACATAGCGGTGTCTCTTATTCAAAAGGTGAGGTTTTGCGCCGGAGTCCGGCGCGGGTTACGGATTACAGGCCGATGTTTTTACGGTGCTCCGCCACGCGGTCAACGCCGCCGACGATTTCCACCATGTTCACGGTATCGACTTCAATCACGTCTTTGCCGTCAATCGTGAGTTTGAAATAGGTGCATTGGGTGGTGATTTTGGTTTCGGTGTCCTCACCCTGTTTGTACTCGCCAAAATCCATTTCTTTATGGCGTCCGCGCAGGGTGACTTCCACGGCGGAGGTGTCGCCGGTGTCGTCACGCTGGAAAGAACCGGCAAAGCGCAGCGGCACGGCATCCACTGCGCCCCACTGTTTCAGCACCAGTTCATCCAGCCCGCCCACCGTCCACTCAAAGGTCAGCGCGTCTTCGTCCAGGCCGAAATCGATGGAGGCCGAACCGGTCATGCCGCCGCCGCGATAGTTCTCCAGCTTGCGGGTGAGTTTCGGCAGCGTCAGCGCGCTGACCGTGCCGAGGTAGCTGTTCCCGTCGTTAAACAGGTTCAGGTATTTCAGTTTCTTAGGCAGTGCCATGGTTTAGCGCCTCTTAGCTGTTAACGGACGTGGCGAACGTCGCCAGGTACTGATCGGTGATGCGCTGACGCAGGGTCAAATCTTCCAGCGGCGGCACCGGCGTATAGTCGTAATCAATGAACAGCTTGCCCGCTTTCAGGGTTTCGACGGTGTTGGCTTCGGGGTCATACCAGCAGGAACCATCAATGATCAAACCGGCAGATTTCATTTCTCGCAGCTTGGCGTTAATGCCCGCAATCATGTCTTTGATAAGCGTCGGGGTCATTGGCCTGTCCATCGCCCACAGGTGCGCTTCTGCCATGGTGTCCGCCAGCACCTGCGCGGTGCGGGTGTAGTTCTCAAACAGGAACAGCGGATCGTCAGAGCAGGTGCGCTGCCCCCAAAACTTAAAGCCGTCTTTGCGGATAAGCGTGGTCACGCACGCCTGATTCAGCAGGTCGGCATCGGTGCCGGTGGTCTGCAAATCCCAGTAGACGCTGGCAGATAGGCCGGTGACGCCGTTGATGCCGACGTTTGAAAGCGTTTTATGCCAGCCGGTTTCGGCGTCGATTTTGGCACGCAGGCCGAGCGCGTAAGCGGTGGCGGGCGCGATGTCGCTGGCGTTGGTGGTGGTGTTCCAGGACACGAAATCAGGCCAGACAACCATCAGCTCACGCTGGCTGAAATTGTCTCGGTACTTGATGGCATCGGACACGGTTTTACATCCCCAGGCGCTGACGTAGCCAAAGGCGCGGAGCTGCTGACAGACGGCGGCGAGCGCCGTGGCGACTTCCTGATTATCCAGCCCAGGCACGCCGAGAATGCGCGGCTTTACGCCGAGTTCAGTTTGCGCAGACAGCAGGGCTTTCATGCCGGTATACATGCCGGTTTCGTCCGAACCGCCGATAATGTTGGAGGTGGTTTCCGCCTCGGTGTCGCCTTCCGCCACGCGGACAACGACGACAACCGGTTTAGCCTGGTTGGCGATTGCCATCAGGGATGAACGCAGCGTGCCGGTTTTTCCCGCCTTGCCTGCGGCGGTCAGTACGTTGGTGATAAGCACCGGCGTATCGAGCGGGAACGCGTCGGCGTCCGCATCTTCTGCGGTGCAGACCATCCCGATGATGGCGGTGGAAACGGTGGAAATAACGCGGGTGCCGTCATTGATTTCAACAACGCGCACACCGTGATGATAATCAGCCATGGTGTTTTTCCTGTGATTAATAAGCCAATCAATCATCGCGTGTTGTGTACGCGCAGGCACGGCGTGAGGGGAGTGTGGGGAATGGCACAACGTGGCCGTCTCCCCGCCCATAACAGGGAGACGGCTGAGGTAATAAACCTTCAGAACATGTCAGGCGAAGACATCAATCTTTGTCAGTTTTGGGGTCACGGATATTTTTTTATCCGTTTCCCCCGAGCTGGATGTTTTTTTATCACCACCTTCTTCCATTTGTTTTTGCAGTAACTGCGCAAGTTGTTGATAAAGAGCCTCTAATTGCTGTTTCAGCAGTGCTTGCTCTTCTTTTGAAAGGCCTCCCTCTGCAATACGCTCGAGAACAGTTGAAATTTTCTCTTGAATATCATGTATCTGTGCCGAGATGTCCTTTTTAGAATGTGACTTACCAACTTCATTGTCTGTACTTATCGGATTGCCACGCATGCCTGTATCTATAACCATTTAATTCCTCCTTTTATGAGTTAACTCCTCATAATTAATCGGAGCATGATTAAAAAGGATAAGCAGGCCAGGCAATATCCGGCGCTGCTGATAAATCCAGCCGGTTCAGGGCAATGCGGTATTTTTTCCAGGCGGTCAGGCTTGCCCGTTCCGCCTCCGTCGCGTCGTCAATATCGACGGCATCCTGCAAAGGCGCGATAGCCGCGTTTGCCTTTGCCATCAGGGCTGACAGTGTGGCGGTTGCCTCGGCTTTCAGTTCCGCCACGGACGGGGCGGGAATATCTGCCCAGGCGGGCAACCCGTCAGTGCCTGCAACCCGCATTTTCCCTTCCGGCGGGGGAAGGGTTTGGTATTCACGGTAAACGACATCACTTACCGCAATGCCATCATCAGGCCAGCTTCCCGCATCGTCGTAAACTTCCCGCAGTTCACGCGGATAAAAGCCGTTATTGAGCGGGCTGTATACATAAAGACTTGACGTGATTGCGCTGTAATAGTTGCTCATGTTATCCCCTTACCAGCCGGTGGCTTCCCAGTAACTGCCGCCGCTGTCCTGACCGCAGGTGAAACCGATGTTATTAATAATCTGTGCCGTACCAAAGTTGTCGTTGAACGTTCCGCCGCCGCCATTGATCGCCGTTACCTGAACGTTGACGCAGGTATTCGGGAAAGGAATGGGAAAATTCACCGTAGACCAGCCGCGACTCCCTTTATTGACGACGCCCCACTGCTTAATCATGCCGGTGTCACCGCAGCGCCACCAGCCGCCGCCGAGGTTGGCGGTATTGGTATTGACCGGCTGCCGGTTGTTGGGGCTGTAAACCCGCTGCCCCCTCTCAAAAACGCCACCGGTATCAGCATTAATGTTGCCCTGGGCATTTAAGTCGCCGACACCATTAAATCTGACGTATCCCGTTTGCTGAGTGTTATTGACGTTGACCGTCCGGAATGTAAATCCACCAGAACCGCCCCCCTTATTATTGATAAAGACGGATTCACCCTGGCTGCCACTTTCATTCCACCCGATATGCGTTCCCTGACCCGAACCTGGATTCGGGGGATTCGTCGCACGCAGGACTGAACTATACACCGCGCCAGGACAGCTAAAACTCCCGTCCATTGGATCGAACAACCAGGATGCAGAAAGCCCACTATCACCAATTGCATGAATAACGGCGGTCGCAAATTTCTGCCCGCCGCTGGTGAGCGCCCCAAAACTGATGGCTGTGCCATAGCCATAACTCGTGGTTTGAATCACCCCTTTAACAATCGGCGCATATGAGCTGACATCCCGTGGTGCCTTATATCCGTAGGGAACGATGAACGGGGCATTCGGTTGGGCATACTGATTAGCAAACCCTCCCACACCCTCCCACACATCTGGCTTGATGCCGTAGTGAGTCGCGTTGTTCAGATACCCCACGTTGCCACCAGCGGCAGGGACGGCATTTACATCAGCGGCAGCGAGGTTGATATCTTTGGTGCCATCAAACGCCACACCGGAAATCTTGCGTGCGGTGGCGAGTTTCGTCGCCGCGACGGCTGTGCCATTGCTAGGCAGTCCGCCCAGGTTTTTTAATGCGTCTGTGGCAGTTTTCGCACCGGTGCCACCACTGGAAACAGGCAGCGCCGTGTTTAATGTCAGCCCACCCACCACCGTCATGGCACTGGCAAAAGTGGCATCTTTAACGACCTTCATGGTGTCATTGATAGTCAGTGGCGAATCAATGGAAACCGCCGACGTGAAGATGTTGGCTGTGTCCCTGTTATATCCCAGATACAACGTCCCGCCGGTGCCTGAACCTGCATCCTTCAGACTGGCTGACAAGGTGACATTGCCGTTGTTATGGTCACGCAGAATGACGGCATCATTACGCCCGCGGATCACTGAATTCGCATTCGTTGAGGAAAGGGTAATACCTGACTCAGGCCGTAAAACGCCGTTTGCGATTTGTACGCTGTCAGTTTGTCCGTCGCAGACGATACGGGCTTTAATGGTGCCGGTTTCATCCCTGGCATCCATACGCATCACGCCTTCACCAGCGGGATAAATGGCAGCGGACAGGCCACCCAGCGCACGCCCAGCATGCGGATCTGTATCGGTCAGCGTATTCGGCAAACGGAAATACATATTCCCCATTGAGGTCAGCGCAGAGGGAAGATTTGCGGCGGATACCTTGCCGACGCGGCTGGTGAAGGACATGTAAGCTTCATAGTCATTCGGTCTCATGATACCGACGCGATAATTAGCCTGGATCGAACTGGCGACCTCCAGGTTAGCCGCCATTTTAACGCTGGACGCAATGTCGGTAAGTTTGCTGAGGCCGGTAATATCCGCGTTCTCACCCGATCGGGCGACGCCCAGCCGCGTCAAATCCGTCAGCGTCATGCTGCCGCTGTCCAGAATCTTCCGCCAGCCGAACGGATAACCGCTGTCGCTGAGGAACCATTTCCAGCCGCCCGCTGCGGTGTATGAACCGATGCGCTCAAAAATCTGTCCGTCGTTATTAATCAGGCGCTGATAGGCCGCCGCACCCGCCGCCCAGTAGCGCCGCCAGTTGTGCAACTGACCGGCAACGACGTAGGTCGCACCCAGAGGATGATCTTCAAACGTGGCAGAAATACTGACGGGATTAGTGACGTCAATAATGGACGGGTCATCCAAACGCTTAACCTTGGTCGTGTCCGTTGCCAGCATCAGATTGCTCATTGCCCCGACGTCCGCCGCCGCCAAAGTGATATCAGCACTCAGCGCCTTATTATTGACCTTGCGGGTGGAAGGTACGCGGGTGTTGGCATTGTCGTTGGCGGTCTTCACCGCCTTTGGCGTCGCCGCCAGCGTTTCGCTGGTACTGCTGACCGAGCTGTTAAGCTGCACAAAACCTTTTGCTGTCAGCGTACCGTCGGGATGGTTACGGGATTTTTCATGCGCCGCCAGCAGGTCATTCACATACTGCTCCGTTGCCATAATCACCGAGTCGTCGATCAGCAGGCTGATCGCTTCGGTGTTGCTGACGGCAATCACCATGCGCAACGTCTGCGTGCGGCCTGAACCTTCCGCCAAAGTTGGCTTGTACGTGTCCGCCATATTACAGACGGCAATCAGCGCACCGTCGTCAGCAAACAGCCCCATTTCACGCATCCAGAAGCCGCCGACGCTAGCGGAGAGAACCGCCTCAGCAATCACCCAGTTACCATGAGTCGGATCCAGCTTTAAGGAATTGAGCGGCGTGCGGTACACCTCTTTAACCAGTTTGGTCTGCGTGGCGACGGGTGTGGTCGCCTTGCCGTTGCCGTCACCGACGGCAAGCTGCGTAATGTTGATGTCAGTTCCCGCCGCAATGGCTGCCGCAATGCGCGACTGCCCGAGCGTGGTGACAACGGATTTAAATGTGCTCATATCGTCCTCTTATGCGGGGTAAACGGTCAGCAGTTCGCCAAGGTATTGCGCCGCGCCGATGTAAACATCGCCTTTGATGTCCTGGGTGATGGTCAGCCCGATCAGATGGCGGCTTGCGGGTTTGGCATCGGCTATCAGCCGCTCCATCTCTAAATACATTTCTTCAGTGATGCCGGTTTCCAGCACGCCGATGTCCAGGCGAAACGTCCCCGGTTCGTCATTCGTTTCCCACCACTCGGTCACGTTGATCAGGTAGCCGAGCGGCTCCACCACGCGCCGGATGGCACCAATGGTTCCCTTGTGGCAGTGAATGAACCAGGCCGACTGAATGACGCGGCGTTTGGTGGCGACAGGCCAGTTTTCATCCCAGCGGTCAACCGACAGCGCCCACGCCAGATAAGGTAAAAACTTTGCCGGACAGGCCAGCGGATCCCAGAGCTGCCGCAGCGGCACCGGCACGTTTTCAAGCTCCGCGCAGGCATCGGCGGCGGCGACTTCCAGCACAGAGGAACCGACGGGCAGCAGGCGATCACTCATCGTAACCGCCCACTTTCAGGGTGTACGCGGTGCAGAATGACGCCTGCGTTTTGTCCAGTTCGATGTCAGCGGCGGGGCTTTTCAGCTCCACCCGCTGCACGCCTTCAACGTGCAGCGCGGCATAAATGGCGGACAGCCGGATGTCGCGGCCTAAACGATGCTGCGCGGTGGTGTAGGCGATAAGTTTGGCTTCGGCGGCTTCGCGGATGGGTTCGGCTTCCGGACCAGGGAACAAATACAGCACGGCGTCAATGGTGTAACTGACCACGGTGGCAGACTGGACGGTCACGCGGTCAGCCACGGGGCGCACGTTTTCATCATTGAGCGCGGCCTGTACTTTCGCCAGCAGGTCTGCGGGCGCGGTGCCGTTGCCGGTCTGTGCCAGCACGGAAATCGTCACGCAGGCAGGCGACGGACTGATCACCGAAATATCCGCCACGCGTCCATCAGCCGAGCGCCCGTGATACTCATAGGAACCAACCGGACCGGCTACGCTCAGCCCTTCAAACGCCTGCTGCGCACGGATACGCAAATCCGCATCGCTTTCCATGACTGCCGCCACGGCGGGCACGCTGACCGTATCCGCAGGCGTGATCGTCAGGCGTGCCACGCTGAACGTGGCGGCGATATTGTCCAGGTCTGTTCCGGTGGCATAAGCCAGCATCACCGCCTGCGCCGCCTCGTTCACCCGCTGACGCAGGATCACTTCGCGGTAAGCGTTCTCCTCCAGCAGTTTGACAATCGGCTCAGACTCCAGTGTCAATGTGCGGGCGATGGCGGCCTGCTGGTCTTCCGGGTATAGCGACACCAGCGTGGCTTTGCGCTCCGCCAGGAGGATTTCGTAATCCAGCACCTCCACCACGTCGGGGGCGGGTAACTGGCTCAGGTCGATAGTTGCCATAATTCAGCTCACGGGTAGGGTTAAGGAAATGGCGGCGGACGTGTCTTTGCGGATTCCGGTGATATCCACTACGCCTTTTCCGTCAAACGTCGTTTCAAAGGTGATGCCGGTCAGGCTGACGCGTGGCTCCCATTTCAGGATCGCGCTGTAACAGGCCGCCATGATTTGAAGGCGCAGCGCCGCATTCTGCGGGCGGTCAGTCAGCTCAGACAGCAGCGAACCATAGTCACGGCGCATGACGCGGGAACCGACGGGCGTGCGCAGAATGTCGCTGACCGACTGCTGAATATGTGCCAGGTCTTCGACGCTGCGCCCCGTGTCGCGAGCCAGACCGATGTATTTCGCATTCGTCATGAAGGCACCTGCGTCTGACCGCCGCCCGTCTGGACGCCGCCGTGTTTATGGGTATGAACAGCGATGCCGTTTGACGTGATGCTCCCGCCTGAATGGGTGAGGTTGCCGGTTAGGGTGCCGCCTTTTTTAATCTCGATGGTGGCGGTGGTGAGTTTGTTAGTGCAGACCACTTCCGGCGTGTCGAGCGTGATGCGGGTTGTCGCCGAGCAGGTGATATTAGGTGCGGTCACCGCCACGTTGTCCGAGGCGTTCACCGTGGCGGACTTGATGCCGGTTGCCAGCAGCGCACCGTTTTTGGGTTCGTACTCGATCACCGCGCCGTCTGGGAAAGTGACGTGTACGGCATCCGCCGAGGCTGACGGGGCGTGGAATTCATCAGAGAAAACGCCGGGCATCACAAAGGCGGTGTCGAGTTCGCCGCCCAGGCAGAACAGCAGAACCTGCTCACCGGCAGACGGTGCCCACCAGGAACGGGAACGCCCCGCGCGGGAGGTCAGCCAGTGCAGCCAGTCGGTGACGTTGCCGCCGGTGTTTACGCGACAGGTGCCCGCCTCTAAATCCACCTCGGCAACGGTGCCAATGCGGATCAGATTGCGCAGCAGGCGCGGAATGTCGTTGTTGGGGATGGATGTATTCATGCCAAGATGTTGATTTTTGGCCTTGAAAAAAACAATGCGATGTCGATGTATGATGCATGGCACAAAACGGATGCGGTTTTCGTACTATTTTTAATAGGAGAAAGTGAATGTCATTTTATATTTAATTTTATAAGGATTTACACATGGCTAAGGCACCAAAAGCGGTTATAGAAGAGGTATCATTAACTTCTGAAGATGAAGCAATACCGCGACCAAGACTTCATAAGTTGATCATAAAAAATTTCCGCTCCATCGGTAATACCCCCCTTGAAATAGAGCTCGATGATATAGTTGTATTAGTTGGACCCAATAATGCTGGGAAAAGCAGTATTCTGAGGGCATATGAAACAGTAATGTTACAAGGTTCAAAAGAAGGAAAACTGACAATCAATGATTTCCCTAATGGAATCGTCGATCCCAAAAAATTACCCGAAATAGAACTTCAAACCATCGTATATGACCAAGCTCCTGGCACTAGGTGGATTCAGAAAACAAAAGATGGTGAGTTTTTAGTTAGAGAACTATGGGTGTGGGATAGCCCTAGTAAGGATCCAGTTAGGAAAGGTTTCGATGTTACTAAACAAGACTGGGATACGCAGGTGCCTTGGGGGGCACCAAATGTAGCCAATTCTCGCAGACCTCGTCCACATAGAATTGATGCTTTTGCTTCACCAGATGTTCAGACGAAAGAAATAACTAAACTTATTACAGATCTACTTAAAGATAACCTATCAAAGTTCAAATCTGATCCCCTTCAAGAAAAATCTGACTACGATTCCATTATAGATAGCATTAAGAGACTTCAGACTAATGCAGTAACTTCAACTGAAGATGAGATAAAGGTAATAGAAGAGAAGATTTCGTTCTATCTAAGTAAACTATTCCCTAATCATATGATTAAATTCGATGCTAAACCAGAAACAGATTTAGATAAGGCTTATACTCCTTTTAAAAATAATGCTGATTTATTGATGGGGCCTCAAAATGGTTATTTTTCAACAATTGAAAACCAAGGGAGTGGAGCTAGAAGGACAATTTTGTGGGCTACACTGAAGTACCTATCTGATTCTACTGATGATGCTAAATCTCGACCGCATGTGTTACTTTTAGATGAACCAGAAATATGCTTACATCCTTCGGCAATACGAGAGGCTCGCAAAGTGCTGTATGATCTACCTGGAACAGGAAACTGGCAGGTTATGATTACATCTCACTCGCCTATATTTATTGATCTTTCAAAGGATAATACGACAATAATAAGAGTCTATAGAGATGCAGACAGTAATGTCCATTCAACTACATTGTATAGGCCTGAGGCTGCAAAACTAGATGAAGATGACCGAAGGAATATGAAGCTGTTAAACATATGCGACCCATATATGCATGAGTTCTTCTTCGGAGGCCGCCAAGTTATTGTAGAAGGTGATACTGAGTATGTTGCATTTTCATATCTGAAAGAACTATTCCCAGATGAGTACAGTGATGTTCATATTATAAGGGCTCGAGGAAAAGGAATAATTCCATCGGTAGCGAAGGTTTTATTACAATTTTCAAAATCGTTCTCAATATTACATGATACTGATACAGAATTTACAACAAAAGGGAAAGGTAATCCTGCTTGGGGGATGAATAGAACAATTCGTAGTATTCTCGATTTAGAGAACGCTATAGATAGAGTTAATTTGGTAGCGTGTAAAACTTGTTTCGAGGTTGCTTTCTTTAATTATGAGATAAAAGGTGATAAGCCATTTAATACTCTCGATGAAATAAGAAACAACGATGATGTTAGAGTTAAGATAAAACAATTGTTAGACCATCTTCTAGATCACACAAAACAACTTCCTCCAAATTGTATTAACTGGACTTCCTTAGAACAGTTAGCTTGAATATAAGGGTGAGGTTATCCCTCACCCCTCTTTATAAATTTTCGATATAAATTAGCAATTCCTTCTCAATTATCTTCATATCCTCCGCGTCCAGCCCTAACAGCGGGCGCGCCGGATACTGCACTTCTTTTGCTCTTACCGATGGGCGATCCCGCAGGCCGTACTGATGCACCTTTGCCATGCGCTGAACCTGGCCGGTGAATTCCACCACTGCGTCTTTGTCCGTGCCTTTGGCCTTCATGTATTTAGCCGTGCGCAGTTTGGCGAACATCTCCCGCTTGATGCGGCCTTTCTTTGCCCGCAAAGGCTGCGCCCGTCGTGGGGCGAACGGCTGCCCCTCCGGTGTGACCTGCTGCTTGATTCGCTGCTGCTGATGTTTGCGCAGTCGCTTCGCAATGGTCGCGGCCATGGCCTTACGGCTCTGCGGTGACAGTGCTTCAATCAGCCCGGCCAGACGAATATCAAACGCGGTCAGTTCACTCATGCCACTGGCTCACTAACTCGCCGTCCAGGTAAAGCTCACGCGGCCTTTCCACCGGCTCCGGCAGAGGCGGTTCCGGAAAATGCTCCACGTACAGACCGGCATCAATCTGTTTCACGATCACGCGCTCGGTGAGCTGCACGTCAATCGCGATATCGTAGGAACCATCATCGAGCATATCGGCCTTGAATTTAAAGCCGGTCTGCTGCTTTTCGGGTGTCGCCATGATGTCCGGCTGATTCTCACGCAACCACGCCAGGATCGGCACAATAATCAGATCGCAGTCCTGGGCAAAGTTGGTGATTAGCAGCTCGGTCTGATACTGGTATTCAAACGACAGCGAACTGGCTAACGTGGAAACGATGCGCCCGTTATCCACAAACATCCGCAGCGTGTCGGGGCTGGTTTGCAGCACCGGCACGGCGTCAGTTAACGCTTTTCGCAGTTGAGCGGGTTTTAACACGGTGTTCCTCCTGGCATTGTTTGACCGCTTCCACCTGGAGGCCGCAGGCCGTCAGCGCGGCCTCCAGGTTTCTGACATCGGCGCTTAAGTCGCCGTTAGTGACCGGTGAGCTTGCCGGTATCGGGCAACTGGTTACCGCCGGACAGCCAATGTAAATAATCTGCGGCGCTGGCAAAGGCAGGACGTGCGTGCATCCGGCTGATACCATCAGGCAGACGAGCGCCATACCAATCGCGCATTTCCTGATTTTCATTGAGTAACCTTTGAATATGAACTTCACGATCCCGCGCCTGCTGACTTGCCCGTGCGAGCTGGGTGCGCAGGCTTTGTTCCTGGCGTTCCCGCACTGCGGCATCATCGTTCAGGCGGTTAATGGCGTTGTCGCGGCTTTCAATACCGGCGGACAGCGTGCCGATAATGCGCTGTGCCTGGTCGGCTTTATCAGTCAGGCCACCAATACGCCAGGTTTGCAGCCCCGCCAGCGCGCAGGCTGCCAGCAGCAAAACAAGTAAAATGCGCATCAGACACCCCGCAGGCAGTAGGCCAGCTCATTCGCGCGGCGGCGTTCCAGGCCAGTGACGCGCTCGCCCTTCACAAACACCCAGCGCGGCAACTGCTCGCAGGCGTCCCGCCATCGCCCCTTGTTGATGAAAAACGCCAGCGTTGATTTGCAGGCCGCCTTCACGCCGACGTTAAACGCAAACGACACCACGGCGTCATACACCGGCTGCGGCATGGCAACCGGCATACAGCGCGCAATGCCTTTCTCTACCCGCATCACGTCTTCCACCAGATTCACGGCGGCCTGACGTTCGCTTATTTGGGTCTGCGGCTTCACGCCTGCGGTGTGCCCGATGCCGTTTGTCCAGACACCCGCGCTGCACTGATAGGCGGACAGACGGCAGCCTTCAAAATCAGCGATCAGTGCCAGACCGGCGGCGGAGGTTTTCAGGGTCTGCGTTTGCGGCAGCAGCGCGGCAATCGCCAGGACAGCGGCGACGGCGCAGCGTCTAACGATTGATGGCTGCATTAATGTCCCCCCTGATGCCCATTGCTTTCAGCAGGCGGTAAGTTTTGCGCCGGTAGTACCAGTTCACCAGGAAGGTCGCGACGCCGACGGCGGCACCGACTAAAAAGGCAATATCCTGCGGCGACATTGCGCCGAGCCACGCAAGAAAGGCCGCGACGCAATAACAAATAAACGAGGTGATGCGCTCCATGGTCATCAGTCCCAAAGTGAGACGGTTTCGCTGACTGCAGCCTGAGTAATATCCGGCAGCTCCACCGCGTAGCCATGGGGCAAAATTGCCCCGCGAGCGGCTAAGCCAACGTTAGCCGCGTAAACCTGTTCCATCACCGATTCGGTGCGCCCGTAGTAACGCCAGCAGAGTGAATCCACGGTATCGCCCTGTTCGGCATAGACTTTCATCAGAGCAGCCCGATCACACAGTGCGACACGCCAGCGACATCGCTGATCGCATTGCGGCCATCACGCCACAGTTCATCAACCGTGCTTTCGACAATTTCCGCCTTTTTACTGCCAGCATCGGTGGTATCACTGTTCGGATATCGTTCCGCCAGAATGGCAGCCGTAATGGAGGAAACCACCCGCAGGTAGGCACAGACTTTGATACTTTCATCATCAATCTGGTCAGCCGGGACATCAGCGAGAGTTTTGTATCCCTGAGCCAGCTGTGCGACGCGGTAGCTGTAAAGCTCGGCATTCACTTCGGTCAGCGCGAACTTAATGACGGCGCGCAGACGTTTGGCGGTCACCGTTCCTTCCAGGCGCAGCGTGTCGCGTAACTCCACCGGATTGATATCAGGCCAGAAGTGCGTGTTTTTAATCGCGGGTTCCGTCGCGGCATCCGGCTTTGGTGCAGGTACAACAAGAGACATAGTGACCTCTGAATAGGGGACGGTGGACGCCAGCGTTGAACGAGGTCACAGACCTGTCGCGGCTGGCGTGCCGTCCGGCGCGGGGCGCGTTCTGTTTAGCTGCTGGCAGCCTTTTTGATGGCTGATTCCAACCGCTCAATATCCTTTTTAACGCCGCAGTTGCTGTTCAGCTGGAAGGCGCGTTTCAGGTGTTGCATGGCGAGCGGCAGTTTTTCCGCGTCGCGATACAGGTAGCCGGTGATTTTGTGCAACTTGGCGCGCACCTGATCCGGCATGTCCTGACTATCAGTCAGTTCCATCGTGGTCATGAGTACATCGAGACTGACCGGCTCACCGGCAGCATGAGCGCGGGTGCTCATGTCGGCGACTTCCTCCGCCAGTGCATAACCGGCAGGGCGTTTGCCGAACGGCATCGCCAGCTTGTAATGCAACGCATAGCGGGAGATTTCCAGCGCACCGGTGTAGTCACCTGCATCAATACGCCAGATCATGATGGTCATCAGGATGGCGTCCTGCGCACCTTTCCCCTCGGCGAGGACACCCGCCACCCAAGGCGCATATTCGGGCAGCATCTTGCGTTTGAGTTCTGCCTTTTTCTCTGCGGAGTAGGCTTTTTTCAGAGCTTTCTGGTCAGCATTAAGCTTTTGCAGCAGCAGTTCATAGCCGGTGGCATGACGCAGCAGGCTGGTATCCTGCTGCGCGGCTTCGATAGCTGACTGCCGCAACAAATGACGTCGGGCAGGGCTGGTCATGGCTTACTCCTGAGCTGCCGGTGCGGTGGTACCGGATGCAGTTTTGATGGCATCAACGATCGCCGAGGTGAATTTGCTGAGATCAGCTTTTTCAGCTGTGCCGTCTTCTCCGGCGGTCACTTCGATGTTCTCGATCAGACAGCCGCAGCCGTAATCTTCAACCACATAATCCTCGTTAATGGATTCGTAGTTTTCGATGCGGTCACGTTTTGGTACTTCCTCAACGTGGCGGCGGTGCGTGCCGTCCTGCCAGTAAATAGACAGGTTATCCAGGCGGGTGATCAGCATGGCGTTAGCAGGGAAGCCGGGCACACGAACGGCGGGCAGATTGCCGATGCGTTTCTGGCTGACAATCAGGTCGGCGGCCATCGCCTCAGTGTTTGGCTGTTGTTTGTTGATCAGCGGGAAATACTTATCTGCGAGCAGCTTGCGGCCACAGATCACCACCAGTTCGGTGTCGTCCTGATAGATGGGGTCGATCAGTTCATTCACCGCATCAAAGACCAGCGCGTCGAGGTTTTTGTATTCACCTTCGCCACCGACTTTGACCGCCTCATTGGTCACGGTACCGTCTTCGGCGACAATCATGCCCATCACTTTGGACGGGGCATTCAGGCGGTATTTTTGCAGCCAGCCCACACCGACATCCTGCAACAGCGGATTCTGAACGCGGTTAGAAGTCGGTGCGCGGGAAACACCGTTAAAGCCGACCAGGATACGATCCAGCGCCTGACGCTTGATAATGGCGTCACGCAGGCGGGTCTGAAAATCGTTGTAGCGCGCCCATAAGTCCAGCTTGCTGTACATCCAGTGGAAGTCATAGTTGGTTTTGGTGCAGTGATAGCCTTCCTGATCCAGCTTTGTGAAATCAGCGGTTTCACGCTCGTCACCGGCGTCAGTGTTGGTGGTACTGGCAATCGTGCCGGTGACGCCGACGCCCACTTTCGCGCCCATCATTTCGTCCACCGGAATGATGTTGATACGGGTCAGGAACTCTGAGGATTCCTGTAATCGGGTCATCAGCGTCTGCGTGACGGACGGCTCGACGTTAAATTTCTTGTCCAGCGTGCCGACGTCAACATTGTTGAGTTTGGCGAGCTGGGAGAGGAACGCATTAAATTTAAAGCGCGTTTCTTTTTTCATGAGGTATTTCCTGAGAATGAGTTAAAGGTGTCGGATCAGCAGTCGGTGACCGTCTCGTCCACGCCTGCACCGCCGGTTGCGTGCGGGCGCTGGTTAAAGTTCTGCGCCGGTGTCTGCGCTAACTTGCCTTTCAATTCAGTGAAGGCGTCATGTTCCGCAGCGGGGGATTTTTCCAGGATATCGACGCGGCTCAGCAGATCGTTCAGGCTGGTTTCATGCTTATCAATTTCGGTCTGAGCGTATTGAGCTACCTCGCTGACAGCTTCGTGAACATCGGCCAGGCGGGCATCGTCGGACGCCTGTTTACGTGAAAGCTTTTGTTTCACCAGCGCGAAAAGAGAAGGGGCTGTTTCCGGTGCATCTTCAAACTCAATCAGTGCTTCGGTGGCGACGGTGAAGAGGCTGTCCGGATCAGATTTACGACCGGCGAGCGGGTTCTGTTTGGCTTTGCGGCTGAACTCCAGCATTTCAGTGCCGAGGCTTGCGGGGTCGTCGGTGACGGCCAGACCGACCAGGTAGGATTTATTGGAATTGGCGAAGTTGCGTTTGATCTCCATCGAGGTGTAAACCTTCTGCCCGTCGCCGACCATTTGCGTTAAATCCGCGGTCGGGCTAATCATTGCGTACAGCGCCCATTTGTCATGCAGCAGCGGTTCAGCCGCGTCATCAATTTGTTCGGCTTTCAGCTGGATCACGTCGCCATAACGGCGGAAATCACAGGTCGGTAAAACGCCTTTGATGTGTTCCAGATTGACGCGGGCACCGTAGGCTTTCGCGCTGTATGTCTCCGCCATTTGCTTGATGTCGTTAGCATCAATTTCGCGGCCGTCGCAGGTGTCGCCTTCGACCCCGATACGGAACCATTTCGATACTTTCTTTGCCATGTAACTGACTCCGGTAATGAGTGTTGAGAACAGGAGTTAGTTTCCAGACAGTCACCACAGGCCGCCAGCCGATGCGGGTTGTTGCCCGATGGCACAACGTGGGCAGCGCGAAAAACGGCTGTATGGCCGGTAACGTGGCGGCATGAATATTTCAAACTCCACCATCATCAGCGACCCGCGCCGACAGGCGGCACTGCTTTACTGGCAGGGTTTTTCTGTGCGGCAAATCGGGGAGATGCTGAGCCAAAAAACGCCGACCGTGCAGAGCTGGAAAACTCGCGATCAGTGGGAGGCCATTGCACCCATCTCTCGCGTGGAAACCAGCATGGAAGCGCGACTGATCCAGCTCGTCATGAAAGATGTAAAGGAGGGGAAGGACTACAAAGAGATCGATCTGTTAGGCCGACAGATTGAACGTCTGGCACGGGTAAACCGTTACAACCATACCGGCAGCGAGGCTGATTTAAACCCGAACGTTGCTAACCGTAATAAGGGCGAACGAAAGGCACCCGATAAGAATGTGTTCAGTGATGAGGCCATCGAGAAACTCGGCGACATCTTCATTGAAACGTCGTTTGAGTATCAGCGCGGATGGCATCAGGCAGGGCTTCAGCACCGTATTCGCAACATCCTCAAGTCCCGTCAGATTGGCGCAACCTTCTACTTTGCTAGGGAAGCGCTGATTGATGCACTGACCACCGGCCGTAATCAGATTTTCCTGTCGGCCAGTAAGGCGCAGGCGCACGTCTTTAAGAACTACATCATCGATTTTGCGAGGCAGGTGGACGTCGATTTAAAAGGCGACCCGATTGTGCTGCCGAACGGCGCACGGCTGATTTTCCTCGGCACGAACGTCCGCACCGCGCAGAGCTACACCGGCAATCTTTACCTGGATGAATACTTCTGGATCCCTAAGTTTCAGGAGCTGCGCAAAGTGGCTTCCGGCATGTCGCTGCATAAAAAATGGCGTAGCACCTATTTTTCTACGCCGTCGAGCCTTGCACACAGCGCCTATCCGTTCTGGTCGGGGGAACTGTTCAACAAAGGCCGTCGCAATAAAGCCGACAGGATTGACCTGGATCTGACGCATGCGCACCTGTCAAAAGGCGTGCTGTGCGATGACGGCCAGTGGCGGCAGATTGTGACGGTGGAAGATGCGCTGTCAGGCGGTTGTAACCTGTTTGACCTGGAGCAGCTGCAACTGGAATACAGCCCCGCTGAATATGAAAACCTGCTGATGTGTGAGTTCGTGGACGATCAGGCGTCGGTGTTCCCGTTCGCCGAGTTGCAGGGCTGCATGGTGGACAGTCTGGATGATTGGGAAGACTTCGACCTGTATCTGAAACGACCTTTTGCCTATCGTCCAGTGTGGATCGGTTACGACCCATCGCACACCGGCGACAGCGCAGGCTGTGCGGTGATCGCTCCGCCAGTGGTGTCTGGCGGCAAGTTCCGCGTGCTCGAGCGTCACCAGTGGAAGGGCATGGACTTTGCTGCGCAGGCCAGAAGCATCGAGGAACTCACCAATCGTTATGCCGTTGAGTATATCGGCGTCGATGCGACTGGCATCGGGCAGGGTGTATTCCAGCTTGTGCAGCAGTTCTTTCCAGCGGCGCGTGAGATCCGATATAGCCCCGAGGTGAAAACCGCGCTGGTACTTAAAGCAAAAGACACCATCAGCTCCGGTCGTCTGGAATATGACACTGGCCATACCGATATCACCGCATCGTTTATGGCTATCCGCAAAACGATGACCGCTAGCGGCAACCGTTCAACCTACGAAGCCAGCCGCAGTGAAGAGGCCAGCCACGCCGACGTCGCGTGGGCAATCATGCACGCCCTGTTAAACGAACCGCTGACCGCCGCCAACGGCGGACAAAGCCCGAACATTCTGGAGTTCTATTAAATGAGCAAACGCAAATACCGTAAAACCACGCAGACAACGACGGCTGAAAGCGAGCAGGGCGCGGAGATATTCAGCTTCGGTGATCCGACGCCGGTGTTAGACCGCCGTGAGATTCTGGATTACATCGAGTGCACCGGCAATGGCCGCTGGTATGAGCCGCCGGTCAGTTTCGACGGCCTTGCCCGTAGTCTTCGTGCCGCCGTACATCACAGCTCACCGATTTATGTGAATCGCAATATCCTCGCCTCGACGTTTATCTCGCATCCGCTGCTTAGTCAGCAGGAGTTCAGCAAATTTGCGCTGGATTATCTGGTGTTCGGGAATGCGTACCTGGAACTTATCCGCAACCAGCTCGGCGAACCGCTGCGATTTGAGGCAGTGCCGGCTAAATATGTGCGTCGCGGAGTGGAAGAGGGGACATATTGGTTTGTGCAAGGATGGAAAGAACCGCACCAGTTCGCAGCAGGCAGCATCTTCCACCTGATCGAACCGGATATTAACCAGGAGATTTATGGTCTGCCGGAATACCTGAGTGCGCTGAATTCCGCCTGGCTCAACGAGGCCGCCACGTTGTTCCGCCGCAAGTATTACCAGAACGGCGCGCACGCGGGCTACATTTTGTATATGACCGACGCCGCGCAAAGCAGCAGCGATATTGATTCAATGCGTAAGGCAATGAGGGATACCAAAGGCCTGGGTAACTTCCGCAACCTGTTCATGTATGCCCCGAACGGCAAGAAGGATGGCATTCAGATTTTGCCGTTGAGTGAAGTTGCCACCAAGGATGATTTCTTCAACATTAAGAAATCCAGCCGTGATGATTTGCTGAGCGCGCATCGCGTTCCCCCGCAGATGATGGGGATCATTCCTGATAATGCTGGAGGGTTTGGGGATGTTGAGAAGGCGGCGCAGGTGTTCGTTAGGAATGAGCTGACGCCGCTGCAGGAGAGAATGAGAGAATTGAATTGTTGGATCGGAAAAGTAGTGATTCGGTTCAAGGATTATGAGTTTTCAACGGGTAGTTCTGCTTAATCTTAATTAGCTCATACTAAATTTCATAACTTTACCATCCAAGTTGTATGGCCTGTGTCGAGCGATTCTGTACCGAAACGATAGTAAATTAGGTATTGCACATGAGCGTATCCAAGTTTGAGGGCTAGTAAATTCCAATAGTATTTTTGATCCCTAGCATTGGCTTTGAGTTGCAGGATGTTTGCAAAAGGTGTGAAATCAACTGTGTCAACGAAAGAAAGCTTTAAACTCAAATTCTTGTCTTTATCTTAATTGCATGAAATTTATGGTTTTTATTTGGTGGAATGAAAAGATATAGTCAAGCATCAATGGAAAAAGAACGGACCAATTACTGCGATTATTATTAGAATTTAAACGAATTACGAAATTCTTTGAAAGTGAACTACCAAATTCTTGCTATGAAGTAATGGGGATGATAGTTTTAAGTTTTCATGTTTATGAGTGATTTCTGTGAGTGACGATACTTCCGACTTTGCTAATAAAGGGCAAAGGAAACCAATTGGATGGAAAGACGAATATAGTGACTTCGCTGGAAGTATCATTGTATATATGATATTCCCGCTTTTGCCACTTCTTTTTGAATCAATAAACCTCAGTAACTATCCATCTATACAATCATTAACAATAACTGCTTCTATCTACTCTTTTTCTATTGGTGTATCATCAAGAGATAAAGCGATTTTCGGCTTGGGGATAATTTGCGGTTTTATTTTGGCATATTTATATGGGAAAGTTAGTGAGCCAAATGTTCATATTTATACATGGCATTATATAATAACTTTGATTTTAATGGGGATAATATTCGTTCTCCACCTCTTCGAACGATTTAATAAACATGTAATAGAGTGCGAACCAGTTTTTCCATTTAGTTTCTCAAGGAGTAAATAATGGATGACATAATTATTTACGTATCACTTATAACTTCTTGTGTTTCAGTGCTGGTAGGGTTGTTTAAATCAATATCACATACTAGAAATAAAGTTAAAGCTAATGAGGAGTTAACTAATAAAATAATTGAAAATTATAAGAGAACTCAAAAGGAAAGCAATGAAAGTATTAAGGATTTAAAACTTACGATTAAACGAATTGAAGAGGAAGAGTTAAAATTAAAACTGGCTATAGATTCAATTAAAAACTCATCGTTCTATGAAAGTAATGAGTCTAAAGCATTGTTAAATGCCCTCTCAAAAGATGAGGAGTTCATTAAAGCCTTTTATCAAAGTTATAAAAGCTTAGATGATAAATCTAAAGAAGAGCTTCATTCAACACTTGAGAAATCATCTGATAAAGGCTTATATCGCTATATGAAAAAAATTGCCTCATCTGTACTTGATGCTCTCATACTTAAAGCCTAATAGCATACGCGAGGTATTATACCTCGCGTTTTTCTATCCTAGTCATCTCCTAATTTATCACCCCAAAGGCTAGAAACATCTCCATCTTCCCCTGAGTAAGCTACAGTAAAAAAAAGCAGAAAGGATGGCACATTATCAAAGCCCGGAGGTCTGTTGAACATTTTCCCATGCTTGCGCGCAATGCTATCCCCGCCACGCCTGCCCGCTTTATGGGTCGCTTTTAATGCAGTTGCGTGATCCACTGTGATCCACGCCAGCACTGGTGTCGCGGGGAGAAAAGAGCAGGGCGATCACAATGCAAAATCATGCACTCACTGCATGCAGAGCTATCAAAGTGAGATCGCCCGCGTTCCTGGCTATTCTTCATCGTCGTAAACAGAGAATGGCACTGACGGCGTGTCTTCTTCATCCAGAACGCTATCGGCCATGTCAGAGATCATTTCCATCACCAGCGCATACTCGTCATTTCTGCACTGGGCTGACTGTGTGATGTCAGCCATAAGCCGGATTTTTATCAAAGCCATCTTTAGCTCATGAGAGGATTCCATTACTCACTCCAATGCACTGTTTATTTATACAGTATAATATTATCATTTCTTAACAAATTCCAATAAAAACTGAATGTTACTTTTTAACCAATAGCTTAGATGAATGTTTAAACAGTCCTAATCGTCATAAAATTCTTGCCAGTCCATAAGAGGGGGATGATGGATCACAACATCACCAAAACTCATTTTGGCTCCCCTGGTTAACGCTTCCAGCTCCCATCTTTGAGCTTTGATATCGTATTTAAGCAATTCTTGTTCAATCTGAGGCAATCGCGCCCGTTCTTCAGGCGTTAATCTTGCTGATGGGGCAACATCGCGACCCTTTGTTGGGTCAAAACTTCGCTGCGCCTTGCTGACTCTCGGTGTTTCCTCCCTTAAACGCACCACAATCGCCCTCACGGCGGCTGTGTCTGTCCAGTCAATAACTCGCAGGTTGTCAGAATTAGACGTTGTAAGGTCGCTCCCAGTCTTGCTATCGCGCCTATTTGCAGCCTGTTTCTTTCCACCTAACCCACAGTTATTGACAGGACTCCGAGGCGCGCCGTGGGCGCTTTTTGAGGTCAAAACCTCAACGTCAACGGCGGAAGAAACGATGCGCCATTGAGTTGTACGGGTTTCATAAACACGGGAGTCGCCGAGGTGAGGCGCGAAAATACCGACAACCTTTTTCACTTCCTCATCGTATGCGTTCAGCTCATCAGCCACGCGGCGGGCGACACGCACAGTCTGATCGTCGCGTGGGACATTAGCGCCGCCCTGGGCTGACATATACGCCATAAAGTCACCGGCATCAGCAGCAGCGCGAACGGCTTCCACTTCTTCGTCAAAGGTTTCAGTCAGATTGATGGAACGGATGCGGCGGCACTCACGGTAAGAACCCATGGTTGGCAGGCCGATAGGGTGAAATTGTGGGATACGCCAGGTAGCAGCCCAGGCAGTTACAGCGGCTGCAGAGTCTGTTAGTAACTCGCCAGTTTCGTGGTCACGCTCGCCTTCCAGTGCGTAGCCATCGATATTCTTCGCAATGTATTTAGCGATGTACCCAGCAGCGCCGCCACAGTTCAGGTGCTTACAGTCAAAGCGGTTCTTTGCTGCACCGCGTTCGTCACCATCTTCTTTCATGGCATATTTGCGCATGATATCGATCACCGGCTGACGCATGGCGGGTTTGGTGAATAACATCATGTGCCAGTGCGGGGTCGCGTCGTGGTGAGGTTCGACAACGCGCATCCCGTAAACGGACAGACCGCTATCTTTGAAAGCGGTGCGCATTTTGCCCCAGATCCCGCACAGATAACGCTGCGCATCTTTCGGGGTATAGGCCTTTTTGTCCCAGGCGTGATTGCGCTGAACGCGCTTATTATCGCCCTTGCCAACCATGCGGGTCGGGTGAAATTTGGAAGGCGTGGTGATGGTCAGGAACATCCCGACGTCGCCATTTGCAGCGGCATATTTTTCGGTGCCGGCGATCGTGCTCATTAGCTCCATGCGGCGGATTTCAGGGTTTGAAATACTCGCCATCACTTTGTCGATCAGACTGAAACGCTCGCCGGTTTCGATGTTTTCCAGGTCGCAGCTTTTTAGGTAGTCGAGATTTGACAGACGGCGCGCACGTACTTCACGGATAGCCTGCTTACTGGCATACGGGGAAGCATCACGGTTCACTTTGCCGATGGCGATCAGCAAAGATTCACGCCAGCGGGTGCGCTGACCTTTAAACTGGCGTAACCACCAATCCGGATTAACCAGGCGTGACATGGCAGCGATAGCGGAAACGGCATCCAGTTTGTCTTTGCAATACCTTTTCCAGTACATCGGCATGACATTGAAAGCCTGTGCCATACCGGCGATTTCGCTGTATAGCTCGCACTGGGTATCACTCTCGAACAGAATCGAATTATCCCCGTTGTACTGAGCAAGCAACTGATCGCAACGTTCTTCATAAATTACTTTCAAATGTCCCGCAATGTCCTGGGCAAACCGGCGCAGCTGTTTATCGTTCATACTCGGCAGGCTGTGATAAGTGTCTGCCTCAGACATGAATTTCATGGAGGCTTTAACATTCATCGCATGAGCGGCATTAACCGCTTCGACGCGGGGAAGGATGCTGCGACCAAGGGTATAAACCAGATATTTATTTGCGGCGTGAATGCCCTGAGTTTTCAGCAGATACGCATGGCGACCTGTGAAAATTTCCCGCAGGTCGGTAGAGAGGGCTTTTACTCTGATTAAAACCGCTTGCCCCTGATTGTATTCATCACGGGTAAGCGGTCTTTCGAGGCCAGAAACGGCCTGGCGTGGTTTATTCCAGGGAAACGCCCAGACTTCGGGCGTTTTAATCTGAGGGGTAAAACGGCTGGTCTGCATTACATACCGTCTTTGATATCAATGACCAGATAGCCAGCGTTAATGCCGGCCAAGATGAGTAATGCCACTGAGAAAACGATCACTTGTTTCCTCTGTAATGTCTGGCGTTCAACTCGGCGAGTTCTTTGCAGTAGACACAAAGCTCAACACCTGGCAGAGCTGCACGGCGCTCCTCTGGTATCGGACGATTACACTCGATGCAGAACATTGCGGAAACGCCTGCAACAGTTGCGCGGGCGGCTTGGATTTGGGCGGAAAGGACGAGATCAGCGCGCTCCTGAGCGGTGTCAATTACATCAGCCATAGTTACGCCTCCGCTTCACTTTGGATTCGGTTAGCTTCAATGCGGAGTGCTTCAGCAGCTTCAATCTCTGTCATTTCACGTTTGAGGATGAAACTGGCAATTGCTTCCAGGCGGCCGGCAAATACCACCGCTCGATTGGCGCGTTCTTCATTACGAGCAGTGTCCAGCATCAACGATAAATCAGGAACAGAGGTGTAATCGCGTTCTGGTGAAGCTAAATCAATGCCCATAACCGGCAAGCCAACAATATTCTGACGGGTGTTATCAAACATATTTTTCATATAAGAACTCCTGTTTTGGGCAAAAGAATGCCCGGCGGGTTGACGCCACTTAATTTGGATTTGGGTTAATGTTTAATGTTTATCTTGCAGTCATCTTCACTGATAAATTTCGGCAGTGATTCAGTTAAACCAAGCAAAGAATTTAGCGCCGCAACTACTTGATGCCTTTCCGTCGGCGTTAATTCAGCAAACTTCATCTCAAGATGGCGACGAGATAAGCCAGCATGAAAACAGATCGTTCTACGCATATGCAGCGGCTGAGTATCAAATGTTTCCTGCGCTACATTCTTTCTGAAATCAAACATTTCTTTAATTCGGGAAAGATGTTTTTTACCTATTTGAATATGTTCTTCATTCACTAAAGACATAATCACCTCAACTAAACAGACGCTTTATAAGCGGTTTTGAATTTCTCACGGCCTGCGGGGCAGTGGTTTGTGACATTGAAGGGTTCCAACGCTTTCCACCTGGTAACTCGATGCAACCGTGGCTAAAGTGGCGAGATGGACTCTGCTGTTTTAAAAAAGGAGCAATAGAAACGGCCATAGTCACACCAACCCATTTGTCGTAACGCTTGCAATGGCACCAACTGCAGAAGCCAGGGCTGGAGATGCCTGTACTCGGCCTTGAACAACTAAGCCGATCAGTGACAGATGGCGAATACCGGCATTTACACCTTCGAGTAAGGACATTCGACGCTGAGAGCTGACCGCACCACCTTTCACTGCATCAGCTGCAATAGAACCTACGGCGGCAGTTGCCTGGAGTGCGTAAGTTGAAAGATTAGAAGTAGCAATTTCATTGACCGGAACTGACGGCAAGCAGTTTATCTGTGCCAGCATGCCATCGAGAAGGGCAGCATCCTCAGTCAAATCAGTGATTAAAAGAACTTCCTCACAGGTAAGTTTATGAGGTTGTTCGGGGTTGAACTTATTGCGCAGTATTTGGGGTTTAGTCCCCATTAGCGCGGCAAGCTCGGTAAGGTTATGACGATTCACAAATGCCTTACATGCATCGTCAAAGTGAGCGTGTTTGGAAACGCGATAATCAAACATTGTTAGTCCCTGCTAGTTTGAATAGTCTGACTCAACGATTTATGTAGCGGCACTTGATGGCTTGCTGACGGTTTTTCTCACGCCAGGCCTCAAGATTGATCAGGGCATTGCCATGACGTTCCATAACGACAGTTTGCATTTGACCTGTTTTTCGGTTTTTGCGTTGCTGGGTAATTGTAGTTGAGGGAGTTGGGGCAAGAAGTACAACGCCGTTCGCGATCCACTTTTCGAGGACTGCGGAGCTGATACCGTTAATTGCAGCAAAATCTTTTTTAGAGATTGTCGGGGAGTTAGAGAGGGTGGTCAGTTGCAAACTTATTGAGTTCACAATAGTTGCAGACAGGGCAGACTCCAAAGCCGGCAGGAGTTGGGAAACAACAGAGTTTAACAGTTCCTTAGAAACGGCTGTCTTATCAACGGTCGCTTGAATTGCATTCTGATCAGACATAAAGCAAAATCTCCTTTTAAGCAGTTTGAGTTCTACTGTGTAACATGTGGTGTGTTTTCACTTTGGATCACAAATGTGCTCATGTAAATCACTTTCGTGCTCATTTTGGTGGATCTATGCCTGAAACTAAAGACAGTGCTGCGCAAATCGTTGAACGTCTTTCCTCATCTTATGGGGTTACTTCTCAACGAGCTTTAGCCAGCTGTCTGGATGTTCCTTCAAATAATGTAAGTGCCTGGGTTCAACGTAAGAGTGTTCCTGGTAATGCAATCATCAAATGTGCATTGGACACAGGGGCTGACTTGAAATGGTTAGTTACCGGTGAATTCGCATTTGCAAAAAATGAAGGCTTAAAAATCACAAAAAGAGACACTTCAACTTCTGGGCACATACTGCTGAGGAAAATGCTTTCCTCAGGGGGACGGGCGGTTTTAAGCAGAATCATTGAAGCTTATGGTTTCAAAACGCAAAAAGAACTTGGCGAGCATTTGAATATTTCTTCAGGAACGATCAGCACCTGGGTAAGAAGAGAATATTTTCCTGGCGACGTAGTGATTACCTGCGCATTAGATACCGGTGCTTCACTTGAATGGTTGGCTACCGGCGAAATTGGCAGAGCCCCTCAAGAGGAAACCTCCGTCTCAGGAATTCCGATAATTAGTAAAAAAATACTTCTGGCAGGAAAACTTGATGATGATGGATTTTGCTATATCGATGAGTCGTTTATCCCAGATGGTATCAACCTCAAAAACCTGAATTTTGTGCGAAATGGTAAATCATCATGGCTAATTGAAATGGGAGTCAATGAGTTATCAAATGGATCATGGCTGTTAGATATTGATGGCACCTTAGATGTATACGCAGTCTCTAAGCGACCAGGGAATAAACTCCGTGTCATTGGTCAAGATGGTGATTTTGAATGTTCAAAAAATGAAGTGACGGCAAAAGGATTAGTTGTAGTTATATTAAAAAGCACTATATAGGAGAAAAATTCAATGCATGAAATCATGCGTAGCAATTTAGTGAATTTTGCAATAATTAACTAGATGTAGATACTATTTAATTCCATGGGTATTTTTCTATCATACTAAATTTTAATTATTATGCCAAGCCTACATGGGTTTTAGATGGCTATGGACTTCTAAAGGATATTGAGATGTCGAGTAATAATACGAAAGTGATTTTAAAAAAAAGTAAGAAGGTAAACAAGGATGCGAAAACTAAATCTAGGTCTGCCAAGAATAAAGCTGAAGGAATGACATATCCTAAAACTAGTGCAGAAGGGCATGCCGGAGAATATCTTTTCTCCTACTGGATTTCTAGATATTTCAAATGGCCTTGTAGGTTGTTAGATATTGATATGGGGTTAGATGCGCAGGTGGAAATATATACAAACGAGATTTCGACTGGCCTCTTTATCGGCGTGCAGGTGAAAACTACCTCAAGAAAAATGGAAAATAAGTTAAGCGTTCAGATTCCATACAAAAACATCAAATATTGGGGGGACTGTGACTATCCAATAGTTATAGTCCTTGTTTGTCTTAATGAAGATAACGTTATGAAGGAACCTAGTATCTATTGGCAGCATCTTGATAAAAAGAAAGTTTCTTCCTTAAAAATTCGCGCTCTGAAAAATGATAATGGTTGCGCCTCTATATGTTTCAATTGTGAAGATTATCTTGCAGATATAGCTGATAAACCCAAATGGGTGGATTTATGGCTTACAGTTGATGATAAAAATATAATTAAATTGGCCAAAGCTACGGGTTTAAAAATTCGGCAGATGGTACAATCTTTTGATGATGATGAAGCATATCGAAACAGCCCAGATCTTTTTATTCCAGACCTCAATTCTATAATGAACGATTATGATAAGATAAATTATTTCTCACAAGCGAGAAAGCGATTATTAGATTTAGTTCCTCCCGTCAAAGAATGCACTCAGAATTATCATGATAATATTGAACGTTTTTTAGAATATTTTAATGATTTAGTAAAATTTAGTTATGGTAACTATAACATTCAAGATGATTTTAATGATCATGAGAATATCAATTATGCTCTACAACAAATAATTAAAGAAGTTATCCCACGTCATTGATAATAGTTTACAAATTCGGTTTTGTTTAACATACAAGCTATGATGATAATGTTATATTTTTTGTGATTTTAATCAGTTAAACGTTCGACTTTTAAAATTTGTCTTTATAAAAATTGCATTATCTAAGAAATGAGTTAAATTACGTTTATGGTGTTGACAACACACTATTACCTCCCTCAATGTAAGAGGATGAAGTCCAAATGATAAACTTATAGAGAGCTTTATTAGTCTAAAAATTAGGGAGTTATAAATTCCCTAAGCATACACCCTTGACTAAAAGTTTCAATCAACGAGTGAGTTCTTAGCTTTAAGTATTAAGTATTAAGTGTAAAGGTAAAACCTTTACACTCTGAATTTTGGTTTGTTATACTTGTCTTTTAAATTTCACTCGGAGTATCACGTTCATCTTTAAATTTAATATTGCCATCAATAAAATCGCCTTTGCAATCAAAAAGATATGTCCATTGACCTTTTTTCATGGCATCTATTTGAATTTTAATCTCTGTGCCATAAATAGGGTCATCTGGGGACACTAACATATCAGATATTAAATCCACCATGTATTTTCCTAAAGTATCCTCACTAGGAGGAGATAATTTTATGTCCTCTGTAATGACAGCCCCACAGTAAAGGGAATTATCATTTTTTAATTTATACGTTAAAAACCTTGGTCTATTTAGTATTCTAAGATTTGCTTCACATGCACGAGCGAAAATTTCTCGAATTTGAATTGGTTGCAAAGAACCAGTGATTCTATCCAATCTAGGCTTCAGCAGTTTATAAACAATCCCTAGATCATTTAAAACCGCAAGAATGAAGTATGGCCCCAACCTTACTAATACTATTCCTTCATAAAATCGATCCATATAATCAAAGGATTCAGTTTGAATATACTCATGACATGGTAACAAAATAATTGTCCCAATGACTGATTCTTTTAACTTACATCCGGTATATAAAGATCTTGCTACGCAGTGGATATGGTGTAATGCTTCCCATTCATACATATCACCTATTTTAATGTCTTTTCTGAGGTCATATTTGAAAGATCTATCCTTCAGATGTGTTTTAGTTATTAAAAGGCATAACCAAATGAATATTAGTTTTTTATTCTCTTCAAAAAAAATTGACGCTTTTTCGTAGTTGTCTCCTAATCCTGATGAAATTATGTCTTCAATATTTTTTCCTAAAAATGAATTGCATTCAGAACAACACTTTAATAAATACCTGCTATATTTGAATTCGACATTGTTAGGAAGGGATATTGTGTGATTAAACAATCCAAATCTTTTAAGTATCCACTTAGGAATAATGTGTTCATCATTGAATTTTTTTTTAGTTTTATCTGCACCGCAAATAAAACAAACTTCTTTATTACAGATTTCAGAAATAAAATCATCTATTGAATAGAATAGTATCCTCCCATCTGAGGAAATTATGTTCTTACGACGTTTATCAATATCCATATTTCAACTCCCTTTCACTGTAAAAGTATAGCAGCGCCAATTTATTGCATCAAACGGATAGGTACTTAGCATTGATTCCTCTATTATCCTGTTCTACACGGTTTTTTATTTCGCTTGCAATTTCTAAATTCAATGCATGTTTAACGTTACAATAGAATATTACCTGACTAATATTCACGCTTGTCAAATACCTTATAAGGAGCGCTGAAGACAATCTAAAGCTAAACTTGAGGCACAATTTATATCTCCCTTAAACCAACCTTTTGTACGTTTATTAATGTACTGCGTTAATAGTAAAATCGCAAACTGCATGCCCCTATTACTGAAATCTAAGGGATCATTAGATTTGCTTATTAAAATATGGCACAAACCATGAAGGTTAAACTTAGAGCAAACTGACTGGATTAAGTTGGTCACCGCCATTTCGTAGCCAATATAATCACTAACTTATTGATTTTTCAGATATGAACAAGTATTCGGTCTTTTTTTTGCTTGTTTTTCAAATCAAAAATTGCTATCCAAACAATCAATAAGCCCTTTCTTACTTGCCTTCAGTATCCCCAATTTAGACTTTCTCTCTCCATTGTAGCTATGATGCTTTCATAATCTATTTGCATGACCTGACAGGGCGAATTCTATGCTGATTTATAATGTTTTTGGTCGCCACCTTGCTGTTAAAAAGACTTCCGGTGGATGGCAAGTCTTCCGTGCGGATTTGGCAGAGAGAAAGTTCTCCAGACTTTATGACATCATCATTCCTGACGAGATGACCGAAGATGAAATTCCCGGCTGGCTGGGGGATATTTTTCATGAGGCGGCCAGTGAAAGGCATCCGGGTGTCAGGCGGATGGAATAACCGGGCACGGCATTGCTGAATAGCGCTCTCAGATTTCAGTTTAAAAAAAAAGCCCGCTCGGTGGACTGACCCCATAAAGTTGGACAGTTCATGTTAAGCGGCTTTCAGGGCCTGGGTTCGGTATTCTACCGGACTCAGGCCTTTTAATTTCAGGCTTATTCTTTCGTTGTTGTAGTAATGGATATATC
>Ga0308168_1000642_pt1 | contig 39650 bp, 36 predicted proteins | sample PhyCR2_FD_202133 | JGI IMG/M metagenome (GOLD analysis project Ga0308168, IMG submission 202133) | Phyllosphere microbial communities from UC Gill Tract Community Farm, Albany, California, United States - DLSLRC.R2 | ecosystem: Host-associated > Plants > Phyllosphere > Unclassified | place: USA...
TTGCTAACGCAAGCCGACAAGTTGGCCGAAGCGCTGCATGCGGCCGCCAGTACCCACCAGACGGTTGGCCTGGCCATTCATGTGGGCGCTGCCAAGGTGGCTGCGAGTGTGCTGGACCAAGACTCCGCACCGATCAAGGCCATGACCGCGTCGCTGGGCGGCATGGTCGACAGAGATGGGGGCACGGTGGATTCGAAGGCAGATTCCTCGGACCACAAGTTGCCGCATTCGCATGATCCGATCATTGCCATATCTGCTAAGGATGGCTTTGGCGCGAATGCCAGACAAGGCCTGCAACTGGCCAATGGCGAAGCGATTCTCCTGGCGAGCGGGCAGGACACCCAATTCGTGACGGGCGGGCAGTTGCGCTGGCATACCGGTCAGGCGATCGGCGTGCTGGGTGGTGCGGGCAAGGCAGATGGGGACGGCTTCGGGTTGCAGGTGATCGCGGCCAAGGATGCGGTCGACATCCAAGCGCAGACGGACGAGTTGAAGGTGCAGGCGCGGGATGAGGTGAACGTCATCAGTGCGAATGCGCATATTGATTGGGCGGCGGCGAAGCGGATCAGTTTGTCGACGGCGGGTGGGGCGAATATTACGATTGAGGGCGGGAATATCACTCTGCAGTGTCCGGGAAAGATTATCGTGCATGCCGGGAAAAAGACGTTTAGCAGTTCAGCACAACTGGCATATCCACTTCCGTCATTACCGTCCAGTATTTGTGTCGAATGCCTAATGAAGGCACGTAACGTTGGATCACCTTTTGTAATGAGGTTGGCATGAGCGATCCGTTTGATTTTCTCGGAATTGTTGAGAAATATGTGGCGGTTGATCCGGCATCGAACTTATATTTTTTGATCGATCAGGGCGGTATGCCTGGCCTCTACAATCAACTTGTAAAAAGCACGGTGGAGTGGGCTAGCCTCTTCGGCTGCACAAGAGAAGAGAATGCGCTCGCCGCGGCTCCCATCCTTATCTTGGTTGGCGTTGGCGGTCGCCTGCACATATCAAAAAAACTGCTTGGATGGATCGGTGCAAACGCCAGATATTCCTCAAGCTTGATTATCTTATCGTCTGCCTTGTCGAATAAGAGTATCGAGCGTCGATTGACATCACGGCTCTCTGTAAAGTTGTCAGAAGATATGGGCGCCATGCTCCGTTTCTTTGACCCGCGAATTTTGGAGAATCTGGTTGACGTATTTAATGCTGAGCAGGCCGGAAATTTCTTTAGTGTTGCAAACATCTGGAGTTTCTTTGATCGGAGCGGAAATCTCGTAAAATTCGCCGCAAAATTCAATGAAAAAGATGATTGTAATTCCCAATTGGAGCTTAGTCAGGAGCAGGAAAGCCTGTTGCTTAAGGCATCAGAAGTAGATCAGGTCAGTGCATTGCTTCGTCAGAATCTACCTGAGATATTCAATAAAATACCGGCTTCTTCTCGATACGATTACGTCAAATCAAAAATTAATTTTGCGCGGATGGATGGGCTGGATACTGTTCTTGATTTTTCGATCTATGTGACTGTTCTCATGCTGAAAGGTGACAACATCGTGGATGCTCCATTTTGGAGAACATTTTTAGACGGTTTGAAAAAGGGCGATCTTGACCTATGCGAAATATCTTAGAACGGTTTTTGTTTGGTGATTGCAATAAAGGCGCGTTTGGAAAGGTGGGTTGCGCGAGGAGGGCAGTGAACTACGCGCTAGCATTCTCGGTTTTGCTTACTACGCAAATGGGTAGTTGGGCTCAAGAGCTCGAAGTATTTGGAGTAAAGAAAAGAAACAAGGACTATTTAATGTTGAGCCTGATCGGTTATAACTATACCGACCGTCACATATCAGATTATAGTATTAATGGCGCTGGGGGAGGTCATATCAATCTGAGTTCGGCCGCGAGTGGGGGAAGTGGTCAAACCTGCTGCGTTAGGCTATCAAAAACAACTGATCGTACGCTTTCAATCAAGGTTCGATGGCAGGTTGATGGCTGTAAATTTGTTGAGCGGGATCCGAGGACCGGTGCAACCGATGAGATAAGGCATTATTACTACAAGGAGATTGATATTAATGCTCAACGGATGAATGATCAGTATCCTCGCTATATAGAAACGCACTTTTACCCTGATGGATCAGTAAAGGTTCGGCTGACCGAGGAAACATCAGAACCGCTAATGTCTTTGGACGAAAAACGGCCCGACAAATCTTCTTTTCCGAGATGTAAAAATGACGAAAAGCCAGAGCAATAAACATGTGGGCGATATAAAGTCCCCTGTTTTGCCCCCAACAAAATCCGATCTCCGACATGGTGCCGATCAAGCACAACATATCTCCGCAGACAAGGCTCCTCAGGCATCAACTTCAAATGTACTCGCAAATCTATGTACATCTCTAAAGGCTGCCTCCGAGCGAAATGGGGCGCCGTCGAACTGCAAGCAGAACCTCTGGTTATCCTACTTTTTTGATGGAACCGGTAATAACTTAGGCGCCGACGTAGCACTCAACAAGCATAGCAATGTTGTGAGGCTGTACCGGGCACATAAGCCGGAGAACAAACAAGAAGGTATATTTGCTTTATATATACCAGGCATTGGAACCTATTTCCCTGAAATAGGTGACGACGGCGGCAGCATGACCGGCCTGGGGTGTGGTGCTATGGGGGAGGAACGGATTGAATTCGCGATTGAAAGCTTCGAGGATTCTCTTAAACAACCTCTTGCTTTAGCTAGCGCGCCTGCGAACGCGATTGAAGTGATTAATATTGCTGTTTTTGGATTCAGTCGTGGCGCCGCGCTTGCCCGTGCATTTGTTAACACGTTAATGCAGAGAAAATGTGTAATGCGAAATAAAGAGTGGAAATTGCGTCGTGGCGGATGGCCAGTGAAATTTAGATTCATGGGGTTGTTCGATACGGTTGCATCCGTCGGATTAACCATGAGTTCTAACACAACCGGAATATACGAGGCTTACAACGGGGATACTGCGGGGATGATTTCCAAGCGGTTGGAGAATTACCGGGCAACCCGTCCCGAAATTCTAGCATACAGGAAAAACGCCTCTGCAGGAGCGGACCCGGCCCCAGGCAATGAAAATGGACATCGGGACTGGGGGAGTTTAATGCGAATACACGAATCCGTGGAGGAGGTAAGGCATTTTGTGGCGGCGCATGAGATTAGAAATTCATTTCCTGTAGATAGCATAACTATATTCGAAAATGATCAGTTTATCAGGCCTGATAATTTTCATGAGGCGCTCTACCCCGGGGCTCATTCCGATGTTGGAGGCGGCTACGCAACAGGTGAGGGTGCAAGAAGCTTCATTTCATCCAGCAAGTTGAGCTTGGTTCCTCTCAATCATATGCATACGTTCGCATTGCGAAAACATGTCCCAATGCTTCCATGCTGGACTCAAGATAATAAATCAGATTTTAATATAGATGAGGGGCTGTGTGAGGCGTACGACCAGTACATACGTAAAATCGGAGCGTTTTCAAATTTAGGCGATGGGTTGAACGCGCACATGGCGCTATATTACGCGTGGCGATTCCAGGCGATTAGGAGGAAGCTTGCGGGTAATGAGAATGAGGCTAAAGTCATCCAGACCTATAACAACAAATTTCGACAGTCTGATTCGGTTTTGTCAAAAGAGGTCGCTAGTCTTAAGTCTAGACAGACCATGACCCAAGTTTCGCTGGGTGCGCTGATGCATATGCAAGAGATGCCGATATCGGAAGCGGCGGAACAGGTCTCCCAGTACACCAAACCACTAAGCGATTTGGATATCGAAAAGGCCCGCGAGAAACATGCTGCCGCACGCCGTGATTATTTGAAGGCAAAGTCTCGGTTGGATGCGCTTCCTAATATGAGCCAGTTTAAAGAAATGACAGATTTATATGATCGTCAGTTACTGATCGACGTGCGAGCGATACGTGCGGCTGCAGTTGGTGCGAAACGGCTCGATTTACGGCCGCATTATAGAGTCTTGCTTGAAGCTTATGAAAATGAATTCGAACGAAATGCCGGTCTGAAAGACGAAAAAATTATCAACTTTTTCGACAATTACGTGCACGATTCACTGGCAGGATTTGGCAAAGATGCGACTCTTCCCTCGGATCCGCGGGTTGTGTATTTAGGCGATGATGAGAAGTACAGATACGCAGAATTGGGCACGCAAGCCTCGGAAGCCGATAATCGAGGAGTAGTGGTATGAAGCTCTATTGTAGATTCCTACATTGAGCGAATCCGAGCAGCCCAAAAACAAAAAAGGCACCATGATCGCTCATGATGCCTTCAATGCTACAACAAATTCGTGGTAGGCCGTGCGGGATTCGAACCTGCGACCAACGGATTAAAAGTCCGCTGCTCTACCAGCTGAGCTAACGACCCGAAAGAAGCAAGATTATAGTGCCGATCCGCAGGGCTGTCAAACGTTCACGGACCGGCCCGGCTTACTTCAGCGCGGCCAGGCGATCCTTCGCCGTCTGCGCGGCACTCGTTTCCGGATACTTCTTGACCAGTTGCTGCATGGTCTTCTTGGCGTTCTTGAGGTCCTTCAGCTCGATGTAGCTGCTGGCGATGTTCAGCATCGAGTCCGAGGCCTTCGGGCTGGTTGCATACTTGGACAGCACGACTTCCTGGGCCGCGATCGCATTCTTGTAGTCGCGCTGCATGTAGTAGGAGTTGCCGATCCAGTACTGTGCGTTGGGAACGTAGGCCGAGGATGGGTAGCGGCGCACGAAGTCCTGGAAGGCGGCGGTGGCACCTGGGTAATCGGCCGAGGTGAAGCGGGCGTAGGCGGACTCGTAGGCCTGCTTTTCTGTCGGCAGCACTTCGGCGGTCTGGCCGTCGATGTTTTCCTGGCGCGGCTCGAGTTTCTTGATGCGCGAATCGAGGTCGGCGTACAGGTCTTTCTGGCCTTTCTGGGCCATGGCGATCTGGTTCGCCAGCACTTCGATCTGGCCGCGCAGGCGCGCGATTTCCTGCATCGTCTGTTCGTGCTGGTTCAGCATGTCGACGGTGACGTTCTTGTCGGCCTTGCCGTCGATGCGGCCGTTGACGTCACGGGCTAGGTTGTCGACCTTGGCGCGCAGGTCGAGGATGGCGCGGCGTGCTTCGTCGTCGTCGAGCAGGCCGGCGCTCGCCTGCAGGGGCATCCAGGCAGCCAGGGCAAGGGCGATGGCCGCGAGGCGGGGCTGGGACAGTTTGATCATCTTCGACTCTTTCTTGATACTTGAGAAACTGTTGAAATCAAATGGAAACGGGGCGGGAAGCAGTCTGCACCGCATCCCGCCCCGCTGTCAATCAGCGTGGACGACAAGTCGTCGCGAGCGCCGCGACAGCGTCTGCTTATTGATAGACGATGTCGGCGCGACGGTTTTCGGCCCAGGCCGATTCACCGCTACCGGTCGCCTTCGGCTTTTCTTCGCCCAGCGAGACGGCTTCCATCTGGCTGTCCGAGACGCCCAGCGCGGCCATCGACTTGCGCACGGCTTCGGCGCGCTTCTGGCCCAGGGCCAGGTTGTACTCGGTGCCGCCGCGATCGTCGGTGTTACCCTGGATCAGGATGTGACGCTGTTTGTTCTTGGTCAGGAAGGCCGAGTGGTTTTCGACCACTGGCTTGCCGTCGTCGCGCACGACATAGCTGTCGAAATCGAAGTACACGCTGCGGTTGGCCAGCACGCCTTTCGGATCGTTCAGCGGATCGACGTTGCCGGTTTCGACCGGACGGATGTCGCGGCTGGTATCAGCCGGCGGGGTTGCCGCTGCGGTCGGCGTCTTTTCGACGACCGGGGTGTCGTTCAGCTTCGGGGTCGACGAGCATGCCGACAGCAGGGCTGCCGTCGACACGATGAAAGCTACACTCTTATAGTTGCTCATGGTTCTCTCCTGGTCAAAAAATGTTTACTTCGTTTACTTCATGAACGGGCCCCAGCTGGGCTCCCGAATGTTTCCCGCCTGGGTGGTCAAGCGTTGCTTGACGCGCCCGTCGACCGACACCACGGCCAGCGCCACGCGCCCGCCGCCCTTGGTGGCGTACATGATGTATTTGCCGTTCGGCGAAAAACTCGGTTCGGAAGCGCCATCGGCCAGACGCTGTTCCTGGCCGCTGGCCAGGTCCATCGCGTACAGGGAGAAGCCGCCTTCGCGCTGCGAAATCCAGGCCAGCGTCTTGCCGTCCGAGGATACGCGCGGGCTGATGTTGTAGCTGCCTTTGAAGGTCACGCGGGTGGCCTGGCCACCGCCGACGCCCATCTTGTAGATCTGCGGGCCGCCGCTGCGGTCGCTGGTGAAGTACACGCTCTGGCCGTCGGCCGAGAACTGCGGTTCGGTGTCGATGCCGTTGCTGTTGGACAGGCGGCGCATGCCGCTGCCGTCGGCATTGACGATATAGATCTGGGTATTGCCGGTCTTCGACAGCGACAAGGCCAGCTTGCTGCCGTCGGGCGACCAGGCCGGGGCCGAATTGCTGCCTTTTTCGTTGGCGACGACGGTGCGCTGGCCGGTCACCAGGTTCTGCACGTAGATCACGGGTTTGCGCAGTTCGAAGGACACATAGGCGACCTTGGTGCCGTCCGGCGACCAGGCCGGCGAAATGATCGGTTCCTTGCCGTGCGCGGCAATCTGCTCGCCTTCGCCGTCGGCGTCCGCCACCACCAGCTGGTAGTCACGGGCGGCGCGGTTTTCCTTCACGTAGGCGATGCGGGTCGCGAAAACACCGCGGCTGCCGGTCAGCTTTTCGTAGACGTCGTCGGCGATGCGATGCGCTTCCAGGCGGGTATTGCGCGCGTTGACGGTATCGCCCAGTTGCGACAGCTGGGTTTTCTTGACAGTGTCGAACAGCTTGTAGCGGACCTCGAAACGGCCGTCGGCGGTGCGCTTGACCGAGCCGACCACCAGGGCATCGGCGCCACTGGCCTTGAAGGCCGCCATATCGACATTGGCGCTGTCCGAAATGGTCTGGCGCGCATCGATGACCTTGAACACGCCGCTGCGCTGCAGGTCGGCGCGGATGATGGCGGACACCTGTTCCGGCGCCACCGATTCATCGGCGAATGCGGCCACGGCGACCGGGATCTGGTTGCTGCCCACGCCGGCGATTTCGACGCTCAGCTGGGCATGTGCGGCCATGCCCGTCAGCAGGGTGGCCGAGAACAGCAGGGTATGTAATTTCTTCATGAGTGTCTCAGATGATGAGTGGGTCGAGTCATTCAATTCAGGTCCTTCATATGGAAGTTGACCGGGAGAGTTTTCTCTACCGTACCATCTTTCTTCTTCGGTAGCGGTGACGATTTGTTAATGCTGCGTTCTACGGCTTCGTCGAATTCCGGAATGCCGCTGCTCTTGACCTTTTTCACCGAGACGATTTCACCGGTCGGCAATTGCTGCACGATGAAACTGACGGTTGGATTGCCCGGCACATCGGTATCGCCCGCGTAATTGGCATTGCTCTTGATCTTGGCAGCGATCGCGCCGAGATAGCCGGCGTCCAAACGCGGTGCGGTCGATTTCTCGGCGCTGCCGGTGCTGCCCGGATTACCGCTGCCGGTCAGGCGCTTGGTTTCCGAATCGCGCGTCATCTTGGCCAGCTTGGCCAATTGCTCGGCTTCGGCTTTTTCCTTCGCTTTTTCCTTGGCGAGTTTGTCGGCCTTTTCCTTGTCCGCCTTTTTCTTCTTGTCGGCTTCTTCTTTCTTGGCCTGTTCCAGCTTGGCCAGCTGCTCGGCCTTTTTATCGGCCTCTTTTTTCTCCGCCAGCTCGCGTTCCTTTTTCTCCGCCAGATCGCGTTCTTTCTTGTCCGCCAGCGCCTTGGCCTTCTTCTCGTCGGCACGCTTCTGCTCAGCGAGCTCGCGCTGGCGCTCCAGGCGTTCTTCTTCCTGCTGCTCCTGCTTGCGCTGCAATTCTTCCTTGCGCTTCTTTTCGCGCTCGAGGGCGATGTCCGGCGTCTTCGGCGGCGCCGGCTTCACCACAGGCGGCGGTGGCGGCTCCACGGCGCGCGGCACCGGCGGCGGTGGCGTCTCGGGTTCCGGTTCAGGCTCGGGGGCCGGCGTGGGTGGCGGCGGTGGCGGGGCGGCGGTCTGGGTCTGCACGTCCCAGACTTCGGCTTCCAGCGTCACCGGCGTGTTGTTCTGCCAGCTCACGCCGATCCAGAGGAAAGCCAGCAGCAAGGCGTGCACGCCCACCGCCAGGCCGATGGACGGCCAGCGGTTCGGTTCGGGCGGCACCTGGTAGGGCGAGCCGGCGGTGTCGTTCTTGGGCGCTGACATCAGTTCTTCTTCACTTCGTGGCAAGGCCCACGCGATTGATCCCCATCCGCTTGGCTTCGGAGATCAGCTGGATCACGTCATCGTATTTGCTGTCGCGGTCGCCGGAAATCATCACCGGATAATCGGGATGCTCTTCGTGGGCCGCGCGCAGGCGCTCGATGAGGGCGGTACGGTTCGACACGTCTTCCAGTCCCTGCGGCGTCTTGCCGTTGATACCGATCGCCAGCTGGCCTTTTTCCTTGACGGCGATCTGGATGTAGTCGCTCGGCGGCTCGGTCGAACGTTCGGCAGTCGGCAGCTTGATCTCGCTCGGATTCTGGGTCGGCGGCACCGCCATGAAGATGATGAGCAGCACCAGCATCACGTCGATGTAGGGGACGACGTTGATCTCGGACTTGAGCTTGCGGCGGCTGCTCCGCATATTACTGTTGAAGGCCATATGACTTCCTCGACGCTGCGGTTAGCGCGACTGGCGCTGCAGGATGTTCGAGAATTCCTCGACGAAGCTTTCGAAGCGGATCGCGAGGCGGTCGATGTCGTGGGTGAAGCGGTTGTAGGCGACCACGGCCGGGATCGCGGCGAACAGGCCGATCGCGGTGGCGATCAGCGCTTCGGCGATGCCTGGGGCGACGGTGGCCAGGGTTGCCTGCTGCACGCTGGCGAGGCCGCGGAAGGCGTTCATGATGCCCCAGACAGTGCCCAGCAGGCCGATGTAGGGGGATACCGAACCGACCGACGCCAGGAAGTTCAGGTGGGTGTCGAGCGAATCGAGTTCGCGGTGGAAGGCGGCGCGCATCGCGCGGCGGGCGCCGTCCAGCACCGCGTTGACGTCCAGCGCGTCGCGCGAAGCTTGTTTGCCCTTGATGAACTCGCCCATGCCGGCTTCGAAGATGCGCGCCAGCGGGCCGCTCTGTTCGCGCTGGCTGCTGGCGCTCTGGTGCAGGGTGTGCAGGTTGCCGCCGGCCCAGAAGCTGCGCTCGAACTGCTCGGTCTGGCGGCGCGCGGCGCGCAGCGCGAATACCTTGCGGAAGATATAGGTCCAGCTGAACAGCGAAACGGCGACCAGCAGCGCCATGATCAACTTGACGAGGATGTGGGCATTGCTGATCAGGTCAATGAAGGAAAAGTCTGGGACTGCGTTCATCGGTGTGCGGTCTCTTTAATCAAGGTGGTGAGGGCGGGCGGCCCGCATTTTATCAGCGGCGGTGTCAGGAATGGAACGTGGACGCATGGTGGTCGGATCGACGCAGCCGACTTTTACATTGGCAGTGGCCAGCAGTACCTCGCCACGCAGGGCTTGCTGGGCAAACTGGACCGAGGCGCCGCCGAGCTTTTCCACGCTCAGGCGCAGCGTCAATTCATCATCGAGGCGGGCGGCACCCAGATACTCCACGGTGGCGCTGCGCACGACAAAGGCCGCGGCTTGGGTCGCCAACAGGTCTTGCTGGTGAATGCCGAGCGAACGCAGCCATTCGGTGCGTGCCCGTTCGAAAAACTTCAGGTAATTGGCGTAATAAACGATCCCACCGGCATCGGTATCTTCGTAATAGACCCTTACCGACCAGGTAAAAACTGAAGGCATTTCAGCTGCCATAAATGAAAATGGGAAACATTTTACGCCATTTGGCCTGCTCTATGTACCTTAGCGTACATATGCGGCGATGGACTACCAGGACCAAGCCAGCGCCCACGGAGATGTGCGGTAGTAAACGCGACATCGGCATGTCAAGCCAACAACTGTAACACTTTCTCACAACATGCGTCGCGTTTGAAACATCACAGCCAGTTCGGGGTCAGAGCACAAGCAGAATCAATATTCTGACAAAAACATCAGGCTGACGGCGCGCTGTAGCGCTGCGCCAGTGCAGGGCGGCGCGTCACGAACAGCTCCCGGAATTGCCGGGGAGCCCATGCTTCACGAAATGCTCTGACCCCGAAGTGAAGTGCTCTGACCCCGAAGGAGGTCGCTTTAGCTGCGCTTGATGTTGAACGGCGAGAAGCCCTGGCAGGTTGGCATCAGTTCGATCAGGTTGACGTTGACGTGCGGCGGCAGGGTGGCGATCCAGTAGGCGGTGGCGGCGATGTCCTCGGCGGTCAGGGGCTGAGTGCCTTCGTAGACCTTGGCGGCGGCGGCGTCGTCGCCCTTCAGGCGCACGTTCGAGAATTCGGTGCCGCCGCACAGGCCGGGGGCCAGGTTGGTGGCACGCACACCGGTGCCGACCAGGTCGGCGCGCAGGTTGAGCGTGAACTGTTCGACGAAGGCCTTGGTGGCGCCGTAGACGTTGCCGCCCGGGTAAGGGTAGTGGCCGGCCACCGAACCCAGGTTGATCACCAGGCCGCTGCCGCGCTCCACCATCGCCGGCAACAGGGCATGGGTCATCGTCACCAGGCCCTTGACGTTGGTGTCGATCATGGTGTGCCAGTCTTCCAGCGGCACTTCATGGGCCGGCTTGGTGTTCAGGGCCAGGCCGGCATTGTTGATCAGCACGTCGATCTGGCGCCAGGATTGCGGCAGCATCGACAGCGCTTCTTCGATCGAGGCCTTGTCGGTGACGTCCATCGCGATCGGCAGCGCCGACTCGCCCAGCTCGGCCGCCAGGGCATCGAGGCGCTCCTTGCGCCGCGCCGCCAGCACCACCTGGTGGCCGTTCTTGACGAAGGTGCGCGCCATGGCGGCGCCGAATCCGGCCGAAGCGCCGGTGATGAAAACGATCATGATGGAATTCCCGAGTGAGGGTAAAGCATGGTAAATAATGAGGCTGCAAGATTGTAGCCGAATTGGCCACGCGCCACCGGCATGGCGGTCGTGTTGGGGACAGGGCGGGCCTTCCTTGCTTCCCAACCGTCAGATCACTTACAATCGGCAGCTCTGTCACATCTCACGTAACTGGCGAAAACCGCGCTGCCGCGCGGCGAAGGTGGGCTTCCACCGGGGAACGTGAGATGCCGTCTTTGCCGTTCGCCTGGGCAGCCATCAATGGGTACGCGCCAAATGTGCGTGACTGCGTGTATTGTTGCGCGGCTGCCGGTCCGTTCGCGGCCTCCGCCTGCTCCAGCGCTGCCCGTTGCCTGGTACTCTTATCGATTGGAGTTTTTCATGTTTGCAAAAGATCACACGCTCGCCAAGGTTGACCCGGATCTGTGGAATGCCATCCAGAATGAAAACCGTCGCCAGCAAGACCACATCGAGCTGATCGCATCCGAGAACTACACCTCCCCGGCCGTGATGCAGGCCCAGGGCTCCCAGCTGACCAACAAGTATGCCGAAGGCTATCCGGGCAAGCGCTACTACGGCGGCTGCGAGTACGTCGACGTCGTTGAGCAGCTGGCGATCGACCGCCTGAAGGAATTGTTCGGCGCCGAAGCCGCCAACGTCCAGCCGAATTCCGGTTCGCAGGCGAACCAGGGTGTGTTCTTCGCCATGCTCAAGCCAGGCGACACCATCATGGGCATGTCGCTGGCCGAAGGCGGCCACCTGACCCACGGCATGGCGCTGAACATGTCCGGCAAATGGTTCAACGTGGTGTCCTATGGCCTGACCGAGCAGGAAGACATCGACTACGAGGCGATGGAAGCCCTGGCCCGCGAGCACAAGCCGAAGATGATCATCGCCGGCGCATCGGCCTTTGCACTGCGCATCGATTTCGAGCGCTTCGCCCGCATCGCCAAGGAAGTCGGCGCCTGGTTCATGGTCGACATGGCCCACTACGCCGGCCTGATCGCGGCCGGCGAGTACCCGAACCCGGTGCCCTATGCCGACTTCGTCACCTCGACCACCCACAAATCCCTGCGCGGCCCGCGCGGCGGCATCATCCTGATGAAGGCCGAGCACGAAAAAGCCATCAATTCGGCGATCTTCCCCGGCATCCAGGGCGGCCCGCTGATGCACGTGATCGCCGGTAAGGCGGTCGCCTTCAAGGAAGCGCTGTCGCCGGAATTCAAGGCGTACCAGCAGCAGGTGGTCAAGAACGCCAAGGCCCTGGCTGACGCCCTGATCGAACGCGGCCTGCGCATCGTGTCGGGCCGTACCGAAGCCCACGTGATGCTGGTCGACCTGCGCGCCAAAGGCCTCACCGGCAAGGAAGCGGAAGCCATCCTGGGCCAGGCCCACATGACCTGCAACAAGAACGGCATCCCGAACGACCCGCAGAAGCCCTTCGTCACCTCCGGCATCCGCCTGGGCAGCCCGGCCTTCACCACCCGCGGCTTCAAGGAAGCGGATGCGGCCAAGGTCGGCCACCTGATCGCCGACGTGCTGGACAACCCGCACGACGCCGCGGTTATCGAGCGCGTCAAGGCGGAAGTCAAGCAGCTGACCGACAAGTACCCGGTCTACGAAGCTTGATCTTACGGCGCCCTGGTGGCGCCATTTTTTGAGTACGACCCCCGGCGCCCCATGAAATGTCCGTTCTGTCAGCATGAAGACACCCAGGTCCTCGATACCCGCGTATCCGAGGTGGGCGATGCCATCCGGCGCCGGCGCCGCTGCGCCCAGTGCGACAAGCGCTTCACTACCTACGAGCGCATCGAACTCTCGATGCCGATCATCGTCAAGAAGGACGGCAGCCGCACCGAGTACGAATCGGGCAAGCTGCGCGGCAGTCTGCGCCTGGCCTTGCGCAAGCGCCCGGTCTCGGCCGAGGCGATCGACGCCGCCTGTGCCTCCATCGAAGAAAAACTGCTGACCAGCGGCCGGCGCGAGGTCGATACCGGCTACATCGGCGAACTGGTGATGCAGGAACTCAAGCGCCTCGACAAGATTGCGTATATCCGCTTTGCTTCGGTCTACAAGAATTTCGAGGACCTGGCCGAGTTTCAAGAAGCAATCGCCGAAGTAGGCCAACCCCGCAAATAGCGGTCGTCGTAAACGGCCCATGGCGGCGTTGCAGCCCCTCGCCGTACTTTCGTTCTGTCTTCGGGGCCGCGTCGGTGGGCCGCATCCCTTGCCCTGGGCCGTTTGCGACGACCGCTGGCTGGCGACTTATCCAAGCCCTTTTTAGTTCCACTCCTTTGCTTGAGGCGTCACACCGCCGGGCCGGGCTCGACTGTATATCGTCGCATCTCTTGTTTTGTTCGGGAGATGACCGATGCTGGCAGTTCCTACCGGGCGGGCGTGCGGCGGCTTCACGCTGGCCTTGTTCGTGGTCGCGCTCGGCGTCGCCGGGGCCGCCGGCGTCCAGGCCATGGCGATGCGATCCGGACGCGAGGCGGCGCGCATTGCCGATGGCGTCCAGCTGGCCACTTCCCTGGCCGAGCGCATGCGTGCGAATCCGGTCGCCATGGCGCTGGCCGACAGCGTCAATCCCTATCTCCAGCTCGATTACGACAGCGCCGCCGGCAGCCCGCCCGAGGCTGAGGCCTGCTTCGGCGACAGTAACTGCAACGCTACGGCGCTGGCCGGCTTCGACCTGATGGAGGTGGCACGCGAGCTGGCCCTGCGCTTTCCCGGCGGCCGCCTGCTGGCCTGCCGCGATGCCGCCATGCCGGATGCCTCGGGCCTGCCATCCTGGACCTGCGACCAGCAGCCGGGCGCGCCGGTGGTGATCAAGCTCGGCTGGCGCGAGCCGGGCGAGGCTGGGGCCTTGCCGAGGGTGCAGCTGCCGGTGGCCGTGGGTGGCACATGAGGTGGCACAGAAGGTGGCACAGAAGGCGCGGGTATGGCGCGCAAGGCCAGCACGGCTTGACGCTGGTCGAGATGCTGGTGGCGCTCACGGTCGGCATGGCCGTGGTGCTGGCTGCCGGCCGTCTGCTCGGCCTGGCCAGCGCGGCCTATGCGGCGCAAATGGAGATGGCGGCCATCGACGATGGCGGCCGCCATGCGCTCGACCTGATCGGACGCGCCGTGCGCCAAGCGGCCTGGCGCGACGCGGGCGCGCTCGATACCGACCTCGGCGGGGCGCCGGCGCGCCTGGGCGGGCTGGATGCCCATTCGCTGACCAAGACCAGCTTCGCCATCGACGCGCCGCTGCCCGACGCCGCCAACGGCAGCGACGTGCTGGCGCTGCGCTTTCCCGGTGCCGGCACCGCGCCCGATGGCGACGGCAGCATCCTCAGCTGCGCCGGCTTTGCCCATGCGGACGGCGAGGAGGGCTGGAGCATCTTCTATGTAGCGAAGAATACCGAAGGCGAGGCCGAGCTGCGCTGCAAATACCGCGGCACGTCCAGCTGGGGCGCCGATGCCCTGGTGAGCGGGGTCGACGGCTTCCAGGTGCTGTACGGCGTCGATACCGACACCCCGCGCGACTTCGTCGCCAACCGCTACCTGAACGCCAGCGCTATCGCGGCGCTGGATGCCACGCTCGGCCTCGGCGCCGACACCGACGAGCTGCACCGCCGCACCCACTGGAAGCGCGTGGTCAGCGTGCGCATCGGCCTGCTGCTGCATGGCGCGCGCAGCACGCGCACGGACCGCGATGCGCTCGACGTCGACCTGCTCGGCCCGGTCTACGCCGCCAGCATCGCGGCCGCGTCCGATAGCGGCAGCACCTTGCATGAATCCGCGCTGCCGGTGGCGCTGCGCGCCCGCGAGCGCAGGCTGTTCACGGCGACGCTGGCCTTGCCAGCGGCGCTGCCATGATGCGCCGCTTGCGGCGCCCACGGTCGCAGCGCGGCATGGCGCTGGTGTGTGCGCTGATGCTGATGCTGAGCGCGCTGATCCTCGGCGTCTCGGTGGCGCGCACCGCTTTCGCCTCGATGGCCTCGGCGCGCCAGGAGCGCGAACGCATGATGGCGCGCGCGGCGGCCGAGGCGGCGCTGGCGGATGCCCAGGCCGACCTCGCCGGTGGGGCCCAGCCGTCGTCGGCGCGCGCCGCCTGGTTCGCGGCCGGCAGCGGCGGTTTCGCCGCGGACTGCGGACGCGGCAGCCAGGACCTCGGCCTGTGCCTGCCGACGGCCGCGCCCGCGCCCGCGCTATGGGAAACGCTCGACCTGGAAGCCGAGGACAGCCCGGTCATGGTGCCCTACGGGCGCTACACCGGCGCCACGTTCGCGAGCGGTGCGGGCATCCTGCCGGCGCGCCCGCCGGGCTACCTGATCGAGCAGCTGGTGCCGGCCGGGCCCGGACCGCCTGCTTCCGGCGCCCTCTACCGCATCACGGCGATCGGTTTCGGCGCACGTGCAAACACGCGGGTCGTGCTGCAGGTCTTGTTTCGCCGGCCGGCGCCATCCGCAGGGCCGCTGGAACAAGGTGGCACCGGCGGCCCTGGTGCGGATGGGGACCATGACGAGGGCGCCGGCCCGTCCACCGACGGCGAAGCGGATGGCGGCAACGCCCAGCCGCCGGCTGACCCGGAAGCCGAACCGGCAGCGGAACCACCGGCCGCCGGATCGCCGGCCGCCGGATCGCCGGCCGCCGGATCGCCGGCCGCCGGATCGCCGGCCGCCGGATCGCCGGCCGCCGGATCGCCCACTGGCCGCATCGCCTGGCGCGAAATTGCCAACTGGCCCGAGCTGCACGCGCGCGCCATGCAATGAACAACGAAAAACGAAAAACGAAGGAGACAGGATGAACGAACGACACGGCTTTACCCTGATCGAAGTGCTGATCGTGCTGGCGATACTGGGAATCCTCGCCGCGCTGGTCTTGCCGAGCTACGCCGGCTATATCGCGCGCACCCGCCGCACCGAAGGGCAGGTGGCGCTGATCGAGGCCATGCAGCGCCAGGAGCGCTATTTTGCGCGGCACAACACCTATGTCGCGTTCTCGGCCGATGCCGCGGAGCCGCAGGCGGCCGAATTCCACTGGTGGTCGGGCGACAACGCCGCCGGCAGCGCCTATGAGCTCGATGGCCATGCCTGCCCCGGACTGACCCTGGGCGAGTGCATCGAGATCCGCGCACGGCCCGGCACCAGCCGCGTCGACACTGCCTTTCGCGATCCCGACTGCGGCGCCTTGACGCTGGACAGCCACGGCAACCACGGCGCGGGCGGCGCGCAGGAAGGGCAGGCGGGCGGGCGCTGCTGGCCATGAGCGCCAGGTCTGCCCAGAACGCGCAACGGTACCAGCCGCCGCGCGCCGGCTTTTCGCTGATCGAGCTCTGCGTAGTGCTGGGAGTGGCCGGCGTGCTGCTGGCGCTGGCCGCGCCCGACCTCGGCGCGCTGGTGCGCCACCAGCAGCTCAAGAGCGCCAGCGGCGACCTGTTCGCGGCGCTCGGCATGGCGCGCAGCCAGGCGCTGGCGCGCGGCGAAGTGGTCAAGCTGCTGCCGCGCGATGCCGCCGGGGCCGACTGGCGGCGCGGCTGGCGCGTCTTCATCGACCGCGACGGCGACGGCCAGCCCGGTCCGGGCGACAGCGTCCTGGCCGAGCATGGCCCGCTGCCGGCGGGCCTGGCGATCGCCTTTGCCTTCACCTCCGCTGCGCCGCCTTACTATATCGCCTACAATGGCGCCGGGCGCAGCTGCAGCGACAGCAACAGCGCGGCGGCGCGCTACGGCACGCTGTCCCTGTTCCATGGCAGTGCGATCCGCCGTATTAAAATCAACATGCTGGGCCGGGCGCGCATCTGCGATCCGGCGCGCGACGCGTCCTGCGACGGCGCCCAGGTGCCGCCTTGACGGGCGGGCCGCCCCGGGGTGCGCCTTGAAGTGCGCCTTGAAGTGCGCTTCGACGCGGCCGCCACGGGGTAGCTACCGGGCGCGCACCCGGCCCGACAAGAAGGACACTGTGGAAACACCGAGCAAGATAGACAACGATCGCGACGGCATGGCCCTGGCCCTGGCATGGGCCGCCAAGGGCATGTACATCACCGCGCCGAACCCGCGCATCGGCTGCGTGATCGTGCGCGACGGCGAGGTGATCGGCGCCGGCCACACCCAGCCGGCCGGCCAGGCCCACGCCGAGATCCAGGCGATGCGCGACGCCGCGGCGCGCGGCAAGGACGTTCGCGGCGCCACCGCCTACGTTACGCTGGAACCCTGCAGCCATTACGGCCGCACGCCGCCGTGCTCGAACGCCCTGGTGCAGGCCGGCCTCGGGCGGGTGGTGGCTGCGATGACCGACCCGAATCCGCTGGTGGCGGGACGCGGCATGGCCCAGCTGGAGGCGGCCGGGATCGCCGTCAGCCAGGGCGTGCTGGCCGGGCAGGCGTACGAGCTGAACATCGGCTTTTTCACGCGCATGCGCCATGGCCGCCCCTGGGTGCGCCTCAAAACAGCGGCCAGCCTGGATGGCGCGACCGCGCTCGACAGCGGCGAAAGCCAGTGGATCACCAGCCAGGAGGCGCGCGCCGACGGCCACGCCTGGCGCGCGCGCGCGAATGCGATCCTGACCGGCATCGGCACGGTCAAGGCCGACGACCCGCAACTGACGGTGCGCGGTATCGACACCCCCCTGCAGCCGCGCCGCGTGATCGTCGACAGCCGCCTCGACATCGACCTCGACGCCCGCATCCTGCAGGGCGCGCCGTGCTGGATCGTGGCGGCGGCGCCCGACCCGGCCAAGGAAGCGGCCCTGCGCGCGGCCGGCCACGAGCTCATCCTGCTGCCGAATGCGCAGGGCAAGGTCGACCTGCCGGCGCTGATGCTGGAACTGGGCCGGCGCGAGATCAACGAACTCCACGTCGAGGCCGGCGCCAAGCTGAACGCCTCGCTGCTGCGCGAAGGCTGCGTCGATGAGCTGCTGGTCTACCTTGCGCCCAGCCTGATCGGCCCCGGCCAGGGCATGTTCGCCCTGCCGCCGCTGGCGCGCCTGGCCGACAAGCTGGCGCTGCGCTTCCACGCCGTCAGCCAGGTCGGTCCCGACCTGCGCATCCTGGCGCGCTTCCACGAATCAACCGAACCATCCGAATCAAGCGAATCATCCGCACCAACCTGAAGGAACAAGACTCATGTTTACTGGAATCGTCGCTGCCGTCGGCAGCATCCAATCGGTCACCCCGCTGGCGGGCGGCGAGGACGCCGGCGTGCGCCTGGCCATCGATGCCGGCGGCCTGCCGCTGGCCGACGTCGGCCTGGGCGACTCGATCGCCATCAACGGCGCCTGCATGACCGTGGTCGAGAAGGACGAGCGCTCGTTCGCCGTCGACGTCTCGCGTGAAAGCCTGAACCGCACCGCGGGCCTGGACCAGCCGGGCGAAGTCAACCTGGAAAAGGCGCTGACCCTGGCCGAGCGCCTGGGCGGCCACCTGGTGTCCGGCCACGTCGATGGCCTGGGCAAGGTGCACAGCTTCGAGCAGGTCGGCGAATCCTACAAGCTGGTCGTCGATGCGCCGGCCGAGCTGGGCAAGTTCCTGGCCTATAAAGGTTCGGTGGTGGTGAACGGCGTGTCGCTGACCGTCAACAACGTGGAAGACGTGGCCGGCGCGGACGCCTGCTGCCGCTTTTCCATCAATTTGATCCCGCACACCATCGCCGTCACCACCCTGAAGCACCTGGCGGCCGGCGCCAAGGTGAACCTCGAGATCGACCTGATCGCACGCTATGTCGAACGCATGCTGAGCGCCACCACGGCGCGCTGATGCGGTGGCGGCGGCATGCCAGCCGCATGGATCGTTGATGGCTAAAAATCAATTCCTGCTAGAATAATTGTTGTTCACCATCCCGGTGTCTTCTAGCGGAATTCTCATGACATCTCTGACGGTTGGCGTCGCTATCATCACCTACAACGGTCTGAAATACCTGACCGAGCAACTGGACAGCATCCTGGCGCAGACCCGTCCGGTGTCCCACATCGTGGTGTCGGACGACCGCTCCACCGACGGCACCTGGGAATTCCTGCAAGCGTGGTCAGAGCAAGTGAAGGCGCGGGTGCGGGTCACGCTGATCCGCAACGAGACCCAGCTCGGCCTGATCGCGAACGCCGAACAGGCGTTCTCCCGGGTAGAAGCCGACATCGTCTTCACCGCCGACCAGGACGACGTCTGGCATACCGACAAGGTGGCACTGCTGGCAGCCGTGTTCGAACAGCGTCCCGAGGTCATGCTGGTGCACAGCGATGCAGTGCTGGTCGATGACCAGGGCCGCGACTTGGGCAAGACCCTGCTGGCCGAACTCGCCCTGTCGCCGGGCGAGCGCAGCGCCATCCGCGGCGGCGATGCCTTCCTGGTGTACTGCCGCCGCAACGTCGTCACCGGCGCCACCGCGGCTTTCCGCCGCAGCCTGCTGGACCATGCGCGGCCGTTGCCGCACGACTTCTACCATGATGCCTGGCTGGCCTTCATCGCAGCGGCGATCGGCAAGGTCCACCTGGTCGAGCAGCCGACCATCGATTACCGCCAGCACGGCGCCAACCTGGTCGGCGTGCGCAAGCGCAGCGCCTTCACCAGGATGCGCCATCTGTGGTGGAAGATCGGCGGGCCCCATCCCTTGCAGCAGGACACCGACCACGACGTCTCGTGGCGCTCGGCCCTGCACACGCGCATCGTGGGCCATCCCGCGGTGCCGCCGCGTTACAAGACGCTGGCGGGCGAAGCGCTGGACTATGCGCGCAGCCGCAGCGCACCGCCGCGCAACCCCGTCCGGCGCACCGCCGCCGTGATGCGTCGCGCGCTGGGCGGCGGCTACGCCAGGTTTTCCTACGAGCCGCTGGCCGATGCGGTGCGCGACGTCTTGAATAAATGAAGGTGCGCGCTCGCGCCCACTGAACAACCCACGAAAACGACAATGACCAAAGAGACCATCCATACCCTCGCCGCACTCGCGCTGCTGGCCGCCGCCGCGCAGGCATCGGCCGACGCCGGCGCGATGCGCAGCTACCGCGGCCTGGCGATGAGCGCCGGGGGCGAGCGCATCGCCACCATCGAGACGGTGGAAGGCGAGAAGACGCCGGCGCGCGTGACGGTGCGCGAGACCGCCAGCGGCAAGGTCGCCGCGACCTACGACAGCGCCGGCTGCGCCGAGTGCCGCCTGGATGCGCCGGCCTGGTCGCCCGACGGCAAGTCGATCGCGCTGATCGGCAGCGACGCCAAGGCCGGCACCGCCAGCGTGCTGGTGCTGCGCGACGGCAAGCTGAGAACGGTCGCCTCGCTCAAGGGCGTCGCCAACACCGTGCGCTGGTCGCCGGACGGGCGTCAGCTGGCCTTGCTGGCGACCGTCGGCGCCAAGAAGCTCACCGGCGCGGTGGAGGCGGGTGCGCGCCAGGTCGGCGAGATCGGCGTGGCCCAGGAAGAGGACGAGCAGCGCATCGCGATCGTGCCGGCGGCCGGTGGCGAGCTGCGCATGGTGTCGCCGGGCGACACCTTCGTCTACGAATACGACTGGACGCCGGACGGCAAGGGTTTCGTCGTCACCAGCGCCAAGGGCAATGGCGACAACAACTGGTGGATCGCGACCCTCGGCCACGTCGATGCCGCCAGTGGCAGGCTGCGCGTGCTGGCGGCGCCGAAGATGCAGATGAACATGCCGCACGTGTCGCCGGACGGGCGCACGGTCGCTTTCATCGGCGGCCTGATGAGCGATTTTGGCTCGGTCGGCGGCGACGTGTTCACGGTGCCTTTGGCAGGCGGCGAACCGGTCGACGTCACGCCCGGCTACAAGGGCAGCTTCACCGGCATCAGCTGGCGTGGCCAGACCTTGCTGGCCTCGGTGCTGGCGGGCGCCGACACCGGCATTGCCGCCATCGATCCGGCGGCGCGCAGCGCCACCATGCTGTGGAAGGCGCCGGTCAGCGCATCCGCTTCGCGCGACGGCCGTTTCGTGTTCAGCGCCGACGGCAAGGCCGCTGCCTCCGTCATCGAGGATTACGAGCAGGGCCCGCGCATCGTCGCCGGACGCCTGGGGGAGCTGGCGCCGATCACCCGCGATAACCAGGGCTTCGCGCCCCAGGTCAAGGCGCAGAGCATCAGCTGGACCAGCGAAGGCTTCAATGTGCAGGGCTGGCTGGTCGGCCCGCGCACGGTGGACGCCGGCAAGAAGTACCCGATGATCGTGCAGGTGCACGGCGGCCCGGCCTCGGCGGTGACGCCGCGCTATGTGGCAGGCGAGGGCGGCAACGGCCTGGTGCGCGAACTGGTGGGCAAGGGCTATTTCGTGTTCTTCCCGAATCCGCGCGGCAGCTATGGCCAGGGGCTGGCCTTCTCCAGCGCCAACAAGCGCGACTTTGGCGGCGGCGACTGGCGCGACATCCTGGCCGGCGTCGATGCCGTCGTGCGCCAGGCGCCGGTCGACGATGCGCGCCTCGGCCTGATGGGTCATTCCTATGGCGGCTTCATGACCATGTGGGGCGTGACCCACAGCCAGCGCTTCAAGGCGGCGGTGGCCAGCGCCGGCGTCGCCAACTGGATCAGCTACTATGGCCAGAACGGCATCGACCAGTGGATGGTGCCCTTCTTCGGCGCCACCATGTACGACGACCCGGCGATCTACCGCGCCGCCTCGCCGATCGAATCGATCAAGGCCGCGCGCACGCCGACCCTGGTGATGGTGGGCGAACGCGACGTGGAATGCCCGCCGGCGCAGTCGCAGGAATTCTGGCACGGCCTGAAGGCCCAGGGCGTCCCGACCGCGCTGGTGATCTACGAGGACGAAGGCCACGCGATCCGCAAGCCCGAGCACGTGCGCGACCAGCGCGAGCGCAGCCTGGCCTGGTTCGACAAGTACCTGAAATAAGCCATGAACAGCCAGACCGAAAGAAAGCGGATCCACTGGAATCCGCGTCCGCGCAGCCGGCCCGGCCTGCACCTGAAAAACGAAAAGCTGCCTTACCAGCGGCCGGCGATTGCCCAGCTCCAGTTCAGCGCGAGCGCGATCATGGTGGCCGAGCGTATCGATATCAAGGCGATTTCCGGCTTCGAGATCATCGCCAAGTCGCCCTATCTGATCCGGCTCGGCGCCGGCGGCGTGGCCGCGGTCTTCCGCTATGGCGCCGTGGTCCTGTTCAATGCCTCGGCCGCGGAAAAGACCCGCCTGCTGGAGGCGATCGCCGCCTATTCCTCGGGCGCCGGCGACCCCGGCGCCGCCGAGATGGCGCTGATCGACATCGATCCGGACGAGGAAGAAGGCCCGTCTGGACAGCTCATCAAGATCAAGAATGCCGACCGCCTGCGCCTGCAGCTGATCGCCGAGGTGATGGCCAAGGCCACCATGCTGTCCTTCCAGGAACGCCAGGCCGGGCGCGACTTCGACCGCAGCGAGCCGCTGGCACGCGACCTGGCCGAAGACGGGCGCTTTTCGGCGAAGCCGTCGGAACTCCTGAAAGCCGTGGGCAGCATGCTGCTGGCCGAGAGCCGCCTGAACGGCCGCGCCGGGGTGCTCGACCGGCCCGACCTGTTGTGGGACAACCCGGGCCTGTCTGGCCTGTACGCCCGGCTGGAAGGCGACTACGAGCTGCACGACCGCGCCTCGACCCTGGACCGCAAGCTGACCACGCTGTCGCACACCTCGGAAACGCTGGTGGAGACCATGCGTTACCACAGCTCGCACCGGCTGGAACTGGCGATCCTGTTGCTGATCTTCGTCGAACTCTGCCTGGCCTTATACGGCCATTTCAGCCACCAATTTTAAGCGCGGTCAGCAGAACCTCCATGGCGGCCTTGCATTCGTCTCGCCGTACTGGCGTACTGTCTTCGACGATGCGCCTTGCCCTGGAGGCTCTGCTGACCGCGCTTATGCTGTGTCGTCAGCGCGGCGCGGCTGCCGGCGCGGTTGCCGCCGCTGGTGCGCCGGCGGCCGCTTCCGGATTCAGCACCACCTGCACGTAATTTTCCGGGTTGAGGTAACGCTGGGCGGTGCGCTTCAGGTCGGCCACCGAGAGGGCGGCCACGTCCTTCTCGAAACTGAGGATGGTGGCCGGATCGGTGCCCTCGGTCAGCGAATTCTGCAGCATCGCCACCCAGTAGCCATTCTCCTGCAGCGACTTGCGATAGCTTTGCAGCCAGTTGGTCTTGACCTTGTCCAGGTCGCCCTGGTCCGGTCCTTCCATGCGCATGCGCCCGATCTCGGCGAAGGTGGCTTTCAGCACCTTGTCGACGTTTTCCGGACCGGTGGGCAGGGTGACGCCGACCGTGTAGTGGCTGTAGGGCACGCGCGTCATCGAGCCTTCCATGCCGCCGCCGTAGATCAGGCCGAGCTTTTCGCGCAGCACATCGATGATGCGGATGTTCATGACCTCGGTCAGGGCCGACAGGCGCAGCTCTTCGGCTTCGCTCACCTCGGCCGGCCCGGTGAAGGTCAGCGACACCGTGCTCTTGTCTTCGGAACCCAGCTTGACTTCGCGCTTGACCACGCCCTTCACCGGACGCAGGCCGAGGTCGCGGAAGGCGGTCGGGAGGGCCGGTGTCGGCAGGCTGCCGAGGTAGGTCGCCAGCAGCGGCTTGAGGGTGGCGACGTCGAAGCTGCCGACGAAGATGAAGCTCAGGTCGCGCGCGCTCGAGAAGCGCTGGCGGTAGATGGCGATCGCACGGTCGAGGTCGATGCGGGCGATGTCTTCCGGACGCAGCGCACGCGGCGCGCGCGGGTTGTTGCCGTAGAGCGTGGCGACCACCGTGTCGCCGAACAGCGCGCCCGGCTGCGCCAGGCGGTTGCGCGCCAGTTCCATCTGCTTGCCGATGAAGGATTTGTAGAGGTCCTCGTCGCGCCGCACGCCGGCGAACTTCAGCCACACCATCTGCAGCATGGTCTCGACGTCGGCGGCGCCGGCGGTGCCGGCCACCACGTCGGTGTTGTTGCCCAGCCCCGCGCTGACGGCGGCCGCCTTGCCGGCCAGGACCTTGCGCAGGTCGAGCGGCGACAAGTCCTTCAGGCCCATCGCGGCGACGATGGTGTCGGCATAGCGGGCGCTGAACATGTCCGCTTCGTCGAACAGGCTCTGGCCGCCGAAGCGCGCGGCGCTCATCAAGACCTGATCGTTGCGGTAGGTGGTCGGTTTCAGGATCACCTTGACGCCGTTGGACAGCGTCAGGCGCGTCAGGCCGAGCTGGGCGTCATGGCTTTCGGCGACGATACGGCCCGGCACCGGCGGCTTATCCATCAGGGCGCCGGCCACGGCTTTTTCGTCGTGGGCAAGGACGTCGCGCTGTTCGGCGGCCGTCACCGCGGACAGCAACTGGGCGCCGCTGGGCAGCGGGACTTCGGCCTTGGTCGGCCCGGTGTAGACCACCAGCTTGCCCGAGTCGGCCGGGATGGTGGCGCGCGCATAGGCGTTGACCTCGTCGATGCCGATGCCGGGCGCCAGCTCGGTGACGTAGCGGTATTCGGCCTCGATGCCGGGAATCGATTCGCCTTCGAGAAAGTGGCGCATGTACTCGCCGGCATAGACGGCGGAATCGGTCTTGTCGCGCTCGTTGTAGGCGCGCTCGTAGGTGCGCAGCATGGTCTTTTTCATGCGCTCCAGTTCCGCGTTGCTGAAGCCGTAGCGGCGCGCGCGTTCGTTTTCCTGGACCAGGGCGTCGATCGCGGCGGTGGCGCCGCCGGTCCCGAGCGAGGCCGAGGCGTTGTAGGAGCGGTAGCGCGGGGTCAGGCGGCTCAGGGCGCTGCTGGCGCCGAGGAAGGGCGGCGTCGGCAGCTGGGCCAGTTCCTGCAGGCGCGCGTTCAGCATGCCGCCGAACAGCGCTTCGATGAGTTGCTCGCGGTAGCCGCCGACGGTGGCGCGTTCCTGGAACAGGCGCACCGGGTAGCGGATCAGGATTGCGGCCGGGCCGGCTTCCTTGTCGGTGACGACCAGGGCTTCGCTGTCGGTGCGCGGGGCGATCGCGGCATAGCTGCGCAGACGCGCCGGCGCCGGGTTGCGCAGGCCGGCGAAGTGGCGCTTGACCAGCTGCTCGGCCTGGGCCGGGTCGAGGTCGCCGACCACCACCACCGCCATCAGGTCGGGACGGTACCAGTCGCGGTAGAAGCGGCGCAGGGCGTCCGGCTTGAAGTGGCGCAGGGTGGCTTCGTCGCCGATCGGCAGGCGTTCGGCGTAGCGCGAGCCGTTGTAGATCTTCGGCATCAGCACCTTCTGCATGCGGTCGCCGGCGCCCTTGCCGAGGCGCAGCTCTTCGAGCACGATATCGCGTTCCTTGTCGATGTCGGCATCCTTCAGGGTCAGGCCCTGGGCCCAGTCCTGCAGCACCAGGAAGGCCTTGTCCAGGTCCTGCTTGCGCTCGGACAGGGATGACGACAGCGGCAGCGGCAGCACGTAGACGGTTTCGTCGAAGCCGGTATAGGCGTTCAGGTCGGCGCCGAATTTGACGCCCACCGATTGCAGGTAGGACACCAGCTCGTGCTTCTTGAAGTGGCGCGAGCCGTTGAAGGCCATGTGCTCGGTGAAGTGGGCCAGGCCGCGCTGGTCCTCGTCTTCGAGGATGGAGCCGGCCTTGACCACGAGGCGCAGCTCGAGCTTGTTTTCCGGCTTGCCGTTGCGCTGGATGTAATAGGTGAGGCCGTTGGCGAGCTTGCCGACCTTGACCTGGGCGCCGATGGGCAGCGGATCGTCGAGCTTGAGCGGCGCCGGCGCGCTGATGGCTGAAGGCCTCGGTACCGCAACCGGCATCGTCGCGGCGCAGGCGAGCTGGAGCGCGGGCAGTAGCGCGGGCAAGAACAGGGCGGCGACGGTAAGGCGGGCAAGACGGGTGAACATGCGGCGCTGTCCTTCAGCAATAAAGGAACATTCTACCTTGCATCCCGGATCGCACCGTTGTGACAGAGCAGCATATCTGTGTTGCATGTACTGGAAGTTTGTTGTCAATCTGCAACGATGCTTGGATGCAGGGACGTACTGGCAGGGCGGGCGGGCGTCCGAATCGCGGCAGATGCAGCGGGAATGCGGCCGGAATGCGGCCGAGCCCCGGCAAATCCTTTAAAATAGCGGATTACCACGGCGCGCCTGCGCGCCGCCGTCCCGTATCGAGAAACACCATCGAGTAACGCTTTCGAGAATCGCCGCAAGGAACCTGCATGTCCATCTCCACCACCCAGGAAATCGTCGACGAACTGCGCGCCGGGCGCATGGTCATTCTGGTCGACGAAGAAGACCGTGAAAACGAAGGCGACCTGGTGCTCGCCGCCGATTTCGTCACGCCCGAGGCGATCAATTTCATGATCCGCCATGCGCGCGGCCTGGTCTGCCTGACGCTGGCCGAGGAGATCTGCGACCGCCTCGAACTGCCGATGATGACCACCCGTAACGGCACCTCCTTCGGCACCAATTTCACGGTCTCGATCGAAGCCGCCGAGGGCGTCACCACCGGCATTTCGGCGGCCGACCGCGCGCGCACCATCCAGGTCGCCGTCGCGAAAGATTCGCAACCCGAAGACCTGGTGCAGCCGGGCCACATCTTCCCGCTGCGCGCGGTCAAGGGCGGGGTGCTGATGCGCGCCGGCCATACCGAAGCCGGCTGCGACCTGACCGAGATGGCGGGCCTGACCCCGGCCTCGGTGATCTGCGAGATCATCAAGGAAGACGGCACCATGGCGCGCCTGCCCGACCTGCTCGAGTTCGGCAAGGAACACAACATCAAGATCGGCACCATCTCCGACCTGATCCATTACCGCAGCCAGACCGAGAGCCTGGTCGAGCGCGTGGCCGAGCGCCAGCTGAGCACCGCCTATGGCGACTTCCGCCTGGTCGCCTTCCGCGACAAGCCGAGCGGCTGCGCCCACCTGGCGCTGGTGCATGGCACCCCGAGCGCGGACGAGGAAGCGCTGGTGCGCGTGCACCAGCCGGTGTCCATCCTCGACCTGCTGGATAGCGCCGGCACCGCCCACTCGTGGAACGTGGCGTCGGCGATGCAGGCCGTGAAAGCCGCACCCTCGGGCGTCATCGTGCTGCTCAACTGCAGCGAGACGGCCGAGCAGCTGTTCGGCCAGTTCACGGAAAAGGGCAGTGCCCGCCCCAACGCCCGCGCCGCAAGCCTTGACCTGCGCACCTATGGCATCGGCGCCCAGATCCTGAAGCTGGTCGGCGTGCGCAAGATGAAGCTGCTGGCCAATCCGCGCAAGATGCCCTCGATGGTCGGTTTCGACCTGGAAGTGACAGGCTACCTGGCCAAGGCGGACGCATAACTATTCAAGGCAATCCAGCGTAGCGCGCCGCCGGCGCGGTACCATTCGGTGATTCAATCCATTTACAAGCAAAGAAGAAGAGGCTTAGCCATGACGGTAGCAACATTTGAAAGCAATATGACGGGTGAAGGCCTGCGCATCGGTATCGTGCAGGCGCGTTTCAACGCCGACGTCGGCCACGGCCTGCTGTCGGCCTGCCTGGCTGAACTGAAGCACCTCGGCGTTGCCGACGAAGACATCCTGCACGTGACCGTGCCGGGCGCGCTGGAAATTCCGCTGGCCCTGCAAAAGATGGCCGAGACCCAGCAGTTCGATTCGCTGATCGCGCTGGGCGCGGTGATCCGCGGCGAGACCTACCACTTCGAACTGGTGTCGAACGAATCCGGCGCCGGCATCACCCGCATCGGCCTCGACTATGGCATGCCGATCGCAAATGCGGTGCTGACCACGGAGAACGACGAGCAGGCCGAAGTGCGCATGGCCGAGAAGGGCGCCGATGCGGCGCGCGTCGCGGTCGAAATGGCCAACCTGCTGCTCGCCCTCGAAGAGCTGCAGGCCGAGGAAGAGTAAGCATCACATCTGTATCAAGGCAATAATATGACTGACAAGAACGTGCACGCCAATCCGAACAAGAACCGCACCCCGCGCCACCGCGCACGCGAGTTCGCCCTGCAAGGGCTGTATCAATGGCTGCTGAACAATGAGCCGGCGTCCAGCGTCGTCGGCAACATCCGCAGCGCCCACGGCTTCGAAAAAGCCGACGGCGAGTACTTCGGCGAGCTGCTCAACGGCGCCATCGCGCAATCGGTCGAACTGCGCGAACTGATCGCGCCGACGGTCGACCGCCCGGTCGCCGAACTGTCGCCGATCGAGCACGCGGTGCTGCTGCTGGGTGCCTGGGAGTTGAAGAACAAGATCGAAGTGCCTTACCGTGTGGTGATCAACGAAGCGGTCGAGCTGACCAAGTCCTTCGGCGGCATCGATGGCCACAAGTATGTGAACGGCGTGCTGGACCGCCTGGCTGGCAGGCTGCGGCCGGAAGAGGCGGCGGCGGACAGCAAGCGCTGAGTTTTACCCGCTATATATAGTGAAAGCCGCCCCGGGAGACTGGGGCGGCTTTTTTTCACCCCGTCGTCCCGCGAAGGCGTGAAAACCGGTCGTTCTGCGAAGGCGTGAAAACCCGTCATTCCCGCGCAGGCGGGAATCCAAGTTGCGTGCCGGCCGCCAGCATCAGCCTTGGGCGGCGCGGAAAACTGGGTTCACGCCTGCGCGGGAACGACGTGAATATATGCAGGAACGACGTCAATGCGAAGAAACGACGTCAATGCGAGGAAACGACGTCAATGCGAAGAAACGACGTCAATGTGAGGAAACGACGTCATCGCGCGCGGAAACGACATAAAAAAGCCACCGCAGCTTCCGCCACGATGGCTTTCGGCCAGGAAGGGATGCTTACAGGCCGGCGACCGTGTCGCCGCTCTCGCTGGCGCCGTGGGCGGTCTCCGCGCTGGCGGCGCTGTCCGCCTTGGCCGGTGCCGGGGCCGATTTCTGGGCCAGGACCGGGGCGGGGGCCGCCGGTGTGAAGGTCGGTACGTTCTTGCCGCCGGCAACCGCTTTCAGACGGTGGTATTCGGCCAGGACCTTGGAACCGTAACCGGAATCGTCGTCGGCCGCGCCGGCGCCCACGTAGCTCTTGAGGCCGCCTTCGACCGAGCCGGTGCGTTTCACGTAATCCTTCAGGATCAGGGCGCCGACACGGATGTTGGCCACCGGGTTCAGGGCCGCCTGACGGCCGCCGAGTTCCTCGAACTTGTCGCTATGCACCTTGGACATCACTTGCATCAGGCCCTGCGCACCCATCGGACTTTCCGCGAAGGGATTCAGGCCCGATTCGATCGCCATCACGGCCAGGATCAGCAGCGGGTCCAGCTTCATTTCGTGCGCCGTGCTGTAGGCAGTCGACACCAGCATGTTGGCGGCGTCGCCGGCCACACGGTAGCGGCGCGACAGCCATTCGGTCACGTACTTCTGCTGGCGCGTCGGACGCTTGGCCGTCGCATCGTCGCCATCGGCGACGTCCACCTTGTCGGCGCCGCGGGCTGCGGCCAATTGGGCCGAGGCTTTTGCGGCCGGCGCCGCCACGACGACAGCCGCGGCGTTCTGTTGCGGGCTCAGGAAGCTCGACACCCGTTGTGCAAACTCGGGGCGGAAGTACAGCAGGGCAAGCATTGCAACTGCAGATAAACCGAATACGGTCAAGGTATGTTGTGCGGTGGTCAAAATACCGCGTGCCGTTTTGATCGCGGATGTAGACCACGTGATTGGCTGGCTGGCCATTTGTTGGGCGAGCCTTGCGCTCGCTCCTATGAAGCGATGAATCATCGTCTCTCCTTTGTCGCGGAAAAAGTGTCCCCTTTGCGGCGTTAAAACGCTGCTCGTTGGAGATCTCATGCCGTGCATCAGAAAACCGTCCGTCGCCGCTCTTGCGGTCGACCAACGCCGTCATTGCTTGCTTCAGCTGGGCCGCGCTGCGATGGAGGCGCCCAGTGGCTAACAACTGTCTCGGGGTAGCTTGGGCAGACGCCCAGAGAAAACACTCCTACAATGTGTGGGGCCCCGACCCCGTGAAATTATGAGACCGGCTAAAATCACCGTCCTGGACGGGCCTGTCTCACTAGTAGAGCGGATTGTAGAAGCTCGTTTATATCAAGTCAATACTAGCTCTATCGTGTGTTATTACTTTTAAATCTAGCTTTTGTCGCTCAGCTCATCAATTACGTGGCAAATCAACCACTTGCCGGTGATTGCTAGACCAGCACAAAACATGTAAAAAAGAATTAAAAAATTGATGAACTATTCAGATTTACGTGATTTTATTGCCAAGTTGCAAGAAATTGGTGAATTAAAGCGTGTAGCGACCCCCGTTTCCCCCTATTTGGAGATGACCGAGGTCTGCGATCGCACCTTGCGTGCCGGCGGACCAGCCCTGCTGTTCGAAAACCCGACGAATCCGGGCGGCGCTCCGCACACTGTTCCCGTTTTGGCAAACCTGTTCGGGACCCCGCGTCGGGTCGCACTGGGCATGGGCGCCGACGATGTCAGCGAGCTGAGGAAGATCGGCCACGTGCTGGCGCGCCTCAAGGAACCGGAGCCGCCCAAGGGTTTCAAGGACATCATGGAACTTGGTTCGCTGGTCAAGGCGGTATGGGACATGTCGCCCAAAGAAGTCAAGGGCGCATCCTGCCAGGAGATCGTGTGGGAAGGGCAGGACGTCGACCTCGGCCGCCTGCCGATCCAGCATTGCTGGCCCGGCGACATCGCGCCCCTGATCACCTGGGGCCTGGTGATCACCAAGGGCCCGAACAAGAAGCGCCAGAACCTGGGCATCTATCGCCAGCAGGTGCTGGGACCGAACAAGCTGATCATGCGCTGGCTGGCGCACCGCGGCGGCGCCCTCGACTTCCGCGAGCACTGCATCGCCAACCCGGGCCAGCCGTATCCGGTGGCGGTGGCGCTCGGCGCCGATCCGGCCACCATCCTGGGTGCGGTGACGCCGGTGCCGGACACCTTGTCCGAATACCAGTTCGCCGGTTTGCTGCGCGGCCAGCGCACGGTGCTGACCAAGGCCATCGGCAGCGAGTTGCGGGTGCCGGCCTCCGCCGAGATCGTGCTGGAAGGGCATATCTATCCGGACCAGTCGCACCCCACGGGCTACGAGCACGCGCTCGAAGGACCCTATGGCGACCACACCGGTTACTACAATGAGCAGGACTGGTTCCCGGTGTTCACGGTCGACCGCATTACCATGCGGCGCGACCCGATCTACCACTCGACCTACACCGGCAAGCCGCCGGACGAGCCGGCGGTGCTGGGCCTGGCGCTGAACGAAGTCTTCATTCCTCTGCTGCAGAAACAGTTCACCGAGATCACCGACTTCTACCTGCCGCCGGAAGGCTGCAGCTACCGGATGGCGGTGGTGCAGATGAAGAAGCAGTACGCCGGCCACGCCAAGCGCGTCATGATGGGTGTATGGAGCTTCTTGCGCCAGTTCATGTATACCAAGTTTATCGTGGTGGTGGACGAGGATGTCAACGTGCGCGACTGGAAGGAAGTGATCTGGGCGATTACCACCCGCGTCGATCCGACCCGCGACACCATGTTGGTGGATAACACCCCGATCGACTATCTCGACTTCGCCTCGCCGGTCAGCGGCCTGGGCAGCAAGATGGGCATCGATGCCACCAATAAATGGCCGGGTGAAACCAGCCGCGAGTGGGGTACGCCGATCGTGATGACGCCCCAGGTGAAAGACAGGGTAGACGCTATCTGGCAGCAGCTCGGGATCTGAGCGGCGACCCGGCCCGGGTACACATATATATATAGGTATATATAGCTGAGGACACGTGCCGCCGGTATTTTCGGCGGCGCATTTGCGTGGGCGGCCAGGGCGCTTTATCGAAAGGCAACTCAGGAGTTTGCCGCCGCCGTCACGGTCGGTTATAATGAGCGCTGGCGGGCCCCTGCGCATTGCGGCATGGTTTACCTGGTCAGGTCGGGAACGAAGCAGCCAAAGCCGTTCACCGCAAGTGCCGCAGATCAGGCTCGCCTACTTAATTCCCCAGCCGTTAATTCGCCAGCAGTACTCTTCCCTTACTGCGCATCGATCTCCGCTTCTGTCGGCCGCTCCGACAGCGTCACCAGCGGATTTTCCAGCAGCAAATCCCCATCCAGTTTCAACCGCACGTGATTTCGCGCGTCGCTGGCATAGCGCTTGTCGCCGCCCTTGCTCTTGATCGTCACCTGGGCCGGCTTGTCGAACTTGAAGATCACCGATTTCATCGACGGCACGAACAGGCTGAGCGCACCCGCCACCTTGCCGATTGCGGCATTCGCCTGGGGCACACTCCCCATCACGGTGGCGTACTGCCATTGGGTCGCTTCCGGCAGTACCGCGCCGAGGTCGAAGCTCAGGCTCATCTTTTCGCCGGGCGGCAAGCTGGTCAGGATGCGGGCGTCGGCCGCCAGCCACTGGCGGTTGGGCACGATCAGCGTGCGGCCGCCGGCATCCAGCGGCAGCGGCGTGCGGCTGGCGCCATCCACGACGGTGAGCCTGACGTCGGGCGGGGCGATCGTCTTGTTCACCGGTACCAGGCGGGCGTAGACCAGCACCTTGTCGCGTTCGGCCGGCGGCAGCGCATAGAACTTGTCCAGCCGGATGGTCTCGACGAGTTTTTTATACGGCATCCACTCGCGCTCGGTGGCAGCGCCGGCGGGCAGGGCCAGCAGCAGGGCGGACAGTGCTGGACCCAGCAGCGGTAACACGGCACGGGAAAGTTTCATTTTTCTAAATTGAAAGAAAATCCCAGTGTAGGGGAATTCCCGACGTCCGTCTAATGTTGGCTAGGAGTGGTCGGTCTACGGTAAAATCGCGGTATGTCCTATCAAGTCCTCGCCCGCAAATACCGTCCCCGGAACTTCGAAACGCTGGTTGGCCAGGAGCACGTCGTGCGTGCCCTGACCCACGCGCTGCGCACCGGGCGGCTGCACCACGCCTATCTGTTCACCGGCACGCGCGGGGTGGGCAAGACCACGCTGTCGCGCATCCTGTCGAAGTCGCTCAACTGCATCGGCCCGGACGGGCAGGGCAGCATCACGCCCGAACCCTGCGGCCAGTGCGAACCCTGCCGCGCCATCGATGCCGGCCGCTTCGTCGATTACGTCGAGATGGATGCGGCGTCCAACCGCGGCGTCGACGAGATGGCCCAGCTGCTGGAGCAGGCGGTGTACGCGCCGAGCAATGCGCGCTTCAAGGTCTACATGATCGACGAGGTGCACATGCTGACCAACCACGCCTTCAATGCGATGCTGAAGACGCTGGAAGAGCCGCCCGAGCATGTGAAGTTCATCCTCGCCACCACCGATCCGCAAAAGATCCCGGTGACGGTGCTGTCGCGCTGCCTCCAGTTCAACCTCAAGCAAATGCCGCCGGGCCACATCGTCGGCCACCTGGAAAACATCCTCGGCCAGGAAGGCGTGAGCTTCGAACAGCCGGCGCTGCGCCTGCTGGCCCAGGGTGCCCACGGCTCGATGCGCGATGCGCTGTCGCTGACCGACCAGGCGATCGCCTATGCGGCCGGCGCCGTCACCCTGGACGCGGTGCAGGGCATGCTGGGCGCGCTCGACCAGTCCTACCTGGTGCGCCTGCTGGATGCGCTGGCCAACCAGGATGGCGCCGACCTGATGGCGGTGGCCGATGAAATGGCCAGCCGCAGCCTGTCCTATAACGGGGCGCTGCAGGACCTGGGCACGCTGCTGCACCGCATCGCGCTGGCGCAAACGGTGCCCGCTGCGCTGCCGGACGACTTGCCCGAGCTGGCCGACATCGGGCGCCTGGCAAGCTTGTTCGATCCCCAGGAGGTGCAGCTGTTCTACCAGATCGCGGTGCACGGCCGCAACGAGATCGGCCTGGCGCCGGACGAGTACGCGGGCTTCACCATGACCCTGCTGCGCATGCTGGCCTTTCGTCCGGGACAGGGCGGGTCCGAGCAGGTGAGCGCACCGGCGCCGGCGGCCCTGGCGCGCACGCTGCCGGCCGGTGCGCCGGCGGGCCGTGCGGCCGCAGCGGCTGCGGCGGGCATGACGCCGCCGCAGTCGGCAGCGGGCCGCCCGCCGGCGGCTGCGTCCGGGCATGCAGCGGCCAGCCACGCCGCCGCGCCGGCCCAGGCCGCTGGCGCGGCATCCGCCACCCCGGCACCGCCGGGTGCGGCACCGGCCATGACCTCGGCACGCGCCGCCATCAACGCCGCACTGGAAGCGGCGCGCGCCGCCGCGCGTGCGCCGGGCTCGGTCAAGCGCACCCCGGCCGGCCCGCCGCCGGGTGCTGCCGCAAGCGCACCGGATGCGCCGGCGCCGGCTGCGCCGCCTTCGGCACCGGCGGCACCGGCGGCGCCGGCGCGTCCCGCGGCGCCCGCCGCATCGGCAGGCGCCGCGCCCTGGGACAACACGCCTGGCGGCGGCCAGCCGTCCCAAGCCATGGGACGCGCGGCGGTGCAGCAAGGACAGCCGCAGGGGCAGCCGCAAGCCCGCCAGCAAGCTTATGCCCAGCCGCAGTCGGTCGCCGCCCCGGCCTATGAGCGCGCCAGCGAGCAGGCCTTGGCCGACGACGAGCCGCCGTCCTGGGTCACCGAATTTTCCGACGACAGCGCGGTCGCGCCCGCCGCGGCCGACGCGCCGGTGGCGCCCAGCGCACCCCAGCGCAGCGCCGCGCCGGCCAGGGCACCGCACGCCTATGTGATCACGCCGGTGCCGGCGATCGACTGGGACGGCAACTGGCCGGCGCTGGCGGCGGGCTTGCCGCTGCGCGGCGTGTCCCAGCAGCTGGCGCTGCAGACCGAGCTGATCGAATGCGTGGCCGGCGCCGGCGCCGCCACCTTCCGCCTGCGCGTGCCGGTCGACACCCTGCGTGCCAGCGGCAACAGCGAAAAATTGTGCGCCGCCCTGCAGGACTGCTTCCCGGCGGTGCGCGTGAACATCGATACCGAAATCGGCCCGGTCTGGTACACCGCCGGCGCCGAGGCCAAGGCCCGGCGCGAGCGGCTGCAGCAGGAGGCCGAAGCGGCCGTCGACGGCGACGCCTTCGTGCAGGAAATGGCGCGCACCTTCGACGCCTTCGTGGTGCCCGGCTCGGTGCGGCCGACCGCCACCTGAACGCGATGGCAGCATGACCCGAGCACACCGCAGCATGACCCGAGCGCCGCAAGTACGCTAACCTTTTGTTTTTACCATCCGACTTTTTGGAGAACACACCATGATGAAGAACCAGCTCGCAGGCATGATGAAGCAGGTACAGTCCATGCAGGACAACATGAAGAAGGCCCAGGAACAGCTGGCCCTCATCGACGTCGAAGGCCAGTCGGGTGCCGGCCTGGTGAAGGTCGTCATGAGCTGCAAGAACGACGTCAAGCGCGTCAGCATCGACCCGTCGCTGCTGGGCGATGACCGCGACATGCTGGAAGACCTGGTCGCGGCCGCGTTCAACGACGCCATCCGCAAGGCCGAGGCGACCACCCAGGAAAAGCTGGGCGGCCTGACCGCCGGCCTGCCGATTCCTCCTGGCTTCAAGATGCCGTTCTGAGGTAGTCAACCGCCATGTCCAAATCGCTCGACTTCCTGACCGAGGCCCTGCGCCGCCTGCCGGGCGTCGGTCCGAAGTCGGCGCAGCGCATGGCCTTTCATCTGCTGCAGCATGACCGCGAAGGCGCGGCCATGCTGTCGCGCGCCTTGTACCAGGCGGTGGACACGGTCCACCACTGCGCAATGTGCAATACCTTTTCCGATACCGAAGTGTGCGAGCTGTGCGCGGACGAGACGCGCGACCGCGGCCTGTTGTGCATCGTCGAGACCCCGGCCGACCAGGTCATGATCGAGCAGACCCTGACCTTCAAGGGCCTGTACTTCATCCTGATGGGGCGACTCTCGCCGCTGGACGGCATCGGTCCCAAGGACCTGCACCTGGATAAACTGGTAGGACGCGCCACCGACGGCCAGGTGGGTGAGGTGGTGCTCGCGACCAATTTCACCAACGAGGGCGAAGCCACTGCCCACTACATCAGCGAGATGCTGAAGGCGCGCGGATTGAAGGTCAGCCGCCTCGCGCGCGGCGTGCCCGTCGGCGGCGAACTCGAGTATGTGGACGCCGGCACCATCGCGCGCGCCATGCTGGACAGGCGCAGTGCATAATGGGCCACCCATGAGGGTGGCTTACCCGGTTGACGGAGCGCAAACGACGCACCATGTCCGTTGCTATCGTGGGTCCCAGGAACGCCGTCAAACCCGAGTACATGCAGGTTTGCGGGGTTCCGTCATTCACTGGAACCCGGAATGCACCTTATCGACATCACGATGTTCTATGCGGCCGAAGGCGGGGGCGTCAGCACCTACCTGAATGCCAAGGCGCACTGGCTCGCACGGCGCGGCCGTGCCTCGAGCAGGATCCTGCGCCACACCATCATGAGTCCCAACGTGGAGACCTGCGACGACGCGGTCCCCGCCCTGATCAAGATTCCCGCCGCCGGACTGCCCGGCTTACACGGCTACCGCATGCCGCTGTCGGTGGCGGCGCCGGCGCGTTTGCTGGCGTCCGCCCGGCCCGACCTGGTCGAAGCCGGCGATGCCGGCCACTGTGCCTGGGCCGCACTGCGCATGCGCAAGCAGGTCGACATCCCGGCCGTGGCCTTCTACCATTCCGACCTGCCGAGCCTGGTGCAGCCGCGCCTCGGACGCTGGATCGCGCGCGGCACCTGCCGCTACCTCGCCAACCTGTACCGCCAGTTCGACCTGGTGCTGGCGCCCAGCCGCGTCATGGTGCAGCAGCTGGAAGCGATCGGCGTGCACGGCGCCGTGCACCAGCCGCTCGGCATCGACAGCACGATCTTCCACCCGCAGCGCCGCGACCCCGCGCTGCGTGAGCAGCTCGGCCTCGATCCGGACAGTCGCCTGCTGGTCTACGCCGGCCGCTTCACGCCCGAGAAAAAGCTCGACCTGCTGGTCGACGCGGTGCGCAAGCTGGGTGCGCCCTACCACCTGCTGCTGGTCGGCGGCGGCGAGGTGTTCCCGGAATCGATCGCGGCGGCGCTGCGTGACAGCGCCCGGGTCAGTCACATCCCGTTCAAGCGCGACCAGCGCGAGCTCGCGCGCCTGCTGGCCAGCTGCGACCTGCTGGTGCACCCGGGCGATTGCGAGACCTTCGGCCTGATCGTGCTGGAAGCGATGGCCTGCGGGTTGCCGGTGGTCGGCACCGATGGCGGCGGCGTGGCCGAACTGGTCGACCAGGATACCGGCATCCTGGCCGACGCCAACAACGTGGACAGCCTGGCCGGCGCCATCGAAGCCATCTACGGCCAGGACATGGCACGCATGGGCCAGGCGGCGCGGCGCAAGGCGGCCGGCGATTACGACTGGGACGAGATCCTGCCGCAGGTGCTGGGCCGCTACGACGCTCTGCTGAGCGGCTACCAACATGCGCAATTTGCGCGGGAGCGTGTCTGTGTCACTGACTGAAACCATGGTGTTGGATCCGGCCCCGCTGGCGGCGGCCGCGCCGCAACTCCTGTGCGTGTCGATCCACGACGTGGCGCCGGCCACCTGGCCGGATTGCCTGCGCCTGGTGCAGGCAATCCGCGCGGTGGCCGACATCCCGCTGACTTGGCTGGTGGTGCCGCATTACCACTTCCGCCCCGAGCGCTCGCTGGCCATGGAAGCCTGCCTGAACGTGGCGCTGGAACGCGGTGACGAATTGTGCCTGCACGGCTACAGCCATCTCGACACCGAAGCCAACGGGGGCGGCCTGCGCGGGCGCTTCCTGCGCAATGTGTACACGCGGCGCGAAGGCGAATTCGCGGCACTCCAGGAGGCCGAGGCGCGGCGCCGGCTCGAACTGGGCATGGCCTGGTTTGCCGAACGCGGCTGGACGCCGGAAGGCTTCGTGCCGCCGGCCTGGCTGCTGGGGGAGGGGGCCTGGCGCGCGCTGCGCGCCTCCAGCTTCAAGTACACGACCACCTTCAGCCATTTCCATTGCCTGAATGGCGGTCCGGGCAAGGAAGCGGGTGCCAGCCGCGCCTTGCTGTCGCCATCGATGGTGTATGCGGCGCGCAACCGCAGTGGACGCATCCTGTCGCCGCGGGTGGCCGATGCCACCGCATCCATGCTGGCGCGCAAGCCGCTGGTGCGCTTCAGTCTGCATCCGCCGGATGCGCGCTACCCGGAACTGGTGCGCCACATCCAGCAGGTGCTGGAGCGCCTGCTGGCGACGCGCGAGGCCGTGACCAAGCTCGAGTGCGCGCGCCGGCTGAACAGCTGGGACATGGCGGCGCCCCGCATCACTGGCTCGAACATCGTCAGCACGAACCTTACCAGCCCGGACCCCACCAGCCACGCGCCCGGGGATAATAGCCGGGATAGCCATTCGGTCCATAGCGCTGTATATCGTCCTTCGTACTGAGGTTGACGACGCAATTGCGCCAGGGGTCGGACCCCTGGGCATAACCCAGGCGCGAACAGGCCGGGCCGTAGACTGCCATCATCTGCTCGACCTCGGCCTGTTTCTGGGCGGCGCGCTCTTGCGGGGTGGCGCAGCCGCTCAGCGCGAACGCGGACAACAGCACCGCCGCCGTTGTCACCGGCTTAAGCGAACTCACCAAACCTTGCACTGGACGCATACAGACCTCCGCAAACAGGAATCGGAACAAGGGCCGCCGCAGACCTGCGACCTGGTTCCAGCGTAGGCCAGTCGTCCGTGGAGTGCAAGTCGGCGCCGGCCTCGACGTTGCGCGGGAATCCACCGACATGGCCCAGCAGCTTGTGAAGTGTCTTTTCTGGCAATTGTCTGGCAAAATTCGGGTTTTCCTGGAAGGAGCCCTCATGCCACGAGCCGAACGCCGACGTGACGCTGCGCATTGGAGCAGGCACTGGAGTATCAAGCTGCTGGCGCTGCTCCTTTTTCTGCTGGTGGCCGCCGTGTTGGGTGCCTGGGCTTATCTGCGCGCCAGTCTGCCCCAGCTTGAGGGAAGGCAGCACTCTCCGCTGTTGTCGGCGCCGGTGACCGTGGCGCGCGACGCCAACGGCGTTCCCCTGATCAGCGGCGCCAACCGCCTCGACCTTGCGTATGCGACCGGCTTCGTGCACGGCCAGGAGCGCTTCTTCCAGATGGACCTGCTGCGCCGCAGCGCCGCCGGCGAGCTGGCCGAACTGTTCGGGCCGCGCGCGCTACCGGTCGACCGCGCCCACCGCCTGCACCGCTTCCGCGCGCGCGCGGCCGTGGCGCTGGCGCGCATGGCGCCGGACGAACGCATCTTCATCGAGCGCTATGCGGCCGGCGTTAACGACGGCCTCGGTGCGCTCGATGCCCGGCCCTTCGAATACGCCTTGAACGGCGCCACGCCGCGCCCCTGGGTGCCGGCCGACTCGCTGCTGGTGGTGTGGGCCATGTACTTCGATTTGCAGGGCAACCAGGCGCCGCGCGAACTGGCGCGCGGCTGGCTGGCCCAGCACCTGGATGCGGCCCAGCGCGCCTTCCTGCTGCCCGACGGCAGCAGCTGGGATGCGCCGCTCGATGCGCCGGCACTGGCCTTGGCCTTGGCCGCGGCGCCCATCCCGGCCAGCGCGCCGGCCTGGTGGGGCCGCAAGGAGGCGGTGCCGCCACGCCAGCTGGCCGGCATCGGTTTCACCGATGCGGTGGGCAGCAACAACTACGCGCTGGCCGGCACGCGCACCGCGAGCGGGGCGGCGATCGTTTCCGACGACATGCACCTTGGCCTGCAGCTGCCGAACACCTGGTACCGCCTGGCGCTGCGCTTCGCCGATGCCCAGGGACGGCCGCAGCGCCTGGTCGGCGTCAGCCTGCCCGGTGCGCCGCCCCTGGTCATCGTCGGCAGCAATGGCCACGTGGCCTGGGCCTTCACCAACAGCTATGCCGACACGCTCGA
>Ga0308168_1000643_pt1 | contig 39586 bp, 28 predicted proteins | sample PhyCR2_FD_202133 | JGI IMG/M metagenome (GOLD analysis project Ga0308168, IMG submission 202133) | Phyllosphere microbial communities from UC Gill Tract Community Farm, Albany, California, United States - DLSLRC.R2 | ecosystem: Host-associated > Plants > Phyllosphere > Unclassified | place: USA...
GCTTTTGAACACTCGGCCGCAGGGACAAGAATGAATTCGACCGTTACACCGGACAAGGACAAGACCACCACCACGCCAAGGCGTTCGCGCCGTTCGCGCATCATCGGGACCATCATCGCGCTGCTGGCGATGGCGGGCCTGGGATGGCTCGCCTGGCACCTGACGCACCCGAGCGCCGAAGGCGGCGCCGGTGCGGGGGCAGGGGCCGGCGCCGGCGCGCGCGGCCAGGGCGGCGGTCCGGGTGCAGGCGGTGGCGGTGGAGGACGTGGCGGTCCGGGCGGACGCGGCATGCCGGCCACCACGGTCGGCGTCGGCAAGGCCGAACGTGCCGACATTCCGATCCTGCTGGATGCCCTCGGCACCGTCACACCGGCCGCGGTGGCCACCGTGCGTCCCCAGGTGGGCGGGGTGCTCCAGAAAATCCTGTTCACCGAAGGCCAGCTGGTCAAGGAAGGCCAGGTGCTGGCCACCATCGACCCGCGTCCCTCCCAGATGGCCCTGCTGCAGGCAACCGGCCAGCGCCAGCGCGACGAAGCCCAGCTGGAAAGCGCGCGGGTACTCCTGAAGCGCTACCAGACCCTGCTCGAGCAGGATTCCATCGCGCGCCAGGACGTCGATACCCAGGCCGCGCTGGTCAAGCAGCTGGAAGGCACCGTGGTCACCGACCGCGCCGCCGAAGGCATTGCGAAGATCAATCTCGGCTATGCCCAGGTGCGCGCGCCGATCAGCGGCCGCGTCGGCCTGCGCACCGTCGACATCGGCAACCTGGTCAATTCGGGCGACACCAACGGCATCGCCGTGATCACCCAGCAATCGCCGATCGACGTCGAATTCGCCGTCCCCCAGGACAACCTGCCGGCCCTGCAGCAGCGCATCAACGAAGGCGCGACCCTGCCCGCCACCGCGCTCGACCGCACCCGCACCGACACCCTGGCCGGCGGCCGCTTCATGGCGCTGGACAACCAGGTCGACACCCAGACCGGCACCGTGCGCGCCAAGGCCCGCTTCAGCAACGACCAGTCGAAACTGTTCCCGAGCCAGTTCGTGAACATCCGCCTGCAGATGAACCTCATCAAGAACGCGATCACGGTGCCGGTGACGGCCCTGCGCCACGGCGCCAACGGCGACTTCGTCTACGTGCTGAACCAGCAGACGCGCACCGTGGCCCTGCGCAACGTCAAGCGCGGCCAGGCCAATGCCGAGCGCATCGAGATCACCAGCGGCCTGGAAGGCGGCGAGACCGTGATCACCGAGGGCGCCGACCGCCTCAAGGATGGCGCCAAGGTGACCTTGCCGGGTGACCGGCCGCAAGGCGGGGGCGCGAATGGCGGCCGCCGCGGACAGCATGGCGGCGCGGCCGGCGCGACTGCACAAGGCGGTGCCGCGCCGGCCGCGCCGGGCGCGACCCCGGCTGCCGATGCGGGTGCCCAGCCGCAGCAGCAGGGCCAGCAAGGTCAGGCAGGCGCGCAGGGTGGCGAACGCCGCCAGCGCCGCCAGCAGGAGGGTGCTGCGCAATGAGAGTCAACGCTGCACGGGGTGGGGTAAGCGCATGAGCCCATCCGCCCCCTTCATCCGGCGCCCGGTCGCGACCTCGCTGCTGATGCTGGCGATCGTGCTGGCCGGCCTGGTCGGCTACAAATTCCTGCCGCTGTCGGCGCTGCCCCAGGTCGATTTCCCGACCATCCAGGTGCAGACCCTGTACCCGGGCGCCAGCCCGGAAGTGATGGCGCGCACCGTGACGGCGCCGCTGGAGCGCCAGTTCGGCCAGATGTCCGGCCTGTCGCGCATGAGTTCCACCAGCGCCGCCGGCGTCTCCATCGTCACCCTGCAGTTCGGCCTCGGCCAGACCCTCGACGTCGCCGAGCAGGAAGTGCAGGCCGCGATCAATGCCGGCGGCTCGCTGCTGCCGACCGATTTGCCGGCGCCGCCGGTGTACGCCAAGGTCAACCCGGCCGACGCGCCGGTGCTGACGCTGGCGATCACCTCGGACACCATGCCGCTGACCGAGGTGCAGAACCTCGTGAATACCCGCCTGGCGCTGAAGATCAGCCAGGTCTCGGGCGTCGGCCTGGTCACCCTGCAGGGCGGCCAGCGCCCCGCCGTGCGGATCCAGGCGAATACCCAGGCGCTGGCCTCCTATGGCCTCGGGCTGGATACCCTGCGCACCGCCATCAGCAACGCCAACGCCAACAGCGCCAAGGGCAGCTTCGACGGCCCCGCGCGTTCCTACACCATCAACGCCAACGACCAGCTGGTCACGGTGCCCGACTACAAGGGCCTGATCGTCGCCTACCGCAACGGCGCCCCGGTGCGCCTGTCGGACGTGGCGCGCGTGGTCGACAGCGCCGAAAACGTCAAGCTGGGCGCCTGGGCCAACATGAAGCCGGCGATCATCCTCAACGTGCAGCGCCAGCCGGGCGCCAACGTGATCGCCACCGTGGACGCCATCAAGCAACGCCTGCCGGAACTGCAAGCGAGCCTGCCGTCGGCCATGCGCCTGGACGTGCTGTCCGACCGCACCATGGGCATCCGCGCCTCGGTCGAGCACGTGCAGATCGAGCTGGTGCTGGCAGTACTCCTCGTGGTGCTGGTGATCTTCGCCTTCCTGCACAGCCTGCGCGCCACCATCATCGCCAGCCTCGCCGTGCCGATTTCGCTGGTCGGCACCTTCGGCATCATGTACCTGCTCGGCTACAGCCTGAACAACCTGTCGCTGATGGCGCTGACGATCGCCACCGGCTTCGTGGTCGACGATGCCATCGTCATGATCGAGAACATCGCGCGCTACATCGAGGAAGGCGAAAAACCGATGGCGGCGGCGCTCAAGGGCGCCACCCAGATCGGCTTCACCATCATCTCGCTGACGGTGTCGCTGATCGCGGTGCTGATCCCGCTGCTGTTCATGGGCGACGTGGTGGGCCGTCTGTTCCGCGAGTTCGCGGTCACATTGGCGATCACGATCCTGATTTCCGCGCTGGTCTCGCTGACCCTGGTGCCGATGATGTCGGCGCGCTGGCTCAAGGCGGACGACAACTCACACCAAAGCAAGTTTGCGAAAAAATTCCAGGGCGGCTTCGACTGGATCATCGGGCATTACGACACCAGCCTGAACTGGGTGCTGGCGCGCCAGGGCCTGACCCTGCTGGTGGCCCTCGGTACCCTGGTGCTGACGGCGCTGCTGTGGACCTTCATCCCGAAAAGCCTGTTCCCGACCCAGGACACGGGCCAGCTGCAGGCGCGCGTGGAAGCGCGCCAGGCGATCTCTTACCAGGCGATGGCCGAGATGCAGCAGGCGGTGGCGCGTGAAGTGCTGGCCGACCCGGACGTGCTGTCGCTCAGCTCCACCGTGGGTGTGGATGCGGCCAACAACACCATGCTGCACACCGGCACCATGCTGATCAACCTGAAGGAGGATCGCAGCGGCCAGGAAGAATTGATGGAGCGCCTGCGCCGCCGCGTCGCCAATAACGTCGCCGGCGCCACCCTCTACCTGCAGCCGACCCAGGACCTGACCATCGACGCCGAAAGCGGCCCGACTCAGTACCGCCTGTCGATCGAAGGCGCCGACACCAAAACGGTCACGGAGTGGGCGACCAAACTGGCGGATGCCATGGCGCGGCGCAAGGAAGTGCGCAACGTGGTGACCGATGCAGGCGCCACCGGCGCCGCGGCCTATGTCAACATCGACCGCGACAGCGCCTCGCGCCTGTCGGTCACCGCCTCGAACATCGACGACGCCCTGTACAGCGCCTTCGGCCAGCGCATCGTCTCGACCATCTTCACCGAGACCAACCAGTACCGTGTGATCCTCGAGGCCGAGCAGAGCGAGCAGATGTCGCTGGACGCGCTGTCGACCCTGCAGCTGCGCACCGGCTCCGGCGCCGCCACGCCGCTGTCGGCGATCGCTTCCATCACCGAACAGGCGGCGCCCCTCCAGATCACCCACGTGGCCCAGTACCCGGCCACCACGGTCGGCTTCGATACCGCGTCCGGCGTCAAGCTGGGTACCGCGGTCAACGCCATCAAGGAAGCGGCCGCCGAGATCAAGCTGCCGGCCTCGGTGACGCTGACTTTCCTCGGTGCCTCGGGTGCCTACCAGGCCTCGCTGTCCAACCAGCTGTGGCTGATCCTGGCCGCCGTGGTCTGCGTCTACATCGTGCTCGGCGTGCTGTACGAGAGCTACATCCACCCGCTGACCATCCTCTCCACGCTGCCCTCGGCCGGCGTCGGCGCGCTGCTGGCGCTGATGGTGACCGGGCAGGGCCTGGGCGTGATCGGCATCATCGGCATCATCCTGCTGATCGGCATCGTCAAGAAGAACGCCATCATGATGATCGACTTCGCCATCGAAGCCGAGCGCGACCAGGGCAAGGACCCGCGCACCGCCATCCACCAGGCCGCGATGCTGCGCTTCCGCCCGATCATCATGACCACGCTGGCCGCGCTGTTCGCCGCGCTGCCGCTGATGTTCGGCTGGGGCGAGGGCGCCGAGCTGCGCCGTCCGCTGGGCCTGGCGATCTTCGGCGGCCTGATCGTGAGCCAGGCGCTGACCCTGTTCACCACGCCGGTGATCTACCTGGCCTTCGACCGCCTGTCGCGCCGCTGGACCGGGCAGGAACCGGCCAAACCGGCCGGTCCCGGCTCGACGCCACGCACTGAGGTTGGTGCATGAACCTGTCCAAGCCCTTCGTCCAGCGGCCGATTGCGACCGTGCTCCTGACCCTGGGGCTGGCGCTGGCCGGCATCGGCGCCTTTTTCGTGCTGCCGGTGTCGCCGCTGCCCCAGGTCGACTTCCCGTCGATCTCGGTCAGTGCCAACCTGCCGGGCGCCAGCCCGGACACCATGGCCAGCTCGGTGGCAACGCCGCTGGAACGGCGCCTGGCGGTGATCGCCGGCGTCAATGAAATCACCTCCAACAGCGGCAACGGCTCGACCCGCGTCAGCCTGCAGTTCGACCTCAACCGCCAGATCGATTCCGCCGCGCGCGAAGTGCAGGCCGCGATCAGCGCCTCGCGCGCCGACCTGCCGTCGACTTTGAAGAGCAACCCGACCTACCGCAAGGCCAACCCGTCCGACGCCCCGGTGATCATCCTGGCGCTGACTTCCAAGACCCGCAATCCCGGGCAGATCTACGACGAGGTCTCCAACCTGGTGCAGCAGAAGCTGGCACAGGTGAAGGGCGTCGGCGACGTCGAGATCGGCGGCGGCTCGCTGCCGGCCGTGCGCATCGACCTCAACCCTTACCAGCTGAACCGCTACGGCGTGTCGAGCGAAGACGTGCGCGCGGCGGTCCAGGCCAGCAACCCGAACCGCCCGAAAGGCGCGCTCGAGGGCAGCGGCATGCGCCTGCAGATCTATTCGCAGGCCAACACACCCACGAATGGCCGCACCGCCGCCGATTACCGCGGCCTGGTGGTCGCCTGGCGCAACGAATCGGCGATCCGCCTGCAGGACATCGCCGACGTCACCGACAGCGTCGAGAACATCAACACCCTGGGCCTGTTCAACGGCCAGCCGGCGGTGATCGTGCTGGTCACGCGTCAGCCGGGCGCCAACATCATCGAGACGGTGGATGGCGTGCGCGCGCTGATCCCCTCGCTGCAGGCCCAGTTGCCGCAGGACGTGGCGCTGGCGGTGGCCTCCGATTCCACCAACTCGATCCGCTCTTCGCTGCACGAGATCGAGCTGACGCTGATGATCTCGATCTTGCTGGTGGTGCTGGTGGTCAGCGTCTTCCTCAGGAGTGTCCGCGCCACCGTGGTGCCGGCGGTGGCCACCGTCGTCTCGCTGCTGGGCACCTTCGGCGTGATGTACATGCTCGGCTTCAGCCTGAACAACCTGTCGCTGATGGCCCTGACCGTGGCCACCGGCTTCGTGGTCGACGATGCCATCGTGGTGCTGGAAAACACCAGCCGTCACATCGAGCAGGGCATGGACCGGATGAAGGCGGCGCTGCTGGGCGCCCAGGAAGTCGGCTTCACGGTGCTCTCGATCAGCCTGTCGCTGGTGGCGGTCTTCATTCCGCTGCTGTTCATGGGCGGCCAGGTGGGGCGTTTGTTCCGCGAATTCGCCGTCACGCTGTCGGTGGCGGTGATGATCTCGCTGGTGATCTCGCTGACCACCACGCCGATGCTGTGCGCGCTGCTCCTGAAGCCCGGCCAGACGCCCGAACGCGTGCCGGGACGCTTCGCGCGCTGGTCCGAGCGCGGCTTCGACAAGATCCTGAAGGTGTACGAGCATGCGCTGGACTGGGCGCTCGACGCCAAGCCCCTGGTGATGCTGATCCTGGCCTTCGTGGTGGGCCTCAACGTCTACCTGTTCTCGGCCGCGCCCAAGGGCTTCTTCCCCCAGCAGGACACCGGCCAGATCAACGGCGGCATGCGCGCCGACCAGAGCATTTCCTTCCAGGCGATGCAGGGCAAACTCTACCAGCTGGTGAACACCATCAAGCGCGATCCGGCGGTCGACACCGTGGTCGGCTTCACCGGCGGCTCGCGCGCCGGCGGCGGCTTCATGTTCGTCAACCTGAAGCCGGTCGACCAGCGCAAGAAGGGCGAAAGCGGCCAGGCCGTGATCGCGCGCCTGCGCCCGCAGCTGGCCAAGGTGACCGGCGTGCAGCTGTTCCTGAATCCGGTGCAGGACTTGCGCATGGGCGGACGTTCCAGCAATTCCACTTACCAGTACACCCTCAAGAGCGACAACCGCAACGACCTCAAGGCCTGGGCCACCAAGCTGGCCGACGCCATGAAGACCCAGAAGGTGCTCACCGACGTCGACACCGACCAGGCCGAGAACGGCGTCGAGACCTATGTCGACATCGACAAGGACAGCGCGGCGCGCCTGGGCATCAGTGCCAAGGATGTCGACAATGCCTTGTACAACGCCTTCGGCCAGCGCCAGGTCGCGAACATTTATGACGAGTTGAACCAGTACCACGTGATCATGGGGGTGGCGCAGAAGTATGCGCAGTCGCCGGAGGCGCTGGATGATGTGTACGTGCCGGCGGGTTCTACTTCGTCTTCATCGACATCCACGTCGACTTCAACGTCGGCACAGTCATCGACCACGGCCACCGCCAGCACCAGCACGGTGTCGTCCACCGGCAGCACCGCCGGTACGCCATCCAGCCCGACCAACCTGACCGCCGCGCGCGACCCGTCCAGCGGCTCCGCGCTGGCCACCAGCGTGCGCACCATGGTGCCGCTGTCGGCGATCGCCCGCTTCGCCGAGCGCTCGACCCCGAGCTCGGTCAACCACCAGGATGGCGAACTGGCGACCACGATCTCCTTCAACCTGGCGCCGGGCGCCTCGCTTTCCGACGGCCAGGCCGCGGTGCGCCAGGCCGAAGCCGACATCGGCATGCCGGTGAATGTGCGCGGCAGCTTCCAGGGCCAGGCCAAGCAGGCCGAGGAATCGAACAAGCAGCAGCCGCTGCTGATCCTGGCGGCCATCGTCGTCATCTACATCGTGCTCGGCATCCTGTACGAAAGCCTGGTGCACCCGATCACCGTGCTCTCGACCCTGCCGTCGGCCGGCGTCGGCGCGGTGCTGGCACTCCTCATGTTCAAGATGGAGTTCTCGATCATCGCCCTGATCGGCGTCTTCCTGCTGATCGGCATCGTCAAGAAGAACGCCATCCTGATCATCGACTTCGCGCTGGAGGCCGAGCGCGCGCGCGGGCTGTCCGCCACCGAAGCGGTGCGCGAAGCCTGTTTGCTGCGCTTCCGCCCGATCCTGATGACGACCCTGGCGGCGGCGCTGGGGGCCTTGCCACTGGCGGTGGGCTTCGGCGAAGGCTCGGAACTGCGCCAGCCGCTCGGCATCGCCATCATCGGCGGCCTGCTGGCCAGCCAGCTGCTGACCCTCCTGACCACGCCGGTGGTCTATGTCTACATGGACAAGCTGCGCAGCAGGAAGCCGGACGAACACGAGCTGGTACGCCATCCGCTGGAGCACCAGCCTTCGATCACCACGAATCCATGAACAAGAACAATCTTCGCATGCGCGCATTCCCCCTTACTTCGACTTTCCGTCCCCGTTTGCTGGCCGTGGTGGCCGCGGCCTTCGTGGCCGGCTGCTCGGTCAGTCCGGTCTACCAGACCCCGGCCACGCCGGCGCCGGCCGCCTTCAAGGAACTGGCCGGCTGGGTGCCGGCGGCGCCGGCCGATACCCTCGAGCGTGGGCCCTGGTGGACCCTGTTCAAGGACCCGGTGCTGAACGAGCTGGCCGCCAGCGTCGAGGTCTCGAACCAGAACGTGGCGGCCGCCGTCGCCGCCTATGCGCAGGCGCGTTCCATCGTGGCCGAGCAGCGCGCCGCGCTGTTTCCGTCGCTGAGCCTGACGGGATCGGGCACCCGCTCCGGCACGCGTGGCGGCGGCGGCTCGGCCACCGTGGACCCCAACGGCAACATCATCGGCGGCGGCGGTGGCGGCGGTGCCAGCAACAGCTACCGGCTGTCGATCGGCGGCAGCTGGGAACCGGACGTGTGGGGCCGCCTGCGCGCCGGCGTGACCGCGGCCAGCGCCTCGGCCCAGGCCAGCGCCGCCGACCTGGCCGCCGCGCGCCTGTCGGCCCAGGGCGAGCTGGCCCTCGATTACGTGTCGCTGCGCTCGGTCGATGCCCAGCGCGCGATCCTGGCCACCACCATCGAAGGCTATGAGCGCGAACTGCGCATCACCCAGAACCGCTACAACGTCGGCATCATCCCGCATTCGGATGTCTACCAGGCCGAGACCCAGCTGGCCACCGCACGCAGCGACGAACTGACGCTGGCCAGCCAGCGCGCCCAGCTCGAACATGCGATCGCGGTCCTGGTCGGCAAGGCGCCGGCCGAGTTCTCGCTGGCCGTGGCGCCGTGGAATGTCACCGTCCCGGATGTGCCGGTGGGCGTGCCCGCGACCCTGCTGCAACGCCGCCCCGACATCGCCGGCGCCGAGCGGCGCGTGGCCGCGGCCAACGAGCAGATCGGCATCGCGCGCTCGGCCTACTTCCCGGACATCGGCTTGAACGCGTCCTACGGCAGCTCGGCCAGCCGCGTGGCCGACCTGTTCAACGCCTCGGCCGCGGCCTGGTCCTTCGGGCTGTCTGCGGCCCAGACCTTGTTCGACGCCGGCGCCACCCGCGCCCGCGTGGCAGGCGCGCGGGCGGCCCAGGAAGAAGCGGCCGCGCGCTACCGCCAGACCGTGCTGACCGCCTTCGCCGACGTCGAAGACCAGCTGGCCGCCACCCGCGTACTGGCCCAGCAACAAGAACTGCGCAGACAAGCCTCGGAAGCCGCCGACAAGGTCGAACAGCAAGTGCTGAACCGCTACCGCGCCGGCCAGGTCAGCTACACCGACGTCGTCACCGCCCAGGTCACCGCCCTCAACGCCCGCCGCAACCTGATCCAGGTACAGTCCGACCGCCAGACGACCGCCGTGGCCCTGATCCAATCCCTGGGCGGCGGCTGGCACACCCAACCCTGACCCAAGTCAAACCGGGGTCAGAGCCCGGTTTTTGGCAACATCCCCGGGAAAAACAACTTCGGGGTCAGAGCACTAATTTCTTGAGATTCGGGGTCAGAGCACTTCGCGAATCAAAGGTCTGTAAGTAACGTTGCTGGATGCGCCACTGGGCGGCGCGTCCGGCAAGCGAGCCGCAAGACGGCGGACAGGCACTTGCAAGCTTGTGCTCTGACCCCGAATTCGCGCCGGCTTGTGCTCTGACCCCGAAGTTGATTTCAGTGAGGATATTGCCAAAAACCGGCTCTGACCCCGGTTTGATGTGGATCATTCCGTGCGGCGGGCCCAGCGGGCCGCCAGAATGGCGCACACCATCAGCTGGATCTGGTGGAACAGCATCACCGGCAGGATCACCATGCCGAGGGCGCTTGGGGCGAACAGGACCTTGGCCATCGGCACGCCGCTGGCCAGGCTCTTTTTCGAGCCGCAGAAGACGATGGTGATCTCGTCTTCCTTGCTGAAGCCGAGGTGGCGGCTGGTCCAGGCGGCCAGCAGCAGCGCCACCGCCAGCATCACGCAGCACACCAGGCCCAGGGTGACCAGCGCGGACAGCGACAGCTTGTGCCACAGGCCCTCGTTCACCGATTCGCTGAAGGCCGTGTACACGACCAGCAGGATCGAGCCCTGGTCGACGATCTTCAGCATCGGCTTGTTGCGGTCGACCCAGGCGCCGATCCAGGGACGCAGCAGCTGCCCGGCGATGAAGGGCAGCAGCAGCTGTTCGCAGATGGTCCAGATGGCGTCCAGCGACGAGCCGCCGCTGGCGCCGCGCGCGATCAGGGTGCCGACCAGCAGGGGCGTGACGAAGATGCCGATGAAGTTGGAGGCCGAGGCGCTGCACACGGCCGCCGCCACATTCCCACGCGCCATCGAGGTGAAGGCGATCGAGGATTGCACGGTGGAGGGCAGGGTGCACAGGAACAGGATGCCGACGTAGAGCTCGGGCTGGAGGACGCCGCCCGCGAGCGGTTTCATGGCCAGGCCCAGCAACGGGAACATGACGAAGGTCGAGGCCAGCACCAGCAGGTGCAAACGCCAGTGCGTCAGGCCGGACAACATGGCCTCGCGCGACAGCTTGGCGCCGTGCAGGAAGAACAGCAGGCCGATGGCGAAGGTGGTGATCTTGCCGAGCAGCGCCGCGGTGGGGCCGCTGCAGGGCAGCACGCTGGCCAGGGCGACGGTGGCGAGCAGCCAGAGGGTGAAGGCGTCGGGCGCCAGGCGGCGCAGGGTGGCGGTGGTCTGTTCGATCAGGCGGGGCATGAAGAATATCGCGGATGCGGGTGAAGCCGAATCGTCGATTGTAGCGGGTTCGTGCGCGTTTTGCCGGAAGCGCCGCGCCGCCTTGCTTGCCCGGTATCCCGGCAAAACGGCGGCGTGATTTTGTGTGACAAACTTGTTTCCAGCACAAAGCCGGGGGCGATATACTCGCGCTTGCTTTTTATTCACTGGGGTCCACCTTGTTCAAATCCACCGTCTTGCCCGCCGTCCTGACCACCGCTGTGATGGGCGTGTTCGCCGCCGCCCATGCCGACGAGGGCCAGTGGCAGCCGCACCAGCTGCCGCAACTAAAGTCCGAACTCAAGCGCATCGGCATCACCATCCCGGCCGAGAAGCTGGCCGACCTGTCCAGGCACCCGATGAGCGCGATGGTGTCGCTGGGCGGCTGCTCGGCCTCCTTCGTGTCGCCCGACGGCCTGGTGGTCACCAATCACCATTGCGCCTACGGCGCCGTGCAGCGCAATTCGACCCCGGAACACAATTACATCGTGGGCGGCTTCCTCGCCAAGACGCGCGACGCCGAACTGCCCGGTGGCCCCAACACCCTGGTGTACGTGACCGAGAAGGTCGAGAACGTGACCGAGCGCGTGCTGAAAGGCCTCGGCGCCGGCCTGTCCGGCAAGGAGCGCCACGAACAGGTGGAAGCGCGCATTAAGGCGCTGATCGCCGAATGCGAGAGTGACAAGGCGTATCGCTGCTCGGTCCCCGCCTTCCACCGCGGCGGCGAGTACTACCGCATCAAGCAGCTGATGATCCGCGACGTGCGCCTGGTGTACGCGCCGGCCGATGCGGTCGGCAACTTCGGCGGCGACATCGACAACTACGAATTCCCGCGCCAGGCCGGCGACTTTTCCTTCCTGCGTGCCTACGTCGGCAAGGACGGCCGCCCGGCCGACCCGTCGCCGGACAACGTGCCGTATAAATCCAAGGACTTCCTGGTCGTCTCCGCCGAAGGCCTGAAGAACGGCGATCCGATCCTGCTGGCCGGCTACCCGGGCCGCACCAGCCGCTACAAGCTGGCATCCGAGGTGCGCTTCGCGCGCGACGTCGACTATCCGGCCAAGGTCGCATCGATCACCGCCGACCTGTCGGTGATCGCCGCCGCCACCATGGGCAACCCGAACTACGACGTGCGCTACGCCAGCGTGGCCAAGAGCCTGAACAACGTGCTGAAGAAGACCCAGGGCCTGCTCGACGGCTTCGCGCGCACCGACATCGCCGCCATCAAGGACGTGCAGGACGGCCAGTTCCGCGCCTGGTACAAGCAGCACGGTCATAAACTGTCGACGGGGAACGGCAGCCTGCTGGCCGAGCTCGACGCCGCCATCGGCGCCGACATGGCGAGCGCGCAGCAGGAAGCCGCATGGGCCGAAGCCACCCACAGCGACCTGCTGAAAAGCGCGCGCACCCTGTACCGCCTGGCGCTGGAGCGCCAGAAGCCGGACGCCCAGCGCGAAGCCGGCTACCAGGAGCGCGACCTGTCCTTCATCAAGGCGCGCCTGAACCGCCTGGAGCAGTCCTTCGTCGCCAGCGTCGACCAGGCGCGCTACATGGCGGCCCTGAACCGCTACGCCAAGATCGATCCGAAAGCCCGTCCGCAAGGCCTGGATGCGCTGCTGCCGGCGCAAAACGCGGTGCCGGCGCTGTACAAGTCGACCGAGCTGGCCGACACCGCCAAGCGCCTGGCCTGGATCGGCAAGGACCCGGACGCCTTCCGCAAGTCGAACGATGCCTTCATCCAGCTGGCGGTGCGCCTGCAGGACAAGGCGATGGCGCTGGAAGACCGCCGCAAGGAAGTCGACGGCAACCTGGAACGCGTGATCCCGCAATACATGGAAGCCGTGATCGCCTGGAAGAAGTCGCAGGGCAAGCCGGTCTACCCGGACGCCAACTCGACGCTGCGCGTGACCTACGGCACCGTGGGCGCCTACCAGGCGCGCGATGGCGTCATCAAGGGCCCGTTCTCGACCGTGCAGGGGATCCTGGAAAAGGCCACCAACAAGGAGCCCTTCAACGCGCCCGCCAACCTGCTGCAGGCGATCCGCGAGAAGCGCTATGGCGTGTTCAAGGATCCGGTGCTGGGTACGGTGCCGGTCGACTTCCTGTCGAGCGCCGACACCACCGGCGGCAACTCCGGCTCGGCGGTGATGAACAAGCGCGGCGAACTGGTGGGCCTGAACTTCGATTCGACCTATGAGTCGATCACCAAGGACTGGTACTTCGACCCGGCCATCACGCGCGCGATCCACGTCGACATCCGCTACATGCTGTGGGTGATGAAGGAGGTCGACCATGCCGACAACCTGCTGAAGGAAATGACGATCAAGTATCCGAGGTAGGGTGGGCGCGGCCGGCGTAGGCACACCGTGCCCACGCGGACGGTTGCGTAACGCCGGTGCGCGCGTGGGCTCGGGGAGCCCACCCTACGTCCTGCATGCCTTACCGTACAGCGTGCAACTTGGGTCCCTGCCTGCGCAGGGACGACGTTCATGGGCCAACGGTGACCGGAAACCAGATATCGAAACGCGTTTCCCCCACCACGCCCGCCGCCAGCGACCACTCGCAGCCATGCCGGCTCAGCACCTCGCGCACCAGCATCAGGCCGATCCCCTGGCCGCCTTTCTTGGTGCTGAAGAAGGGCGTGAACAACTGGCGTACCGGCGTGGCGTCGAGCTGGCCGCCGGAGTCGATCACCGACAGCCGCACGCGCCGCCCCTCGTCGGCCAGCTCCAGGCGGATGGCGCCGCCGGCGCTTTCCTTCCCCGCATGCGCGGCATCGATCGCCTCGATCGCATTCTTCACGATGTTCAGCAGCGCCTGCTCGATCAGCTGCACGTCCAGCGCCAGCGGCGGGACGCTGTCGCAGCGCGCCCAGGAGAGAAGGATGCCGCGGCCCTGGCAGGCATCCCGGTTCAGCCACAGGATGTCGTCCATCACGGTTTTGATGGCCGCCGGGCGCAGTACCGGGGCCGGCATCTTGACCACCGTGGTGAAGCGGTCGATGAATTCGCCCAGGCTGAGATTGCGGCGCTTGACTGCCAGGATCGCGGTGGTGAAATCCTCGCCGTCGGACGCCGCCAGCTGGCCGCGATAGGCCAGCAGCGAATCCAGCACCGAACGGGTCGCGGCCACGGTGTTGTTGACTTCATGCGCCAGCACGCGGATCAGGCGTGCATAAGTGGCGCGCTCCGAGTCTTCCAGTTCGGCGGTCAGTTCTTCCACCATCAGGAAGTGGCGCGCGAAGCCGCGGTCGAAGAACTGGCCGCGCTGGGCGCGGTAGCGGCGTCCTTCCAGGTCGGTCAGCAGGCGGCTGTCGCCCGGCGGCAGCGCGTCCAGCTGGCCGATCAGCTGGCGGCTGCGTTCGCGCGCGCGGGCGTCCAGGGCCGCATCCCAAGCGCCGTCGCCATCGGTCCAGTGACGCAGCGGGCGGCCGAGCGGCCGCGCCAGTCCCAGAAGGGAAGATGCGCTCGCGTTCACCAGGCTGATCGCACCGTCGAAGTCGAACACCAGTACCGCACCTGGCGTGGCTTCCAGCAGGCGGTCGAGGAAGCCCTGTTGTTCGCCGATCGCCAGGCGTTCGCGGTGCAGGGCCGCCAGCATGCGGTTGAAGATGTCGACCAGGCCGTCCAGATCGCGCATGCCGGGTGCGGCCAGCCGGTTGGCGTATTGCTGGTCCTGCAGCAGGTCGTGGAAGCGGCTCGTATAGGCGAGCGGTTCGAGCGCGCGCCGCACCAGCCGCCAGCCCAGCGCCAGGCTGGCCAGCAGCATCAGCTCGGCGGCGACGAAGTGGAGCGGCCGCGCCGGCAGCAGCAGAATGGCGCAGCCGAACAGCGGCAGGTGCAATGCCAGCAGGTAGGCGCCCAACTTCGTGCCGAGTTTGATTCTGAATTCGGCCTGCAGCTTCATTCGTCCCCGTCCACGCCGCCGAGGCCGTGGCGCTCGAGCCGCCGGTACAGGGCCGTGCGCGACAGGCCGAGCGCCCTGGCCGCGCGCGAGATGTTGCGGCCGTGCTGCTGCAAGGCTTGCTCGATCATGTGGCGTTCCACCTGTTCCAGCGTCATCCCGTCCACGCCGAGGCGCGTGCCCGGCACGCCTTCGTCGACCGCGCTGGTGGCCAGGAAGTCGGCCTGCGTCAGCTGGCTTTTTCCGGACAGGAGCACGGTGCGTTCCAGCGTCTGCTTGAGCTGGCGGATATTACCCGGCCAGGGCTGGGCCGCCAGCCAGTCCAGCGCCGCCGGCGCCAGCACGATCTCGCCTAGGCCATAGCTGTCCGCCATACCGCGCACGACGTGGCGCGCCAGCAGAGGGATGTCGCTGCGCCGTTCGCGCAGCGGCGGCAGGCGGATGGTGATCAGGTTGAGGCGGTAGAACAGGTCTTCGCGGAACTCGCCGCCGGCCACCAGCTCGGCCAGTTCGCGGTTGGTGGCGGACACCACCCGCACGTCGGCCTGGACGCTGGCGCTGGCGCTGGCGCCGACCGGCTGGTAGCGCCCGTCCTGCAGCACGCGCAGCAGCTTTACCTGGTCGCCGCGCTGCAGCTCGCCGATCTCGTCGAGGAAGAGGGTGCCGCCCTCGGCACTGGCGACGTGCCCCTTGCGGTCGCTGCGAGCGTCGGTGAAGGCGCCGCGCACGTGGCCGAACATCTCGCTTTCGAACAGGGTCGGCGTGATCGCCCCCATGTTGATCTTGACGATGGGGTGCGCGGCGCGCGGGCTGTTGCGGTGGATGGCGTCGGCGATCAGCTCCTTGCCGGTGCCGCTCTCGCCGAGGATCAGCACGGGCGCGCGCGTGCGCGCGACTTGCCCGATGGTCTCCAGCACCTTGAGCAGCTTCGGATGCTCGCCGACGATGGCGCCGAAGTCGAAGCTGGCGTCGAGCATGGCCCGGCTCGGCCCCGCCGCCAGCGCCGGCGCGCCGAGCTGCAGCGTCGCCTCGACCAGCGCCGCCAGCTGGCCATTGTCCCAGGGTTTGGTGAAGAAGTTGGCGGCGCCGGCCTGCACGCCGCGCACCGCCAGGTTGATCGAGCCCCAGGCCGTCATCAGGAGTACCGGCAGCGCTGGATGGCGCGCCTTGATCTGCACGAGCAGCGCCAGGCCTTCCTCGCCGCTGGTCTGCAGCGAGAAATTCATGTCCTGCAGGACCAGGTCGACGGGCCCGGCCTCGAGTTGCGCCAGCGCCTGGCGCGGGCCGTCGGCGCAGCAGGTGTCGAAGCCGGACTGCTTGAGCAGCAGGGCCAGCGAGACCTGGACTGCGACGTCGTCGTCGACGATCAGGACACGTTGCCTGCGGGTGGATGCCATAGGGTTCAATGCGGTTTTCTGTTATTCGTGGTGCAGTGCCTCGGCGGGACTGAGGCGGCTTGCACGCCATCCCGGGTACAGTGAGCACAGCAAGGATAGCAGATAGATCACGGCCATCGACAGCCCGGCGGCCCCCAGGAAGACCGGCCAGTTCATCATCTGGCCGAGCGCGCCGGTGAGCGGCAGCTGCACCAGCAGGACCATGCCGGCCACGATGGCGATGGAACTGAGCAGCAGCTGCTCGGCGATGATCTGGCGGTAGATGTCGCCGGCGCGCGCGCCGACCGCGCGGCGCAGCCCGATTTCGGGAATGCGGTATGCCGTGTTCTGCCACAGCACGCCGAATAGGCCGAAGGCGACCATGGCCAGCATGAAGGCCGCGATCACGCCCAGCACGGCCAGCGGGATCAGCAACTCCTTCATCTGCGAAGCGCGCATCGATGCCAGGGGCGAGATCGTGTAAGACCAGTCGTTGCGGACCAGCTTCAGTTGGCGGTTCAGACGCGCCTCGAAGGCGCGCGGCGTGCCCGGCGCGGTCTTCAGCAGGATGGTACGCACGCGCGACTCGCCGGCCTGGGGTGCGAAGCGCGTCATGATGAAGTTCACAGGCACCATGAGCGGACTCCTGTTGCGGAATTCGTCGACGATGCCGACCACCTTCAGCGTGCGCGTCAGCTCCCCTTCCTTGTTGGTGAACTGGCGGCCGAGCGCATCCTGGCCGGGAAACATGGCCGCCGCCAGGCGCCGGTTCATCACCACCGGCAGGACCGGGGAGCCTTCGTCGGCGGCGGAGAACCAGCGCCCGCGCGCGACAGGGATACCCAGGGTGGCCGCCACGCCATCGCTGGCTTCCAGGATGTTGGTGTTCACCTCGGCGCCGGTCTGCGGCGACTTGTAGGTGGTGGTCCAGGTCGAATTGGTGTAGGGCGAATAAGCGGCAAAGCCGACTTCGCGCACTTCCGGCAGGGCCTTCAGGTTGCGGCGCAGGGTGTCGTAGATGTCGGCCGGGATCGCGGATGCCTTGCTGTCGCCGGTCACGATGGCCACCGACCAGGCGTCCGCGCCATCGAAGCCGGTCGGCTCGCGGTACAGCTGCAGGTAACGCAGCGCGAATGCGGCGATGCCGAACACGATGGCGAAGGCGAGCAGGATTTCGAGGCTCAGCATCAGGTGCCTGGACTTGCGCTTCCAGGTCAGTTTCAACAGGTGGCGCAGCATCACGCGGTTCCTTTCAGGGCGTGGACAGGATCGAGGCGCGACATCTTCCAGGCGGGGATCACGCCGGAGAGCAGGCCGAACACGAAGGCCAGCAGCATGCCGCAGGCGAATACGGATGCGTTCAGGTGGACCTCGAGGTAGGGAATCAATTGCGAGGCTTCCAGCCACCACAGCGCGACACGGGCGCACGCCAGGCCGAACAGGCCGCCCACGAGGCACAGCAGCACGTTTTCCACCACCAGCTGGCCGACCAGCTGCAGGCTGGTGGCGCCGAAGGCCTTGCGTACGCCGATTTCGGCACTGCGTTCGAGGATGCGGCCCATGTTCAGGTTGACCAGGTTGAGGGCCGGCAGCAGCATGAACACCAGCATGCCGCCGCCGATCATCGTGAGCAGCGTGCGGGCGCCGGAGTCGGCCTGGCCCTGGTTGCTCAGCAGCGCGCGGGCGAACACATCGAGCTTGCTGTCGGCCCAGAACATGGTGGTGGCGTAGGTGTGCGGGTCCTCGGTGACGAAGGTTTTTGCGATGCGCTCGACCTCGCGCTGGATGCGCGGCAGATCGCCCGGGTCGCGCGCCAGCAGCATCGCGGCGAAGTTCCCCGTGATCTCGTTCTGGTAGTCGCTCGACGGGAAGGTGGAGAGAGGCGCCCACATGTCCGCATATGCATTCATCTGCAGGACATCCTCGACCACGCCGATGATCTGGAATTGCTGCCCGCCGGCGGTGATCGCCTGGCCGACCGCGCCGGAAGTGCCGAACAGCCTGCGCGCGGTGCTGGCGTTGATCACGGCGACCATGCGGCCGCTGCGCTCGTCATCGGCGTTCGGCAGGCGTCCGCCCAGCAGCCGGAAGTCCAGGATCTTCCAGTAATCGGCATCGACGCGCCTTACATCCAGTTCGCTGACGCGGTCGCCCTGGTAGACCGAGACCGAGGCCGGGACCGTGAATGCCGAGACGCGCTCCACGCCTTTCATTGGCTTGAGATACTTGTCGATCGATTTGTAGCCCATCAGGGTCGTGCGCATGGCGTTGCGGTTGGGCCCTTCGCTGCGGATGCCGTATACCTGCAGCATGCGCGCGCTCTTGCCCTCGACACCGGAGGGGAAGAAGGCGGTCTCCAGCAACGCGGTAATCACCATCAGCACCACCAGCGTGAGCACGATGCACGCCAGGTTGATCGCCGTGAACAGCTTGCGGCGCATGAAGACCTTCCAGGCGGTCAGCAGGTAGTTACGCAGCATGGCGCTGGTCTCCCGTCACCAACTGGCCGTCGAACACGCGCACGATACGGTTCACGCGGCGTGCCTCCTGTTCGTCGTGGGTGACCATCACCACCGTCGTGCCCTCGGCATTCAGCTTGAGCAGGATGTCCATCACCTCGGCGCCCATCTTGCTGTCCAGGTTACCGGTCGGCTCGTCGGCCAGCAGCACCTGCGGCTTGCCGACGATGGCGCGTGCGATCGCCACGCGCTGCTGCTGGCCGCCCGACAGCTGGTTCGGGTAGTGGTCCATGCGCGCGGAGAGTCCCACTTTTTCCAGGGCTTCGCGCGCCAGCCGGCGGCGCTCGCCACCGCTCATGCTGCGGTAGAGCAGGGGCAGCTCAACGTTGTCGATCACGCGCAGGTCCGGGATCAGGTGAAAGCTCTGGAAGATGAAGCCGAAGGTCTGGTTGCGCATCCTGGCCAGCTGGCGGTCGCCGTAACGCGTGACGGCCACGCCGCCGATCTGGATGCTGCCCTGGCCGGGCCGGTCGAGCAGCCCGATCAGGTTCAGCAGCGTGCTCTTGCCGCAGCCGCTCGGGCCCATCATGGCGACGAACTCGCCTTGGCCGACCTGCAGGTCGATGTCCTTCAGTGCCAGCGTTTCCACCTTGTCGGTGCGGTAGGTCTTGCTGACCTTGTCCAGCCTGATCATGTGCTTCTCCTAGTTTGCAATGCGGATGTTGTCCAGGTCCTTGAAGGCGCTGGTGTCGGAAACGATGAAACGCTGGCCGGCCCGGGCCCCGGCCACGACTTCCACCACCTTGCCGTCGCTGGCGCCGAGTTCCAGTGTGGTCTTGCGGGCGAGGCCGTCCTGCACCGCGAAGGCCGGCTGGCGCCCGCGTCCATTGAAGGCGGCGCCGTTGTCGACGACCAGCACGTTCGCCCGGCGCTCGGTGATCACGTTGACGTCGACCCGCATCTTGTTGCGCAGCAGCGGGTTGCGCGGCTGGGCCAGGTCGACCAGCAGCTTGATGCTGCCGTTCTGGATTTCGGGCAGGATGGTGTGCACGGTGCCGGCCAGCTGTTCGCCATTCTGCTCGACCCGCACCGCCTGGCCGGCGGCCAGCAGGCGCGCGTGGAAGTCCGACAAGCTGGCTTCCACGCGGTAGTTGTTGAGTTCCGAGACGCGCGCCACCAGTTGCCCGGCGCCGACACTGGCGCCTTCTTCTTCGAGCAGCCAGGTCAGCATGCCGGAGAAGGGCGCGCACACGCGGGTCTGGGCCAGCAACTGTTCCTGGCGCGCGATCTGTTTGTGCAGGATGGCTTGCTGCAGCTTGGCGGCGGCGATGGCACTGGCGGTGGCGCGGCGTGTGTCCTCGACCAGTTCGCGCTGCTGGCGCAGGCTGATCTCCGCGCGCTTGACGTTCAGCTCCGCGGTGAGCAGGTCTTCGCCCGAGACGATGCCGCTGCTGCGCAGCTTCTGGTTGCGTTCGTGGCGCACGCGCGCCGCCTGCAAGTCGATCTCGAGCAGTTCGATGCTGCTGCGGGTTTGCTTGAGCTTCTGGTCCATCTCCAGGCCCAGGATGCCGACCCGGTTGTCCTGCTGCGCCAGCTGTTCCTTCAGCGCTTCCAGCGCCAGGCGGATCTCGCGGTCGTCCAGTTCCAGCAGCAGCTCGCCCGCCTCCACCTGCTGGCCCGGCTTGGCGTGGACATGGGCGACGCGGCTGGCACCCGGGCTCGCCACCACTTCTTCGCGCACCGGAATGACCACGCCGGCGGCGTTGACGGTGTTGTCGACATTCCCGCGCCGGACCTCGGCCACCACGACGGCAGCGGCATCGACGCTCGGGCGCAGCACGCGGTTGAAGCCCCAGGCCGCCGTGCACAGGCCGGCGAACACGAGCAGGCCGGTGGCCAGGCGCTGGCGGCCGCGGCGGCGCAGGATGTCGATGTGGATGGCTTGGTCCATGGGGTGGTACCGGGTAAGGAGATGCTTGTGCTATTGCAAGCGGCGTGCCAGCACCTGCTTCCCCGTGGCGACAGCGTTTTTACCGCTGTTTTATCACCGCGCGCTGCCCGGTGGCGGGCAAGGCTGTCCGGATCCGGACACTCCCTTGCGCAAACCCGCTGCAGCTCGGATAATCGCTGACCCATCCGCCGCAGGTCCTGCGCAGGTCCCGTCCAACGCACGGCATTCAAAAAGCACGCATGAACGACACGCTCCTCATCGCCGGTTTTCACACCACCCCGCTGGAACTGCTTTCCTTCGTCCTGTCGATCGCGACGGTCCTGCTCAACATCCGTCGCAATCACTGGGCCTGGCTGTTCGCGATCGTGTCCTCGGCCATGTACGGCATCGTGTTCTTCGGCGCCCGCCTGTATGGCGACGCCGGGCTCCAGCTGGTGTTCATCGTGGCTTCGGTCTGGGGCTGGTACCAGTGGCTGCACGGCGCGGGCAAGGAAGCCGCCGCAGTTGCCGACAGTGCGCCGCTGGTGGTGACGCGCCTGGACCGCAAGGGCTGGATCGCTTCGCTGGCCGGCTGGGCGCTCGGTTTCGCGCTGCTGGCGCTGTTCCTGGACTGGTTCACCGATACCGACGTGCCCTATATCGACGGCTTCCTGACCGCCGGCAGCCTGCTCGGCACGCTGCTCACGGCGCGCAAGAAGGTCGAGAACTGGCATACCTGGATCGTGGTCGACCTCATCTACGTCGGCCTGTACATCCACAAGACTCTGTATTTGACGGCGCTGTTGTACGCCCTGTTCGTGGCGATGGCGGTGCTCGGCCTGCGCACCTGGAGCAAGGCCGCGCGCGAGGGCGCGGCATGAGCCTGCGCCGCATCGCCATCCTGGGCGCGGAGTCGACCGGCAAGTCGACCCTGGCCGCTGCGCTGGCGCGCCGCCACGGCACGCTGTGGGTGCCGGAATACCTGCGCGAGTTTGTCGAGACCGAACAGCGGGTGCCCTTCGAGGACGACCAGCCCGCCATCGCCCGCACCCAGCTGGCGCGCGAGGAGGCAATGGCGGCGCGCCCGGACGCGCGGCGCTTCCTGTTCTGCGACACCACACCGCTGATGACGGCGGTCTACAGCCGCATCTACTGGGGCCGCGTGCCGCCAGCGCTGCTGGCGCTGGAAGCGGCCCACGATTACGCCCTGACCGTGGTCGCGGCGCCGGACCTGCCGTGGGTGCCGGACGGCTTGCAGCGCGAGTCGGAGGAGGTGCGGATGCGGGTGCATGCGCAGTTGCTGGCGGTGCTGGGGGAGCGCGGGGTGCCGTATGTGCTGGTGGAGGGGGAGTTGGCGCAGCGGGTGGGGCGGGTTGAGGAGCTGCTGGAGGGCGTGTAGTGGGCGATAGCCACGATTGCGGGAAGCAGCAGGAGCAGCAGGAGCAGCAGGAGCAGGAGAAAGAGCAGCTATAACAGCTTTAGCACTACTAGCTCGTCGTTCCCGCGCAGGCGGGAACCCAAGTTCGGCGCGCTATCGAAACGCGCGCAACTTGGGGGAATAGTGCCGGGGGCACTATTCCGCCTTCGCAGGGACGATGTTCATGCGTTCGCAGCCCCGATCACAAATCAAACTGCGCCGACAACCTGAAAGTTCGCGGCGCCCCGGCCAGCAAATAGCCGCCCAGCGCCGGCGTCACATCGCGCCAGTAGAACTTGTCGAACAAGTTGTCCACGCGCGCGCGCACCGTCACATGGGTCGCACCGAGCTTCAGGGCATAGGAGGCCCCGGCACCGAACACATGGTAGTCGGGCACGAACACGCGGTTCTCGACGTCGAAGGCTTTCTTGCCGGCGTACTGCCACACGCCGTCGAGCTTCAGGCCGGGCAGGGCCGGCACCGCGTAGTCCAGCCAGGCGGTCGATTTGAAGGCCGGGACGTCGGCCACGCGCTTGCCGTCGATGCCGGCCTGGCCGGTGCCTTCCTGGCGCGTGTTCAGCGCCATCAGCGACAGGCCGTAACCGAGCGCGCCGGTCTTGCCGTCGGCCGACAGCTCCAGCCCGCGATGGGTCTGGCGGCCGCCGCGCACATACGGATGGCGTTCCTGGGTCGCGCCATCCACCACCACGTTCACGCTCTGGAACGGGTCTTCGTACTCGAGCCCCTGGCGAATCTGGAACAGCGCCGCCGACAGGTTCAGGCCGCCCGCCAGCGCGCCCTTGGCACCGAATTCGACCTGGCGCGAGCGTCCCGGGGCCAGCACGCTGGCCTCGTTGCTGCTGCCCATGGGCGCGATGCCGCCGTGCTGCAGGCCGTGGCTGAACGAGCCGTAGACGTTCCAGTCGGGCGTCACGCCGGCCACCAGGGCCAGGCTCGGCAGGGTGAAGCTGGCGTCGTTCCTGAGGTAGGCGCCGGCGTCGTCGTCGTATTCGCTGCGCTTGATCTTCACGTGGCGCAGGCCGCCGTGCAGGGTCAGCCCCGGCGCCAGCGTGACGATGTCCTGGGCGAAGACCGCGCTTTCCTGATCGCTGCGGCGCTCGAACACGGGGCCGGTGACGCGGTCCGCCGCCACGTGCGGCGTGTCCAGCGGATGCCAGATGTTGCTGTAGCCGACGTAGTCGTAGACGTAGTCGCCGAAGCTGTCATGGCGTTCGGCGTAGGAAGCGCCGACGGTGAGCGCATGGCGCAGCGTGCCGGTGTCGAACTGGCCGTGCACCATGAGCTGGCTGCCCCACGGGGTCTTGCGCTCGCCCACGCTCTGGTAGTCGTAGACATCGTAGTCGCCGTTCGAGCAGAAGCCCGGGTAATAGCCTTCGCCCTCGTTCCTGCAGCCATAGGGGAAGGCGGTGTAGTCGTCGCGCTTGAACCAGTGCTTGTTGGCGGCGGCGGTAAGCAGCCAGCCCGGCGCCAGCTTGTATTCGAAGCGCAGGCCGAGATTGGTGTCGCGCGTGGTGACCGGCTTGGTCCAGGGTTGGTCGTTGAGCAGGGTCTTGGCCGACACGCCCGTTGGCAGCACCTCGTTGCGGAGCAGCTGGAAACCGGGCGCCGTGATCTGCGCCTTGCGCTGGTAATCCATGTCCAGCTGCAGCAGCGCATCCGGCGTGATCTGCCAGTCGAAGGCGGCGGAGACGAACTGGCGCTCGCCGTTGGCGCCGCGCACATAGGAATGCAGGTCGCTCGCCGCCGCGTTGATGCGGTAGCCGAAGCGGCGGTCGGCGAAGCGTCCGCCCAGGTCGACGCTGCCGTACAGCGTGCCGCGTTCGCTGACTTCGACCGTGGCCGAGCGGAGCAGCTTGTCGGTGGGACGCTTGGTGACGTAGTTGACGATGCCGCCCGGCGTGGCGATGCCGGCCGTGAGACCGGCCAGGCCTTTCAGGACTTCGATGCGCTCCTTGTTCTCGAGCGGGATCTGGGTGTCGCCCGGGATCGCGAAACCGTCCTTGCGATAGCTGTAATTGTTGTCGAGGGCGAAGCCGCGGATCGAGAATTGCTCGGCATAGCCGACCGCGTTATAGGCGTCGCTGACCGAGGCGTCGAAGCGCAGCGCTTCGGTGGTCGAGCGGATCGACAGGTCTTGCATCTGGGTGCGGCCGATGGCGGTGATCGAGGCTGGGGTGTCGAACAGGGCGGCTTCGCCGAAGCCGCCGACGCTGGCGCGCTCGGTGGCGATGGGGCGGTTGCCGGTGACGACCACTTCATTGACCGGCGCAGCGGTCTCGGTCTGGGCGTGCGCGCAGAAGCTGATACTGCCGGCTTGCAGCAGCGCGCAGACCAGGATCGTGTGCTTCAGAGAATGGTTCTTCGGATGCGGCTGGTTCGGATGCGGGTTCATGTGTTTGCTCGTTTCGCGCGCCATCGGCTGCGCTGCTTTGTCAAAAGCCGGAGCCAACGGGGGAAGGGCAAACAAGATGGGGCACTGCCTTGCGCTTTCCTTCGCTGGCATTATCCAGATCAGGTACGAAGGGTATCTCTCACCCGGAAACACGTTCCAGGACCCCTAGCGAAGGCGCGAGTGTAACACGCGTTGCGTGTATGTCACAGCGATGTCGATGAATGACGACCGGTGTGGCGAAATCACACCTGCGCGGCTTCCAACTGCGGTGACGGATGGCCGACGTGCGCGCGCGCATGCAGCAGGTGGCGCTGCAAGGTGGAACGTGCCGAGTCGCCGATCAGGCGCCAGTGCTCGCGCCGCTGGGCCGCGCGCTTGCGGTGCTTGGAGGGCATGTCGGCCAGCGGCTTGACGTAGAAGGGCAGGCCGATCAGGTAGCCGCTGCCGCCGATCATGTCGACCCCGCCGAGGATCTTCCAGAAGCCGTCGTAGGCATTGGTAAAGTGCTTGTCCGGATCCGGATCGTAGGCCACGTGGGCCTCGCTGCGCACGGCCATCACCTTTTCCATGCCGACCGCCTGGGCGATGCCCTGCATGGCGGCGAAGCAAAAGAAGCTGGGGGAATTGTTCGGGAACACGCGTTCGAAGGCGTCGAAGGCGGCGCCGGAATCCAGCCAGCGCCCCTGATTGCGCGCGATGAAGGGCACCACCGGCGCATCCAGTCCGAGCAGGCGGCCTTCCAGCCAGCTGAAGGACAGGCGGTGCAGGCATTTGCCGTCGGCGACCAGGGCCACGGTGAGGTCGCCTTCGGCATTGCTGCGCGAGGCCATTTCGAGCTGGATCACGAAGCTGCTGGCGTCGTGGCCGGCATTGGCCGGGGCCTGATGCTGCCACAGCGGCAGGCTGCGCTGGCCGTAGACGGCTTCCATGTAGGCTTCGTTGAAGGTGGTTTCCTCGAAGCGGTAGTGGCTCAGCACGGCCTGCACGCGGCGCCGCGCCGACAGGCCGCGGATCAGGTAGTCGCGGTGGCTGAGGTGGTGGAACACGTCGTCGTTGGGCGGCGCCGCCACGTGCTTGCGGTAGACGCCGAGCCGGAACAGGTCGCGGTGGTCACGGTAATACGCCAGCACGCGCAGGCTGCGCGCGATGCACAGGAGCCAGGAAGGAAAGCTGTACTCGCTGCGGCGGGACATCCAGTGCTTGGTGAGATGCGCGAAAATCATGGGGCGCTCCGGGATCGCTTGTCGATGGTCTATCTTGTCTCACCAGCAGATTGGCAGGGTGAGTTTGCTCAACGGAAATCGGACGCTCAGCCAATCGAGGCCGGCACCCTCCTCGAGCGGCACCATCGATAAGTCATCCCGTGGATTGTTTTTGTTGTGAACATGTCTCTTATTATTTATCTCTTGTAAGGCATGGTTGCCAGGCGCAAGACTAGCATGATTGCCGCGCCGAACATTCGGAATCATGCTCAATAATTGAGTCAGACCGAACAACATGAGGAGGCCGGTATGGCATATGAACTTTTTTATTGGCCCACGATCCAGGGACGCGGGGAATTCGTGCGGCTGGCGCTGGAGGAGGCTGCGGCGCCCTATGTCGACGTGGCGCGCGAGGCTGGTGGCATGGCGCGCATGATGGCGGCGATGGACGGTGCCGGCCATCCGGCGTACGCGCCGCCCTTCCTCAAGGCGGGCGATTTGATGATTGGGCAGACCACCAACATCCTGGCTTTCCTGGGACAGCGCCACGGACTGGCGCCGGAAGACGAGGGCGGGCGCCTGTGGGTCAACCAGATCCAGCTGACCATCGCCGACATGGTGGCCGAGGCCCACGACTCCCATCACCCGATCGCGAGCTCGCTGTACTACGAAGACCAGCGCCCGGAAGCCAAGCGCCGCAGCGCCGATTTCATCGAGACGCGCATTCCGAAATTCTTCGACTGGTTCGAAGGCATCCTCGGCCGGCCGGAGGCCGGCGACTACCTGCTCGGCGCGCGCGTGAGCTATGCCGACCTGTCGCTGTTCCAGCTGGTGGCCGGCCTGCGCTATGCCTTCCCGCAGGCGCTGGCGCGCATCGACGCCGGCTACCCGCTGCTGTCAGCCCTGCACGACCGGGTGGCACAGCGGCCCAACATCGCCGCCTACCTGGCCTCGAAGCGGCGCCTGCCCTTCAACCGGGAAGGCATCTTCCGCCACTATCCCGAGCTCGACGCGGCGCTCAGTCCCAGCGTGGGGCAAAGTCCGGATTGACCAGTCGCTCGCCGCGCTCGAGGGCGTCGATGGCGGCGCTGTCCCGGGCTGTCAGCACCACGCCGCTTGCCGCCAGGTTGGAGGCCAGGTTGGCGCGCCGCGTCGATGAGGGAATCACCGCGTATCCCTTGGCCATCAGCCAGGCCAGCGTGACCTGGGCCGGGGTGGCGCCCAGGCGCGCCGCGATGGCGCCGATGACCGGGTCGGCCAGCGCCTTGCCGTAGGCCAGCGGCATGTAGGCGGTGATGTGGATGCCGGCCGCGTGCGCATGGTCGGCCAGCGCACGATTCTGCAGGAAGGGATGCAGCTCGACCTGGTTGGTGGCGATGTTGGCGGCGCCCACCGCGGCGATGGCGTCGTCCAGCAGCGCCCGGGTGAAGTTGGAAACCCCGATGGCGCGCGTCAGGCCCTGTTCACGCGCTTCCAGCAGCGCCGCCATCGACTCGGCCACCGGTACCGCAGCTCCCGGCGAAGGCCAGTGGATCAAGGCGAGGTCGAGCTGCTCGATGCCGAGCTTGCGCAGGCTCTCCTTCAGGCTCGGAATGAGGCGCTCGCCGGCCAGGTGTTCGGTCCAGACCTTGGTGGTGACGAAGACCTCGTTGCGGGCGATGCCGGACTGGCGCAGGCCAGTGCCGACTTCGCTCTCGTTGCCGTAGATCTGGGCGGTGTCGATGTGGCGGTAGCCGAGTTCCAGGCCGGTGCGCACCGAGGCGATGGCCTGGTCGCCGGTGAGGCGGAAGGTGCCGAGGCCGATGTCGGGAATGGTGATGCTCATGATGGTGTCCTGTAGGTTCAATGAAAAGCCGGGGCCTTGGTGGCGTCCGACGGGCGTGCGGTCTTGTCCTCGTCCATCCGGTCCAGGCGTCCGGCCAGGGTGGTGAGCAGCAGCGCGCCCACCACGACCAGGGCGCCGATCCAGGGCGTGGCCATCAGGCCGAAGCGGTCGACGATGATGCCGCCGCCCCAGGCGCCGAGGGCGATGCCGACGTTGAAGGCGGCGATGTTCAGGCTAGAAGCGACATTGACGGCGCGCGGGGCGTCGCGTTCGGCGCGCCGCACCACGTACACCTGCAGCCCGGGCACGTTGCCGAAGGCGACCGCGCCCCAGGCCAGCACCGTCACCAGCACCGCGATGCGGTGGGCGGCCGTGAACTGCAGCACCAGCAATACGGCGGCCAGCAGGGCGAACACGATCTGCAGCGCCGGGATCGGGCCCTTGCGGTCGGCCAGCTTGCCGCCCCAGATATTCCCGAAGGCGACCGAGACGCCGTACACCAGCATCACCAGGCCGACGCTGGCGGCGGAAAAGCCGGCCACTTCCTGCAGGATCGGCGCCAGGTAAGTGAAGGCGATGAAGGAGCCGCCGTAGCCGAGCGCGGTCATGGCGTAGACCAGCAGCAGGCGCGGCTTGCGCAGTACCGCGAGCTGGGTCAGCAGGCCGGCCGGGGCACTTCCCGCGATATTGTTGGGCACCAGCAGGGCGATGCCGGCGAAGGCGATCACGCCCAGCAGGGCCACCGCCAGGAAGGTCATCTGCCAGCCGAAGTGCTGACCGATGAAGGTCCCGAGCGGCACGCCGGTGACCAGGGCCACCGTCAGGCCGCTGAACATCAGGGCGATCGCGCTGGCTGCCTTGTCCTTGGCCACCAGGCCGGTGGCGATGGTCGAGCCGATCGAGAAGAACACGCCGTGGGCGAGGCCGGTGAGCACGCGCGCCGCCATCAGCGCGGCGTAGCCGGGCGCCATCCAGGCGGTCAGGTTACCGGCGGTGAACAGGGCCATCAGGCCGAGCAGCAGGAGTTTACGCGGCACGCGCCCGGTGAGCGCGGTCAGCACCGGGGCGCCGATGGCGACGCCGAGCGCATACAGGCTGACCAGCAGGCCGGCCGAGGGCAGCGAAACCTTCAAGCTGGCGGCGATGGTAGGGATCAGGCCGACGATCACGAATTCCGTGGTCCCGATGGCGAAGGCGCTCAAGGTGAGCGCCCAGAGGGCGAGTGGCATTGTTGTTCTCCTGTGTGCCAATGTGGAAGACGCCATTCTGTTGGCAGGCGGGACAAAGAAAAACCGGCCGGCGTACAATATACTTTTGCGCTGGAGTCACTAATGCTGGACGTGGAGCCCTTGATTGCATTCTGCGCTGTCATCGATACCGGCTCGTTCTCGGCCGCCGCCGTGCGCCTGGGGCAGACGCCCTCGGGCGTGTCACGCACCATCTCGCGCCTGGAAAAGCAGCTTGGCATGACCCTGATGCACCGCACCACGCGACGGCTCCATCTGACGGAGGAAGGCGCCTGGCTGCTGGGACGGGCGCGCCGCATCATCGCCGACCTCGACGACACCGAAGCCCAGGCGGCAGCGCGCCGCAGCCAGCCCTCGGGACTGGTGCGCGTGAATGCCGCGACGCCGGCGCTGGATCATCTGGTGGCGCCGCTGGTGCCGGCCTTCCTGGACGCCTACCCCCAGGTCGAGCTGGAACTGGCCAGCGGCGAGACCGTGGTCGACCTGATCGAGGAGCGCGCCGACGTCGCCATCCGCATCGGCGCGCTGGCCGATTCCACGCTCAAGGCGCGCCGCCTGGGACGCAGCCGCATCCGCGTGCTGGCCGCACCCGCTTACCTGGCGCGCCACGGCACGCCGGCGACGGTGCCCGAGCTGGCGCGCCACCGCCTGCTCGGTTTCGCGGCGCCGGCCTCGCTCAACCTGTGGCCGCTGCGCAATCCGGAAGTGGAGGGGGAAGAAGCCGGCTGGCCGGCCACGCCCCAGGTGACGGCGTCCAGCGGCGAGACGGTGCGCCACCTGGCGCTGGCCGGTGCCGGCATCGCCAGTCTGTCCGATTTCCTGACGCGCGCGGACGTCGCCGCCGGGCGCCTGGTGCCGGTGCTGCCCGAGGCCGCCCTGGCCTGGACCCAGCCGGTGTGGGCGGTGTTCTACAAGCAGGGCGCGCTGGCGCCGCGGGTGGCGGCGCTGGTGGATTTCCTGGCCGAGCACCTGGCGGCGGTGCTGGAGCCTTGAGCTTGTTGTTGCGCCCATGACTCTACGGTAGGATCGGTGGCTTGCTTCCCATTCCGATCACAGTGCCTACCATCGAGGGTCCATGAAACAACGCCGTCAATTCCTGATCAACGCTCCCCTCGGCCTGCTGGCCGTCGCCGATGCCGTCCGTGCCGCACCGCTGGCGCAGGATGGTGCCGCGCCGTTGCCGGCGCCGTCCTCCACGCCCGGCGTGGCGACGCCCGGCGTGGCGACGCCCGGCGCTCCGCCCACCTTCGGCGCCACCGCCGGCTTCGGCCCGGCGGTAACGCCGGCCACCTTCGCCGAAGCCGAGAAGCTGATGCAGGTGCGCTACACGCCGGCCCAGCGCGCGATGATGGCGGGCAGCTGGCGGGTCTCGCTGTCCTCGACCATGGAAAGGCGCAGCGGTCCGCGCACGCTGGCACTGGCGCCGGAACTGGCGCCGGCCACGGTCTGGCGGCCGCTGGAGGCGGCCGGCGCTGCGTATGGTCACACAGCCGGCGGCACCTCAGGCAGTACGCGCGGCAGGTTCGTGCGCAGCCGGATGAACCCCGGCCCGCTGCCTACCCGCGACGAAGACATCGCCTACGCCCCGGTCACCCGGCTGGCGCGCTGGATCGAGACCCGCGCCATCACGGCCGAACGCCTGACCGGCATCTACATCGCACGCATCAAGCGCCTGGACGGCCGCCTGCGCAGCGTGATCACCCTGACCGAAGCGCACGCGCTGGCCCAGGCGCGCCAGGCCGACCGCGACATCGCGGCCGGCAAGTACCGTGGCCCCTTGCACGGCATCCCGTATGGCGTGAAGGACTTGCTGGACACCGCCGGCATCCGCACCACCTGGGGCGCCGAGTTCCACCGCGAGCGCGTGCCGCAGCAGGATGCGGCCGTGGTGGCCAAGCTGAACGCCGCCGGCGCGGTACTGGTCGCCAAGCTGAGCCTGGGCGCACTGGCCCTGAACGACATCTGGTTCGGCGGCCAGACCATGAATCCCTGGCTGCCGGAAGAGGGCGCCTCGGGCTCCAGCGCGGGGCCGGGCGCGGCCACGGCGGCGGCCCTGGTCGCCTTTTCGATCGGCAGCGAGACCGGCGGCAGCATCGTCAGCCCGGCGATGCGCTGCGGCGTGACCGGCTTGCGCCCGACCTATGGCCGGGTGCCGCGCACCGGTGCGATGACACTGTGCTGGTCGCTCGACAAGCTGGGGCCGATGACGCGCAGCGTCGAGGATGCGATGCTGGTGCTGCAGGCGATTTCGGGTGTCGACGCGGGTGACGCCGCCGGGGTCGAAGCAAAGCTCGACTTCGATGCGGGCGCCGGCACGCAAGCGCTGAAAGGCCTGAAAGTCGGCTACTTCCCGGCCTGGATGCAGGAAGCGCCGGCCACCGAGGTCGACCGCGCCGCGCTTGAATCGCTGAAAAAGCTCGGCCTGAGCCCGGTGCCGGTCACGCTGCCCGACTGGCCCTACCAGTCGCTGAATACCCTGCTGTTCGCCGAAGCCGCGGCGGCCTTCGAGGACATCACCCTGGACGGCCGCGTCGACCAGCTCAAGGCCCAGGTGCCGGACGCCTGGCCGAATCTGTTCCGCCAGGCGCGCTTCCTGTCGGCCGTGGACTTCGTGCAGGCCGACCGCTTGCGGCGCAAGGTGGCGCAGGAGATGGCGCGCGTGTTCCGCCAGGTCGACCTGCTGCTGGTACCGTCCTTGCGCGAAGAGATGCTGACCATCTCGAACAATACCGGCCACCCTTCGCTGACCCTGCGTACCGGCAGCGTCGAGGTCGGCCAAGCGCGCAGCGACTGGGCGCCGAACCCGGCCCAGCCATTGCCCACCTTTGACCCGCCGCGTCGCGTGCCGCACGGCGTGACCTTGATCGGACGCCTGTTCGACGAAGGCACCATCGCCCGTGTCGGACTGGCGCTGGAGAAGTCGGCCGGCGTGTCCGGCGAGCGTCCGCCGGGCTTCTGACGCTTAACGCGCCTGGATGCGCCCGCCGGCGCGCCACACCGGGCGCCGGCCGCGCATGCCGAACAGCAGCAGGCCGCCGGCGAACATCGCCCAGCTGCCCGGCTCGGGCACCGCGGGCACCAGGTCGAGCCGCACGGCGAAGCACTCGCCGCCCTTGCAAGCGGTGCCGGCGATCTGGCCGGCATCGTTGATGCTGGCGGCATCGACGATTTCCCAGCCGCTGGCCGGATCGATCAGGGCATTGAGGTCGGTCGGCGTGCCGTCGAGGCCATACAGGACGCCGTGGTAACCCGATTGAAACTCGCCGATCTGGACCATGGAGGCGCCGACGATCTGGCCCAGGTTGTTGATGTCGGTACCCTGGCCGGAGCCGAAGACGGGGTCGAGCAGCCCGAGTTCCGTCGCCACGCCGTTGGCGAACACGAAGCCGCGCGAGCCGGTGGTGAAGCCGTAGCGGCCGACCATCTGGCCGGCATCGTTGATGCCGAATACGAGGCCGTTGTCCAGCGGCGCGATCTCCGTCACCGCGCCGCCCGCGAAGGTGGTGGCATGGCTCGGATACTCGGGCACCGTGATCGGCCCTTCGTAGGAAAAGCCGGCGATCAGGCCATGGGCGTTGATCGCATAGGCGGTGCTGCCAGGCCCCCGCTCAGGGTGCCCAGGCCTTGCATGCTGCCGCCGGCATAACGGAAGGCTTGCTGGAAGTAAGGGAGTTCTTCCTGCCCGGTCGAGGCCGAGCCGATGATGGTGCCGCTGTTGTCGATGGCCCAGGCGGTGCTGCCGGCGCCGCCCAGGGTGCCGAGATCGGACATCACGCCGCTGTCGTACAGGAAGGCACGGCGCTGGCCGCTGCCGTTGTCGGCCCAGCCGACGATGGCACCATGGTCGTTGATGCCGTTGGCGGCGCTGCCGGCACCGCCCAGCGTGCCGAGATCGAGGAAGCCGCCGGCGCCGTAGACGAAACCGTGGCTGCCGCCGCCATTGGCGAACTGGCCGACCACGGCGCCGGCGGCATTGATGCCGGTGCCGCTGCTGCCGGCCGCGGCGAGCGCGGTCACGGCGTATAGCGGGTCGGCCAGCGCGCTGCCGCAGGGGAGCAGGGCGGCCAGCAGCAGGCCTCCCAGACAGCTTGGAACACGCGATGGTTTGCTCAGGACAGCGCGCAACATGGTGGACCCGGTGGACATGCCAGCCTCCTCGAAATCGGTCGATGCAGCATTGGGTGGAAGGGACGGTGGCGCCATTGCTGGAAGTTAATTCTTTGGCAAGGCCACCGTCTTCAGATTACGCAGGGAGAGACCGGCGCGAACTGAGCGGGATCAGTCGTGCGTACTGAAGCGGAAAAGCTGCCGGCGGCATCCCGCCAGCAGCTTTTCCAGCGCGGCACTATCATGGCTGCCTGTCCACATCACCGAGGCGTTCATCGTGACCCCACACCAAGTCGATCCCGCCGCGATCCTGCGCATCGCCGCCTTTTCCGATGGTCCCGTCGGCGGCAATCCGGCCGGCGTCTGGATCGGCGCCGCGCTGCCGCCGGCCGACCGGATGCAGCAACTGGCGCGCGCGGTCGGCTTCTCGGAAACCGCCTTCGCCGCTCCCTTCCAAAGCAGCGAGGGCGCCGGCTGGCGCGTGCGCTATTTTTCGCCCGCGGCCGAAGTGCCGTTCTGCGGCCATGCCACCATTGCACTGGGCGCGGCGCTGGCCCAGGCCCATGGCGACGGCGTCTACCAGCTGACCCTGAACCAGGCCGCCATCACGGTCGAAGGCCGCCGCGCGGAAACGGGGGAGGGCGCCCTGGTCAGCGCCGCGCTGCAGTCGCCGCCCACCTTCAGCCGCGTGGCGGCGCCGGCGCTGGTGGCGGACGCGCTGGCCCTGTTCGGCTATGCCGAGGCCGACCTCGACCCGCGCATCCCGCCCGGCTTCGCCCACGCCGGCGCCAATCACCTGGTGCTGGCGCTGGCCAGCCGCCAGCTGCTGGCGGCGATGCGCTACGACCTGGAAGCCGGGCGCGCGCTGATGGCGGCGCACGGCCTCACCACTATCGTGCTGGCATGGGCGGAAGGGCCGCGCCTGTTCCACACCCGTAACCCCTTCGCCATCGGCGGCGTCTACGAAGACCCGGCCACCGGCGCCGGCACCGCCGCGCTGGCCGGCTATTTGCGCGACCTGGGATGGCCGCATGGCGGCGCCATCGACGTGGTGCAGGGCGAGGACATGGGCATGCGTTCGCGCCTGCATGCGGCCATCGGCGCAGAGGCCGGCGGCTCGATCCGGGTGGCGGGCACGGCGCGCTTCATGCCCTGAATGTCGCCAGGGCGGCACAGCTCAGGCACCAGGCCATGCCGGGGAAGCGCAAACGACGCATAGGGCAAATATTGCATGACGGAACTATTGTCAGCCTGTATCCTCTAGCCCGATGCTGCCGGCGCCTCTGCCGGCGCCGGTCCGCCCCATACATGCATGTTCCAGCCTTTACAGCCGCCCAGACCCCTCTATAAACCGACGGTGGTGCTTGCCGCCCAGCGCACCGTCGAGAGGGTCATGCGCCTGCTGTCGGTCTGGCTGGTGCCGCTCGGGGTCGCGCTCGGCTCGGCCCTGATCCTGCTGCTATGGCACAGCCACTTCCCGGCCGCCGGCGGCCAGCCGCTGAGCTTCCTGGTGGTGGCAGAGAATGGCGTAGCCCTCACGCCCTCGGCGGCCCTGAGCGAGCTCGCACAGGCGCATCCGGTCGATTACCACGATACCCGCTTGTCCGAAGCGCCGCTGTGGCTGGCGCTGCACCCGCGCCAACAGCCGCCCGACGGGCCGGCAGGCGGCCAGCAAATGCTCGAGTTTCCTTCGCGCCATGCGGTGGCGCTGCGCTGCTGGGACGGCGCCACCCTCAGGGAGCTCGGCAGCGCCACGCGCGCCGGTGCCGACGGCGCACTGGCCGACGCCAAGGCCGGTTTCGCGCTGCGCCTGCCGAAGACCGCCGGCGACATCTTGTGCCGCGCCACCTTCTCCGGCCCGGCGCGCCTGAGCGTGCTGCAGTGGCCGGCCGAGCGCCTGGCCTTGTCGACCCAGCAGTTCCATCGCCAGTCGGGCCTCCTCGACGGCGGCATGATCGTGCTCAGCCTGTTCGTGCTGGTCACCGCCCTCATCAACCGCCAGGTGCTCTACCTGCAATTCGCCGGCTGGCTGTTCCTCAACCTGCGCGTCGCCGCGCTGTCGGCCGGCTGGGACGTCCAGTGGCTCGGCCAGCAGGTGCCGGTCGAGTGGCTGCTGCCGGGCCGCGCCCTGACCATGGCGCTGTACGCGATCGCCACCCTGACCTTGTATATGACGCTGTTCGGCCCCGGCCTGCTGCGCACCCGCTTCGCGCTGCCGCTGCGGATCACCCAGTGGTTTTGCCTGGCCCTGCTGCCGTGCGCCATCTGGCTGCCCTACGGCGGCTTCCTGCCGGTGTTGTGGTGCATCGTGGCGGCCGGCCTGACGCTGATGATCCTCGGCCTGGCGCACGTCATGCTGCGCTGGCAGTCGCAGGTGGCGATGTGGTTCGCGGCATCCTTTACCGTCACCTTCGTGGCCAGCCTGGCCGAGGTGTTCGCGGCGGCGCTGGGCGTGCGCGAGCTGCTGGGCGTGGCCAACAGCGTCACCGCGGCCCTGGCCTCGAGCATGCTGGCGGCGCTGGCCGTGGCCGAGCAGATGCGCATCGAGACCGAGCAGCGCCTGGAAGCCCAGGACAAGCTGCGGCATGCCTACGAGGCGATGCCGGTCGGCCTGTTCACCCTCGACATGTACGGCCACTTCCTGAGCGCCAACCCGGCCATGCTGAAGATGCTCGATATGGGCAGCGGCAGTAGCAGCGGCAGCGTCGGCTTCGCCCCCGGACGCACCGCCTGGAAGCAGTTCTTCGCCGAGAGCTACTGGATCACCCTGCACGAGCAGGTGCACATGCAGAACGACGCCGAGATGCAGGTCACCAGCCGCGACGGCAGCCGCTGCTTCATGGTCAGCGCAACCCTGGCACGCGGCCGCATCGAAGCCGTGATGCAGGACGTGACGGACAAGGTCAAGGCCACCGAGCAGCTGCGCTTCATGGCCGACAACGATGCGCTGACCAAGGTATTCAACCGGCGCGGCATCGAAAAGGTGTTCGCCGCGGCGCTGACAGCGCGCAACGGCAGAGCCTTGAGCCTCGCCTACATCGACCTCGACCGCTTCAAGCTGATCAACGACCTGTTCGGCCACGCCGCCGGCGACGAGGTGCTGAAGCAGGTGTGCGAGCGCATGGAGCAGATGCTGGGCGGCGGCCAGAAGATCGGCCGCGTCGGCGGCGACGAGTTCGTGATCGTCATGCCCGACACCGCGGTGCCGCTGGCGACCCTGATCTGCCGCGGCATCGTCGACCGCATCGGCGGCACGCCCTACCGCGTCGGCGACAAGGCCTTCCACGTGCGCAGCTCGGTCGGCCTGATCGAAGTGACGCCTGGCATGCCGATGAAGGACGCGGTGTCGACCGCGGACCGCGCTTGCCGCGAAGCCAAGGATGGCCACAGCGAGGGCCTGGTGGTGTACACGAGCGGTTCCGCCGCCTTCCAGGAACGCGAGGCGGAACTCAAGCTGATGGCGCGCCTGTCCGGCCCCAACGCAACCGAAGGCATGTTCCTGGAAATGCAGCCGATCATGTCGCTGAGTGCGCCGACCGAGTCCCTGAACTTCGAGGTGCTGCTGCGCATGCGCGAGTCCGACGGCCGCGTGTGCGCCGCCGGCCCGCTGATCGGCGCGGCCGAGAAGAGCGGCCGCGCGGGCGTGATCGACCGCTGGGTGCTGTCGACCACGCTCGGCTGGATCGAGGACAACCTGGAGGCGCTGCAAAACACCCGCTTTGTCTGCATGAACCTGTCGGGCGCCTCGCTCAACGACGAGCGCTTCGTGCAGGACACCCTGGAGATCCTGGCGCGCCACGCCCACGTGGCGGCGCGCCTGTGCATGGAGATCACGGAAAGCGTGGCCCTGCACGATCTGGAGAATACGCGCCGCTTCATCGACCAGGTGCGCAACTTCGGCGTCAAGGTGGCGCTCGACGACTTCGGCGCCGGCTACACCTCGTTCTCGTACCTGAAAGAGCTGCCGGCGGACCTGCTCAAGATCGACGGCAACTTCATCGTCAACATCAACGCCCACCCCGCCAACGTCGCCATCGTGGAGGCGATCGTCAACCTGGCCGCCAACCTGGGCATGAAAACCATCGCCGAATGGGCCGAGGATGCGGACACCGTCCGCACCCTGGCCGGGATCGGCGTCGACTATGTGCAGGGCTTCGCGATCGCGCGCTCGCAGGCGCCGGAAAAACTGCTTGCGGCGGCGTCCTCCGCCAGCTTCATCAAGTCGGAAGCGGTGCGGCAGGTGGTCAGCACACTGGGCGCATCCGCTTAATTCAGGCCGGCCAGCGTCGGCCGGGCATCCAGCATCAGCAAGGTGCGGCGCGCCGCCTTCAGGGTGGCGACGTCGAGGGCCAGCGTCGCCGGGCGCGCGGCGGCAGGGCGCTTCCAGGCGTCGTGGCGCAGGTCGACCGCCGGCAGCACGTGGCGCTGCGGGGTGGCTGCCGGCGCATCCTGTTCCGGACCCGCTGTCAGGCGTACGGTGGCGGCGCCGCCGTCGCAGGGCTGGTCGGTCAGGGTCACGTGGCCGCTCGCGTCCACGCATTTGACGATCTCGCCGCCGGCCATCGCGACCGGTGCCGCCAGCGGCACCGCGACGACCAGGGTGGCGAACATGCTCAGTAGGGTGACTGGGCGTTTCATGGCAATCTCCTTGTCGAAATTGCATCGTGCGCCTGGGGGCCGGCACCGGTCTGTTCGCTGTCTCACCCATATTTACAGGGTGGCGTTTATCAGAACGTACGACTGCGCCTACCGTTTGGCGCGCCATCGATTACCCGCATCGGCCCTTGTGGATGCCATGGGCGTCCCAACCTCTGTCCTGTAGCCATGCAGTGATGTGCTGGCTTTATCTCTGTCTCCTCCGGGCCTCTCCCGCCCGGATTCGCCGCCAGCCGCAGCAATGCGCTGGCGGATTTTTTTGGCCGGCCGCGCAATGAACAACGCCCTCCGCGTTGCCGGGGAGGGCGTTTGTTTCATGCCGGATGGAGAAAACTCAGCTGCGGTTCGGATTGTTCGGCCGCGCGTCGTGGCGGTTGGGCACGCCATCGCCATCGTTGTCGCGCCGGCCGCCGCGTTCCCAGCGGCCGCCTTCCATCACCCAGCGGCCGTCGCGCTGGACCCAGGCCGGTGCGTGGTAGGCATAACCATGACGTTCGCGCAGCCAGCTACCGCCGACCCAGACGTGGTGGCCGCGGCGCCATTCCCAATGGCCGGGCGACCAGACGTAACCGCGGCGCGGCGGCGGCATGCGCTCGGCGCGCGGCGGCGGTGGGGCGGTTTCCACGACCACGACGGCCGCGCTGGCGGGAACGGTGGTGATGCTGCCGAAGGCGCCGGCCACGAGGGCGGCGAGAAGCAAGTGTTTCATACAGGCCTCCTTGTTAGCGTTGTTGTTGCAGCACCACTGTATGCCAAGCCGGCGAGCGCGACTGTGCGGCGGCTAACAAGGACTGTCGCAATCAAGCGCAGCTTCAGTCGGTGACCAGCTTGGCGAAGCGCGCCAGGTCGACGTTGCCGCCGCTGATCAGGATGCCGACGCGCTTGCCGGCTACGGGGACCACACCCTGCAGCACGGCGGCGGCGGCCAGGCAGCCGGTCGGTTCGACCACCATCTTCATGCGCTCGGCGAAGAACTTCATGGTTGCCACCAGCTGGGCATCGCTGACGGTGACGATGTCGTCGACCAGGCGCTGGATCACTGCGAAATTGTGCTGGCCCAGGTGGCTGGTCTGGGCGCCGTCGGCAATGGTCTGGGGCACGCCGATGTCGACGATCTGGCCGGTGCGCAGCGATTGCTGGCCGTCGTTGCCGGCTTCCGGTTCCACGCCGATGATCTTGCAGGACGGCGACAGTGCAGTCGCCGCCAGCGCGCAGCCGGCCAGCAGGCCGCCACCACCGAGCGGCACCAGCAGCACGTCGAGTTCGCCGGCTTCCTCGAACAGTTCCTTCGCCGCCGTGCCCTGGCCGGCGATCACGTCCGGATGGTCGTAGGGCGGAATCAGGGTCATGCCACGCTCGGCCGCCAGGCGGCGTCCGATTTCTTCGCGGTTTTCGGTGTAGCGGTCATAGAAGATCACTTCGCCGCCGTATTCTTTGGTTGCCGCGACCTTCAGCGCCGGCGCATCGTTCGGCATGATGATGGCGGCGCGGATGCCGGCCAGGCGTGCCGACAGCGCGATCGCCTGGGCATGGTTGCCCGAGGAATAGGTAAGCACGCCGGCCTGGCGCTGGGCCTCGCTGAACCTGGCGATGGCGTTGTAGGCGCCGCGGAACTTGAAGGCGCCCATGCGCTGGAGATTCTCGCACTTGAAGAAAAGGCTGGCGCCTGCCATCGCGTCGGCGGTGCGCGATGTCGCTACCGGTGTGCGATGGGCCGCGCCCTCGATGCGCGCGGCGGCCTGTTCGACGTCGCTGTACTGGAGTGGGGTTGCGTTTTCAAGCATGTGGGTCGCCTTCGGTCGGGTGGGAACGGAAGGCGCCAGTATAACTTTTGCGGACGCGCGGCGCGGCGGTCTGAATCAGAATCAGCCGGCCAGCGGCAGGGCAAAGGAAATCGCCAGCCCGCCGCCGTCGCGGTTGCGCACGTTCAGTTCGGCGTTGTGGCGGGCGATCACGCGCTCGACGATGGCCAGGCCGAGTCCGGCGCCGTTGGCCTGGCCGCGCGCGCTATCGAGGCGCGTGAAGGGGCGCAGCAGCAGCTGGATCTGGTCGTCCGGCACACCCACGCCATGGTCCCAGATCTCGACCACCGCGCGGCGGCCATGGCCGGTCAGCTTGACGTGGCAGGCGATCTCGATTTCGGTGACTTCCTGGCCGGGGGTCTTGCCGTAGCGGCGTGCGTTCTCGATGATGTTGTTGATCACGCGCCGCAGGTCGGTGCTGTTGGCGGGCACGTGGATGCCATCCTCGATGTCGGTGCTGACGCGCACGTC
>Ga0308168_1000645_pt1 | contig 39558 bp, 43 predicted proteins | sample PhyCR2_FD_202133 | JGI IMG/M metagenome (GOLD analysis project Ga0308168, IMG submission 202133) | Phyllosphere microbial communities from UC Gill Tract Community Farm, Albany, California, United States - DLSLRC.R2 | ecosystem: Host-associated > Plants > Phyllosphere > Unclassified | place: USA...
CCATTTCGTGAATGAACAACAGATACAATAAGCCGACGCCAAACCAGACGCCGAAAATTTGTGCGTAAAACAATAACGAAATTCCGAACGAGATTAACGTTCCGCCAAATTTAGAGAATTTTAAGAGGGCGAGCAGCACTTTACCTTTTGAGAGCAGAAATGCTCCGGCGACGGCTAAGCCTCCCCAACGTTTTTTAGCCATGGTTCATAACCTTCTTTCCTCATCTGACTCCTGTCTCTAGTGTACTCCAAAAGACGAGGGAAGGTTTCATTCCGGGTGTTCAGCGAAAGGTGATATAAAAACAGCTGCCGCCGTCCGGGCGGGCCTCACTGCCGACCGACAGCTGATGATGTTCCGCCAAAGCGGCTGCAATCGACAGACCGAGACCGCTGCCGGACCGGTCACGTGCTTCATCGAGCCGGTAAAACCGGTCGAACAAACGAGCGCGCTGCGTGTCAGATAAACGGGTTCCACGGTCCAGGACTTCGAGCCGGTCCGGACGGAGACGGATTTCCGGATCGTGGGCATACTTGATCGCATTATCGATGAAAATCGTCAAAATCCGGACGAGTGCCTCGTGATTGGCCATAACGGTACCGGTCGCATCCACGGGAATCGTGATGGCATAGGCATGGTGCATCCGGTCCGCGACCTCGGCGCCGAGCTGTTTCAAATCAATGGTCTCTGTCGTCGTTTCGCCGTAGCCGAGCCGGGACAATTCGAGCATCGGTTCGATTAATCCGCTTCGCATCGTATGCGTTTCGTTCAGAATATTGCTGATCGATTCTTCGAGAACATCAGGATTCGTTTTACCCCAGCGTTTCAGGAGCTTCGCATACCCTTCGATGACGGTCAGAGGTGTCTTCATCTCATGTGAAACATCGGCGACGAACTGCCGTTGCTGTTCCATCGTTTGATCGACACGGCCGATCATCCGGTTAAAGACTTTTCCGAGTTGTCCAATCTCGTCATTCTGTTGTTCCGGAACGGTCTCCAGTGTGCCCGAGTCGGAAATCCGTTCCATTGTCTGACCGAGTTGACGGAGTGGACGCAACGTTTGATAGGCGATGAAAAAACTGCTGAGAAAGGCGATGATGACCGCGACAATCAGGACGATGGAAAAGGCAAAAATCAGCGTCGAGACCGTATCGTCCACCGTATCGTCTTCAAACAGATACGCCTGATCTTGATGGACGACGCCAAACCAGTTGCCGGATTTGAACGGTTCGTCGCGGGTGGTCGGAATGCCCGGCAGGTCACTTGCTTGGACATCACCGTTGACAGTGGCGGAATCATCCTCCTCTTCATCGTTCGTGATGACCCAACGTCCGTCGTTATGGGAAAGAACAACAGAATCTTCATGCAACGTTAAGAGCGCCCGTGTCGTCGAATCATCTTCCATCAGCTCTTCTGCCTGTTCAAGCTGGGTGAAACGGGATTCAATCAGATGATCGCGTACGACATAGGTGACGACTAAAAAAGAAAGTAACAGCAAGAGTGTCGTGAACAAGGTGACGGATAACGCGAGTTTGGTTCGTAACTTCATCCTTTCTCCTCCCTTAAGACATAGCCGATGCCGCGAACGGTCTGAATCAGAGGAGGCTGGTTGCGGTCCATTTTTTTACGGAGATACCGGATGTAGACATCGACGATATTCGTTTCCCCGAAATAGTCGTAGCCCCAGACCCGATTGAGAATTTGCTCGCGCGTCAGGACATGTTCCTTGTTCTCGATCAGATAGGATAACAAATCAAATTCACGTGGCGTCAAATCAAGCGGAACATCACTTCGAAACGCTTCATGCCGGTCCAAATCGAGTAAGACATCGGCGTAATGAAGCTGATTGGTTTCGACCGCTGTACGGATCGTCAAACGGAGTAACCCGCGGATCCGTGCCAACAGTTCTTCGATTTCAAACGGTTTCGTCACGTAATCATTGGCCCCGAGATCAAGTCCGGCAACCTTATCGTACACTTCTCCCCGTGCCGTCAACAGGATGACCGGAACTAGATTACCTTTTGCTCGGAGCCGGCGAAGCACCTCGAAGCCGCTGAGCTCCGGCATCATCACGTCGAGTAAGACGAGATCGATGTCAGTCTCAGCAGCTGCTAAGCCATCTTTACCGTTGAAGGCGACCTGCGTCGCGTATCCGGCATGGTTTAATTCCAGTTCGAGCAATCGGGCGATTTTCGAATCGTCCTCGACGATTAAGATGGTAGGTGTCATACATTGTCCTCCTTACGACTGTTCGTCGATTTCTGTCACTTGTCGTGAACCGTTCAACTCAAGTTCGACTTGTGAACCAATCTGTACATCATTATCCTGTTCCATGTTTTGTGCCCGTTCAAACGTCACGTTTTTACCGTTTTGTTCAATGACGACTTGTGTGTCGGTCACGCGGACCAATGAACCGCGGACATCTCGGTCATCCGTCGCATCGTCTTGACGGTCATCGCTTCGAGCGTCCTGGTCATCCGCATCTTCCCGGTCGAGTTCCCGGACGAGACCGCCCGCGTTCAATTCCAGTTTCACGCGGTCCCCGGCTTGCGCCTGTTCAAGTTCTGCCTGCTCGATGAAGCTGTACGTTTGATCGGAACCGTTTTGCGTCAAAACGATTTGTTCATTCGATAATTCTTTGACGACACCGTTCACTTCATTGCGGTCATCGGCGGAATCATCCTCTCGACCATCCCGATCGTAACGGTCATCTTCCCGTTCGAGTTCCCGGACAAGACCCTCCTGATTGAGTTCGATTTTAATCCAATCGCCGGCTTGTGCCTGTTCGATTTCAGCGGATGAAGCGAACGAATAGGATTGATCCGATCCGTTGCGGGTAATCGTAACAGAAGTGTCGGTTACTTCTTTTACCGTTCCTTCCATTTCCTGATCATCATCCCGGAATGAGCTTGGAAGCGACTGTTTGACGTTACTTGATACTTTTGTTGAAGCGGCTTCGACTTTTTGTTCCACTTGTTCTGACGTCGTAACCGTTGAATTGACGAGCGAATGTCCTGGAGCGGTGAACAGCAAGAAGGCGCCTGCCCCTGTCAAAACGGTCCCTGTGATAGCAATTGAAGCGAGTCCTCGTTTTACAAAATTCTTTTTAGGTTTGTCCGTACGTTTTTCGTTTGTCATGATAATTCCTCCTCCGTAGTGGTAGCTGCTTTTCTTATTCTTAGAATAGCGCCCGTACGTGAGAGGAGACTGAGGATTAGATTAAAATTTGATGAGAAATCAAATCGATTTGATGAAGCGGGCCGGATTTCCTCCGACCACCGTATTCGGAGCAACATCTTTGACGACGACACTTCCGGCTGCGATGACAGCATTATCACCGATCGTTACGCCCGGTGCGATGACGGCACGTCCACCGATCCAGACGTTGTCCCCGATTACGACCGGTTTTCCGAATTCGTAACCGCTGTTGCGTTCGACCGGATCAAGCGGATGCGTCGCCGTATAAATATGGACACCCGGAGCGAGCATACAGTTGTCGCCGATCGTAATCGGACAAATGTCGAGCAACACACAATCGTAATTGGCATAAAACCGTGCGCCGAATGTAATGTTGTAGCCGTAATCACATTTAAAGGACGGTTCGATGTAAAAATCGGTCTGCTCGATTTGGAACAGTTCCTGCAGGAGCGACTTTCGGGCAGGTAACTCGTTGATGCTGAGTTGATTAAATTGATGACAAAGCATCTGAGCCCGCTTTCGATCAGCGACCAGTTCCGCATCTCCGGCTAAATACAATTGACCTTGAATCATTTTTTCTTTTTCCGTCATGTGAATCATCTCCTGTCATATGTATATCTTCATTAGACTAAACCGGGCAGGGAGAAGCAACTCATAACCAAAAAAGCAGCTTTGATGTCGCCATCAAAGCTGCCTGGTTGAAAAAAATTGAATTAAGCGAGTTCGATTCCGCCTGTGACACCATAAATTTGAGCTGTTACATAACTGGCGTCATCCGAAGCGAGGAAAACATAGACGCTCGAGAGTTCGACCGGTTGACCGCTTCGTTTAAGCGGTGTTTCCTGTCCGAATTCTGGAATGTTTTCGCTTGGTTGTCCACCAGAAATCTGAAGCGGTGTCCAGATTGGACCCGGTGCAACCGAGTTGACGCGGATGCCTTTTGGCGCGACTTGTTTCGCAAGTCCGCGTGTAAAACCATTGATGGCAAATTTTGTTGACGCGTAGTCAAGCAGGTTCGCACTTGGGTTGTATCCCTGCACCGAAGTCGTCGTGATGATGGAAGCTCCTTCTTTTAACAGCGGAAGAGCTGCTTTGACGACCCAGAACAGTGAAAAGACGTTGATTTCATATGTTTTGCGGAGTTGTTCCGTCGACAGGTCCATGATGTCCTCGACAGCTTGTTGTTTACCGGCGACGAGTGCCAAAATATCAATTCCGCCTAGTGAATCATGTGCTTCTTTGACGAGTTGTTGACAGAACGTTTCGTCACTAAGGTCACCGGCAAGTAAGTATGCCTTTTGGCCGGCTGCTTCGACGAGTGCTTTGACTTCTTCCGCGTCTTGCTGTTCTTCCGGAAGATAATTGAGGAAAACATCGGCACCTTCACGTGCATAAGCAATGGCAGCGGCGCGACCGATTCCGGAATCGCCTCCTGTGATCAAGGCTTTTTTCCCTTTTAATTTACCGGATCCTTTGTAGCTTTCTTCACCACAATCGGGAACGGGTTCCATTTTTGCCTGGACAGCCGGCGCCTCCTGATATTGTTTCGGGAAGTCATCATTGAAATATTGTGTAAGTGGATTGTTAGACTGTGACATGAACTGATTCCTCCTGTGATAGTGGTTTCGTTTGCATAAGAAGTATGTTCCCTGTCACTTCACGTCTAAACGTCAATTGATTAACCGAGTGAAGTTTTTAACAGCTATGGAAGGAGACCAGGCAAAGCAACCGCAACAGATTAGCGGGATCAACCGGATGACAAATAAAAAAATCGGAATCCACAAATGTGAACTCCGATTTGAAGAGAGAAGGGGAAGGCGATGCATTAAACGCGTTCCGATGTCAGCTCATTCATGCCTTGTAAAGCTGCTTGGTTCAGCAGGTTCCATGGTTTGTTGTAATGCGGTTGGAAGAAGAAGTCGACAAACGCCAATTCTTCGAGCGTCATGTCGTTTTGAATGGCCACCGATAACGTGTTCATAGCTTGTGTCAAATCAACTTTTGAGATAATTTGAGCTCCGACAAGACGGTGAGTCATTGTTTCATAAACGAGTTTCAATTGGACATTTTCAGCTGTCGGCATAAACTCAGGACGGTAGGCATCCTGAACCGTCGTGCTCGCTACTTCCAAACCGAAGAATGGCGCGGCATCTTCCGTCAGACCGGTTGACGCGATATTCAAGTCGTATAACCGCAGACCGGATGTTCCTTGCGTTCCTTGATAACGGATTTTCGGAGCAAGCAGGTTTTTCCCGACGAGTGTTCCCATGCGGACGGCATTCGTTGCGAGCGGAATATACGCGTGTGTCCGGGCCGGATTGTAGTAGACAGCACAGCTGTCGCCGGCGGCAAAGATGTTCGGATTACTTGTCCGCATATAGTCATCGACGATGATGGCACCGTTCGGTAACATGTCGATTTGTCCTTTTAACAGTTCCGTGCTTGGTCGGAAACCGACACAGAGAATGACGAGATCCGTTTCAAGCGTTCCTTTATCCGTGACGACTTGTATGACGTTTCCGTCAACACCGGTAAAGCTTTGAACAGTCTGGTTCAGTTCCAAACGAATGCCGCGATCCGTGAGTTCCTGTTCGATGATGTCGGTGAATGAACGATCCAGGTATTTATTTAAAATCCGGTCAGCGCTGTCGATGAACGTGACTTCTTTACCGTAGGCTTCAAACGCTTCGACCAGTTCAGCACCGATATAGCCGGCACCGACGACTGTAATCCGCTCTGCATCTGTCGCTTTTTTAATGATTGTTTGTGCATGGTGATAGTTTTTACAGAGCTCGATTTGATTGAGTTCAATTCCCGGTAACATCGGGATGATCGGCCATGAACCCGTCGTCATGATCAATTTATCGTACGTATCATAAACGGTTTCACCCGTTACGAGGTTTTTGGCAACAATCGTTTGATTCGTGCTGTCGATTTCGAGAACATCATGTTTTAAGCGCATGTTTGCACCAAGCTCAGCCAGTTCATCCGGTGAAGAATAAAACAGCGACTCAGCATGCTCGACGACGCCACCGACGTGAAGCGCGATGCCGCAAGAGAGGAAAGAGACGTTATCGTTTCGTTCGTAAACGGTGATATCCAATTGCTCGTGCTGTGAAGTTAATTCTTTAACTGCTGCTGTTCCTGCGTGTGTACAACCGATGACTGCTACTTTCATGAGTAAAGTCCCCTTTTTGTTTTGTTTGTGATAAAAATCACATTCATTTGATATCCTTAGTGTATTACTTCACAAAGTCATTTTCAAGTACTTTGTTCACTGTTGAGCATAGATTTGTCTAATATGTGAATAAGTGAGCAACAGAGGTGTACACTGTGTCGTTTGTGTAAAAAAAACGTAAAACTGTTTCAGTTTCTGAAGTTCGGGTTATAATAAGAAAGACAAAACGTGAAAGGGTGGAAACCGATGGATACCGAGAGGACCGATCATCTATTCAGCTTACCTGATTTTTAGCAGCGCCAATCTTCATTGAACAGGAAGGTAATGGCTTGAAAAAAATCAGGGAGAGCGAAAATAGATGAATACCCAAACGGGACAATTACATCCTCTCCCATGGAAGATACGGGAGAGGACAACACATGAAACGAATTATGACCATCTTGGCCGGAACGCTGCTTATGGCGTTCGGCTACTATACCTTGAATGAACAGTTTGGTTTGGCGGAAGGCGGATTTATCGGCTTATCGTTGCTCGGACGCTACTTTTTTGACATCAATCCATCGATTTCGATGATTGTGCTCGATATTCCGTTTTTTATCGGAGCACTCTATTTTAAAGGCAAACGCTTTGTCGGCGAAGCATTGATCTCAGCCGGTGCGTTGTCGCTATTTTATGAAATGTGGTACCGGTTGGATCTGTTTCATTTTCCGGAGCAGGCTTGGCCGGCAACCTTGATTGCAGCAATCGCAAGCGGGATCGTGACCGGATACGGTCTCGGACTTGTCTTAAAAAGCGGTGCTGCAACAGGCGGCGACGATCTGTTATCGATGGGACTCAGTAAGCTGACCGGTTTATCAATCGGGACGATTTTATTTGGTCTCGATGCCGTCGTCCTTCTGATTTCACTCGTCTACTTGCCGTTGAGCTTAACATTGTATACCTTACTTGCCGTCGCGATTGCAGGACGTGTCGTCTCGGTCATGACACGTGAACCGGTGACTGCACCGGCTGCTGCGGTAGCTGAACTGAAATGAAATGAACAAAATCCCTTCTGACATCAGAAGGGATTTTGTTTTACGATAAAATAGAGTAAGAAGCAGAAGAAGGGAGAGTAATCAATGATCAGACAAGCAACGACAAAGGATGCGGAACAAATCGCACCGTTAATTGAACAGGCAATTCATGAAATTGCGGAGACGTTGACCGGAACACAGGAGAAGGAATTAATTTTGGAGAGGCTCGCGTGGTTTGTCACGCAAACGGGAAACCGGTTAAGCCACGAAAACATTCTCGTTAAGGAACTGGACGGACGTGTCGTCGGTATTGTCATCACCTATGCAGGATTTGACGCGGCGCGGTTGGATGAGCCGATCAAACGTCAGCTTCGCGAGTGGACAGCACAGGACGTGCAAATTGATCAGGAGACGGAAGGGGATGTCTTTTATCTCGATACGTTATCCGTTGATGCAGCATACGGTGGAAAGGGAATCGGGTCTGAACTGTTGCAGGCAGCGGCGGACGAAGGCGAACGGCGTGGATTACGGGCCTTTACGTTAAATGCGGATCAGACGAATAAGGGGGCGCAACGATTGTATCGACGTCTTGGATTCGTACCGGTCAAGACGATTGAAATCAGTGGCGGACAATTTGACTATATGGAACGACCGTATTCAACTTGAATGACGAGGAAAGTACTTCGAATTCAGTTCAAGATTCGTTGATACGCAGATAAGACTTCACTTTCCGCTTTTCCCGCAGGAGACTTCGTCTTGCTTCTCAACGCTGCGTTTCGAAAGAACAACAAGTACACATCGAGCATCTGTGGAGGAAATCAAGATTCGTTGACCGTGACTCCTACGGGAAAAAGCGTGTGTTAACGCGCTGTCAGAGTCAAGCGAGACCCGGCTCCTTGATCAGTAGGTCAAGGAGCCGCGGCTTGCGACTCGCCCGAAGAAAGCACGGGAAAACGAATCTTTCATCTCAGTGCTTCTTTATTCAATTTTAACCGGTACAACCACGCTTCCGCATCTTCCGGTTCGAACCGGGGGTCACTCGTAAAGCGGAAAACTTCCGTCACTTCGATTGGTACATCTGCCGCCCGTAAGCGTTTGAGCAATCGTCCTGTCAGATAGACCTCCTGTGATTTTGGTTCCGCCCGCCATTTGCTGACGGATCCAATCGGGACAATCATAGCGTCAGGACGTGCCATCAAAAATTGACGTTCTTCTTCATCCGTAAAGATGGTCGCGGACGCCGGTAAACCGGTAATGGCTTCCGCCAGCTGAATCGTAGCCGGTGTACTAGTCGCTTGTTGATACAAAGCGATACTTCCGATCAGCAATTGAATACATAAAAACGGAACGAGCCAACGGACCGACAGACGGCGGACGAGTAAAATCACAAGCAGTAAGACGAGTGGTAAGACATGCCGCGGCTTGTCGATATTTTGCGCAAACCAGACCCAAAGAAAATAACCGGTTCCGGTAACACTCCACCAGAGAGGGAACGAACGGAAACGTTGGCAAAACAAGAACAATCCCGATCCGAGACCAATCCAAGTGGCAAATCCAAGACCATGCCATATCATTTGTTTGATTGTTAATCCAAGTCGTTCGAGCAGCGAGGCTTGATCCGTTTGTGCCGTCCCTCCCCAGTCCGAAAAATGACCTGTCACGAAACTGAGCGACAACTGAGCAAAGGAGGCTGGTCCGCCGACAGAGAAGGCGACCGGCAACAACCAGGCGAGCTGAGCAAGCAGGAGAACGGCGGTTTCCGATACAAATTGCCATGCATCACGACGTGACTGCCACAGTAAAAACAAGAGGATGATTCCAAAGGGAGCATACGACAGCCGGGTCGCCATCAGCAGACCAAACAAGAGGTACGGTAAAAGACGGAACTGCCCCTGCCGTGCGCGTTCGACACTCCAGACGAACCAACAAAGAACACCAAGGGCGAGACCGTCCGACATCCCGGTTGCGGACAAGACGACAAGGGAAGCCGTCGACACGACCGTAAAAGCAGCCAGCAGACGAACCGTATCGAATCGTCTGCGTTTGAACAGCAGGTACAGCGGAACCAGTCCGCTCGTGAAGCCAAGCATCGAGACGATTCCAAGGGCACGGACAGGTTCAAGCCCGAGTCGTGCGAGACCGGTCGCGAGTAAGATGAAAAACGGGTACCCGGGGAAATGTGGCTGTAAATTCGCCAAGTCATACTGTCCGACTGCTAACGTGAAGTTGGCGATGTCGTAGCTTGCGACAAACGGGCTGACCAGATAAAGGCGTCCGGCGGTGCACACGAAGATCAGAGCGACACACATGAAAAAAAGCGATCGTCCACGTTGTTGTGGATGACCGCTGCGAACCGTCACGAGACCTCCTTCAGTTTCTTGACGGTTTTTGGCGCGCGATTTTGACGCATCAACATGAAGCCGGCGAAAGCGAAATATCCCCACCACGCGATGACCTGCTCGATGGATGGGTTGTGGCTGTAGCCGAACATCGCCCCCATGAATGTTCCGATTTGACCGCTGATCAAAGTCGTATTGCCGGTGTCCCGTAAATACTGGACTTGATCGATATAGTGTTCCGGCATGAAAGCAACGATATTATAAAGCGCAGCCGGTGTTCCATCTGCATTCGTCAACAGACTGCCGAGCAAGCCGAGATCCTGGAACCGCCCAATCGTTTGCACAAGCATGCCCGCTGCAATGAATAAAATCAAGACGCCGGTCACTTGGAAAAAGCGCTTGACGGGAATCTTCATCGTCCCGGAAACGAACAGGTAACCGAAAATCAAGGCGAGCAGGAGACCGGAGACGGCACCGTAGCTCGTCAGGACTTTTTCGATTTCACCGCCGGAAATCGCTGCGAAGAAGAAAACCGTTTCGATCCCTTCCCGGACGATGACGAGGAACGAATGGACGATCATCGTAATCGCACTGCCGGTCGAGACGGCAGCCGCGACTTTCGCCTGTGAGGCCTGCTGGTTCTCTTTCGCCTCCTTGCCCATCCAAAGCACCATGTGCGTCAAGAGGAAAACCGAGATGATCATGATCCCAAGACGTAAATACGTATCGCTGCCGAAGCTTGCGAAACTCGTAAAGACGACCTGGAACAGGAAGGCGACACCTAAACTCGCGAGTAAGGCAAGTCCAACACCGGCGTAGACCCATTTTTTATATTGTGGTGCATTGAGCCGATCGAGATAACCGAGAATCAAGCCGACGATCAAGACGGCTTCGAGACATTCGCGAAGGGTGATTAAAAACGCCTGAAAATCCATGTGTCTTCCTCCTTATTGAGCGCGTCGTTTCTTACGCTGACCGATGATGACGATGACGATTAAGATGATGACAAGACTGATGGCGACCGTTTTCCAAATATCATCCGTTCCGAAAGACTGACCGAAAATCGAGTCCTCTTCATCGAAGACACCCGTCTTCTCTTCACCTGGCAAAACGAACAGCGGGGTGACGGTATCTTCAATCTGTTTAATGTTTTGATCAAATATTTTTCGATCGCTTGCTTTTTTCCCGACTCCAAACAAACCGGGGTTTCCAAGCGCCGCAAGTGAATCATCAAAAGCAGTATACAATGAATCACTTGTCTTTGCACCCTCACTTTCCTTGACGTAAGGAGCGAGCACATCGTATGTGCCGCGTGCCTTCGCGAGCAACAACTTGGCCTGTCCGAAGTCATCGAATTGTTCCTGCGCGAAGTGCAGACGACGTTCGATGTTTTGACGCAAAGCGACCCGGTAGGCTTGCTTGGCGGCATCAGCATCTTCCTTGGCTAACGACGCATCGATTTTTTCTTTTGCTTCCGGGAAGTAGAGCGTAAATTCCTTATCGTAGGCATCGATGGTTTCTTTGGCTAACGTGTAGTCCTTTTGGTCAAGCTGTTCTTCAAACTGTTTATAAGCTTCCGCAAAAGCTTCTTTTCCTGGATCGCCGTAGCTGTAGGCGAATGCCGGCAACGGTGTAGTGAGCAGGAACAAGAAGGCGATGACGGTGATGAAAAGCGGTTTTCTCATCCAAGATGCTCCTTTCGTTCAAAACGTTCTTCAGACGACAGTGGGACGATCGGGCGACGCCATTCCCGGTAAATCGCAGGGAGGACGCGCTGGATATAGTTAAAGCGAATAAAGGATTTTCCGGCTTCGCGCACACGGTAACGAATCGGGACTTCCTGTAGCCGGAACCCTTTCCGGACAAGGTTCAGTGTCAGCACTTGAGCGTAGTTGTAGTCGTGGATGATTTCCGCGTGTTTACACGCCGCCCGGGAAAAGGCACGCATCCCGCTTTGTCCGTCATAAATCCGCTGTTTCAGCAACAGACACTGTAACCAGGTAAAGACATGATTGCCGATATAGCGGTACAAGCGCATCCCGTCGATGGTTCCGAGAAAACGGGAACCAAACACGTAGTCGGCCTCATCGAGAAGAATCGGTCGGACGACGTCGGGAATCTGATCCGCCGGGTATTCATTATCGGCGTCAATCATGACGGCGACAGTCGCACCATGGGCGTAGGACCGGAGCAGTCCTTCCCGAACGGCAGCTCCGAGCCCGCGATTTTTAGGAAAACGATAAACATGGGCTCCGTGTTGCCGGGCAATCTCGGACGTCTCATCAGTAGATCCATCGTCGATGACGATCGTCTCGACAGGCAGTCCATCGATTTCAGCCGGAATCCGTTTTAAGACAAGCGGCAAGGAAACTTTTTCGTTATGGGCCGGAAGAAAGACAACGATTTTTTTCATGAGGATTCCTCCTTAAAGGCTTCCGTCAGTAAGACACCGCGGCTGTCGTGCGGGATATCAGCACCAAGCAACTTCGTAATCGTTGGTCCAAGTGACAGGATATGCCGGTGTGTATCAACCTTCAGACCGGCATGGACATGTTTACCGTACATCCAAAACGGAACAAACCGTTCGCCTTCATCGAGATGACCGTGACCACCGATGCCGTCGGCCTGACCGTGATCGGCCATGACGATCAATGTCGCATCATCGAGTTTCCCGAGACGATCAAGCTCATCACAAAATTCAGCCAGCAAAGCGTCCGCCTCTTCGATTTTTTGAACATATTCGGAGTAGAGCGTCCCGCGGCTGTGACCGGTCTGATCGGTTCCAATCAATTGAATCGCCAGTAAATCCGGATCTTCGTCCCGGACGATCTGTTTGGCTCGGTCGATGATGTTGCGGTCCGCGACATCATTATGCATGACGGCTGTCACGGTATGAACGTCTTTAGAACCGAACGCATCGACGAGATGGGCGATACCGAGAATCTTACCGGTCTTGCCGACGTCACGCAGTCGATTGAAGACCGTGTCCGTTTTGACACCGGTCGTGTTCCAGACCATGTTCGAATGGATTCCGTGTTCTTCCGGACGGGCGCCTGTGAACATCGAGCTGAAACAGACGACGGTCCGGGCCGGATAGACCGTCTCCATGTTCGTATACTCCGTTCCTTCCTGGCGCAATCGCTCAAGGAAAGGAGTGTCTGCTGCCATATAACGATCTTTCCGCATACCGTCGACAATCAGGACATAGACTTTCGACGAAGCGGGAACCGGTGCATCGACGGTCGACTCCGTCGGTAATTTCGGTTTCCAATCAAACAGATAATGATGCAGGATCCAAGCGAAAACGAACAGTCCGAGCGGGAACCAGAGATAAGACCAGTCAAGCGTCTGTTCGATGGAAGCCGTTTGCCAATAGGCAAGCAACAATCCGACTTTCGGCAGTTGTTCCTGGGCGTTTCCGCTGGTCGAGTCACTGTTTTTCAGCACGAGTTTCCAAAAACGCGTGAAGTTGAGCCAGTCCGTTCCGATCCGGAGATGGTAGTAAATCGTCCCCCAGAAAAAGACGGTAAAGAAGAAGTAGAGACCGGCGCCGTACGCGAATAACGGGAGCAGACGGGAATCCGTTCCTTCTATAAATAGCCAGACAATCAACGGCAGCCAAAGATAGTTCCGTAAAAATAACGGGAAATCAAACTTCCAATATAAAACGAGCAACGGCAGTGTCACGAGGAAACCGAAGCCGGCACCGCTGAGTGAACCTTGAACTAAAAGCGTGTAGCTCAGGAAAACACCCAGTGTAAAAATCGGTGTGAAGGGTTTGCCTTCATTCAGTAAGTTCCACATCCGTGCGGCAACTTTTTCAAAGCGGGAAGCACTTTTCATGATGGTCATCCTTTCGTGTTGTGCTTCTTGAACTGGGTGAACAGTAAGTGAACGATTGCAAAGTGCCGGAGGAGCACATAAACCGGCGCTAAGAAGGCAAAAGCGTATTTAAAGAGATGTGTCATCAAGGCGAGTTCATACGGGTTCGGAACACCCGAAAGTTGCAGGACCGTCCCCATGGCGAGTTCGTACGTTCCGAGCCCGCCCGGTGTGAACTGGGCGATGCCGGATAAGACCCCGGCACTCATCGCGATTAGAATGACCGGGAAAGCGACCGTCACGTCTGTTCCGAGAAAGAGACAGGTGACAGCTCCGGCCTCAAACAGCCAGGCCAGCAGCCCGTATCCGATCAAGACCGGTATCGTCCGGATGAACCGACGGACGAGCAGTAGCAGAACGAGACCCACCCCGAAGGCCAAAGCGGCGACCCATATGGTTTGACCTAATAATAACCCGGCCGTCACGAAAAGACCGAGGATGGATAGGTCGATCCCGCGTTGAGCGACTAAGATGGCAGTCGTCCGTTTCATCGGACTGCCGATTGCCCTTGCTGTCAACAAGCGGACCGCTTCGCCGAGCTTGACCGGCGACAGGTGATTCACAGCCAGCCCGATATACAGACTCGTCAGGTAGACAGCGGTCGGAGCCGTCTTTTCGTCGGCGGTCCGCCAGGCGATCGCCCGGACATAAAAAGCCAGGGCATAGCTGACCGTTGCGGCCAAGGTCCAATAGGAAGTCGTCAATGTTTTGACATACTGATAGGCAGTCGGCAGTTCCAAGCCAAAACGCAGAAGTAAAAAAAGAGTTGCCAACGTCAAGAAGACGCTCGCAACTCCACGGATCACCGACGCTCGAGATGCCATCTGATCATCCGTTCGATTCCATCAGCGAGCGTAAAGGAAGGAACGTAACCGAACGTCTGCCGGGCCGCATCGGTGTTACTCCAAGTCATCGAGACGTCACCTGTCCGAGCGGGAGCCGAGTGGACGGGGACATTAAACCGTTTACTGAGCATCGCGGCAACATCACGGACGGATTCCGGACGATTGGCACCGAGATTGAAGATGCCCGTCGCTTTTGCGTCAAGCGCCTGTTCCATTCCGCGGGTGATGTCGTCGATATAGGTGAAATCGCGAACCGGATCACCGAACACGGTCAGCGGTTGACCATCCAGTGCCTGTTCGATGAAACGGAACAACGCCATATCCGGCCGGCCGGATGGACCATAGACCGTGAAAAAGCGGAAAATCGTTACGTTGAGATCATACAGGTTGTGATAGGTCCGGCAAAACGTTTCCGCGCTATATTTGGCTGCTGCGTAAGGACTCATCACATTTCCCGTCGCTTGATGTTCAAGCAAGGCGCCGGTCTGTTCACCGTAAACGGAAGAGGAGGAAGCAAAAAAGACATGCGGAATACCGTGGGTTCGAGCTGTTTCGAGGACAGTCACCGTCATCGCGATGTCATCTTCGATGTAGCGATGGGGTTCAGTTAAAGAACCCGGGACACCCGGCAATGCTGCTAAATGAAACAGGGCGGCAAACGAGTGGTTGGCACACCACGTTGCCAAATCTTCGTGGACGTTGCCGTCAAAGACGTCAATTCCGTTAGCCTGTAACTGTTTTGCCCTTGTCAGCTTCAATTCGACATCATAATAGTCGGTAAACGCATCGATGACATAGACGGTGTGACCGCTTGCTTGAAGCCGTAGTGCAAGCGCCGCCCCGATAAAGCCGGCTCCTCCTGTAATTCCGATTTGCATAGCGCATTCCTCCGATTTTAAACGATTAGTTGAGCGGCTCTAACGCGTCAGTGATCTGATCACCTGTTTTTTCTGCCTTCAGATCACCTTTTTCGACAAGAGCATACCAAGCACTCGCATCTGCCAAAACTGTTTGTGCTGTTTCTTTGCCTAAACGATTTTCGAGTGTCGGTTTCATGGCAATGACGAACATGTTAGCTTCCATCGCTTCGACGCGTGCTGTATCGATATCTTTTTTCTCGAGTGCTTCTTGTGTTTCTTCGTGGTAGCCGTCAATCTTTTCCGTTAGTGCTTTGGCGAACAAGCTTTCGATTTCTTTGAACTTAACGTCTGCCGGTTTTGTTTTTGAGAAATCATAGCGTTCTTTTAATGTAGCGACGGCTTCTTCATCGCCGCCGGCAAGTGATTCTTCGATGGCCAGCAGGAATCCGTATCCTTCAGCTTGTTCCATCTGCAATTCTTTTTCGTCTGTGCCGGCTTTGACACCGTCTTCGATTTTTTGAGCGTAACCGAGAGCAGCGAGATAGAACGACCGGTAAATCGATTTATCCGTCAATTGTTTCGCGATATTAAAATCAGCGATGTTTTTTGCCGTAATCGCTTCTTCCTGCGCTGTCAATCCGGAGTTGATGGCTTGACCGATCGAGTCTTCGTTTTTGAAGCCGTAACTGGCATCCCGTTTTTCAGCCGTCGGAATGAAGACTGTCTCTGACATATCTTGAATGTCGCTGAGTGCAGCTGTCGCTTCGTCCGTTTTTCCGGCTTTAACGGCTTCTTCCGCTGTCGCTTGTGTTGATTTTTGAAGTTTATAGAAATAAGACTGAATGCCTTTGTCCACGAGTTGACGGGCGACATTCTCATCGAGATCTTTAGATTCGACACCTGCTAATGCGGAACTGATGACCTCATCGATCTCAGGAGCAGCTGTCGTGACGCCGCCTTTTAATTTCGAGTCATAGCTCGTTTGAACCATTTTCCAGTCAATCGCTTGACCTTCTTTTGCTTTGTCGAGTTCCGCTTTGATGGAGCTGAAGATCGTCAGTTCATCTTTTAAGGTCGTAGCGGCGATACCGGCGTTTGTTTTCGTCTCAGATGTTTGCTCCGTTTTTTCTTTTTTAGGAGCCGTCGTCGTTTCTTCGCTGTTTCCACAGGCCGCAAGCAGTCCTGCAGTCATAAAGAGTGATGCTACTTTTAAGCGTTTTTTCATAATCTATTCCCCCAGAATAAGATGATTGTGTTAAAAATGATGTCGTTTTCACAAATCTAACTATAGCGAGAATAATTCTCATTGTCAATTGAACCTGAAAATGAAAAAAATGGCTCCCGAGTTGTCTCGAGAGCCATTTTTAAGCGATATTTTACTGAACTTGGTCATACAATTTCGTAAGATAAGCAAATACTTCGTCGGAAGCTTGGAACATCATGACAGAGTGTCCGAAGATTGCTGCCGGATTAAAGCCGTGATCGAGGTCAATCGTTGAAGCAATCGTGACATCACGGTCGCTGTCGAGGACAACACGGAAGTATTTGAATTCTTGGTTGAAGTCGTTGATTGCATTTAAGATTGGGAGATCTTCGACACCGTCTGGCACGTGTGTGATTGTACGGGCGAATAACTCGACATCTGTCGCCGTTTTACTGAAGACGATCATCATCATCGGTTCTGCGCCTGATGGTGTTTTTTCTTGCGTCATAAAGAAAACGTGTGTCTCGTTTTCACGTGCTTCCATCGGGATGCCTTTTTCGACTAAGAATGCTTGGAACTCTTCCAGATATTGTTGTTGCACAGCCGTTACCCCGTTTTCATTTGTTTCCGGCTGACTGTTTTGGTTGATCGGTGTGACTTTGTTATCGTTCGTGTCTTTCGAGTTACGATCCTGGTCCATTTTAAAATCCCCCTTATAAATACTGTAATCTCAGTTTCAAGCATTTTAGATGGAATTGCAACTAATGTCCGTTATCATCGAAGGAACAATTTTATTATCAAGTTCCGACAAGTTTGTGAATCAACGAACAGATAACTTGAAAAGCCATACCTGAATGGGTATATTGGTACACATAGAACACTAGAGATCATTGGAGGAGGAAGCCGGAATGAAAACGATCATTGTAGGTGGAGTAGCTGGTGGAGCAACTGCGGCGGCGCGATTACGTCGATTGGACGAAACAGCAGAAATCATTCTTTTAGAACGTGGAAAAGAAATTTCTTTTGCAAACTGTGGACTTCCGTACTATATCGGAGACGTCATTAAAGACCGGAATAAGTTGCTGGTTCAAACTCCGGAAGGGATGAACGCACGCTTCAATCTGGACGTCCGGAATTTATCGGAAGCGATCCGGATCAACCGCGAACAAAAAACGGTGACGATTCGTAAAGTGGATACGGGAGAAGAGTATGACGAAACGTACGATCAGTTGATTTTGTCACCCGGCGCAAAACCGATCCGTCCAGGCATTCCGGGTCTAGAGGAAGCAACAAATGTCTTTACGTTACGGAACATTCCGGATACCGATAAGATGCGTCAGTATGTCGACGAAGCGCGTCCGGCACATGCGACGGTCATCGGCGGCGGATTCATCGGTCTTGAAATGGCGGAAAACTTAGTCGAACGCGGAGCACGCGTGACGTTGATCGAAATGTCGGATCAAGTCATGGCACCGGTCGATCCGGAAATGGCAGCCATCGTCCATGAACATTTACGGGCGAAAGGCGTCGAGTTGATTTTAGCGGACGGTGTGTCACGCTTTGAAGAAGCGGGGAACCGTGTGGTCTTGACGAGCGGAAAAACGATTCAGACAGAAATGAACATCTTATCCATCGGGGTCATGCCGGAAAGCAACTTGGCTTCGGAAGCTGGACTGAAGCTCGGCATTAAACAAACGATTCAAGTCGATGAGACATTGCGGACATCCGATCCTTCCATCTTTGCGATTGGTGATGCGATCGAAGTCAAAGACTATATTACCGGGGAACCGGTTCATGTCCCGCTGGCTTGGCCGGCAAACCGTCAAGGACGTCTCGTCGCCGACATCATTGCCGGACGAGATGTCCGTTACACCGGGACACTCGGAACAGCAGTCGCAAAAGTGTTTGATTTGACGGTTGCTGCAACCGGAAACAATGAAAAACGTCTTCGTCAGTCAGGACGCCGTTATGAAGCGATTCACCTGCACCCCGGTTCACATGCCGGATATTATCCGGGAGCGAGTCCGATTTCGATGAAACTGTTATTTGATCCGGTGGACGGAACGATTTTCGGGGCACAGGCGATTGGGATGACAGGTGTCGAAAAACGAATCGATGTCTTGGCAACGGCGATTAAAGGTGGACTGACAGTGCTTGATCTTCCGGATCTTGAATTGTCGTATGCGCCTCCTTATAGTTCCGCAAAAGATCCGGTCAATATGGCAGGTTATATTGCCTCGAATATCGTACTCGGAGACAGCGAAAATGTTCATTGGCATGAGATTGACCAGATTGTTGCGGACGGCGGATTATTGCTCGATGTTCGCGAACCTTCGGAAAATGAACTCGGTTCGATTCCGGGATCAGTCAACATCTCATTACCGACGTTACGTCAATCGCTTGACGAATTGCCGAAAGATCAGACGATTTACGTGACGTGCCAGGTCGGACTCCGTGGATATGTCGCGAGTCAATTGCTGAAACAGAACGGATTTACCGTCAAAAACTTGAGCGGTGGTTATAAGACGTGGGCGACGGTCAACCGTGACCGCGAAGCGAGAAGTCAAGTACGGGAGGAAACAGCTGTGACGACGATAAAAAGCGAGCCGAAACAAGTGGCGAAAGAACAGATTACGTTACTTGATACATGTGGTTTACAGTGCCCGGGACCGATTCTGGAGCTGAAAACGAAAATCGATCAATTACAGGACGGGGATCAAGTCTTTATTAAAGCATCCGATCCTGGATTCCTGCCGGATGTTCAAGCGTGGGCCAAAAAACTCGGTCATACCGTTCACACGGCGGAAATGAACAAAGGAGTCGTTGAAGTCCTGCTTGAAAAAGGGAATGCGACGAACCAACCGGTATCATCAGTCGCCGCAACTGCCGATGATGCGACGATGGTCGTCTTCAGCGGTGATCTTGATAAAGCACTTGCTTCATTCGTCATTGCGCAAGGGGCACAGGCGATGGGGAAACAAGTGACGATGTTCTTTACGTTCTGGGGACTCAACGTCATTCGTAAACCGGATGCCCCTGCCGTCGACAAAGCACCGATGGAACGGATGATGGGAATGATGATGCCGAAACATGCTGGTGATCTCCCACTTTCGAATATGAATATGGGTGGGGCCGGTCAAAAAATGATGAAAAAAGTCATGAAGGATAAACAGGTCGATGCTCTAGAGACGATGATGGCGAAGGCGCAAGCAGCCGGTGTCCGGATGATTGCCTGCACGATGTCGATGGATATCATGGGCATTAAAAAAGAAGAGTTACTCGACGATATCGATTACGGCGGTGTCGCCAGTTATCTTGGAGCGACAGATGGTTCGAACCTGAATCTGTTTATCTGAGGCAATTCAATTACCGAGGGACTGACTCAAACGTCAGTCTCTTTTTTTGTGTAAAATCTAACATGGGATGTGAGGTTTAAGGTGTAAAACTCACGTCATACGGGTTATCGGGCATTAAAATGAATTTGATTTTCTAAAATTATTTTCGTATCATAGAACACATGTGAAAAAAGGTTACATGATCGAACGTTAAAATAAGGGGGAACATCTGTGGAAAAACAACTGATGGATTTTATCGGTAGTATTAACGACTTGTTATGGTCGAGTGTCTTGATCATCTTGTTGGTCGGTTTAGGAATTTATTTTACGATTCGAATGGGATTTGTCCAGTTTCGGATGATTCCGGAAATGTTGCGACTGTTGTTCCAAGGAACGGATAAAGGGAAAGACGGTGTGTCACCGTTCCAAGCCTTCGCCATCAGCACAGCGGCACGTGTCGGGACCGGCAATATTGCCGGCGTCGCGACAGCCATTGCGCTCGGTGGACCGGGTGCGGTCTTCTGGATGTGGTTGATTGCCTTAATCGGTTCCGCTTCGGCATTCGTCGAGAGTACGCTCGCTCAGATTTATAAAGTACGTGACGAAAAAGCATGGCGTGGTGGTCCTGCCTATTACATGGAAAAAGCGCTCGGACAACGCTGGCTTGGTGTCGTTTTCAGTATCTTGATTACCATCTCGTTTGGATTCGTCTTCAACTCGGTCCAGTCCAATACGATTTCATTATCGCTTCAAAGTCAGTACGGGGTAGATAAAACGTGGATTACAGTCGGACTTGTCCTGTTAACGGCACTCGTCATCTTCGGCGGTGTCCGAAGCATTGCAACGGTTTCAGCCTTCCTCGTTCCAATCATGGCAGGCGGCTACATCTTGATTGCCCTCTACATCATGGTGACGAATCTAGAAGCGTTACCGAACGTCTTCGGTCTGATTTTCCAAGAAGGATTACTCGAATTCAAAACACTTGCCGGTGGAGCAATCGGGGCAGCGGTCTTAAACGGCATCCGTCGTGGTCTCTTCTCGAATGAAGCCGGTATGGGTTCAGCACCGAATGCTGCTGCAACGGCAGAAGTTTCCCATCCCGTCAAACAAGGTTTGATTCAATCGTTTGCGGTTTTTGTCGATACACTGCTCGTCTGTTCTTCGACAGCGATGATTGTGCTAGTCAGTGGTGTTGCGACGCAGGATGCGAGTGGAGCACCGGTTGCCGGAATCGATTTGGCGCAAGGGGCACTCGCTTCTCAGGTCGGTCCGTTTGCTACGGCATTTATGGCGCTCGCGATTTTCTTGTTTGCCTTCAGTTCGATTGTCGGAAATTATTATTACGGTGAATCGAATATCAGTTTCATCAACGATAATAAAAAGGTCATGATGGTGTACCGTGTGATTGTCCTTGGGATGATTGTGTTTGGCTCGCTCGTTCAAACAGCCGGACTTGTCTGGGCACTCGCGGATATCTTCATGGGCTTGATGGCGATTGTTAACTTATATGCGATTTTCCGTTTGTCCAAAATCGCGAAACTGGCACTCGATGACTATTTAGTACAACGTAAGAATGGTCAGGATCCCCGTTTCCATAAAGATTCGATTCCGAATCTGCCGGGGAAAGAAACACTCGAGGCCTGGCAGGATGAAAATCAAAAAGAAAAAGCCATTTAATACAAAAAGGATCAGAGTCATCTGGTCCTTTTTTGTCTGGAGAGATTTTGATAATCGTCATTAAAGCGATGCGAAAGTGGGAATACTAAACAAAACGACCGGAAAGGAGGGGGAGGATGGAGAATGTTCATTATGTTCGAGTCGCGGATGCCGTCTGGGATTCGTTTGGAGATGATCCCCACATCATCATGGACTGGATTTTGTTTATCCATGAAACACAACCCGATCATGAGCAATTATTCGCACTCGAAGAGACGACCCCACTGTATCAGTTGATGAGCCAAATCGATATCTTCATTGACCAGGAAACCCACTATAATTTGGGACGGGCGATTGTCGGGGAAGAACTAATCGTCAATGAGGAGCATGCGGCGATCGTCGGCATCCTTCCCTTACCTTTACTCATCATCTCGACTGAAGTAATGCGTAATTTTGATCGACAGGCACTGGAAGTAATTTATCAGGAGGCCGGCCGGCAAGGTGATTTCGATGAGGTTTGGGAACAATTCGGGAATCTACGCGCCTATTTTCACCAGGCGGAAGAAGCGCAGGATACGATTCTCGTCTATTATGTATAGGGCTTTCCTTGTACAACTCCATTATATAAGGACATAGAAAAAGAGAGGGGGATGTGACATCCGCCTCTCTTTCCTGTATGTGTAAAGTCAGTGCTTAAAAGTCGATTTCGTCTGGATCCGGTCCGAGACGAACATCCGTTGCCAGACGATCAATCTTCTCGAGATCATCTGCGTCCAGTTGGAAGTCAAAGACGTCAAAGTTTTCCGCAATGCGTTCAGGTGTGACCGATTTCGGAAGCGCGACAATACCGTTATCCAAATGCCAGCGCAAGACGACTTGTGAAGGAGATTTACCGTGTTTTTCGGCAATTTCCTTGAAGTCATTGATTTCGAGGAATTTCCCTTGCATGAGCGGGCTCCACGCTTCAACTTGAATGCTATGGTCCTGTAAATATTCATGCAGTTCGTGTTGCGGAAGTTGCGGATGAAGTTCGACCTGATTGATCATCGGTGTCATTAATCCTTCTTCAGCAAGTGTATCAAGATGATGTTCTTTGAAGTTCGACACACCGATTGCTTTAATTTTCCCAGCTTCGTAAAGCTCAACCATCGCTTTCCATGCTTCGATATATCCTTCAACCGGCCAGTGAATCAGATAGAGATCCAGGTAGTCGGTCTCGAGACGTTCAAGTGACTCAGCGAAAGCTTCTTTAGTGCGTCCGGCACGAATGTCATCGTTCCATACTTTAGACGTTAAGAAGAGATCTTCACGGTTCACGCCGCTTTCTTTAATTCCTTTGGCGACACCACGTTCGTTTTTGTAAACGGCAGCCGTATCAATATGACGGTAACCGACACGAATGGCTTCTGCGACGGCAGCCGGTGCTTCCGTCTCTTCGTCGACTTGCCAGACTCCGAATCCGATTTGTGGAATCGTGACACCATTTGAAAGTTTTGCGTATTGCATGTGTATACTCCTCCTTCAATGAAACGAGAATATGGAATTGCTCGTTTAGTTTAGCATGAACAAGCAAGAACGTCTGTTTCAACGCTCAAGGAAGGAAAAAGCCGGTTAGAAAGCGAAAAGAGGAGGGTAAATCTATAAAGGAAACGAGGTGTATTTTATGAAACGATCTGTTAAAAACGTACCAAAAGGTGTGTGGGCCGGCCTTGCAGCCCTGTTGGGGACACAAGCGGCATGTTTGTTCCTCGGTGCCCGGAAGACGGGACGGAATCCATGGATCTGGGGAGGCGCAGGACTGATTCAGTTCCCGCTTCCGGCGATTGCGTATTTCATTCTTAACCGCCAAGATCAAAAAAAATAAGTCAAACACAAGACCCGTCGCGGCTGCGACGGGTCTTGTGTTTTTTACGAAATATTTTTTTTACGTACATCAGCTGTTTTCCGACGCGGGAAGCCGAAAAGAATCGCAAGAGATCCGCAAACGAACAGCAGGAACGGATAAAACAGATAGGGAATCAGTTCCGGGGAAGCCGTCTTCGTCAACTCCGCTGCAATCAGCAACTGGGCACCATACGGGATGATTCCTTGGATACCGCACGAGAAGATATCGAGAATGCTGGCCGACTTCTTCCGGTCGATGTCATACGTATCGGCGATCTCTGCAGCGAGCGGTCCGGCGACAAGAATCGAAATCGTATTGTTCGCTGTCGCAAGATTCGTTGCACTGACGAGTGCTGCCATACTGAATTCTGCGCCGCGGCGTTGTGAGATTTTTCGAGTCAGGGTTTCTTTCAGGTAAGCAATCCCGCCGTTAAAGGTGATCAGGCTGACGAGACCACCCATCAGTAATGTCAAAATCGAGATTTCCGCCATTCCCATCAACCCGTTAGACATCGACAGGACAAAACCGCTTAATCCGAAGCTGCCGTCGAGCATGCCGATGATGCCCGTCAAAACCGTTCCGCCGATCAAGACGAGGATGACGTTGACACCAAACAAGGCGAGGATAATGACAGACAGGTACGGAATGAGTTTATAAAACTCAAACGCTTTTGCTTCGACGACATTTCCTGTACTCGAGACAAAGGCCAGGATGATGATGGTCAGGATGGCTGCCGGCAGGACAATCAAAAAGTTGGTTCTGAATTTGTCGCGCATATTGGTTTTTTGCGTCCGGACCGCAGCAATCGTTGTATCGGAAATGAAGGACAGGTTATCACCGAACATCGCACCACCGACGACAGCTGCTGCGGCAATCGCAACATTGACACCGGTTGCTTCATGAATTCCGAGAGCAATCGGTGCAAGCGCGGCAATCGTACCCGTTGAAGTCCCCATCGCCATCGAGATGAAGGCGGCGATGATGAACAGTCCGCTCATCAGGAGGGACGGCGGTAAAAATGTCAGCGACGCGTTAACGGTCGCTTCGATTGCGCCGATTGCATCGGCCGTTCCGGAAAAGGCACCGGCGAGTAAGAAGATAAAGACCATAATCATGATGTCGGGATTTCCGGCACCCGTTGCAATCCGTTCCACGGTTTGATTGATGCTACCTTTTGTTGTGACCGCCGCAAAAATCAAGGCAATCAAAGCCGCAATCAGAATCGGAAATTTGTAGAAATCATCGTAAAAAATACCGGCACCGATAAAAAGAACTAAAAAGACAAGTAACGGTAGAAGTGCCCATTTGTTCGGTGTAATCGTCTCGTTCATAAAACCACTCCTTTTCTACAAGTACAAAAAAAGACTCCTTCGCAAGAAAGAAGGAGGTCTTTACTGAAAAAGACGCTCTTCTTATCTCTCAAGCCGCAGCTTGCTGGATTTGGCACAGTACGATTTAATCGTCCGCTGCCGAAACATCATCGGGCCAGTCCCTCCGTCTCTCGCGATAAAAAGAAGTCATTTAATTGTCTGAAATACGTTTTCTACCGTAACGTATCTTTTACTGCATGTCAACACTACTTCACTGAAGTGCTTGTTTGAGCGTCGTCACATTTTCATTCATCAAGTCAAAATACGAGGCATTCTGCTGTTCTTTCGTGACGGACTCCAGGTTGTGGATCGTAATCGCTTCGGCTCCGATTTCCTGTTGGATGACGCGGGCGACTTTAGGAGAAACCGTCTCCTCGAAAGCGATATACTTCAAGTCATGCAATTTGGCTTCTTTGACGAGAGCAGCAAGTTGCTTTTGGGAAGGCTCGTCCGACGGAGAGATGCCGGCAATCGGCAATTGCGAGAACCCGTATCGTTCGGCTAAATATCCGTAAGCGGCATGTGTGACGAGCAATTCTTTTTTCGAGCCCTTATCGACAGCCTGTTGCAGATTTTGATCGAGCGCATCTGCTTGTGTATTGAAGGTCGCCAGTTTTTTTTCAAAAGCAGCCTTTTTATCCGGAACTTCTTTTGCCAGAGCTGTCGAAATCGATTGGGCCATCATTTTGGCATTGTTCGGATCGAGCCAGACATGTGGATCGTATTTGCCGTGATCATGTTCTTCTTCCGCGTGTTCGTCAGCATGATCATCGTGTCCTTCATGTTCGTGAAGCGTGGCGTTTGCTTCGAGTAAGTCGATTCCTTTGCTCGTCTCGACGAAACGGACATCATTGCCTTTCAGACTGGCTTTGATTTTTTTCGAGTACGGTTCAAGCGTCGTGCCGGTTAAGAGGAACAGATCGCCTTGTGCGATTTCTGTCAGTTGTTTAGACGTCGGCTCGTACGAGTGCGGATCGGCACCGGGTGGAACAATCATCTTGACGTCGATATCGGTTCCGCCAATTTCCTTGGCGATTGCCGCGGTAGCGAATGTCGATGTATACACACGAAGCTTTTGATCAGTCGCATCTTGACTGGATTCGGAAGAACCGCAGGCAGCAAGAAAAGCAGCGCTGGCAAAGGCGACCGTGAAAGCTGAAAGTAATTTTTTCATATGAATAAACCCTCCAAAAAGTATTAAAACGTAATTATTCCGATTTGAACCTTTTCACTATAACGAATCCAAAACGAAGCGTCAAGTACAAGTCGGGGAAGACGTTCGACTTCTAAATAAATCGGGTAAAAGATTAATAAGATTAGAAATCGAGAGTAAGCTTTGGAGGTGATGAGGTGAAACGGGAAACTGCTTGGCTGATGGGAGGAGCGGCAATTTTAACGACAGCCGCAGCCGGGGCGAGCATCTGGAACAACTATGGTGCTTTATTACGCTGGACGGAACCGGCGCTTCCGCTGTCGGAAGTCCAACTCGCGCCACGGACGATTTTGTTTAAAACCGTCGATCAACAAGAACTGAAGTTGGATTTATATTATCCGCTGGGTGACGGTCCTTTCCCGGTCGCGATTTATGCGCACGGGGGAGCCTTCGTCAGAGGGAATCGGGATGATGTCTTTTGTTTTACGCCAATCGTGGAACGTTTCCTGGAACTCGGCATCGCCGTTTGCAGTATCGATTATCGCTTGTTTGAGGACGGCAGTTATTTTCCGGATAATCTGGAAGACGTTCGGGATGCACTTTGTTTCTTAAATCAGGAAGCCGACGATTTACGGATTATGCGGGGACGCATGGTGTTGTGGGGAGACTCGGCCGGCGCCGCGTTAATGCTGACGACGGCACTTTCCCCGATGGAATTCATCGGCGAACAAACAGCTGAAAGCCTCCCGTTGATCAGTGGTGTCATTGCCTTGTATCCTCCGACGAACTTCCTCCTGTTCAAGTTCATTCAAACCTGGATTGCCCATATTAAGTTTTACGGAGGAGGACGGGACGAGTGGCGGGAACTCATGACACGTGTCTCGCCGGTAACGCATTTGAAAGCAGACTCGCCGCCGATCATGTTGTTGCACGGAAAAAAAGATCCGATTGTTCCGTTTACGCAAGCGCTCCACTTCGTTGAAAAAGGAGCCGATGTCGGAGCCGACGTCCGGCTGTTTTCCTTCCCGAACGGCACGCATTCCCTGGCGAGCTTTGCCCAGACCGAAAATCCACTCAAAATCGAGCGTTTACTGGAACGGATTGAAGCATTTAGTTGTCAGGTCCTGGCGTTGCCGCCTCGGGACACCCTTCACTAAAAAAGAAAACATGATACAATCAGTCATATTTCTTTTGAAGGAGACAGTGAGATGACAGAAATTTGTTTAGTGCGTCATGGTCAAACGGATTGGAATTTAAACGAGCGTATTCAAGGACGAGAAGATATTCCGCTCAATGAGACAGGGCGATGGCAGGCTGAAATGAGCGCTGCTTACCTGGCGGAAGAAAAATGGGACGTCTTGATTTCAAGCCCCTTATCGCGGGCAGTCGAGACGGCAGAAATCATCGGACGTTCAATCGGGCTGGATGTAACGGAGACGGATGAACGGTTGGTCGAACGGGAGTTTGGATTGGCGTCAGGACAGCCCGTCGCCGGAATCTATGAAGCCGTCCAAGCGAATGATACGGAACGTGTACCGGGACTTGAAACCGAACAGGAAATCCAACAGCGGGTGTTTTCGGCAATTGAAGAACTGACAGAAAAATACCGGGGACAACGCCTGTTGATCGTCTGTCACTCGCATACGATCAAAGCGGCATTATCCTCGATTGATGATAGCTTCAGTTACCGGACACCGCTGAAGAATGCATGTGCGAACTATATTCGTTTCTCCGACCGGTATGAAATTGACCGCATCAATGTCGCGGATCATATCGTAGATCAAACGATACGTCCTTAAGAGATGGTTGGATTTTCGTGGAGGTACTGTTTAAACGTTTCTTTTGCGATACTCGTAATATGTGCGCCGCGTTTCGAACGTCGGTCTTTGTATTCCTGAATCAAGGCTTCACCGGTGAAATGGTCCTCGACGACTTCGCGTAAGATGGATTCCGACAAGTCATTTTTCATCATGACCATCTTTCCTTTGAACAGATACGATACCCCTTCACTTAAGGGAGTTGATTCGAGCGGCGTCACAATCATCGCAGCCGGATCATTATCAGGTCGTGAGATCGTAATTTCAATCAAGGCCCGTAAATTTTTGGTGAACAACTCGTCGATGATCGGTTGATCATTTTTCAGGACGACAATTTCAGCGACCCACTGTGCCGTCTGATCCGTGCTGACAGTCAATCCATCTTTGATCGTAACGGGAATCGTCGTATCCCGGCCGGATTCATCCATTAAAATACGTAAGGTGCACAATTTAAAGGTTTTCAAGAAAACGCCTCCTTGTTGAATGAACAACAGATTTTCTTCAGTATACCGTGACCGGGCAAACGGTGGGAAAGTTTTAGCGAGGATTTTTTAGTGAACTATGTTTAAATGGAAGTAGAAATTAGAAACAGGAGGACCGTTCATTATGCCGCAAGCACTGATAGGAGTATTAGGAATCATTGGCATCATCTTACTTGCCCATAACGTCATCTCGTATTGGCATGCTGAATCAGCCGATCGTCCGACACTTGCTTATCGTATAGCGCTCCTGATTGCCTGTTTGCTTCTCATCAGTGGAAGCGACCACTTAATCAGTATTTTTTATGCGGATTCCTTGGCAGAGTTCGGTCAGCGGATTACGTATATCGTCTTTATCGGAGGTGCGCTTGGTTTCGCTTGGTACTTTCGTCAACAAATGGAACAAGCGGCAATCCAAATGACAGCTGCAACAAATGAAACAGCCCACTTCAGCTGAAGTAGGCTGTTTTTGTCTGTTTATTTAAGACCGCTGGCAGTCCGTGTATCACGAATCATATCAAGCTTCAGTTTCCAGAGACGGTCGCTGAATGTGATCGCGTAGACTTCCGGCAGACGGAGACGTTTATACTCCTCCCAAAGACGACCGATCTGCTGCTCGTGGAAATGACGGCTTTCTTCAATGGTCGGAACGGTATATACCAGCTCACCCTCAACAAAAATCGGCGTCAGCAACCGTTCGACGTTAAAGTTCTCGATGCGGTTTCGGAAGGACGGATCGCGGACGTCGATTAAATCGATTGCCTCAAGATCAGTCGGATCCTCATCGAGTAACGTCACGTAATCCCCTTTGAACTTATTCGTGACGCGGTCGACAATCCGGTACACTTCTTTGATGTGCGGTGTCGTCGTCTTCGCTTTTGAGGAAGAGACTTTAATGACCGGAATGAGTTCGCCGTCGACTTCACGTGCGACCAGCTTGTAGACCATACCGAGTGCCGGCTGTTCATATGCCGTGATACCGCGTGTTCCGACGAGGAAGGTATTCGCCTGTGCCCCTTGAATCCGTAAGTCTTGAATGACGTACTCATCGAGATCACCGGATAAGACGATGTCGACATCCGGGAAACCGGCTTCATCGAGCATTGTCCGCGCCCGTTTCGATAAGTACGATAAATCACCGGAGTCAATCCGGATACCGCGCAATTTATGTCCTTTTGCTTCGAGTTCCTTCGCAACGGTAATGGCATTCGGGAGTCCGCTTTTTAACGTGTCATACGTATCGACGAGCAACGTCGCTTGATCAGGATAATACGCGGCAAATGTCCGGAACGCCGTCAATTCGTCATCATGGAATTGAATATCGGCATGTTCCATCGTTCCGCCGCACGGAATACCGAAGTCACGTCCGGCTGAAGCAAGGCTCGTCACATCAAATCCGGCCAAGTACGACGCACGGGTTCCGAAGTAGGCGGCATCGATGCCCTGGGCACGACGCGCGCCGGCTTCGAGGAATTTTGCTCCCGGTGCCGATTGACGGATCCGCGCATATTTCGTAGCAATCAAGGACTCATGATTGGCGATATTCAAAATCGCAGTCTGCAGTAGTTTGGCTTCGAAAATCCGGGCTTCGATTCGCACGAGCGGTTCGTTCGGGAAAACGATTTCACCTTCTTTGACGCTTGAGATGGAACCGGAAAATTTAAAGTTTCGTAATTCATCTTTGAACTCGTCCGGGAAATCAATCATTTTTTGGAGATACGTAATGTCTTCTTCCGTAAAACGAAGGGTCTGGACGTATTCGATGATATTTTCAAGTCCGGCGAATACGACATAGCCGCCTTCGAACGGGTTTGAACGGTAATAGACATCAAAGACAGCCCGTTCATTGTGCCGTCCTTCTTTCCAATAAATATACATCCACCGCGGCAGATAAAGGTCAGTATGAAGTGCAAGATTACGTTGTAACATGAAGACAGATCCCTTCTTATTCGCCGACGACATCTGCGCCGATCGATTGTTTGAAATGTGTAAGTGCCCAGTCGTGACCAGCCGCATTGAAACTTGCGACGGCGTCGGCATGGACGACGATTTTATATCCCAGATTGTAGGCATCGACTGCTGTATGCAGGACACAGATGTCCGTGCAGACTCCGACGAGATGGACTTCCTGAATCGAACGTTCGCGTAACCGTAAATCAAGATCCGTCCCGGCAAAAGCACTGTAACGTGTTTTATCGATGACATGATCTGCGACACGTGCCATTTCGGCTACTTGTCCAAAAAGATCCCGGCCGTGCGTGCCCCGGATGTTGTGGGGTGGGAAGAGGACGGTTTCCGGATGGAACGTGTCTCCTTCTTCATGGATATCGTTTGCGATGACGACGTAATCCTCAGATGAGAACTCATCCATCAGTGAAGCGATGCGTCCTTCAATGGCCTGTCCTGGTTTTCCGCACGTCAACTTTCCTTCATCGGCTACAAAATCAACCGTATAGTCAATCACGATTAGCGCACGCATGAGCGTCTGCCCCTTTCTTTTTTGGGAGATAGTGTTCTCCTTCACATTGTACTCTATCTGTGCCGGAAGACAAAAGGAAGAAATCCATCCGTTGGAGGTATAAGAAACCGGAAAAGTAGGGTATAAGGTATAGGACGAAAATAATGGTGGAGGAGGAAAATGGCATGAAAAGGTTGAATGAGTACGAAGTGGAAGAACGTCTAGAAGGATTGGCAGAATGGCGTGTCGTCGATGACGAAATCGTCCGTGTCTATACACTGGATTCATTCCCGGCAGCACTTGATTTTGTACAGGAGGTTGGTTCGATAGCGGAACATCTCAACCATCATCCGAGAATCATCATTGACTATAAGAACGTTACGCTTGCTGCGACGACCCACGATTCAGGCGGTCTGACTAGCAAAGACTTCGAACTCGCGGAGGCCTGTGATGCCATCTAAACTTTCCATAACATTCGGTAGCGGCAGTTTTGTTGATCAAATTCGGTCCCGTGATCCTCAAATCCGGGCGGCAAGCGGAAGCGGGGAAGCTCTTTTGTTTATCGAAACAGAAGGGAAGTCACCGTTCCAAAGCGGCAACACGTATACGTTGCTCGAAACACGGGGTAATTTTGATGAACAAGGCAGTCTATTTTATTGGTCGATTCCGGCAGATCAGAACAGCGGTGATCTATTTGTTCACCATGTCATGTCGGATCCGAAAGTACTGGGAGCCGAATACGACAGTTTTCAAGCCGTCCGGATTGCCCGTGTCGAACGGGGAACGGATTTGGTCCTGTTGATTCAGTTCAACAATGACGGGGATGCTTCGCGTTATGCGAAATCAGTTGAACGACTGACCGTCGACCAGTATGCTGAAGAGGCAGGGAAGTCGTTTTCGCCTTCCCCGGTCATGAAACGGTATCAGCTTTTACAACCGCTGTAATCACAGTTAAATTAGTCTAGGGGGAAAAACAGATGAAGAAGAATTACTTTTTAGCAGCAACGCTTGGTGGAGCACTTGTAGGTGCGACTTTATCAATGCTTCATAAAGATACACGTCAATCGCAACTGGCTGCGTTTAAACGCACATTCGGCGGAGCGGGGACACAACTTTCAGCCGTCAAACAGGATCCGAAAGGCCGTTTTGAAGAACTTCGTGCCTTATATACAGATAACCAGGAAACGATCCACAACTTGATCGATGATATTAAAGATCTTGCGGAATCATTACGTAAATAAGGAAATATAAAAAGGAGCCCGTCTGAATTTTGAAATTCAGACGGGCTCCTTTTTGGATTGTGTTTCAAATGAACCGGGCCAGCAGACCGAACACGGCGAAGGCGACGATGACATAAAAGACGATCCGTCCGAGTTGTCCGGAACCGCTCGTATGAATGATGTGACCGCCTGATGCAGGACGTCTTCCGGTATTGAACGGACGTGTAAACGGCACTGTTCCTTTTCCGAAGATGAATCCGGCGAGGAATCCGAGCACAAACCCGTACAGATGACCAAAGACGGACACGTTTGATCCGAGCAACGTGAAGATCGCGGTGATGGCACTGAAGATATACACGAGACGCGCGTCATCAGCTGAGATGACAGTCCGTTTGAACCGACCGAGATAGACGTAAAAACCAAGCAGTCCTAAAATCGCGCCCGAAGCCCCCGCTTGACCGTAAAACGGTTCATTGATTTTCGTAAAATACGTCAAGACGTTGGCGAGCGTTCCGACTAAAAGATAGAAGGAAGCAAACTTCGCGTGACCGATCATCCGTTCCAAGGCAGGTGCGAAAATGATTAAGGCGAACGTGTTGAAGGCGATATGCCAAAAATCATAATGCAGGAATGTCGCGGTTACGACACGCCACCATTCCCCGTTCCCGATGAACAGGTTGATGGCTGCCCCGTAATTGAGCGGCGAAAAGCCAAAGTTGAAAAAGGCGTTTAACTGTTCGATGACAAACAGGGCAACTTGGATTAAAATGAACAACGAAACGACCGGATAAGAACGTGTGAACGTTTGTAAGTTTTCCGTTCGACTAAACATGACAACACCTCGCTTCATCTTCATTCTATATGAAGATGGCGAAGAATAGAACTGTGGAGGCGTCAAGAATGATTTTCGGAATAGGACTCGATCTCGTAGAACTGGAACAAATCCGACAGACGCTCGAGCGTCAGCCGCGAATCGTTAAACGGGTGTTAACGGCAGAAGAACAGAATCGTTTTTACACCTTGTCTGATAAGCGGCAACTGGAGTATCTCGCAGGAAGATTCGCGGCAAAGGAAGCGTTTGTCAAAGCATTCGGGACCGGCATCGGTGCCGAAGTATCCTGGCTGGATCTCGAAGTGTTGAACGAAGCATCGGGGCGACCGGTCATGACCGGTCCGTTTGAAGGGACGATTCACCTTTCCATTACCCATTCCGACCATTATGCGGCTGCGCAAGTCTTATTAGAAAAGAGGAGTTCAGATGTATCGACCAACTTGGATAGAAATTGACCGCGAAGCCATCGCGCACAATGTACGGGAAATCAAGACCCGGATCGGTCATCAAACGATGATGGCGGTCGTGAAGGCGGACGGATACGGGCATGGTGCCGTGACGGTCGCGGAAATCGCGTTGGCGAACGGGGCGGATTTGCTGGCTGTCGCCCTGCTTGAAGAAGCAATCGAATTACGGGAAGCCGGGATTCAGGCACCGATTTTAATGCTCGAAACGCTTTTGCCGGAACATGCACCGATCGCCTCGAACTATGACGTCGCCGTGCCGGTGTTTTCAGCCGACTGGTTGCGGGAAGCAAAACAGCATTTAACGGATGTCGATCATTTACGACTCCACATCAAGGTTGACAGCGGGATGGGCCGTCTTGGACTGCAGACACCGGAAGAGTTGGATGCCGTCTTACAAGAGTTGGATTCGGATGTCATGGAACTCGAAGGAATCTATACGCATTTTGCGACAGCCGACGAATTAAACAGCCGGTTGTTTGACGAGCAACAGACCGTTTTCCTGCATTTCGTCGAACGCGTGCCGGATATTCGATACATCCATGCGGCCAACTCAGCGGGCGCCATCCGTTTGATCGGTCAGGATCCTTTTAATGTCGTCCGGATCGGGATTGCCTTATACGGGGCGATGCCGTCAGACGAAATGATTCCATATTACGAATTCTTACGACCGGCGTTCACGCTGAAAAGTCGTCTGATGCAGGTCAAGCAGGTTGAACCCGGTCAAACGATCAGTTACGGTGCGACCTACACGGCGCCGACAGATGAGTGGATTGGAACGGTGCCGATCGGATACGCGGACGGCTGGTCCCGCAAGTTCCAGGGGTATTCATTACTTGTCGACGGTTATCCGTGCGAAATCGTCGGTCGGGTCTGTATGGACCGGTTGATGATCCGCTTGCCGCGCAATTACCCGGTTGGAACAGAAGTCACGTTGATTGGACAAGGTGTCCCGATTGATGAAGCAGCGCACTGGCTGGGGACGATCAACTATGAGGTATTGTGTCAGTTCTCGAAACGGGTCCCGCGCATCTAGTTTTTTAAAAGACATCAATATGATGGTAAAAAAATGTTATTTGTTTGAATTTTGATTGTATTTTCTGAATTTGACTGATATATTGAAGTAGAAAGTGAGTCGTTCGTTAAGGTTTCAGTGAATCTGGAGGTGCCATTATCTTGGTCCAACAACGGGAAAAGCAATTTGTTGAGCGAAATGTAGCGAAGGAGACGATTGGGATGAAGTCGAACCATACGACCGAAGAACGCAAGCGTCAGCTACGTGAGGAATTGAAACGTGGTTACGAAGAAATGGCAGCGATCAATTTATCCATCGTTGGCGAAATGTTCCAGATTGAAACGGAGGCGGAGTTCTCGCTCCTACGTCAAGTAAGCGGGGTGTAAGCTTTGATAGTCAAACGTGGCGACGTGTTTTATGCAAATTTGTCACCTGTGGTCGGATCGGAACAAGGAGGCGTTCGTCCTGTCCTTGTCCTACAAAATGATATTGGTAACCGATTCAGCCCAACTGTAATCGTGGCTGCGATCACGGCACAGATCGACAAAGCCAAACTACCGACCCATGTGGAAGTATATCGAGAGCGACACGGATTAGAACGTGATTCGGTCATCCTACTTGAGCAGGTCCGTACAATCGATAAACGCCGTCTGACGGATAAAGTCACGCATCTAGATCCGGACACGATGATGAAAGTAAATAGTGCCGTCGCGATCAGCTTAGGGTTGATTGATTTTTAGGCACTTACATAGATCAGAGAGAAGAGTCGATACATCTGTATGCGACTTTTTTTGAACACTTTTTTTAAAAAGTGGTTTAAGAATTAGCAAATCCGGGAATTATTTCAGAGTGAACTTTTTTTATTATGAGATAATAGAGATAGAGATAGAAAAAACACATAGCAGATTTTCCTTGAGGAGGAACTTGAAGATGGATTTAACAATTAAAACAGAACAATTAGATGGTCAGACGCATCTCTATATCGCAGGAGAGATTGATACGTATACAGCACCAAAACTTCGCCAGGAACTTGTGCCGGCAGTCGAAACAAATGACGTTGTCGTGCACCTGGATGAAATTCACTATATGGATTCAACAGGTCTTGGCGTATTTGTCGGAGCGCTTAAAGCATCAAAGAAAAACGGCACATCATTTACACTTGTCGGTGTTTCTGAACGCATCCGCCGTTTGTTCGAAATCACAGGTCTTTCAAGCATCATTACAATCGATAGTGGTGTACGAGGTGGAACACAATGAAGAACGAACAACTTGAAATGACACTTCCGGCAAAACCGGAATATGTTGCGATTGCCCGATTAACAGTTTCAGGTGTTGCGAATCGGATGGGTTACACATACGACGATATCGAAGACATCAAAATCGCTGTTTCGGAAGCATGTGCGAATGCCGTCCAGCATGCATATGAAGGAGAACAAGACGGATCGATGGCTTTAACGTGTAACGTCTATCCGGACGATCGTCTTGAAATCATTGTCAAAGACAATGGGGTAACGTTCGATAAAGACAGCGTGAAGCGTCAAAGTGAACCAATCACGGAATCGCATGATTTAGACTCTCTGCACGAGGGGGGACTAGGGATCTTAATGATCGAAGCACTCATGGATCAAGTCACGATCGAGAAAACAAACGGCGTCACTGTCCATATGACAAAATATATGAATAGAGATGAGGTGGGTCAAAGTGCCAGCAAAGTCTCAACAACGCCATCACAGTGACGATGAAGTCCTTCGTCTAATTGACCTGTACCAACAAGATGATCAAGATGAAGAAGTTCATGCTGCTTTACTTGCCCGGTATTCCGATCTCGTTGAGGCGCTTGCCCGTAAGTTCTCACGTGGCCGTCCGATTCATGATGATCTCGTCCAAGTTGGAATGATTGGTCTGCTTGCCGCGCTTCGTCGTTTTGATAAAGAGTTCGGTCGTAGTTTCGAATCCTTTGCCGTTCCGACCATCATTGGTGAGATCAAACGGTTTATCCGTGATAAGACATGGAGCGTTCACGTGCCGCGTCGTATCAAGGAACTGGGACCGAAAATCAAGAAAGCCGTCGAAGAACTGACGACAGAATTGCAACGTTCACCGCGAATCGATGAAATAGCAGCTCGGTTGGAAGTATCGGAAGAGGAAGTCCTCGAGACACTTGAGATGGGTAAAAGTTATCAAGCCTTGTCCGTCGACAGCTCAATTGAAGCGGATCAAGAAGGCAGTACGGTGACATTACTTGACCTCGTCGGTAACCAGGAAAACGGATATGATTCGGTGGATCAAAAGCTGATTCTTGAAAAAGCGTTTGCTGTTTTGACGGACCGGGAACGCTCGATTTTAGAATGTGCGTATTACCGGAACATGAGTCAAAAAGAAACCGGAGAGCTCCTTGGAATTTCGCAAATGCATGTGTCGCGTCTTCAGCGTCGTGCGTTGCAAAAATTACGGGAAGCCATCAAAGTAGAACCAAACGAAGTATTTTCAAAAGACTGATGCGGAAGCATCGGTCTTTTTTTGTGTCCCATCGATTCTTCGGTATAATGACAGAGAGGTGAGGAAAATGGAGAAGAGAATCGCAACAGAATTGAACATCAGACCAGCCCAAGTGAAAGCCGTTTTACAATTGACGGAAGACGGAGGAACGATTCCGTTTATCGCCAGATACCGTAAAGAACAAACCGGTGAACTCGATGAGGTCGAAATCAAAGCAATCCTCGATCGCCATAAAAGCATCACACAACTGGAAACGAAACGAGAAGATGTCCTGCGGAAAATTGAAGATCAGGGTGTCTTGACGTCTGAGTTACAACAAAGTTTGATGGAAGCGACGACGTTACAACAAATTGAAGACTTATACTTACCGTTTCGTCCGAAGCGGAGAACAAAAGCGGAAATTGCCCGTGAAGCAGGATTAAGTCCATTTGCCGACTTTTTACGTTCGCCGAAAGCATACGATGAGGAGCAATTTAATCAATATGTAGCGGCGCATCCGGAAGGTGAGGCAATTGCCGGGGCACAAGCGATCATCGCAGAAGAATGGGGCGAGCAGGCGAGTGTCCGCGAATATATCCGGAAGACAGCTTACCGGTTTGCAGATATCGTCACGAAACTAAAAAAGGACGCAGTCGACGAAAAACGTGTCTTTGCCCAGTACTATGAGTACAGTGAACGGATCCGGCAAATCGTGCCACACCGAATTTTGGCGATTAATCGTGCCGAGGCGTTAAAAATCGTTTCCGTCAAAATCGTCCTCGATGAACAACATGTATTACCGTACTTGTTGCGACCGTTCAGCCGATTGGCAGAACAAAAACGTCAGTTGGTCGAAGAAGCCGTCCAGACGGGGTATAAAAAATCGGTTTTCCCGGCAATCGAGCGGGAACTTCGGAATGAGTTGACCGATAAAGCGGAAAACCAGGCAATTGAAGTGTTCGGAAAAAACTTACGACAACTCTATATGCAACCACCGATGAAAGGGAAAGTGATGTTAGGACTGGATCCTGCCTACCGGACCGGATGTAAGTGGGCAGTGATTGATCCGACGGGAGAAGTGAAGGAAGTGGGTGTCGTCTATCTCACGATGTCGGAACAAAAAGCACAGGAGGCACGTCAAGTCTTGACGAAACTCGTGAACCGGTACGGAATCGAATTGATTGCGATCGGAAACGGGACGGCTTCCCGCGAGACCGAATCCTTCGTCGCTGACTGGATTAAAGGACATGATCAAATTGCCTTTACGATTGTCGATGAGGCAGGGGCAAGTATCTATTCGGCGTCAGAAATTGCCCGCACCGAGTTTCCGGATCTACAGGTCGAGCAACGGTCCGCCATCTCGATCGCCCGGCGTCTGCAGGATCCGTTGGCGGAGCTCGTCAAAGTGGACCCGCAATCCGTTGGTGTCGGACAGTACCAACACGATGTCACGCAGACGAAGTTGAAAGAAACACTCGACTTTGTTGTCGAGACGGTCGTTAACCAGGTCGGTGTCGACGTCAATACGGCTTCGGAGTCGTTGCTCGGTTACGTCGCCGGGATTACGAAGGCAACAGCTAAAAAGATTGTCGAACGCCGCTCGGAACTGGGTGCTTTTGCATCCCGGAAGGAATTGTTGAAAGTCCCGCGTTTAGGAGCAAAAGCATATGAACAGGCAGCCGGCTTCTTGCGTATACCGGAAGGCAGTCATCCGCTTGACCGGACACCGATTCACCCGGAACAGTATAAAACCGTTGAATCCTTGTTTAAGCAACTGGATTTGCCGTTGCAGAGCGTAGGAACGGAAAACTTACGGACCCGACTCGGAGAATTATCCGTAACCGAAACAGCTCAATTGCTTGATGTCGGTGAACCGACATTACGTGACATCATCGAAGCTTTGCAACGTCCGGAACGGGATCCGCGGGAAGCACTCGATAAACCGTTACTGCGTCAAGATGTCTTATCGCTCGATATGATTCAAGTCGGAATGGAGTTCCAGGGGACAGTCCGGAATGTGCTCGACTTTGGAGCTTTTGTTGATATTGGCGTGAAAGAGAGCGGCCTTGTCCACATCTCGAAGCTCAGTAAAAAACGGGTCAAACATCCGCTTGATGTCATTGCAGTCGGTGATATCGTAACCGTTTGGGTAACGAGTGTCGAACCGGAACGGGGACGAATCGGTCTGACGATGGTCAGTCCGTCATGACGAACGAAGAGTTGCAGCAATACGTCGAGCAACTCTCGCTCGACGTGTTTGCTTTACCTTTTAGACATATTGCATTTTTTAACGATCGCTTACGGACGACCGGGGGACGTTACTTTCTGACGGATCATCATCTGGATTTCAATCGGAGCTATTTAGCCGACCGTCATATTTTTCGCGGAATCGTCATTCATGAGCTGTGCCACTATCATTTACACCTGCGTGGAATGGGACACCGGCACCAGGATCAGGATTTTAAAGAGTGGTTACAACGTTACGGCGGACTGCGCTACAGTCCGCGTCTGGAAGAAACAGAAAAAAAGAATCATCTTTATGAGTGTGGAAAATGCGGGACATTATATAGAAGAAAAAGAAAAATGAATCCGGAACGTTACCGTTGCGGGCGATGTCGTGGAAAGATTTTTTACAAAAGTAGTTGACGTTCATTTCGGAGCATGATAAATTATAGAAGTCGTCAAAACGACCGCAACTAAACAACTTCTCGTCACTAAAAACTTTTTTAAAAAAGCATTGACGAAGAGAAAGAAAGTTGCTAATATAGAAAAGTGTTCTGAAACGAACGTCACGTTCCGCAATAGCTCAGTGGTAGAGCAACCGGCTGTTAACCGGTAGGTCGTAGGTTCAAATCCTACTTGCGGAGCCATTATCTTTG
>Ga0308168_1000649_pt1 | contig 39467 bp, 52 predicted proteins | sample PhyCR2_FD_202133 | JGI IMG/M metagenome (GOLD analysis project Ga0308168, IMG submission 202133) | Phyllosphere microbial communities from UC Gill Tract Community Farm, Albany, California, United States - DLSLRC.R2 | ecosystem: Host-associated > Plants > Phyllosphere > Unclassified | place: USA...
AAGGTGCGTCTGTTCATGAATAGTTCTCCCGTCTAAATTGAATAGGTACAGTATATCGATTTCTTTAAACACAAAAAACCCCGAATGGGGTCTTTTATCAAGTGTCCACCATTCAGGGTTCAGTTCAGAGGAGGAACACCATGCGCTTATTTGCCATTGATTTAGACGGCACCTTGTTACACTCAACTCATATGATTTCAGTACGAAATGTCACAGCCGTCAAGCGATGTCAGGAGAACGGAGATATCGTCGTGATCGCGACAGGGCGAGCGGCGTTTGATGCAGCGCATTTGTTACGGCTCCACCGGTTGGATTGTCCAATTATCGGTTCAAACGGAGCAGAAATCCGGGCAGAATGCGAAGGGATAACGATACGGAAAAATACTTATGTCCCCTCTGATGAGAGTGAAGCCATCTTGAACTGCTTGCTGAAGAAGAACGTTTATCTTCAAATTTACTTGGAAGACGAAATTCTGTTGACGTTTGATGCGACGGATCGACTGATGAAACAAATCAATGACGAACAGAGGATTAATCCATCGTTTCAAGCTGACGAATTTCTTCAATCCGTGCAACCACAATTGAAACAATACGGTGTCCGGGAAGTAACGGGTTTCTTAAATGTCGATTTCGCGAAAGTCATGAAATATATGGTCGTCAGTCCGAACGCAACCGTACTGAAACAAATTCAAAACGACTTATCATCGCAAAACTGTACCGTTACCAGTTCCGGCCCATTTAACCTCGAGGTAACGGCGAACGGAAGAGATAAAGGCATGGCATTGCAACAATTTGCTGAACGGTTGGGGATTTCACTGACAGCAACGATAGCGATTGGCGATCATCACAATGACCTGCCGATGTTTCGGGTCGCCGGGACAAGTATTGCAATGGGGAATGCGGAAGACATCGTTAAACGACTGGCGACTTACAAGACAGGACATCATGATGAAGACGGGGTTGCCATGGCGTTGGAAATGTTTTGTTCGATTCCGTTCGATTTGGGAGGAGGACAGGATGGCAAATATTACTGAAATTGCAAAAACCGCCGGCGTTTCCCGCTCGACGGTTTCCCGTGTATTGAACAATCAACCGTATGTCGTCGCGGAAAAGCGTGCGGCGGTTCTCCGGGCGATGGAGCAACTGGATTACCGGCCGAACCAAAACGCGGTTCATTTATCGCGTGGCAAAACAAATGTCATCGGTGTGATGGTCCCGCAAATCAATCATCCGTTTTTTAGTCAACTGATCGAGGGCATCGGTATTGCCTGTGCCGAACAGAACATTTCGATGCTGATCCATCAAACGTTTAATGACAGGCAACAGGAACAGCTGTCGTTTACACAACTGAGGCGTAAACAAATCGACGGACTGATCATCGGCTCGTCGGTCAGTCCGCCTGACGTGCTCGAGCGTGTCCGACGCGATGGTCCGGTCGTAATCTGCGAACAGCGGGAAGAAAGTCTCGCGCAGGTCGCTGTTGATCATCAAAGTGGAGTCTTAGCAGTGTTATCTCATTTAGTGGAACGGGGACATTCTTCTCTTGGACTGTGTCTCGGAAATCCGGCGAGCGGTGTTGGACTAATTCGTCGCAACACCTTCGATGCGTTCGTTCAAGAACACGATATATCCGTTTCGCTGGACTGGTATTTTGAGGAGAACTATTCCTTTGTGGATGGACAGGACGTGATGAAACGCTTGCTGAAACTGACGGACAGACCAACTGCCATCATCGTCGGGAATGATTACGTTGCTGCCGGCATCATTCATCAGGCGAAACAAGGAGGGATTAACATTCCGGAGATGCTTGCTGTGACCGCTTTTGACAATCATCCGATTGCTGAAGCGATGGGGATGACGACCGTTGCTCAACCGATTGAACGTCTCGGGAAAGAAGCAGTCCAACTGCTCGATCGATTGGCTGCGGGAAAAGAGCTTCCCATCTGTCAGCCGATTCCACTCGAGCTGATTGTGCGTGAAACGACATGATACTTGAAAGTTGTAAAGCTTGTAAATGTAGCGGTTTATCTTCGCAAAGCGGTTGGTCAGGAGAGGATTATATGGAAATCTATCAATTTAAAAAAGAAGTGGGTAAGAAAATTACAAAGTTCGACTCAGATTTTGTGATGTCACGTATTACACAGACAGACAAAGTAGCACATATAGGATGTGTGCATTTAGATGAGGATGGGTTAATTGGTTATCATCCAGCTGTTGTTCCTCAACTTCTTTTAGTTGTAAGCGGAGAAGGCTGGGTCAGAGGTGAAACGGATGAATACATCAAAGTTCATAGTGGGGAAGCAGTGTTCTGGGATAAAGATGAATGGCATGAAACCAAAACAGATACGGGATTGACTGCAATCGTTATAGAAAGCGAAGAGCTGACCACTTCATCATTAATATCTTTGGAAAAAGTTTAAGTGTTAATACATATGAGAAACTAAAAAAAATATCCTAATTAAGCTGCCGTTACAGCTTATTCATTCGGTGCAATAATTGTAAAGAGGATTTCTTTGTCTTGCCAGATTTGATATAGATAGCCTGCTTTCAGGTGTGAACGAAAAAACGCAGATGCTCTGTTCTTCCGTGAACAGGAGGATCTGCGTTTTTCACATGAAAGTCTTTCGTTTGTACATTTTCTCTTCGATTCGATTCCAAATACGTGTTGCGATATAAATATTACATACTGAAACGGTAGCTGCGATGACAATCATACTGATACCGGTATCATCTGCTAAAACAAGCGGTTTAAAGATCGTGAACACGATAGACAGAAGAATCGGAATGGTAATGCCGATCCATACAGAAAAGAATAATAGTGCTTTCCACATCAAGCTCATCCTTTCAAGGTGAATCTATAATGTAGTATATCAAACAATAGACTTTATATTAGAAAAAATGGAAACCTTAGACATATTCCGTTATTCTTTATAGGTAGCACAACATTATTTTCCGGTAAGGAGCATAAAATGACAGAAGTCCTGATTATAGAAGAACCTGTTACCACAAAGTTCATAGAAGATTTAGTGCATCCCCATCGGTTTGATGGAGGTTTACCTGTTGTGCATCGTTTAAGCGGAGAAGGACACGTCGAAGAAGGTCGAGAATTTTTAATGGCATTCTTAACACATCAAGCGGTCTTCCCGTTGTATGTGCATTTTGTCGACGAGTATGAACTGTCTGAAGACTTTACGACCTTTTTTCAACAACATCAGATTGACTATACGGTTGACGACTGTGGCGGCAACTTGAAATCTTACGGGTATAAACGGTACAACTATTATTCTTGTATTACGGCAAAAATCCAAAATATTGCTGACTTGCGGCTTGTATTAAACAAAACGTACTGGCTCGCATCTGAAAATGTATTCTACTGCATCAGTCATTCAGATTCTTTAACGTTTGAATGGGGAGATTTCTTAGAATGGGGAGTCAAAAGAAGACGATCCATCGCTGTATTTGATTTTAATGCTTCAAAGACCTACATCACCACTGATTATGACGGGTTAGGATTTTGTATCCTCAGCCGGGATACGCAGTATGCTTCTCTTGCTGGCATGATCGCCAGTTTGCCGGACCAGATGGTCGTTACGCAAATTAATGATGAAGTCATAGAGGAAGACGATGACTTCTCTCTTCTATAATACTTATGATGTTTGCTGCGTTAGGACCGTTGTGATGAATGATTAAAAAATACTTAATCGTACGATGCAATAGCTTCTCGTAAAAATTCCAAGTAGTTGTCTATGAAATGTTGTGGACTTAGAATTTTAACCATGTTTCCCAAACCGGCTAAGAACTGATAGGAAAACGGGCTCTCAGGTAATTCAATGTTCGCCAAATAGTGATGGATCGTCACTTCCGTAACAGATTTTTTTCCATATCTCTCGATGAATTGATCTCGTACGCGAGCATCAATTAATAGTTGCACCGTGACCATATCTAATTTTGCTGCCTTGTCATGGCTTTTTATTAGGTCTTCTTCAGATCTTGGTTTAAAAAAACCTGCTTTTTGAATGTCTAACATTCTTGTCAACTTAAACGTACGGTAGTCGTTTCGTTCCCGGCTGTAACCAACCAGATACCAATGCCTCTCGATGAATTGCAGTTTATATGGTTCTACGATCCGACACGTTCTTTGTCCAACCTGATCGATATAGTCAAACTTCAACAACCAATGCTGTTCGATTGCCTGATTGATGAATGCAATGTCTTCTTTGATTTCTTCTCTTCCCGACCAATCATAGAAGGACAGGTCAAGCTTTGATGGGATATGTGTTTTAGACATGGCTTTGATTTTTTGAATCGTCATCTGAATGTTGGGATTCGTTATTAATTGATCGTATCCGGCCAACGAAATCAGGATATTTTCTAAATCATTGTGATTTACTAACCGTTTATCGAACTTGTATTCGTCCATCAATGCATATCCACCTTCAGCACCATGTTGCGCATAGATAGGGATGTTTGCATAACTCAATGCCTCCATGTCTCGTTGAATCGTCCGTTTCGAGACATTGAATAGCCGGCTGAATTCTGAAGCGGAGATTATTTCTTTTTGCAGTAGAATCATTACGATGGAGATAAGCCGTTCAATTTTTTTCATGGAGTCCTCCTATATACGACACCTAGTTGTCACCTATAGCCTATTATACTTGGATTAAACAAAGGAGGAGATAAAAAATGAAAACGGTAGCTTATTTACAATTCGATGGTCAAGCAGAAGAAGCATTGACGTTCTATGAAAAAGCGTTACAGGCAACAGATGTTAAGAAAGTACGATTCAATGCTTTAGGAGAGAACCCTAATATGCCGCTTGGAAAAGAGGATCAAGAGTTAATCATGGAGTCACGTATTGAATTTGCGGGGAATACCTTAATGCTTTCAGATGTTCCTTCTGCAATGCAAACGGTGACAGGAGGAATTCATAAAGGGAATTCTATTCTGATCAGTATTGTCGATGCGACACCGGAAGTGAATTCCTCTCTTTTTAACGGTCTCTCTGAAGGAGGCACTGTCATCATGCCTTTATCAAACACCCCTTGGTCGGCCAGTTTCGGAATGCTGATTGATCAATTTGGTGTGACATGGAAATTTAACAGTGAAGCGAGTAAGTTTCTTGAGAGCTTTACAAAGTAAAAATGAGAAGAGTCATCAAAAAAGGAATGTATGACATACAAAGAGCTGGTTCTCCAGATTTATGGAGGCTGGCTTTTTCTATATTCACAAATTAATGACGACCGATTGTTTGAAGGCGAAACCGATTAACCTTGAAATACGTAAAAGAAATATCGAACGGAGATGGAGGAATGAAAGTGGAGCTTGTTTTATATAGTTTGTGTCTGATTGTCTGTATCGGAACGGTCGTGGCTTTTCTGTTTAATCGGTTGCAACCGGGCAGTCGTGTCTGGACAATCAGTATCAGCGTGACCGTTTTGTTGTTGATCCTGGTAAGCGTAACCGCGTGGATTGGATGGGATGCGGCAGAGGAAAAGCTGTACCGGTCCTTTGGATGTTTAGTCATGAATATCTTTCCGCTCTGGTATGTACGAATTGAAGGGAACAATAGGAAAACCATCGTCTGGTCGCTGACAATGGCTTTAGTCGTTTTGGTGTTCGGAACAATTTTAGAATGACATAGGATAGAAAGCATACATAGACGTTAAAAAGGAGCTGTTCATATTGAAGAAAAAAATATTGATCATCTCCATTCTGTTGATGGGAGGCGGTGTATTTGGAAACATATTTTTTACCCGACTCGGTTATTTTCCGAATGCAGATTTCCGGATTATGAGTATTCCGTTAGCAGCGGGACCGCATTACTTTAATCTGGGACTGGTGTTGCTTACCATGACGCTAATCGGACTGGTGTTATTCCCATGGTTTCTGGAGAAAAAACAATTTTCGAAAACGGTGCTGGCACTTATATTAATTATTTGGTTGCCTGAAGCCGTCTAAACAACATGAACAGGAGCGATGATATCGTGAGCAAACTCATTAAACGCCTCCATCCCGATTCAAAAATGCCCGGGGTATCAGCCGTTGACCTGAAAAAAGCGGAACGTGACTTAGGTATTTTGTTTCCGGATGAATACAAAGATCTGTTCTTGCAGACGAACGGTGCACAGTTTGGCGAGTGGACCTTGTATCCTCTATCAACCAAACGAACAATTTCGATCGATCTCGTTCGTCACAATGAGAAGCGTCCGGCTGGCTTGCCCGATGACTTGATCTGTATCGGTGAAAATCTAACGGGTGACAAGCTGTGTTACCGGAACCGGAAACGTTTCCTGCAGGAGCTCGTCTTTAGATGGAATGAAAAAACGGGAATTGCAAAATATCCGTCGTCTTCTTTAGAACAGTTCGTCGATTGGCATGCCCCAAAACGAAAAACGAATCAGGTACACCGACTTGGCCGTTTCACGGTAGAGGGCGACGATCTGATCGTGACGGATTCTTATTACGGACTAGAGGAAGAAACGAATTTACAGCTGATTTTGTCGAATATGAAATCAGGAAGTTGGACCGCAGCTATCATTTACACGGAAGACGAATGGGTTAAGCAATTGCTTTTTTTTGAAGGGTACAAGAAGCGGAGCGGCAAATGGCACCGGCAGGAACAACCAATCGGCGTGGACTCGGCACTGGCCGGTATTTTTGATGGGACAGCTTATCGTCAGCATCAAGCGATGGAGTTCGAGACAGTTGTTTCTGCCGACGATCAGGCCGGTATCGTCTCGTTTGGTGCCGTCTCAACGTCAGGTTTTGGGGACGGACTGTACGATGTGGACATACAGTATGATATCTCGAGGCAAATCATCGGTGTACGGGTCAACTTCGCAGAGGATGAATGAAGGAGTTGGGATAATGGAGTTGGATAGTATGTTGGTCGGTGAAGGAACTGCTTTTATCTTTCCATCCGAGGACAAAGGAAAAGTTCGTTTTCACTGTCATGAGGATGTCGAACGAACGTCAGAATTAGATATGGTAAAAGGAGTGCAAGCGGGCGATGGAACAGACCTGTTTACACTCCTTTTGCTATTCGTTTACTTCTGAAATGGTCTCAAAGATTCGTGAGTAGACGTCTTTGACATTTTGATCATTCTTTTGATTGTTATTGAGTCCGTATTCCCAGTAGCGATAGCTGTCCTTTTTCTCTTGCAGATAACCGGATGCATAGGCATCATTTACCTCGCTCGCATTGTCATACGTCAAGTCTTCAAAAACAAAGGGAAGGAATCCTTTTGTCGTCTCTAATAAGAAAATCGGAACATCGAGTTTCCGGTACACCTTGACGTACTTCTCTTCATCTGCCTGTTTTAGATTATCTTTTGTGATGAACACTGCATCAAAATTTGAGGAAATCCGGTTCGTGTCCTCTAGTTCTTTAAATGAGAGTGTCATGAACTTTACATTTTTCTCTTGCAGATCAGGCTGTTTTCCAATCACAGCGATTTTTAAGTAAGATCCATCATAGGAAGAAGCGTTTACTTCCTTAGATTCACTTGGATCACAGCCGGCAAGTGCAGTTGCGGCAATCAGTGAAGCCATTAACAATTTTTTCATGGAAATGTTCCTTTCACGTTCGTTTAAGATTGTAGCAACCAATAAATTGGAATATATACTTAAAATGAAATTAAAAAGCAGTAAGTTGGCAATTAAAAATAAAAATTCCCAATAATATTATCTGATTATATAATGTGAAGTGTAAATAAAATTTATTTTAAGTCTTGTTTCATTGTCGAACAAAACGGTAGGTACATACAAATAAACTGTATTGAGTATTTAGAATAACATCGCGGAGAGATAACGGTGATTCTGGAACTAGAAGATATTATGGAAGAAAAAAACATCAATTTCTGAGTGTTTGAGTGTTACTGTAGGCTTTCTTCTACTGTATTGGATCGGTGCGTCATGGTAAAAAGCAAGAAAAGAGGAAATGAACGTGTGGAAAAAAATTAGAATCATCGCCAGTCTACTTGGCATACTGCTGGCGGGATATTTGGCCTGGCAAATCTACATTTTATTATTCGCCGTAGATATCAAATATGTACCGCAAGGCGATTTATACAAGACGGTCACCTCTCCGGACGAGCAGTATACGTTACGATTTTATCGTTCGAGCGGAGGTGCGACGACGGGATTTGCGATGCTCGGCATCATGGAAGATCAAAAAACAAAAGAACAGCGGCGTATCTATTGGGAATATCCGTGCAGAGAGGTAAGTGTGAAATGGCGACGGGACGTTGTCATTATTAATGACACCCTCTTGAAAATCTGGACAGAGGTGTATGATTTCAGACTGGATCAACCAATTTATCCAGCAAAATAGAGTTCCTGAAGGGAAGATGAAATATCCTGATGATCATACTTAGAAAACAAATCGAAGGCTTAATGTATTCCTGGACCATTTATCGCGACGGCCGGACGGTTCAGGCATTTTTTGGAGTCAATGAACCATGGATGCTCGATGAAGATATCGATGAAAAAACGGAAGAACGGTTTACGTTTCGTTATCAAGCCCGACGCCGCGTGAAGGAACTGATTGCCGAGAAGCAGGCAGACGGGTATCAACAGGAAATCACACCGGATCCGGTGCCGAGTCAAGAAGAACAGTTGACGTTTCACAAGAGGGCGACATGGTTTGCGTATGTACTTTTCGGAGCGGGATTGATTCCGATTGTAACACCCTGGACTATATCTCCGTACGTGATGGTCATCCTTGCAGTACCCTTCCTCATCATGTCGACGAGCGGAAAAATGCTGCCGTTTTGGGTCAAAACGATGTGCTTTATCAGTTATGTCCTGATTAACATCAGTTACAGACATGTACCGGACATAAAATATCTGGACGCCGGTCTGTTAGTCGTAACGGGCGTGTTCCTGTGGAGCTACATGACTACAAGCAGACAACGTTTTAACGCGTAATCTGACGAGAAACGGGAGGATCAGACATACCATCAACGTTTTTAAAGCAATTGTTGCAAGAGAAAGAGCGTTCAGACTTCGCATCATTACGTTCCGCTTATCTTGCGAAACAACAGGGATTGCGAAACGTGTTTTTACAGCAGATGAACAAATTCATAGCGGGAGCACTTGTATGGGACATTCAGCGACAACGGCAGTTCACGGACTGGTTGCTGACCGCATGTGAACGAGAAGAAAATGTGCATGAACTGCTGATTCATCGGCTGAAGGAGAGGTTATTGAAGCCTGTCCTGAAACAATGGATGAATGATTTGCCGGAAGACGTACGACCATATCGGTGGTTTGGGATTTTCTCTTTTGAAGAAGACAACCGTCTTGAGTATCTGCAAACAGCGATTGACCGCGGCGGCCGAAAGGAACAACTGGCGATTGAGACGATGTTGCGTCATTTGTTAAATGGACTGTGGTACGCCTTTCATCATCTCGATGAAGATTTGTATTTAAGTGAGACAGAGGACGATGCAAAAACGCTTCAGGAAACCCATTTGTTGATTGATCAACTCGATGATTCGGTTCAAAAGGCCGAGTTCATAGAGGAATGGCAGGAACACGTCCAGACGTATGAACTTTGGCTGCGCTTTTTAGAAGATGAGACAGCAGGGTTCATAGAGTGGCGGGAACGACAAGAAAAGCAGGGAGAGAATAAGTAATGAACACCCCATACGATCAATACAAGAATACGGAACTGTGGAACGTCATTTCGGAAGCGATTGACGAATTGGTTGAAAACGATGACTTGGAGGAAAGAACGACCCATGATCATATCGTTGGATACCTCTGTCAAAAAGTATCGTCTAGTCTAATGGAGAAGGGAAACTGAGTAAATAGGATTTTGAAGCGGACTTCGAATAATTGAATACCAGCGATTGAAAGCGTCTCGCCTAAGCTTGTTGAAGTAACCATTCAAGTAGAAGGTGAGAATTTTTAATATGCCTACCAGAAATCTTAAGCACAACGGATGTTAGAGAGGACTATATCGATGAAGACAACCTATTCTTATGAAGAACTTTTGAAATTTGACGACCCGTTTGAATATGAATTGGGTCTCCCGTTGAAGATCAATAACCTGCCCTCAACCGTGGTGGAAGAGGATATCCCGGACAGTAAAACAAAACTACTTGAGAAGCTTGCAGAAGGTTACTCCTTGATCATTCAAAAACCGCGAATTCCAACTGAAAAAGTGTTTTCCGCGTTTCAACTGTTGGACGAAAATGAATTCATGAAGTTGTATGTGGTAGACGAAACAGCCTTTACTGAAGCATTGTGGGATCATTTGTATGAGCGTGAATACGATCTTCACTGGGCTTTCTTTTTACTAAAAGAGATGAAAGATGTCGTTTTCGAATTGTCTTATACGGGTGGAGAAACTCGTGCTCTGACTCTCTCAGGTCTGAACGCAAATACCCTGATTCATTTACGGCTTGAAGTAGACCAAAGTGTGACCTGTATGTGGGATTAAATAGATGGAAAAATCACAACGATCATCCAAGAAAGAACTTAACAGTATTACCCGAGTAGTCGAACGATGCGATTGGTGAATGGGGTTTTGGGTTTGCAACGTACTAAGGAGTGAGGTAAGCCAAGTTTTAGGGGGAGCAAAAGTGGAATTTCAGAGTGGTGAATGGATTGATGTCTACCGGGAACTGTTACCGCATGACGATTGGCAAGAGTTCGTCCGAATTCAGGTGACTCAGCATAACTATCCTTTTGAAGTCAAGTTGTTGGAACGTCCGGTGAAACAGAACCGCAATACTTATGATTTATCGGACTGGACGGCCTTATCGCATGTCATTATGACAGAAACGTCGCAACTGGAGACATTTTTAGATCAACTCGAAATCGAACAGTTAGGGATGTCAGCCGAGTCGAAGACGATTCTCATCATTCGTAAACACGGGCAGGAAATCGTTTGCGTTACTAACGATAGTGTCTCGATGTATGGTGTCGTCTATGAGGAACTAAGCGAGTCGGGTACGGAGTACGAAAACTTTTTTGATGCTGTCTTACCGTATGCGACTTTCCCGGTTGAGGTCGTCTTTTGCGGCCGTGGTGTTTTAAATGATGAGGACTCGATCCATGCGATGACATTAACCGATACGAATTGGCAAGAGGTCTTCGAAGATCGTTTGTTGCATTTGCTGAACCGAAAAGAAATCACTTCTGGATTCCTGCCAACGAATTACTCAAAGCCCTCTCGACGAACGCTCGAGAACTTCGTGACAGAGTTCATGTTGTGCATGCCGTATAACTTTATTGTGACACGCGATGCAAATGGACGGTTTGGTATGCTCGATCATTTCTGTACCAATGGAAAGATTGCGCACTTTGGAAATACAGATGATATTCAACATGCGTAAATAACTGGATCATGATGCATAGGAAAGTTTCGTTTAGTAAATGTGGGACAAATAGGATACGTGGAGGGAGGACTTATGCTATATATCTATCTCGAGGAGCATAAAGATCATAAAAAAATGATCAAGCACAGCTATCTAGACATCGATGAACCAGAATACATCAAGTCAATTTACTCGTTGGGATGTATCCCAAACGAGGAGAAAAGAGACTACCAAGCTGATTCGAACGATGTATTAAAGCATTTTTTGATACGTCTGAATCGATTCCCAATCTTCGTGACGTTTGGTGGCGGATTTACAGATGAGGATATAGAGTTGTTTTTTCAGCGGGAAAAATTGTCTTACACGAAGTTTTCACCGGATAAGCGCAGACCTTATTACAGTGTTCAAGTGAACGATGCTAGCGAACTGGAACTTCTGTTGGACGAAACGTACTGGTATGCTGCTGCAAACGATTTTTATTTCCTGTCGTTTACGAATCTCCTGACGTTTGAGCTGAGAATGGTTAAAGGATGGTTTTTCAGAAAAGAACGTGTCATTCCTGTCGTTCATACAACGGAAGAAATGTCTTTCATCACGATCGAACACGATTTCATGGGCTATTATCTGTTTTCGAATGAAGTCTGCTTTGATAAAGAGGACAAAGTGAAAGCGTTACTGCCTGAAGGTGACGGCATCGATTACTATGAGTAAGGAAAAGTAAAGCCGGCAAACCTTAAAGAAAGGAGAGACGAAAATATGTTTGGTATCAGTACGAGCTTAAAAGAAGTTCCGAAAGAAGAAAAAGATATTCTCCGTTACCCGAGTCGTGTTCACAGTTTTTTGATTCAGGACTTCTCCAGCGTTTCTGATCGTTGTGATTTGCTGATTCATCTAGATTCCTATGCGGATCGATTATTTTTAGCAAGAGAAGTAAACGAGCTGATTGGAATTTGTGAACTACTCATTCAACGGTATTGTACGCCGAAGGAAGCATGGTTAGTGAATCAGGCACATTATTATCAAAACGAACCTTGGATAATCCATCAATCAAATGAGTTAATAATGGAACTACATCAATTTTTGGAATTACTTAAGCGAATGTGTATCATGGCTGTCGACCAAAATTCGTTGATTTGTTTTTGGGGTGATTAATCAACGATCAATACAACTGAGGGGACAATATGAATAAATCAATATTAATAAGATCTTTCATCGCAGCATTTGTGATTAACATAGGATTGTGGATAGTCATAAGATTTTCAATCGATAAGTTAGTTTCGGATAAACGTATTTTATTTGCTTTCTTCATGATTACCATTTGGTTAATATTTTTCTTGCCGATCAAGAGACTGGATGTTTACAAGAATCAATCAATACCCTATTGGATATTTACCCTAGCTATGACACTTGGGATGATTTTAATCACCATTGCTTGCTTTTCTGTACTTGTAGTCGTATTTCCGTAAAAATATTTAAATTCGAAAATCTATTATTCGACATGGATGAATTAGTAGACTTCAATTGTAAGCCTTTCGTATAAGAGGTTTTAAAACTTCATAATTAATTGTTGCAATCAAGAAAAATACGGTCAATCCATTAAAACTCACGATAATCAAACAAAGCCTACATCTAATCAGCGATGTCGGCTTTTTCCGTATGTGGTATTCCTAAACACCTTATCGATATTCGACTGGGAGAATCACGTTCCTTGAATACGATCTCTAAATATTTAATTTGGGATTTTTTTCATGAGTGAAACTTAATAAAGGAAAATATCGTATTTGTTAGTAGTATGATATCTTTATCAAAATAAACTTACTATCTAATGAAAATGAATACATATTTTGGAGGAACCGCTCGTGATCTTACCATTCATCGGTCTTGCCGCCGGACTCTTTTTGTTGATGTTAGGAACGTACTTCATCCGATGTAAGCATGCGAACAAAACGTCGCTATCCGGGCATGGAGACGGGGTCGATCATGTCGATTCGTTTTTACTTAGTCTTCTCTTATCAATTGGTGTCATCCTCTTTAGTTCATTATCCGTCAGACAATACGGTTATTTCTGCTTAGCAGGAGGGGTACTTTTACTGTATGGTGTCAACGAAGTTTGGTAAGGAAAAGAGAAGAAATAATAGGCGGGCATCATTCATCACACACGACTGAAGGTGTAGGATGCAGTCTTAAAAAAATTATATATACAGCAATGTAAAGGGAGCTACCAGCATGGTGCAATTATTGAAGCAAATTGACAATGAAGTCTATCATGTCGTCTATCACCAAGAAGGACGCACGTTATTCGTCAGGGAAGGTGTTGCCCGGAAAGAACCGGTACTGAATAGTGAAGACATGATTGAAATTAACGAGGAGACGGCGACTGTTCGAATTCCTTTTAAAAATATATTTGCCGCCTATCGTCAGAAAAAAGAATGGATGCGTCAAAAGATGGAGGAGGGGTACTTGAAAGCACCTTTTTCTCAATCTGAGGCGATGGACTACTGCTCAGATCGGCGCAACATCAAATTACTTCTCCTGAGTGCTCTATTGCTCATGCTGTGCGGATTATCGACATTGACCGGTCTGTTACCGATCCCGGGATATATTCCGCTTGTGTTCTTATCTTTCTTTTATCCGATCTATATTGAAGGGAAAACAGCCCGTGCCCGTTTTTATCGTTGGTCGGGAGGCGTATTCTTTTTTGTATTGGCCGGTTCATCAAAAGATTATTTAGAACCATTTAATCTTTCTGCCAACGGAACCGTCTGCCTTATCGCAGGATTCATCCTCTTGCTGTACACGACTCAACAATTAAAGGAACTTACGACGAAGGAGATCACACCGCATGAAGGATAAACAAGAATCACTGATTCAATTAAAACGAGAGATCAGTCAAACCGTCGATTACTGGGTCTGTTACCGGGTGGGGCGGACGCTTTATCAGGTCTCCGTCCAAGAGCAGGCCAATGGTCAAACGAACGAAGGGGAGGTCACGACAGAGCGGTTCCCGTTCTATTTTGGCATGAAACAGCGGATGCGTCAGTTGGCCGAAGAAAAAGAAGCACTCGGCTTTCGACCGCTGACAGAGGCAGAACAGGCAGCGCACGTCATTGATGAACCGGAAGAACCACCTCTTGATCCTGGCTTTTTTGAGCCGGCCATTCGTTTGGCGTGGCTGCTCCTTGGACTCGGGATTCTCTTGTTCGTCCTTCCTTACGAGAGGCTTAATAATTTTGCATTCGGTTTAGGACTTTACGTCTGGTATGAGACATTTGGTCAGGTTGGTCTGCCGAAATTTTTCCGGCGGTATTTTCACGGAATGTTTGGTGCATTGATGGTATTGCAAGTCTTGTCCGCTTTTGAACTGGAGCGGGAAGTACAGCCATACTACGCCAGTTTATCTGTTTTGTCCGCGGTCATGTTGGTGTTACTTGTCGTGCAGTACCATTTGAAAGAAACGGATCAAATCGGACAAGATAAACGTGTCAGTAGACGCAAAATTACAGAGTATCCGGATTTCGATGAGTGAAACTGAAAATCTCATTCACTCAACTTTCGTAAGGCTTCTGGACTTGATGATACTGTAAAATATAGGTATCACTCTAATGCAGGATTCATGAATTGAATCAGCTTACTTAAGAGGGGAGTCATATGATGGACGTACAATGGAATGATGATTTTATTTTTGAGCTTTTTTTGGTCATCTGGGCAATAGGAGCGATCGTTGTCATCACTAGTCAAGCTCGGAACACGAAAACCTTAAAAGAAAGTCTGTTCAGAGGAACACTTGTCAACTTTATCTATACACTGATTATCTCCCTAATCTGGTTTTTTGAAGTCGCGATTGATGGAGTCAGTCAGGTTCTGGTCGTTTATTTCTTCGTTGGTATCTTTCTGATTCTTGAGGCGTTTCTCCTGATTGTTCTCTTGCTGGTTAAACGTAAAAAACTAACGAACTTTTAACACATAATGGAGTTAAGCGTGAATCGATACACCTGGGTCACCCATACTGCTACACAACTGTCCATGCTCGATATGAGACGACGGGCGATTTCATTATTAGTGAAACACATCGTGCGTCTGGAAGAACCGAGAGCAAAATCGAGTATGTTGCTCCATATCGGTATGTTGTATCTTGTCGGGACAGTCAAGAGGCTCGAGTTCAGATGGAAACGTTTATTGATCCGACGTATAGAAAAAGAAGAAAACGAGTAAAATCGTTTTCTTCTTTTTCTATACGTCACGATATCATTCGCTTTGACGACAGTCGAAAAAGGAGAGACGACATGACTAAAAAATCCATTCAAGATTATGCTTTTTTCGGAAATATCAAAAAGGTGAAGACCTGTATCGCGCGCGGAGATGATTTGAATACGCTCGATGAAGAAGGATCTTCCGCACTGCACTGGGCAGTCGAGGAAGGGTATGACGAAATCGTCACGCTGTTGCTTAATAATGGAGCGGATATCAACCAACGCGATAAGGATGGTCTGACACCGTTGCATCTCGCCTTGTATGAAAAGCAGGGTGAAATCGCAATCCAACTGATTGACCGCGGTGCTGCCCTTGATTTTGACGGGGACGGCTTTACGGCACTGCATTTTATCGCTGCCCGTTCCGGGAATAAACGGGTTCTCCGGCGATTACTCGAAGACCGGACACGTGTGGATTGGCAGACAGATAGTGGAGAAGGGCATACACCGCTACATTATGCGGCTCAAGAAGGAAAAACAAAGAAAATTCGTATGCTGGTGGAAGCGGGGGCCGATGTCAACCGGATGGAAATGAACGGCTTCGCACCGCTCCATCTGGCGGCCGGGGAAGGGCATGTCAAAGCGGTACAGGCATTACTGGCAGCAGGAGCCGACATGGAAATCGAAAATCCGTTAAATGAGAACAATACCCCGTTGATGCTGGCGAGTCAGTACGGCTTAACCGAAATCACTAAATTATTGGTGGAACACGGTGCCAATCGACAGCATCCAGACGCGGAAGGAAGAACGGCACTCGACTTTGCCGTCAAACACCGTTATCCGGAAATCGTAGCTTTATTACAAACTTAAGCAGGAGGAAATCGATGTGAAGAAATGGATTGGGGTCTTGATTATCGTCCAGACGGTTTTGTTTAGTATGCTGATCATCCAGCTCAATAAAATGACGGAGACGATTGCGGCTGTGGGATCAATGATTGCTACGAAAGAAGGGGATCTTGCCTGGGGAGGGGGATTACCGGTAACGGATTATATCCTATTCGGAATCTTGATTTGCTTAGGTGTTTTTCTTCTCATACCGGAAGGGAAAATAAAGCAGTAATCCACATGAATTCTGTTCAACAACGGCATCCGGACGTGATAAACTGAAGACATGGAATATATTTACTTATTTCCTTGGAATAAAAACTAACTGGAACACAACCCACATAAAAAAGGACGTGACAGGATGAAAAAGGTAACGGTTCGAAAAGCGATGGCGAGTACGCTTGTAACGGCTCTTGCATTGACTGGAGTCGGAGTTAACAGCAATGTAGCGGACGCTTCGACCAAGACGACTCAAGTCGCCAAGAAAAAATTCGACTACAAAAAGTATCGCGCCAAACAAACGAAAGTCGTAGCATCGTACGGCAGCACACTCTTCCATATGGGGAATCTGGGTGGAATCAAAGTACCGGACTACATCACGGATTCTGTGTACCGCGCTAAAGTGGAAGCGTATAACAAAAAATCAAAACAGTATATGACGGACCGGAAGAAGGCACGAAAAGAAGCGGAAGCCTTGAAAAAGCTGATTAAAGAAGTGAACACGCAGAAGGAAAGAAAGGCTGCGGACAAACGGATTGATACTTTGAAAAAAGAAACGATTCGTTTGACGAAGGCGGAAAAGGTGTTGACCAAAGAAGGACAGGCTCTTTATAAAGTGATTGTTGACTACGAAAATAAGCAAATCAAGTTATTTGAAGGTCAGTACGGATCGATTACAAAAGCTTTAACCGTACTCGACTATAAGGACTACGCCAATCGTTTGAAAATCTACCTGGATGCCAATAACTTCAGTGCAGACGAGAAAATCGAAATCATGGATCAAGTATATGATCGGCTTTTGTATGCTCGTGAAGACTCATCAGAAATCGTCGGAGACAAACGCGGTGCAATCAGACTGCTGGTTTACGCCGGTAAATTTGAAGAAGCAAATCAACTGTTTGTGAATACAAAAGAAACGATCCTGGTTGAAGAAAACGCGAAATTAGATGCGTTATACACAAAAATTATTGAAGTCTACATGACGGAAAAGTAACAACAGAATTGGTTTACAATGCACAGCATCCTTTTCGGATGCTGTTATTGTTATGCTTATTTTTACTTTAAGCTCTATTCTGCTGGGGCGGAGAAGACAGGGAGTTGAAGATGATGTTAGAGTTACAGCTTTTGAACATTGATGAGCTCGAAGTTCCCGAGAAAATATACGTCTTGATTAAAAAATGAAGCAAGGAGTGTGCACGAAATGAAAAAGCGGTTTACCGTGAAGTCCAAACAACATCTGAGCGGAGGAATCATTAAAATCATCGTCGATACAGAGACCGGTGTGAATTATATAATGACAAGCGGTCTTGGTCTCAGTGGCATGACACCCTTATTAGACAAAGAAGGAAATGTGGTTGTCGATAGAAATTAAATCTCTATACACATTTTTATGTGTCTTTTAAAACGTTTATCTATACGTTTTTTGAAACGTGCGATACGATGTATATAGTTATTAAAGTAAAGAAATTATCTACTATATCATATTTAAAACTATCCACGTGCTTTTCACTCATTCATCTAAACGTTTCAATGGCCTGGTGCCTATCTATGAAAACTGAGATTACTGTAACGAGGTGAAGAGCAGAGTGGGATTGAGGAGGAGTTTTATATGATTTCGAAATCAAAAGAACGGTCGGTTGTGATGCTTACTGCGGATCAAATTATCTCAACGACTGCTGTCTCACGTTCTTTCAAACAAACAAGAGAAAAAGCACAAGAGGTGCCACTCTTCGTCACTAATGCGCAAGGAGAAATTGATACGGTCGTTGTAGGTTTTCATCAATTCGAAGAAATGAGCGAGATGATTGTCAAACAAGCAGCTTTAATTGAAGAATTTGAGCTTCTTTCTCGTCTGCGAGATGCGGAAAATTCGCCGGAAACATTCATTGATGCTGACGACGTGTTTGCTTCTCTGAGCATTGACTAAAAATCAATGTTGAAAGTGTGGAATGCTCGTGTTTGAACTACCTCCACCTACGCTTTACTTAGAGGTGAAGGATTCCTGAGTTATCCGACCTAACGATCGAAACCTGATCAGGCTAGCCCCGTCGTCCCGACGGTTGAAGAAGCTAAGATACGTTCGGCTTCTTGTTTGAGATTCAGTCCTGCGTTCACATCCCGGTCGTGATGGATCCCGCAACTCGGGCATGTCCATTCCCGTAAGCCAAGATGTTTCACGTTTTTGTGTTGATGGCCGCAACTGGAGCACAGTTGGCTCGAAGCAAAGGTCTTGCCGACCTTCACGACGGTTTTCCCGTACCAGCCCGCCTTATATTCGAGCAGGCGGAAGAACTCCGACCAGCTGACGTCCGAGATGGCCTTGCTCAACTTGCGGTTCTTCTGCATGTTCTTCACCTGCAAAGTCTCGATGCCGATGACATCGTGGTTTTTGACGATCTCGGTCGATACCTTGTGCAGGAAGTCAGTGCGCTTGTTGGCGATCTTCTCGTGGATACGGGCCACCTTCCGCTTCTGCTTCTGATAGTTCTTAGAGTCAGAAAGCCTCACTTTCTTGGCCAGGGCGATTCGTTGACGGTGGGAGAGCTTACGCTGTTCGCGCGCCAACTTCTTCTCAAGTGTTCGGAAGTAACGGTCGTTCTTGTAGATCGTGCCGTCTGACAGGGTGGCAAAGTTCTTGAGTCCGACATCGACACCGACAGATGAACCGGTCTTCGGCAGTTCGTGGATTTCCTGCTCGACGAGCAGGGAGACAAAATATTTGCCTGACGCATTACGTCGGATCGTGGCATTCAAGATACGGCCTGTGATCTGTTTCGAATAGGCGAAACGAACCCATTTCAGCTTCGGAAGTTTGAGCTTGTTGCACACAATCGAGACTTCAGGAAGTTGAGACTTGCCCTGTATGTTGGTCGTGTACGACTGGACGGGATGGCGCTTGGACTTGAAACGAGGGTGATCGTTCTGCTTCTTGAAGAAGCGGTCGAACGCATCGGCAAGATGTTTGACGCTGATCTGTACAGATGTACTATCGACTTCCTTCAACCAGTCGAACTCCTGCTTCAACAAAGGAATTTCTTTGGAACAAGAACCGTAGGACAGCCCTTTCCCAGTGGTCTTGTACATTTCCTCCCACTTCGCCAGGAAATGGTTGAAGACGAAGCGCGAACACCCAATCGTCTTCGCGATCAGGATTTCCTGCTCTTTTGTGGGATAGATTCTGAATCTGTAGGCCTTGTGCTTCAACACCATGTTTCACCTCCTTCAAAAGGACCTTCAAACAAAAGGATCTTTAAAAGGACTATACCCGAAAGACAGGCTGGCGATTCATCTCCCACTTTCACTTCGTTTAGAAGTGGGAGTATTCTCGCCTAAATTCGATAAAGTTAATTTTCACCCTAAAGCTGTTAAAGAACTTAAAAAACTGGATCGACAAATCATTCGAATTATTCAGCGTGATATACAGGAGAAATTAGCAGTTGATCCAAAAAATCACGGTGAACCGCTACGTGCTCCATTAACTGGTTGTTATAAGCTAAAGTACAAATCATTGAATCTTCGGCTCGTTTACACGATTCGTGACGAGCAATTAACGATCATAAAAATATCGGATGATCAGGAAATTCAGCAAGAGATTGAAGGGATTGTTAGTATTTTAGCAATTGGTGAGCGTACGAGAGAACGCGTGTATAAAAATGCGTTAAATCGAAAAGAAAAGTAAGTACAATTTGTGATGATTAAAGAAGACGATTCCTGTATTGGACGTGGAATTGTCTTTTTGTATGTCGTTAAAATCGATTAGTTTTGATTTCTATTTCGTAAGAACAAGTTCCTTAAAGAGTACTTCTCATTCTTAATAATGCAATCGATTGCATACCGATTCTTTTAACACCTTGTCTTAAATGAATCGGATTTCTTACAAAAAACTAGTTTTTATTTCACCGGATTTATGTAAAAATAGAACACAACAAACTGAGAGAATTTTTAGAAAAATAAACGAGTAAACTATCTGTCTTTTGGATAGGAGAGAGAATCGTTGTTTTTCAAATTCTAAATAACTTATTCGTTTTGAACCTGGAGGGGAACGTATGAAAGTGTTGAAGATGTGGAACCAAATCAGTTTAGTGAAGCAAATTGCAGTCGGTTTGATTATTGGTATTATTTTAGCTGTATCGATTCCTGAAGCTGCCCAGTCCATCACCATCTTTGGAACACTGTTTGTTTCCGCGCTGAAGGCCGTTGCGCCGGTTTTAGTATTCTTCCTGGTCATGGCAGCAATCGTCCAGCATAAAAAAGGACAACAGACGAACATGAAGTCGATTGTCTTCCTGTATCTCCTCGGAACGTTTTTAGCGGGAGCCGTTGCTGTCGTCTTCAGTTTCCTGTTCCCTGTCAACATTGCGCTGACGGAGAGCACGGAGAAATTAGCTGCGCCTGGTAATGCGGTTGAAGTCATCCGGACACTCGTCCTGAATATGGTGGACAATCCAGTCAATGCGTTAGTCCAAGGTAATTACATCGGGATTTTAACGTGGGCCATCGTATTGGGCTTAGCACTGAAAAATGCATCGGACACAACAAAAACGTTCATTTCTAATTTCTCGGATGCGATTGCGAAGATGGTCGGGTGGATCATTAAACTCGCACCGCTTGGTATCATGGGGATTGTCATTGAGTCGATTACGAAAAATGGTCTTGGATCCCTTCTCAACTATGGTCAACTGCTTGTCCTGTTGATCGGGACGATGCTGTTTGTTGCACTTGTCGTCAATCCACTGATCGTCTTCATCAACGTTCGTCAAAATCCGTATCCGCTCGTCTTCAGATGTATCCGCGAGAGCGGGATCACGGCCTTCTTCACACGGAGTTCGGCTGCGAATATTCCCGTTAACATGGAACTGTGTAAAAAACTTGGTCTTGATAAAGAGACGTATGCGATTTCGATTCCGCTTGGTGCGACCGTCAACATGGCGGGAGCTGCCGTAACGATTTCGGTTTTAACACTTGCCGCGGTCAACACCCTTAACATCCCGGTCGATCTTCCGACAGCCATCATCTTGAGCGTGTTAGCTGCTGTCTGTGCCTGCGGGGCTTCTGGTGTCGCGGGTGGATCACTCCTGTTGATTCCGCTTGCCTGCAGCCTGTTCGGCATTCCGAATGAGATTGCGATGCAGGTCATCGCTGTCGGATTCATCATCAGTGTCTTGCAAGATTCGTTTGAAACAGGACTCAACTCTTCAACGGATGTGTTGTTTACAGCGACAGCCGAATTCAAAAAGCGGTTAAAAGACGGCGAACAACTGTCAATCAATCGGCCGATTATGGCGGAAAAACCAACTGAACGAGTCGTCAACAGCTGATTCGTGTTGATGAAATCATAAAAAGGTGAAAGGCATCCAGGCTGACGGATGGGCTTTCACCTTTTTTTGTGGTAAGAGAACAAAAAAACAGGAGAGAATCCGTGATTCCCTCCTGGTCTGCGGTTAACCGAAGTTACTTTTGTGCTTTTGTCTTTTTAAAGCTGTAAATGACACTGATCAGGATGACGAGGACGATCGTTCCGAGCGACATCCAGATTGGCATTTTGTAAACATCACTGAGAATCATCTTCGCTCCGATGAAGACGAGCATGAAGCTGAGACCGTGTTTCAGGTAGTAGAAGCGGTCAATCAGGTTCGCAAGGACGAAGTAGAGACTGCGCAGTCCGAGAATCGCCATGATGTTCGCGTAGAAGATGATGAACGGATCACGCGAGTAGGCGAAGCTTGCTGCGACCGAGTCGACGGCGAAGACGATATCCGAGACTTCGATGAAGATCAACGCGATTAACAGTGGTGTGAAGAACAATTTACCGTTAATCCGCTGCGTAAACTTACCGGACGAGATGTCCTGCGTGATCGGCAAGCGTTTCTCGAGCCAACGGATCGTTTTATTTTCTTCAAGCGACGTTTCCTGACCGATGTTCTTAAACATCATGTAACCCGTGTAGACGAGGAATGCACCGAAGATGTAGTACACCCATGCGAAGTTCTCAAGAAGCGATACTCCGGCGACGATGAAGATGACGCGGAAGAGAATGGCACCGAGAATTCCCCAGAACAAGACTTTGTGCTGGTACTTCAACGGAATCGCGAAGTACGCAAAGACGAGTGAGAAGACGAAGACGTTATCAATCGCGAGTGCCTTCTCGATGAAATAAACGCTCGTGTATTCAATAGCAGCGTCACTACCTTGTGCGTAGAACAACCAACCGCCAAAGGCGACGGCGAGTCCGATCCAGACGAACGTCCACGTCCAGGCTTCGCGGAGCGAGACCTCATGGGCTTTCCTGTGAAACACGCCAAGGTCCAGTGCGAGCATGATGAAGACGATGGCTAAAAATACAATCAATAGTGTCAACAGCGCTTCCTCCTTTGAAGTGATGTGCTTTTCATATTTTGATTATAAGTTCATAAGAACTCAAAGTAAAGAGATAAGTGTGCTGCTTTTTTATTTGGATGTGCGATCGATCGATTTGTGGATTCGAAAGAAGTGGCGGGGCTAAGGCAAGCGGGTGCACAAAAATGCCCTGTCTTCTACCGGAAAAAGTTTCCGTAAAAAGACAGGGCAATCCGTTAGAGGGCTGAAGGGAGATCAGTTCAATTCACCGGCATGTTTTCGAGAAGGTACTCGGAAAATGTTTTGATCTTTCGATGGCTCCTAGTTAATCAGACGTCATATTACAGACGTTCCAGACGACGGGAAACAGCAGTCAGGATGACGGCGAGGATGACCATGATTCCGCCGACCCACGGTGTGTGGACAAGGCCAATCGTGTCGGCGACGAGTCCGCCGATCGTTGCCCCGAGGGCGATCCCAATATTGAAGGCGGAAATGTTCAACGCGGAAGCGACATCGACGGCTGCCGGAACGTATTTTTCAGCCAGCTGCACGATATACAGTTGCAGTCCCGGAACATTCATGAAAGCAAGCAGTCCCATCAGGATGATGCCGATGATCCCGGCGATTTTAAACGGAATCATGAACGACAGAGCAATCATGACGATCGCGTGCAAAATGAACATGTAAAACAACGCTTTGATCGGATTTCCGTTGGCGAGTTTTCCGCCGACGGTGTTGCCAATGGCGACAGCAATGCCGTAGACAAGCAGGATGATACTGATCAGGCTCGGACTGATGTGGGTGACGTCCTGCATGATCGGTGTCAGGTACGTGAAGGCGACAAACGTTCCGCCGTAACCGAGGGCGGTGATCAGGAAACCGAGCATCAGACGTCCGTTCGTCAACAGTTTAAACATATCGGAAAACTTCGCCGGCGGTGATTGTTTCAAGTCTTTTGGAATCAGGAAAAAGCTTGCGATGATGGCGATGACGCCGAGTGCGGCAACAGCAAAGAATGTCGCACGCCAGCCGAATGATTGACCGATGAATGTGCCGAGCGGGACGCCGGTTACGGTCGCAACCGTCAGACCGGTGAACATCAAAGCGATGGCACTGGCTTTTTTATGTTCCGGTACGAGCTGAACGGCGATCGTTGCGCCAATCGAGAAGAAGACACCGTGCGAAAACGCGGTGATGAACCGGGCGACGATCAACAGTTCGAAAGTGGGTGCGATGGCTGATACGAGATTTCCGGCGATAAAGACGACCATCAACGCCATCAGTAATGTTTTCCGGTTCATCCGGTTCGTCAGGGCAGTCAAGATCGGTGCACCGACGGCGACACCGATTGCGTAACCGGAAATGATCAGTCCGGCCAGAGTGATGCCGATATTTAAGTCACCGGCGATCGCAGCGAGCAGACCGACCGGGACAAATTCCGCTGTTCCGATACCAAAGGCGCTGATAGCAAGTGCGAGCAGGGCGAAGCGGCCGTTTTGCGGGACCTGTTCCTGTTCAGCACGCGGGTTTAATTGATTCATGATAATTCCTCCTGGATAAATGAGCTAAAGTGAGATAGTGCAACCATGCTCCGAACGACCGGGCCCGGATCGTTTTTCAAACAGGGACACTTCTGCGTGATCCCATCATAGAGCGGCATTGTTTTTTATGGAAGTACGTACTTTTAAGTGCGATAGGCACTAAAAAGTACCCTACCATCACCAATTAAAGCAATGGACGAAGGTAGCTTGTACTTTCCGTTAACAGTTGTTATCATAAACCCATCAAATCTACTTGAGAAGTACGCACTTTCAAGTGCGATAGGCACTAAAAAGTACCTGTCCCACCGTACTTCGTAACGAAAGGAAGAATCAGCATGGCCTACAATATTCCGGTTGAAGCGACGCTGCAAGTCATCGGAGGCAAATGGAAAGTTGTCATCATGTGTCATCTCATTAAAGGCGAACGCCGGACAAGTGAATTGAAAAAGCTGATGCCGAACATCACACAAAAAATGTTGACGCAGCAACTGCGCGAACTCGAACAGGACGGTGTCATCATCCGGACCGTCTACGAGCAGGTCCCGCCGAAAGTCATTTATTCCTTATCCGACTACGGCTGGTCGTTGCGCCCGATTTTAGATGCGATGTGTGCCTGGGGTGAAGGGCACATCGATTTAACCGGTGAGGAAGTCGTGTCTTCTTAAGTCGTGTTTTCTTAAATTGAACTATCATACTGCACAGCAAAACGACCGCCTGTCATCAGGACGGTCGTTTTTTCAGTTATCCGTTATTTAACGAAGGAAGCGGCTTCGCGGAGGAAGAACTGTTTAATGGCATCGTAAACAATCTGCTGTTCTTCGGTCAGACCGCGGCTCAAGCGTGACAAATAGATGTTCGAGACAATCGTCAGGTTATCCTTGGCGACGAACGGAAGCTTCAGTTCCCGGCAGACGGAAACGGGAACGAAGCTGAAATACCGTTGCTGACGCAGGGCGACTTGCAGGGAAACGTCATCAATATAACGAATCGAATCCGCGTATAAACTGAATTCAGTCATCTTTAATTTGATGAAACTGTTGTAATCCTTATTGTGTGACGGGAACAGGAACGATTTTGCCGTCTCGTTGTCATAGAGCACACGCATTACTTCCTGCTCCGTATAATGATCGGGGTAAGTCAAAACAATCTCTTCTTCGATGACCGGTTCACTCGTGACTTCGGGATGTTTGATTTCCATAAAGCTGATAGAGAAATGGATTTCATCGGTCAAAAGTTGCGACAGGATTTCACGGTTCGACAAAATCTCTGTATTGAACAGCGTCGCTGACGGGTTAACCAAAAATTCCGCCAGCAGAATCTGAATAAAGCGACCGTGTGAACTGGCGAGGCTGATTGTCACGTCCTGTTCCGGATTAGACAGCCGCTCTTTGACGAGTGCGAGTTCATTTTCGATTTTTTCGACGGACTGCAACAGGATCCGTCCCTGATTCGTCAAGGTGATCGTCCGACCGTTCCGGTTAAATAATTCGGTATCCAATTCCCGTTCGAGTTTTTTGATCGTCATGCTGAGTGCCGGCTGACTGATGAACAGACGTTTCGCGGCATGAGTAAAATTCAGTTCTTCTGCGACGGTTCTGAAATAATGTAAATGAAGCAATTCCACCTCTCACACCTCCTATAAGTAATCGTTTATAGTAGTATACATCATTATATATTTTTGTTTATGTGGAAACCGCTATATGCTGAGTGCAGAGGTGATGGAAATGAATATCGCAATTTATGGAGCAGGATCACTCGGTACCATCATGGGTGCGTATTTGAGTGAAACATATCCTGTCGTTGACTTGATTGATACGAACAAAGAACATGTCGCGCGACTAAACGAGAACGGGGCACACGTCGTCGGACCCGATATGACGCAACGCGTCACGGCTTTTCTGCCGGAAGAGATTACGAAAACGTATGATATCGTATTGTTGCTGACGAAACAGCTCTACAATCCGCAAGTCTTACCGGCGGTTAAAGCGATTTTAAAAGAAGACGGCATCCTCGTTTCCTTGCAAAACGGAGTACCGGAAGAAATCATCCGCCAGCATATTCCGAGCGAACAGATTATCGCGGGATCTGTGGAGTTCGGGGCGACGTATGTCGGACCGGGACAATCCCGCCTGACAACAGACTACGCGTTCTTCAAAAAATATGCGTTGCAAATCGGCGAACTCGACGGGGCGACGACAGACCGGATCGTTCGGTTAAAAGAAGTCCTCGATACGATCGGCGGAACGGAAATTTCCGATAACCTGCCGGGTACGAAATGGTCGAAACTGATCATCAACAGTGCCTTCAGCGGATTGTCTGCCGCCTGTAACGCGACGTATGGTGACGTGCTCGACCATCCGGTCCTGTTGCGGGCCGCGATTCACGCGATGAAGGAAGTGCTCGATGTCGGGCATGCGCACGGTATCGAATTTGCCCGGATGGGGGAAGCGGATTTGACGGTCTACAGCGAACTCAGTGACATCGACCAAAAGATGATTGAACTGCCGCAACTGATGAACAGCTCGCGGAATCTTGAAGCGAGCATGTTGCAGGACTTACGGAAACATCAGCCGACGGAAATCGACTACATTAACGGTGTCGTCACGATGTACGGGGAAACGTACGGCATTCCGACTCCGGTCAATTCAATGATTCAAGCACTCGTCCGAAATGCACAGGACAAACAGGAAGTAACCGACTTTGAACAAAGTGTCGAGCAGTTCAAGGCACTTCTCGCAGTCAAATAAGGGGGATGAGCAGATGAAAAAAGAGGATGTCCAGAATATCGTCGCGACACCGGTCAACGCACCGGTCTTTCCGGCGGTCGATATTTTCTTCCGGAACCGCGAATACATGAATATCGTTTATGAAACGGACCTGGAGCAATTGCGGGCCGTTGTACCGGAACCGCTTGAGCTGATCGGCAACCAGATCAAGTTCGAAGTCATCAATATGCCGGACAGTACGGGACTCGGATCGTATCTGGAATGCGGTCATGTCATCCCGGTCCGGTACAACGGGGAAGTCGGGGAGTTCTACCTGTCGATGTACGTCAATAACCAGGCGGCCATCGCTTCCGGGCGTGAAGTTGCCTCGTTCCCGAAAAAATACGGTTCGCCGAAGCTGTTTTTAGACAACGACGTTCTCGTCGGAACTCTCGATTATCATTCGCTTCGTGTCGCCCAGGCGACGATGGGCTACAAATACTATCCGGTCAAGGAAGAAGAGGCGAAAGCGATCATCGGGACACCGCAATTCATGCTGAAACAGCATCGCGGCTATGAAGGGGAGCTGATTATCTCTGAATTAACGCGCAGTCAAATCACGGATATTCAGGTGAAGGAAGCCTACCGTGGACCGGCCCGTTTGGAATTGTTCCAGCATGTCATGGCACCGCTGGCCGATTTCCCAGTCGGAAAAATCATTGATGCCCAACACATCATCGCCGATTTACGGCTTGGCGGTCCGAAGAAGATTTTTGATTATATGAAGTGAAGTGACGAGACGGGAAGCCGTATCTTCCTGAATCGCGATGAACTAAAAGGCCGCATCCGGGTGATGCGGTCTTTTGACGTATTATCACTTGTCGAGTGTGTCTCTTTCAGCGCAGTCCGATGAAGGTAACGAACAATCCGACGGTGAGCGTAAAGGCAAGCATGGCATTCTGGTACCAGCCACGAGGGAAAAAATCGACGAGAAACAACAGCAGAAACAAGGTGGAGACAATCAAACGTGCGTCGCGCGTTTGAGGACGGAGCGATTTCCAGTGGATCAACAGTAACAAGGAGGCCGAAGGAGCAACGATATAGGAAATTACAAAAAACAGAAAGCGTTTTAAGTAGAACGGTAATCGTTCAACGTTGCGGCACGGGAAGTCTTTATGGGGACGTTGCCTTGGCTGATCCATCTCGTATTCGGCGGAATGTTACTGCTGATTTTTTTTGATTGGATCACGCATGGTGTTAAAGCATAAAGAACGCTCGATCATGCATGGAAAATGGTTCTTGCACAGTACAAATCATGATTACATTAATAAGAACTATCACAAATGAATTCTGATAAACGAAACACCCCGCGCCAACAGTATCGATGGCACGGGATGTTTTGTAAAATAATAAATGAAAACTACGGGCAGCCGTTGTCCGCAAGGTGAATTAAAACGTCGTTTTTTCCTTGACCGCGACCCAAACTTCGCTGTAAACGTTCAGGGAATCATCCTTGTGAATCGTGAATGAGATGCTTGGTAAGTCAACGAGTTCATAGCCTGAAGTGGGTAGCCACTCTGCATAGGTTTTTGCCATCGTCTCTTGAAGCGTTTGTGGAAACGGTCCGGTGTTTGGAAAAACGGCCCACAGACTGTCCTCAATCGTAATTTGCTCTAAATCTCCGTAAGGATTTTGGATACTCGTCGCAAAACCAATCATATGAGTCAAACTTCCTTGTTCCTCTAGATAACCTTCATCAAAATCAAACGAGACATTCAAGGCGGTTTCCGGATATAGATCGGCTAATTGGTGCATTTCTTGGCGTTGCTGTGGCGTAATCGATTGAGCTAACTCCACAATGGAGTGATTGACGTCCTCGAACTGAATCGGAACACGTTTGGAGACGCCGACGACATGAAACTGACTTTTTCGTTCAATTTTAAACTCCATGGAAACTCCTCCTTTAATATCAATATAAAAAGTAAAACGGGGAAAAGATTTTTGAATTTTATTTTTAATGACTTCTGAAGGTAGGAAACCAGACCACTCACGAAAGGCACGTGAGAATCCTTCAATCGATTGATAGCCGTATTCGTAAGCGACTTCGGTAACCGAATGCTGATTGACGAGATTGATGTTCGCCTGCGAAAGACGTCTGTTTCTGATATATTCGTTTAGTGTCATGCCGGACATATACGAAAACATTCGTCTGAAATGATATTCGGAAACTCCAGTAATTCGGACAATGTCCGTTCCTGAAAGTTCTTCGGTCAGATGGTGTTCAATATGGTCCATGAGTTGGTTCAGTTCTTTTAACACCGTCATTCCTCCTTTCTTGATATCAGTGTAGAGGATTCAAAATAAACGAACTTGACGATTTTTGGACGGATGATGTCGGATGGTGATTGAATCGAACAGTAAAGAAAAGAATTCATTCATTATCAAGATATATGAGACCAGTGAATTAAAGCGGATATAAGTGGTGATCTCGTCGTTCAATAACGAGGATCTGATCAGCGGTTTCTACCGGCACATCGTCAAACTCATCATAGTTTCGCTGTTCATATGAACGGATCTGATAATGCTCCAATCCATCGATGGTTTGCAGATAGTCCGGCAATCTTTCGGTCGGTTCCGTTAAAGTTGGATTGGTAAACGGAAAATTATCGTCGTTTGGATTGTGTGTATGAATGTAGACGGCGTCCAATCCTGCATCTAGCCGGGACAGTTCAATCCAAAGTTGATACGGTTGTCCCCACTCCTTGAGTGCGGCATCGAGCTCATTCATCAGCTGAAACAGTGCCCGGACATGTGCTTTTCGAATTTTGAGATGATCATTTCCACGTCCATAAAAATCAAGGTGGACATGCCAAAAATCAAACCAGCTGTCAGAACTGAAATCTAAGGCATGGGCCGAGATGTGTTGTTCGGCCTGAAGTTGTCGAAAGTAGCGGCGTTTGCCACGGAATTTTTTCATGGGATAGGTGTCTCCTTGCAGGGAATGATGTTCTATTCATTATACAGGAGTCATCATCACAAAAAATAAATAAAAACAATAAAGAAATTTTATTTCAAAATGTTTACGCTTTCAAATAAAACATTGTTTCTGAATGTCGGGCTTGTTATACTAACGGGGAACACGGGGAAGTAGCAATCATGCAGGGGTCAAAACAAAAGGGGAGCTGAGCATATGGGACAAAAACTCAACTGGACGGCGACACTCGGATTGACGACGGCGTTACTTGCCGCGTCGCTGCCGATGCAACCGGTCGTGGCCGAGACACCATCCGTTACACAACGGGTTGACGCACAACTGGAACAGATGACGCTTGAACAAAAGGTTGGTCAAATGATCATGCCGGATTTCCGGTTATGGAACGGGGTTAATCATACGCAACTGGCACCGGAAGTCGGACGGATCATCGACCGGTTTGATTTAGGTGGTGTCATCCTGTTTGCAGAAAATGTCAGCGAGACGGAACAGACGACGAAACTGGTCCATGATTTGCAGAAAGTCGTCGAGCAGGATCCGAGCAACGATATCCCGTTGTTCGTGACGATTGACCAGGAAGGCGGCATCGTCACACGACTCGGTACGGGGACCAATTTACCAGGCAACATGGCACTCGGGGCGACTCGCAGTCCGGCTTATGCGGAAGCGGCAGGCGGAATCATCGGCTCCGAACTGCATGCACTCGGCATCAACGTCAACTTTGGTCCGGTCCTGGACGTCAACAACAATCCGGGTAATTCCGTCATCGGGGTCCGTTCGTTTTCAAGTGATCCGAACCTGGTTGGGGAACTGGGCTCGGCCATGACGCAAGGCATTCAGCAGCAAGGAGTCGCTTCGACGGCGAAACACTTCCCGGGACACGGCGATACGGCAGTCGACTCGCATTACGGCTTACCGGTCGTCGACAAATCGCTGGCTGAACTGAAACAGCTGGAACTGATTCCGTTTAAACGGGCAATTGACGAAGGAATCGACATGGTGATGACGGGACACATCGGCATGCCGCAGATTGAGGATGAGGTCGTCGAGTCAAAACAAGGAACGTTCCCGCTACCGGCGACGTTGTCGGATGACGTCATTACCGGTGTCTTACGGGAAGAGCTCGGCTATCAGGGACTTGTCGTCACTGATGCGTTGAACATGCAGGCGATTGCCGATAACTTTACGGAGTCGGAAGCCGTCATCAAGACGTTTAAAGCCGGTGTCGATATCGCGTTGATGCCGACGATTTTAAGATCTGCGAACGACGTGACGAAACTGGAGTCGATTTTTGACGACGTGATCGAAGCCGTCGAAAGCGGTGACTTAAAAGAAGCGGACATCGATCGTTCCGTCGAGCGGATTCTGACGCTCAAAGCGACACGCGGCATCTGGAAGGAAACAATTGATCCGGTGACGCTTGAGGAACAACTGGTCGAGGCGAAGGCTGTCGTCGGCAGTCCCGAACATAAGGCGCTTGAGCGGCAGATGACGGAAGCAGCAGTCACGCTCGTCAAAAATGATCGCAAGACATTACCGTTCAAGCCGAAAAAAGGGCAGACCGTCCTCGTCCTGTCACCGACAAAAGATCAGACGGACAGCATGATAAAGACAATCCGCTCGCTTGAGAAAAATGCCGGGAACCTGAAGCGGGTGAACGTGCTGACGGAAAATTACGGAGCCTCGACACCGCATCTCAATCAAAATCCGGCACTTCAGGAGAAAATCAATCAAGCCGATTATCTGATTGTTGGCTCGAACGTCAACAACAGTGCGAAGCTCGGAACATCCTCCGCGGATCATTATGTGCCGGCGGAAGTCTTCCGTCAGGCTAACCGAACAGGAAAGAAATCCGTCCTGCTCAGTCTGCGGAATCCGTATGATGTCGCCGTACAACCGGACGCTGATGCCCATCTGCTCGTTTACGGCTTCAAAGGGGATCCGAACGGACCGGATTCGGAAGCGGGAAACACAAAATCAGCCGGACCGAATTTACCGGCAGGAATCCGCGCCATTTTTGGTGAATTCGTACCACAAGGGAAATTACCGGTCGATGTGCCGAAGTTTAAGGACGGTACGTTCCAAACCGATTTGTACCGGGAGTTCGGGGACGGATTCCGCAATTGGAATAAGTAACAGGCTCGTTTGAGGGAGTCCAATCGACGCGGTTGGGCTTTCCCTATTGACTTCTTTTGCAATTTTATTTCTATTTAATAAATTTATTTATGAATTAATGTTTCGTTTTGCTCAGGATAAAAAGGAGCTGTGGAGAGAGGATGAAAATCATGTTAGAGAAATTGGCGACAGAACGCCGGAATCAGCGAACGATGGAGCTTGACGATATGACGGTCGAGGAGATCTTGACGGTGATGAACGAGGAGGATCAGTCGGTTGCCGGTGTGATTCGACAGGAAATCCCGGTCATCAAACAGGTCGTCGCACAAGTCATTCAATCATTTCAAGCGGGCGGACGGCTGATTTACATCGGAGCCGGCACGAGCGGTCGCCTCGGTGTGCTCGACGCGGCAGAATGTGTGCCGACGTTTGGTGTCTCGCCAAAGATGGTCGTCGGTTTGATTGCCGGAGGCGAACGGGCGCTCATCAAGGCCGTTGAAGGGGCGGAAGACAGTAAAACGCTGGCCGTCGAAGATTTACGGGCGCTCAAAGTAAACGCAAACGATACTGTCATCGGCATCGCGGCGAGCGGCCGGACCCCTTACGTCATCGGCGGTCTCGATTACGCCCGTGAAATCGGCGCAGCGACGGCGGCATTGTCCTGCAACAAAGAAGCCATCATCAGCCAGCACGCCGATCTCCGGATTGAAGTCGAGACCGGTCCGGAAGTCTTGACCGGTTCGACCCGGCTCAAAGCCGGAACGGCACAAAAGCTCGTCCTGAACATGATTTCGACGGCAGCGATGATCGGCGTCGGGAAAGTCTATCAAAACCTGATGGTCGATGTCCAATCGACGAATGAAAAGCTTGAAGTTCGGGCCAAACGGATGATCGTGGAAGCGACAGGGGTCGATCTTGAGACGGCCGCGCGTTATTTCACATCAGCGAATGGTCACGTTAAGACGGCGATCGTCATGATTTTAGCGGACGTTTCGTATCCTGAGGCAGTCGAACGATTACAACGTGCGCACGGATTCGTCCGTGACGCGCTCTAAGGGGGGATTCAGATGAAGAAGGAAGAAGTGTTGGCGGAAGGGATACTGGAACACGTCGGCGGAAAAGATAATCTCCGCCAGCTGGCCCACTGTATGACACGCGTCCGGTTGGCGCTGAAAGATCCGACAAAAGCGGATATCCAAGCACTCAAACAACTGGACGGCGTCATGGGTGTCATCGATGACGAGACACTGCAAATCGTCGTCGGACCGGGGACGGTCAACCGGGTCGCGGATCATTTGAGCCGGAAAACGGGGCTTGCCATCGGGGAAGAGTCGGTCGATGAGAACCTGACGTTTGAGGAACGGGCCGCCATCGAACGGCAAAAAGTGAAGGATAAACAAAAGTCACCGTTCAAACGCTTTTTACGCCGCTTAGGAAATATCTTCATCCCGCTCATTCCGGGACTGGTCGCGTCAGGAATTATTAACGGAGCAGCGAACTTTGCAAAAAACGCCGGAGTCGATGCGACGGAAACGTGGATGCAGATTTTATTACTGATCGGCAGCACCGTCTTTGCCTACTTAGCGATTCTCGTCGGATGGAATACGGCGAAGGAATTCGGCGGCACGCCGGTTCTCGGGGCGATTGCCGGAGGGATTTTATTTAATCCGTTGCTTGTCGATATCGTCATTTACGGCGAACCGCTTGTCGTCGGTCGGGGAGGGTTGTTTGGGGTTATCTTTGCTGCCTGGTTGATGACATATCTCGAAAAACACATTCGCCGGTTCATGCCGGTCTCGATTGATATCATCTTTACCCCACTCTTGACGGTCCTGATCGTCGGCTTTACAGCACTTTATGCCATCATGCCGGTCGCCGGTGTCCTGTCTGACGGGATCATGAAAGCAATCAACGTGATTCTCGAAGTCGGCGGACCACTCGCCGGTGCCGTCCTCGCCGGATTCTTCCTGCCGCTCGTCATGGTCGGACTGCATCACGGTTTGACACCGATTCATCTCGAACTGCTCAACACCGTCGGTAACACGGCACTCTTGCCGATCCTTGCGATGGCGGGAGCCGGACAAGTCGGTGCCGCACTGGCGATTTTTGTCAAGACACGCAATCAACGGTTGCGCAACATCATCAAGGGTGCGATTCCGGTCGGTTTCCTCGGAATCGGCGAACCGTTGTTGTACGGGGTCACGTTACCGCTCGGTCGTCCCTTCCTGACTGCTTGTATGGGAGCGGCTGTCGGCGGAGCCTTCCAGGCGACGATGAAGACAGCGGCGCTTGGCGTCGGTGTATCCGGTTTGTCATTGACACCGTTGATCGATAACGGGATGTACCTGACGTATATCGGCGGTCTTGTCATCTCGTACGTCTTCGGTTTCCTGTTTACCTTCTGGTTTGGATTCAAGGAAGAAATGGCAGACGGAATTTAACGTCGGCACAAGAACCGCACATAACAAAAAGATGGAAGATCACGTCATCGTGATGTTCCATCTTTTTTTGACGCGTTGCCGGCATCAGTCAGTCAAAACCTGATTGATGTTCGTTTCCGACTTCAACTGGTGTTGAAGCAACTGTTTGACGTCCTGTTCCTGTGTGATGGTACGGAGAGTTTGACCGTACCAGTGGTCGAGTTGATCCCGTGTGACGGTATACGTGTAGTCCGGGAACGTAAAGGTGATCCGGTCGACATTATCGACGAGGACAAACAGATACGTGGCATTGAACAGAACCGTTTCTTTGATTTCCTGTTCGATGTTTTCTGTCTCGATGTCCTTGTAAGTCAAATGAATGCCGTATGGTGTTTGCTTCGTTTGCAGGGCAATCTGCCGTAATTCCTGGTGGTGGGCCAGTTCCTTGACGATATTTGTGACGGCACTGTTATCACCGACCATGGAATGTTTAAAATGGAACAGGTCCGTTTTTGAATCAGCGTGTTGACTGTAGACGTTCCACATCAGCACGAGACAGGCAACCGACAGGAATGGAATTAAAATACGTTTCATTTTCTTCTCCCCTTTATGTAATGCCCTTTAATGATATCATAGTTTAAAGGTCATCTCCTAAAAAATTGTAAAATCAGAATTTGAGTGTAATTTTTGTGAGTCAGTTAATCAAAAGGAGTGAAGTGGATGAAAGGACTGGCCGTTTATTTGAGTGAAGCACTGACGGATGAGGTGAAAGTAACCATCGGGAAGATGCAGGCAATCGGCTTTAACTCGATCTTTACGTCGTTACATATCCCGGAAGATGATCCGGCGTTATATACAGAACGGTTGCGAACTTTAGGACAATTGGCGCGAGGCCTCGAAATGGAGCTTGTCGCGGATATCGCTCCATCGTCGCTTGCTGCGCTCGGCAAGACATGGGATGATGCCGGAACGTTAACCGGGTGGGGCGTGACCGGACTACGGATTGATTACGGAGTGACGCCGAAACAGGTCGCGAATTTGTCAAAACAGATGATGATCGCCTTGAACGCCAGTACAGTAACAGCGGAAGAACTCGACGCGATGAAAGCAGAGGGGCTGGTACTTGAGCACGTCGAAGCCTGGCATAACTTTTACCCGCGACCGGAAACTGGGCTCGACCGGAACTGGTTCGATGACAAAAACCGTTGGCTCCATCAACAGGGAATCCGTGTTCAGGCCTTCATCCCGGGTGACGGGCAACTGCGTGGTCCGCTTTACGAAACGTTACCGACGCTCGAGGATCACCGCGGACAATCACCGTTTGCCTGTTATCTGGAGCTTGTAGCATCCGTCGACCGGATTCTCGTTGGGGACCCGGGCTTGTCGGAAAGCTCGATGCGTCAGTTTGCCGCCTATCAGGAGGGAATTATTGTTCTCCGGGCAACGGGACAAGGCGAAGATCCGATGTTAGAAACCATCCAGACAAACCGGATGGATCCGGCACGCGATGTCATCCGTTCGGTCGAGTCACGTGCCTACGGCCGACCGGGCGACGGACTTCTCGAACCCACTACTCTAGCCGACCGATCTGTTGGATCGATTACGATCGATAATCTGCGCTACGGCCGGTATGCGGGGGAGCTGCAGATCACAAAACGGGATCTTGCGGCAGACGAACGGGTCAATGTCATCGGACGCGTAATCGAAGCCGATCGACCGTTGCTGCAACAGATTGGTCCAGGCGGACGGTTTCGGATGGAGTGGGTTGAACCAAGGGGGGACACGGAATGAAAAAGATTATGTTGATTGGCTCTGGCGGGTCGGGCAAGTCGACGCTTGCGAGACAACTCGGTCAACGGCTCGGCATCCGTGTCCATCATCTCGACAGTTTATTGTGGCGGGCGGACTGGCAGGCGGTACCAAGTGCGGAACAACAACAGATTCAAACGGACTTGATCAGCCGGGACGACTGGATCATCGACGGAAATTACGGCGGAACGATGGATATTCGGTTGAATGCAGCGGATACAATCATCTTTCTTGATTTGCCGCGAACGACTTGCGTCTACCGGATTCTGAAACGGTCGATCCGGTACCGGCATGAGGCACGACCGGATATGGCAGCCGGGTGTCCGGAAAAAATCGATGTTGCCTTTTTGAAGTGGGTGTGGTTTTATCCGGATGAACAACGGCCGGGTATTCAAGCGAGACTCGCTCAAGTCGAAGCGACGAAGTCGATTATCGTACTAAAGTCACGGAAAGAAGTCCGGCGGTTCATCGAAAATATCGCCTGATCGAAGAATAGACAAAGCAAACGACTCCCGATGATGAGGGAGTCGTTTTTTTATCAATTTTCTCAGATGTTAGTGTGTTGTTTGTTGACGGCCAGGGAGTTCGTCCAGTATTCCTGAATCACCTGCAGTACAAATGCCGGGTCATCCCAGTGCGCGATGTGGGATGTCGAAGGAACGGAGATGACGGTTCCATCGGTTTTCTCCTGCCACAGGGCGATTGCTTCTTGACGGAACGGTTCATCGGAAACGGGTAACGTCGCGCGGAGCAACACGAGGTTGCCACCCGGAACGTCATCGAGGAAATCGAGAATCTCATCTTGATACATCGCCGTCAAAATGGCACGGGCCGTCTTCGCGCGGGCATGCCAGTAGTACCGGCCGTCCTGCATCCGGACAAAATCCTTACCGGCCAAATCAAGCAGTGGCGATCGGCGCATGTTGGGTCCATAGACGGCAACGTCGCGGAACTCTTCCCACGTCGCAACAGACTCTTCGAAATCGGTGTCGTAAAACGCGGATTCCTGCTCGAGTGGGGTACCGCGTAATCGTTTGCTCTGATATCCGCCGTCGATCAAAATCGAGCCGAGAACCCGGTCCGGCTGTTCCTTCTGATAAAAGAGGGCGATGAAGCTGCCCCAGGAATGCGACAGGAAATAAAAATCCTGGATATCGATCTGGTCGAACAGCCGGTTCAGCCAATCGGAAAAGCGGGCGAATTGATAGTCGCGTTCGTCCGGGAACGGCTCGGTTTTTCCGTGACCCGGCGCATCAATCGAGACGATCCGGTACGTATCTTGTAAGGCGTCCGCCAGTTCGATGAAGCTGAGGCTTGTTCCGCCGAGACCGTGCAGGCAGAAAATGACCGGCCGGTCCGGTTCACCCCACTCGGTAATCTGTGTCGAAATGCCGCCGCATGCAATGGTATATCGTTTCATCTGTCTGCCTCCATTTCCTAATAGGTATGTACTTACTTTTTAACCAGTATTATACATCAATTATTGTATACTGAAACTAGCAAATGGATTGAAATGAGATGGAGGAGATAGACGATGAAAATTACAGCAGCGACACTTTGGACGAATGATGTCAAACCGATGCAGGACTTTTACACGGGGACAATTGGTTTTCCGCTCATCGAGGAAACAACGAGCGCGTTTACGGTGCAAATCGGGACGAGTCAGCTTCGATTCGAGCTCGACACGACACAGCAACCGAAACAATATCACTTTGCCTTTAACGTGCCGGGGGATGCCTTCCAACTGTCGAAGGATTGGTTGCAGCGTCGTGTCCCGTTATTGATCGAGGACGGCGAAGACGAAATCTTTTTTGAAAACATCAATGCTCATTCCGTCTATTTTTATGATACGGACGAAAATGTCGTCGAATTGATTGCCCGCCATGATGTCAATCTGGACAAGTCGCTTGAAAAGTTTACCGTGAGAGATATTCTCGATATTGGTGAAATGAACGTCACGACACCGGATGTCGCCAGTGTAGGTGCACAATTCGCCGAACTTGGTGTCTTTCACCGGTACCATCAGCCGATCAACGTCGACTTCCTGAATTTCCTCGGCGCGCCGGAAGACGGCACCCATCTGTTGCTCGGACGAGAAGACCGGACGTGGTTGTTCTCACCGAAACCGGCCATTACCAGCCCGCTTGTGCTTGAACTGGACGGGAATTTGCACGTCCGACTTGATGCAGACGGGATGTTGCACCACGAAAAATAAACCCGTCCTGTGACGGGTTAAGGGTCAGGCGATGAGTTGTAAAATCCCGAACGTCGTCAAGACGACATACGAGACCGAGACAAAAATCAAGACAGGCTGAAACAGCGAGTCTTTGGATTGACGGGTAATCCCTTCGACGAAACAGCTGAGGAGGAAGACGAAGATCGCCAGGCCGATATACATCAGGACAATCGTCAGGATACTTTGGATGATGCCGAACGTGACGAGGGAAAACACGTTAAAGAACAGATAACCGAATCCTGCCAGGAGGATGAGACCAAGCAGGATCCCGAGCGCCGGATGAAGCCGGTTGACACGCGCCGTCCAGTTCGGAATGCGTGGGCTGAGTAACGTCCAAGCCGTATGTAATGACAGACAAATCGAGATGAACAACATCAGGAAAAAGAGTGCCTGCAGAAGGGGCGACAGTTGATTGGTCCAAAACGGAACGATTAAAAAGACGACCGGAAAACAGAGGCTCAAAAGATGTTTCTTCAAGTAAATCACTTCTTTCGTAAGAGTAGGAACTTTCATTAACAATATCTTCCTTATCCGTACCGTATCATACGTGAAGATAAGAGGGAAGGAGCACGGATGACACATTTTTGGAAAGTGAACGGCAAGTGGCGGATCGGGCGGATTGTCTTACTTGCGATACTGTTGGTGTTGATTTCATGTTTTTTGTATACCTATCATCAGAAAATCCTGCG
>Ga0308168_1000652_pt1 | contig 39248 bp, 40 predicted proteins | sample PhyCR2_FD_202133 | JGI IMG/M metagenome (GOLD analysis project Ga0308168, IMG submission 202133) | Phyllosphere microbial communities from UC Gill Tract Community Farm, Albany, California, United States - DLSLRC.R2 | ecosystem: Host-associated > Plants > Phyllosphere > Unclassified | place: USA...
GAGTTGGTGCCTTGCTCGAAGGTCGCGGTGATGGTCATGCTGCCGTCGGAGTTACTTTCCGACGACACATAACGCAGGTTGTCGATACCGTTGAGCTGTTGCTCGATGACCTGCACCACGGTGTCCTGCACGGTTTGTGCAGACGCGCCTGGGTAGGTCACCTGAATCGCAATGGCCGGTGGCGCAATGCTCGGGTATTGGTTGATCGGCAATTTCAGGATCGAAAGTGCCCCGACCAGCATGATCACCAGGGCGATTACCCAGGCGAAAATCGGACGGTCGATGAAGAATTTTGACATGGGTTACTCCCCTTTGCCGCCGGCGGCTTTGTCAGCTGCCTGTGCGGGGGCCGGGTTCTTGGTGCCGACGTTAGTCGCCTCGGTCGCTTTGACCTCGACGCCCGGTTTGACGTACTGCAGCCCTTCGGTGATCAGACGATCGCCGGCTTTCAGGCCGTCTTCGATCAACCACTGGCTGCCGACAGTGCGGCTGGCCTTGAGCTGACGCAGCTCGACCTTGTTGTCGGCGCCGACGACCAGTGCGGTCGGGGTGCCTTTGAGGTCGCGGGTCACGCCTTGTTGCGGCGCGAGGATCGCTGCGCTGTTGACGCCGGCTTGCAGCTGGGCGTGGACGAACATGCCTGGCAGCAGGGTGTGATCCGGGTTCGGGAACACCGCGCGCAGGGTCACCGAGCCGGTGGTCTGGTCAACCGAGACTTCGGAGAATTCCAGCTTGCCGTCGAGCTTGTACTGGCTGCCGTCTTCCAGGGTCAGCTTGACCGCAGCGGCGTTGTCGCCAGCCTTCTGCAGACGGCCGCTTTCCAGCTCGCGGCGCAGCTCCAGCAGTTCCACCGACGACTGGGTCACGTCGACGTAGATCGGGTCGAGCTGCTGAATCACTGCCATTGCATCGGCCTGGCCATTGCTGACCAGTGCGCCTTCGGTGACCGAAGAACGGCCGATACGGCCGGAAATCGGCGCGTAGACCTTGGTGTAACGCACGTTGATCTGCGCGCTCTGCAACGATGCTTCCGATTGCAGGCGGTTGGCCAGTGCGGTGTCGTATTCCTGACGGCTCACGGCTTGTTCATCGACCAGTTGCTTGTAGCGGTCGGAAATCGACTTGGTCGAACGCAGCTCGGCTTCGGCGCTTTTCAGCGTAGCTTCATAGACCGACGGATCGATCTGATACAGCTGCTGGCCGGCTTTGACGTCGGCACCTTCCTTGAACAGGCGCTTGAGGATGATGCCGTTGACCTGCGGGCGAACTTCCGCGATGCGGAACGCACTGGTGCGGCCCGGAAGCTCCGAGGTCAGGGTAAAGGCTTGTGGTTGCAGGGTGACGACGCCGACCTGAGGAGGCGGAGCGGCTGGGGCCGCTTCTTCCTTTTTACATCCGCTGAGCAGCGATGCCAGGGCGACGGCAGTGACCAGAGCGGTAACAGCTGGCTTGAATTGCATGAAGATCCTCGGGTCAGGCGCGCAAGAAGCGCACAAGAAGTGTGAAAGAGTAAAAATCGGGCACCGGGTGGATAAGTAGCTTGCTAAGTAATATACTTACGTTCATGGTTGTTTGTAAACACCTGCGCCGCGTACCCACCCTGATACAAAAGTCGTCGCAAGGTTTGAAATTGTAGGCCGGGGAGTCGATTCACGAGAGATCGCCCCCTCTTTATTCAGCGGATATTCAGCCATCCCTGAAACATCCTGTTTGAGGTTTTACTGCCATGGTCCGTCGTACCAAAGAGGAAGCTCAGGAAACCCGCAGCCAGATCCTGGAAGCGGCCGAGAAAGCCTTCTATGAAAGGGGGGTTGCCCGCACCACCCTGGCGGACATCGCGACCCTCGCCGGCGTGACGCGTGGCGCCATCTACTGGCATTTCAGCAACAAGGCCGATCTGGTCCAGGCCATGCTCGACAGCCTGCACGAACCGCTGGATGAACTGGCCAAGGCCAGCGAAAGCGAGGACGAACCGGACCCGCTGGGCTGCATGCGGCAGTTGCTGATTCATTTGTTTCATCAAGTTGCACTGGACCCGAAAACCCGGCGCATCAACGAAATTCTGTTTCATAAGTGCGAATTCACCGATGAAATGTGCGATCTGCGCCAGCAGCGCCGGACGGCCAGTCTCGATTGCAACGTGCGCATCGGCCTGACCTTGCGTAATGCGGTGAATCGCGGCCAGTTGCCGGAAGATCTCGACACGGCCCGCGCGGCGATCAGCATTCATGCCTACATCGACGGCCTGCTGTACGGCTGGCTGCTGGCCCCGGACAGCTTCGAACTGCATGCCGAGGCTGAACGCTGGGTCGACACCGGGCTGGACATGCTGCGCCTGAGCCCAAGCCTGCGCAAATGAAACAAAATGCGCAATTGCCCGGCAGGATGTCAATCAGCCGCCATGGCTGATCATCGCGGCGGGGAGTTTAAACGTAGCGAGTCGCAGATTTTGTAGGGAAATTGTGTAGCTCTTGTGAATCCGTGTTTTGCCGCGTTTCCCTCACCCTAGCCCTCTCCCAGAGGGAGAGGGGACCGACCGAGCTGATCTTTCGAGTGACGCTGACCTGAAATATCCCGCCGAACTCGGGTTCTGAAGGATCTGCAAATCGGCTCCCTCTCCCCAATGGCGGGACCGACCGGGTTATTTGCTCAAGCCGTGCCGACCTGAAATATCCCGCCGAACTCAAAGTTTGAAAAACACACCAATCGGCTCCCTCTCCCTCGGGAGAGGGCTGGGCGGGCGGCGTTCCGATGAGGGGCTACGTCGGGTTCCACGCAACAAGTCTGAAGCCGAACAACGAAAAGCCCCGGACTCTCACAAGTCCGGGGCTTTTTCATTTCTGCGCTACAGCGTGATTACAAGGTCGGATAGTCGATATAACCGACCGGACCCTTGCCGTAGAAAGTCTCCGGATGCGGCTCGTTCAACGGCGCATCGGCCTGCAAACGTGCCGGCAGGTCCGGGTTGGCAATGAACGGCACGCCGAACGCTACGGCGTCTGCCTTACCGCTGGCCAGCCACTCGTTGGCGCTTTCCTTGGTGAACTTCTCGTTGGCAATGTATGGGCCACCGAACGCTTCTTTCAGTCGCGGACCGAGGCTGTCGGCGCCTTCTTTTTCGCGCGAGCAGATGAACGCGATGCGACGCTTGCCCAGTTCACGGGCGACGTAGGTAAAGGTTTCGGCGAGATTGTCATCGCCCATGTCGTGGGAATCGGCGCGCGGTGCCAGGTGCACACCAACGCGGCCGGCGCCCCAGACTTCGATCGCGGCGTCGGTCACTTCCAGCAGCAGGCGCGCACGGTTTTCCAGCGAGCCGCCGTACTGGTCGGTGCGCTGGTTGGTGCTGCTTTGCAGGAACTGGTCGAGCAGGTAACCGTTGGCGCCGTGGATTTCCACGCCGTCAAAACCGGCGGCCTTGGCGTTCTCGGCGCCGGTGCGGTAGGCGTCGACGATGTCGGCGATTTCAGCAGTTTCCAGGGCGCGCGGGGTTGGGTAATCGGCCAGTGGGCGGACCAGGCTGACGTGGCCCTTTGGCTGGATGGCGCTTGGCGCAACCGGTGCTTCACCGTTCAGGTACGAAGGGTGGGAAATGCGGCCAACGTGCCACAGTTGCAGGAAGATCTTGCCGCCGGCGCCGTGAATCGCCTTGGTCACGTTGGCCCAGCCACGCACTTGATCGTTGGACCAGATGCCCGGGGTGTCCGGGTAGCCGACGCCCATCGGTGTTACCGAAGTGGCTTCGCTGAGGATCAGGCCGGCCGAGGCGCGTTGTACGTAGTATTCGGCCATCAGCGCGTTCGGCACACGACCTTCGTCGGCGCGGCAACGGGTCAGCGGGGCCATGATGATGCGGTTGTTCAGCTCGATGTCGCCGAGTTTGATCGGGTCGAAAATAGTCGCCATGTCTAAAAGCCTCGCTTTAATTAAGGAAGTTGATCAGTTGGAAGCAGGCGCCAGCTCGGCATTGCCGTTCTGGCGGAAGGTAATCAGGGTCACCAGCAGGGCCAGTACAGCCAGCGCGGCGGCAGCCAGTGGCACGCTGGTCAGGCCGTAGCCGTGGGCGATGACGCTGCCGCCGACCCAGGCGCCGAGGGCGTTGCCGACGTTGAAGGCGCCGATGTTCAGGGTCGAAACCAGGTTCGGCGCAGCCTTGCCGAAGGTCACCACGTTGACTTGCAGCGCCGGCACAGCGGCGAAACACGCGGTGGCCCAGAGGAACAGTGTGATCTCGGTCGGGATCAGCGCGACGCTGGTCCAGCTCAACACCGTGGAAACCACGGCCATGGCGATGAACACGCCGATCAGCGTGGCGGCCATGCCTTTGTCGGCGAGTTTGCCGCCGATGATGTTGCCGACCGTCAGGCCCAGACCGATCAGCATCAGTGTCCAGGTCACGCCACGCGGCGACACGCCAGTGACTTCGCCGAGCAGCGGCGCAACGTAGGTGAACAGGGTGAACACCGAAGCGGCGAACAGCGCGGTCATGCTCAGCGACAGCCAGATGCCGGCACCTTTGAGCGCGGCCAGTTCAGCGCGCATGTCGAGTTTCTCTTCGTCACGCTTGGCCGGCAGGAAGCGGATCAGGCCGATCAGCGCGATCACACCGATGACGGTCACTGCCCAGAAGGTCGAACGCCAGCCGGCTTCCTGACCCAGCGCCGTGCCCAGTGGCACGCCAAGTACGTTGGCCAGGGTCAGACCGGTGAACATCAATGCTACCGCCGAGGCACGTTTGTTTGGCGCGACCAGATTGGCCGCCACCACCGAGCCGATGCCGAAGAACGCACCGTGGCACAAAGCGGTGACGACCCGGGCAAACATCAGCACGTTGTAGTCGCTGGCGATGGCGCAGAGCAGGTTGCCGACAATAAAGATGCCCATCAACGCCACCAGCGCGGCCTTGCGCGGCAGTTTCGCGGTGGCCAGCGCCATGAACGGAGCACCGATGGCCACGCCCAGGGCGTAACCGGTGACCAGCCAGCCGGCGCCGGGAATCGACACACCGAGGTCCGCCGCCACGTCGGGCAGCAGGCCCATGATGACGAACTCGGTGGTGCCGATGGCGAAGGCGCTCAGGGCGAGGATGAGAAGCGAAAGGGGCATGCAGGTTTCCTTGTCGGCTGGCTGACGTTAAGGGTCAGAGCTCTTTACTGAGGGTGCTGAGAAACGCCTGGATGACGTCCTCGTTACGTTTGAAGAAATGCCACTGCCCGGCCTTCTGGCTGCTGATCAGCCCGGCCCGTTGCAACGTCGCCAGGTGTGCCGACACGGTCGATTGCGACAGGCCGCAACGCTGATCGATCTGCCCGGCACAGATGCCGTACTCGTGGTTGTGCAACTGCTCGGGGAATTCGCCTTTCGGGTCCTTCAGCCAGTTGAGGATGTCTCGCCGTACTGGGTGCGCCAGGGCTTTTATTATTTCGTCGAGGTCGAGGTTCATGGCTTGGGCTCGTGTTGGCAGTAGCGATATATCGCGATGGGACGAACTTTAAATCGTCCGATCGCGATATACCAATATGAATTCGGTCTGACGAGCGCATAAATCGCTATATCGGGTTATAACGATACGAGGGTGCTGAATGTCCGAACCCAGTGCTAAGCTGCGCCCATGAACTATCTCGCGCATTTGCATCTCGGCGGCCAGCGCCCCGGTCAGTTACTCGGCAGCCTGTATGGCGACTTCGTCAAAGGTCGGCTGCAAGGCCAGTTCGCCCCGGAAGTGGAGGCGGCGATCGCGCTGCATCGGCGAATCGACGTGTTCACCGATCGACATCCACTGGTCGACATTGCTTTGGGGCGCTTTACCGAGACGCGGCGGCGTTATGCCGGGATCGTCCTCGATGTGTTTTTCGATCATTGCCTGGCGCGGGACTGGACGCTTTATGCCGATCGACCGCTGGAGCAGTTCACCGCAGACGTCTATCACGTGCTGTCCCGCGAACGGCAATTGCCGGAACGGCTAGCGAAGATCGCCCCGCACATGGTCGCCAACGACTGGCTGGGCTCGTATCGCGAGTTTGAGGTGCTGGAGCAGGTCCTGCGTGGGATCTCGCGGCGGTTGACCAGGCCCGAGGAATTGGCCGGGGCCATGGCGGAGTTGCGGCGGTTGTATGAGCCGTTGAGTGAAGACTTCAGCTTGTTCTATCCGCAATTGCAGGATTTCGCACAAAACTCTGATCCATTGAAGATCTGAATGTGGGAGCGAGCCTGCTCGCGAATGCGGTGTCTCAGCCAATATAGATGCTGAATGGCACGACGCCTTCGCGAGCAGGCTCGCTCCCACAGGGGATTTGTATTTTCAGGCGGCTATCAAATCGCCTGCGCGACGCGGTTCGGCAGGTTTCGCCACCTCGCCAAACAACACCTTCTGCACCGCCTGCTGCGCTTCGAACGCCAGCGCCGCACGCTCGCGGCCCTGACAGGCGATCGGCTTGAGCAGATGCACCTCGACATCGCCGCAGTCGTTGCTGAACAGGCGCATCAGGTGCGAGAGCAGGTCATCGTCGCCAATGAACGGCGCCAGCGTGTCGATTTCGCCGTCGCGCAGATAACGAATCGCCACCGGTTGCAGCATCACTTCGGAATCGATCGCCGCCGACAGCAGGCGGCCATGAAAGGTGCGCAGCGAACGGCCATCGGTGGTGGTGCCTTCGGGGAACATCAGCAGCGCATGTTCGGTTTGCAGATGGCGGGTCATCTGCTTGCGGATCAACTGGCTGTCGCCCGACCCACGGCGGATGAACAGGCTGCCGGCCTTGGCCGCGAGCCAGCCGGCCACCGGCCAGGTGCGCACTTCGGCTTTGGACAGAAACGACAGCGGCGTGAGCATGCCCAGCAGCGGAATGTCGGTCCACGACACGTGATTGCTGACCCACAGCATCGGCTGTTTTGGCAGCTCGCCATGCACACTCACGCGAAAGGGCAGGGCATTGCTCAAACGCGCCATGAAAAAACGCGACCAGCGCTGGCGCCGCTCCATCGAGTGGGCCAGACCGATGCGTTCGAACACGCCGAAGACGCTGGCCATGGTCAGGCCCAGCGTCACCACCAGCAGCACTCGCGCGATTCGCGCGTACACCCGCAACCGGCTCATTACACGGCCGCCTTGAAGTGCTTGGCGTAGCGCGGGCAGAGTTCGTCGCGCTTGAGCAGGATGAACACGTCGGCGACCTGGAAGTCTTCGTCCCAGCACGGCTCGCCGCAGATTTTCGCACCGAGGCGCATGTAGGCCTTGAGCAGCGGTGGCATTTCGGCGATGACGTTGGACGGGATATCCAGCGTCGGCAACGGGTTTTTCGGCTCGGCGCGCAAGTGTTCGGTGCACAGATAACGTTCGCGCAAACGCTGCATGATCGCGTGGGCCTGAATGCCGCCGTCCTGCATCGGGATGCTCGCGCAACCCATCAGGTAGCTATAGCCGCCCTGATTGAGCACTTCGGCCAATTCCCCCCAGAGCACGGCGATGGTGCCGCCGTTGCGATAGGCCGGATCGACGCAGGTGCGGCCGATTTCCAGGATCGGGCCTTGCAGATGCGCCAGGCCGTGCAGGCTGAATTCTTCTTCGCTGTAGAACTTGCCGAGGCTGCTGGCGGCGGTGTGATCGAGCAGACGCGTGGTGGCGACCAGGCGCCCGGTGTTCAGATCACGCACGCCGATGTGGCTGCAGTGAACATCATAATCATCCATGTCCAGACCCAGTTCGGCGCCTTTGAGTTTGGCGTTGAACTCCCCGCTGAAGACGGCGAAGCGCAGGGCCTGGGCTTGCTGCAAGGCTTCGGCGCCGATCAGGCGTTCGGCTTGCAGGCGGCGTTCATTGCCGGTGTCGCTGATGCGGGCGATTTGCGTCATGTGAATCTCCGTACGGGCCTTTAACCCGTCGTGGGTTGCAGCCGATCGACTTTCTTTATGCAGCCATGTTGTGCAAAGTCAGGCTATGTAGCCCCGGTGTCATCGCCATGAACGTTCGGTGATGCTTATATGACAGCCCACAAGGAGGCGCCCATGCCCTGGACAGATCTGTTGCACCGCCGTGAACGCTTGCCCGCCGCTGCTGATCTGGCCGAGGGCTTTGCAACGTTGTTGCAGGGGCTGGGCAACGTCACGCCGTTTGAATTGGCGGTGGCTGGCGGGCGGCGAATGGCCACGCCGGGGCTGGCGTTTCTGGTGGGTTATCAGGCGGCGCTGCGCATGTTGTGGCCGAGCGCGCCGCCGAGCCTCGGCGCGTTGTGCGCGACCGAACAACGCAGCCTGCGTCCGGCCGATATGCAAACGCGGCTGCGTGATTTGCGCTTGAGCGGGCGCAAGGATTTCGTCACCGCCGGCGACGCCGCCGACTGGTTATTGGTGGCTGCGCGCAGTGAGGAGCCTGGCGAAACACCGCGCCTGAGTCTGGCGGTGGTTTATCCCGGCGAGCCCGGCGTGAAGGTGGAAAAACTGCCGGCGTTGCCGTTGATGCCGGACATCAGCCACGGCCGCCTGTACCTCGACGGCGCCCTGTGCGAACTGCTCGCCGGCGACGGCTGGGACGCCTACGTCAAACCGTTTCGCAGTCTTGAAGATGTCTACGTGCTCAGCGCCATCGCCGCGTGGTTGTACGGCATCGGCCAGGACAGCGATTGGCCGCAGGCCCTGCAACTGCGTTTGCTGGCGCTGCTGGCCGGGTGCGCCGAGGCCAGCCGGCAAGCGCCGAACAATCCGGCGGGGCATGTAGTGCTGGGCGGGTTGTTTGCGCAGTTTGAAGCGCTGGCGAGGGAGATTGATGAGGCGCTGGGCAATGGCCCAGCGGAGTGGGCGCAGATGTGGCAGCGGGACAAGGGCGTGATGCAGTTGGCGGCAGGGGCGAGGGCCAAGCGGTTGGCCAAGGCTTTGGCGGTGACCTGAGCGGCCCCTTCGCGAGCAGGGACGGTATTCTTCAATTGAAATGCGATCAAACTGTGGGAGCGAGCCTGCTCGCGAAGGCGGCCTCAAAATCACCATACATCTGTCATAAACCCCGACTAGTCTCGACAGGTTCACTCCCAGAGCGCCCACCATGTTCAAAGGCCTGTCCCTGTTCCTGCTGCTGATCAGCCTCACCGTCCGCGCCGAACAATGGCCCGGAGAGCAATGGCCCATCGCCCCGCAGATCACCGGCCCGGCCGTCGAGGCGCTGGAAAACTACGCCTTCGCGCCCCGCAACGACGCCACCCGCGACGGCATCCGCACCGACGCCTTGCTGATCATCCGCGACGGCCAGATTCTCTACGAACGCTACGCCGCTCCGACCACTGTGCAGACTCCGCACCTGACCTGGTCGATCAGCAAAAGCCTGCTGGCCGCCGTCCTCGGCGTGGCCTACGGCGAAGGCCGGTTCAAGCTCGACGATCCAGCGCTGAAGTTCTACCCGGCGCTGGAAAAACACCCGGCGATCACCCTCGGCCATCTGCTGAACTGGGCCTCCGGTCTGGATTGGCAGGAGGACTACGAATACGCGCCGCTGAAATCTTCGGTGGTGGCGATGCTCTACACCCGCGGCCATCGCGACATGGCCGCGTTCTCTGCGGGCCACGACGCCTACGCCGCAACGGGTCAGGCTTTCCGTTATTCCAGCGGTGACAGCAATCTGCTCGCCGCCGCCCTGAAAACCATGGTCGGTCCAGAGCGTTATGCCGATTATCCGTGGACAGCATTGTTCGAGCCGTTGGGCATTCGCCACGCCGTGTGGGAAAGCGATGTCAGCGGCACCTTTGTCGCCTCGTCCTATGCCTATCTCACCGCGCGGGATCTGGCGCGGGTCGGTCTATTGATGGCGCGCGGCGGGCGCTGGAACGATCGGCAGTTACTGCCCGAGGATTGGCTCGCGTTCAACCTCACACCGTTTGCCGGCTACAAGGCGCATCAGGACGAAGCCGTACCCGGCGGCCATTGGTGGCTGAATCGTCCTGTCGACGGCGCCACATCACCATGGCCCGACGCCCCACCCGACACCTTCGCCGCCCTCGGCCACTGGGGCCAGGCGCTGTACGTGATGCCCAGCCAGAAGCTGGTGATCGTGCGTTACGGCGATGACCGCGATGGCAGCTACCGGCACAACGAACTGCTCAAACGCGTATTGCAGGCGGTGCGGCGATGAAGCGCTTTCTATTGTTGCTGTTGGTCGTGCTGCTCGGCTGGGGTTGGTATGAACGGGAGAATCTCTGGGCTTTCCCGGACATCATCAGCGCCTACACCGCCAAGGAATATTGCTCGTGTCGTTATGTGATGAACAACGACGCCGGGTATTGCCGTGGCTATGTGAAGCAATGGCTGCCAACCAGCGGTTTTACCGATGACCCGTCGAGCAAAACCGTCACCGTCAGCGGCATGGGCCGCAGCAACAGCGCGCAGTGGCTGAGCGAACACCAGGGCTGTCGCCTGAATCCTTGAATTATCTGGTCTCCCTGTGGGAGCGAGCCTGCTCGCGAAATCGCCGCAAGCCGCAATACATGCCGCGCGGGGAGCATTGCATTCGCGAGCAGGCTCGCTCCCACAGGGCTTGCAATAACTTGGCGGGCGGTTAAGGTTCGTGCAGGTTTATCGCCCCCATGAGTGTTCAATGTTCAACCGCTCCCTCTATACAACCTTCGCCAGTCTGCTGTTGACCGCCGTTGCGCTGCCGGCCCAGGCCAATTGGTATCTGGACGGCGAGTCGTCGCGGCTGTCGTTCGTCAGCACCAAAAATGCCAGCGTTTCGGAAGTGCAGCGCTTTCTGGTGCTGCACGGCAAGGTCGACCCCAACGGTCGTGCCGAGGTCGAAGTCGAGCTCGAATCGATCAACAGCGGCATTCCCCTGCGCGATGAGCGCATGCGCAAGGAGCTGTTCCAGATCGAGCAATTCCCTGCAGCCACCATCACCACCCAGATCGACCTGCGCCCGATCAACGATCTGGCCCCCGGCGCGCAGCTGGAGTTGCGCCTGCCGCTGACCGTCAGCCTGCACGGCAAGCAGCACGAATACCCGGCCGAGTTGCTCGCCACGCGTCTGGATGATCGGCGCTTTCAGGTGGTGACACTGGAGCCGCTGGTGATCAACGCCGAGGATTTCGATCTGGCGCCGGGCCTGGAAAACCTGCGCAAACTCGCCGATCTGTCGGCGATCAGTCTGTCGGTGCCGGTGGGTGCGGTGCTGATTTTCACGGCGCGCTGACATGCGCGGTGCGGTGTTCCCCTGGCGTGACGGCAACCGTTTCGAACTGTTGATCGACGGCCCGCAGTTCTTTCCGCGCATGCTCGAGCACATCGCTGGAGCTACTGAACAGATCGAACTGGAGCTGTACCTGGTTGAGGCCGGCGCCTGCGCCGAAGCCATCGTCCAGGCGCTGGTCGCGGCGGCCGAGCGCGGCGTGCGCGTGCGTTGCCTGTTCGATGATTACGGCAGCCTCGCGTTCACGCTGCATCTGCGCCAGCGCCTGACTCAGGCCGGGGTCGAGCTGCGTTTCTACAATCGCCTGAGCTGGCGGCGCTGGGTTGGCAACTTCTATCGCGACCACCGTAAATTGCTGCTGGTCGACCAATGCCTGGCAGTGGTCGGCGGCACCGGCGTGACCGATGAATTCTGGACGCCGGGCCATGATGTCAGCGAGTGGCACGAAGTGATGGTCGAGATCAGCGGCCCATTGGTGATCGATTGGCAATTGCTGTTCGATCGGCAGTGGATCGCCAACCGTTACCGCCGCGCCTGGCGCCCGGCCGCGCATTTTGGTCTGCCACGTTTGCCGCGCGTGCCGGACAAGGGCGAGGGCATGGGCCGTGTGGCGTATGCCGACGCCCGCCAGCACCGCGATATTCTGCAATCGCTGTTTCGCGCGCTGAACAGCGGGCAAAAACGCATCTGGATGGCCACGCCGTACTTTCTGCCTACCTGGAAAATCCGCCGCTCGCTGCGCAAAGCCGCTGCACGCGGGGTCGATGTGCGGCTGTTGCTGACCGGGCCGCGTACCGATCACCCGTCAGTGCGCTACGCCGGCCATCGCTACTACCCGCGCCTGCTCAAGGCCGGCGTGCAGATATTCGAATACCAGCCGTGCTTCCTGCACCTGAAAATGGTTCTGGTCGACGAATGGGTAAGCATCGGTTCGTGCAACTTCGATCACTGGAATCTGCGCTTCAATCTGGAGGCGAATCTGGAAGCACTGGACCCGGCGTTGACGGCAGCGGTGGAGGCGAGCTTTGTGAAGGACTTCGGCTTGAGTCAGCTGGTGAGTCTGGAGGAATGGCAGCGCCGACCGTTGTGGCGGCGGGTCAAGCAGCGGGTGTGGGGCTGGGTGGATCGGTTGGTGGTGAATATTCTCGATCGACGCGGATAAACACGATTTTGAATACACCCTGAATCCAATGTGGGAGCGAGCCTGCTCGCGAAAGCGGTGTGTCATTCAGCAATTTTTTGTCTGAATGATCGCTTTCGCGAGCAGGCTCGCTCCCACAGTGTTTTGCAGTGTTGCTGCTGTTACAGCAATTCAAAGCTCTGCTGCGTCACCGCCTGCGAATCCAGGCCGATCTGCACGTTGAACTTGCCAGGCTCGGCTGCGTATTTGAGCTGGGCGTTGTAGAACTTCAGGTCTTCCTCGGTGATGGTGAAGTGCACGACTTTCTGTTCGCCGGCCTTGAGCATGATCTTCTGGAAGTTCTTCAGTTCTTTCACCGGGCGGATCATCGAACCGGTGACGTCCTGGATGTACAACTGCACCACGGTTTCGCCGTCACGCTTGCCGGTGTTCTTGACCATGACGCTGGCGTCGAGCTTGCCGCTGGCGTTCAGGGTGGTCGATGACAGCGCCATATCGCTCAGGGCGAAGGTGGTGTAGCTCAAGCCATAACCGAACGGAAACAGCGGGCCGGTGGTGTCATCGAAATACTGCGATGTGTAGTTGCCCGGTTTGCCCGGAGTGAACGGCCGGCCGATGCTCAGGTGGTTGTAGTAGGTCGGGATCTGGCCCACGGAACGCGGGAAAGTCACCGGCAGTTTGCCCGACGGGTTGTAGTCGCCGAACAGCACGTCGGCGATGGCGTTGCCGCCCTCGGTGCCGCTGAACCAGGTTTCCAGAATCGCATCGGCCGACTGATTCTCTTCGAGAATCGTCAGCGGACGGCCGTTCATCAGCACCAGTACCAGCGGTTTGCCAGTGGCTTTCAACGCACGGATCAATTCGCGCTGGGTTTCCGGGATGTTCAGGTCAGTGCGACTCGAGGATTCGTGGGACATGCCACGGGACTCGCCCACCGCTGCAACAATCACATCAGCCTCTTTCGCTGCTTTCACCGCTTCGTCGATCAGCACGCTGGCCGGGCGCGGGTCATCGACCACTTCCGGGGCATCGAAGTTGAGGAAGTTCAGGTAGTCGAGGACCTTCTTGTCGCCCGTGATGTTGGCGCCACGGGCGTAGATCAGGTTGGCTTTGTCGCCGATCACCGAACTCATGCCATCGAACAGCGTGACCGATTGCGCCGGGCGCCCGGCGGCGGCCCAGCTGCCCATCATGTCGATCGGGGCTTTTGCCAATGGACCAACCAGCGCGATTTTCGCGTCTTTCTTCAGCGGCAGGGTTTCGTTCTGGTTTTTCAGCAGCACCAGACTGCGCCGCGCCACTTCGCGGGCCTCGGCGCGGTGCAAGCGACTCTCGGCGTAGGTATCGGCCGGGTCATCCTCGGCCTTGCCGATGCGCAGGTACGGGTCCTTGAACAGGCCCATGTCGTACTTGGCCGCGAGCACTTCGCGCACAGCGTTGTCGATGTCTTTCTGTTCGATCTCGCCAGACTTGAGCAACCCCGGCAGTTCTTTACCGTAGAGGGTGTCGTTCATGCTCATGTCGATGCCGGCCTTGATCGCCAGCTTTGCCGCTTCGCGACCGTCGCGCGCGACACCGTGCTTGATCAGCTCGAAAATCGCGCCGTGATCGCTGACTGCCAGGCCTTTGAAGCCCCAGTCCTTGCGCAGCAGATCGTTCATCAGCCAGGTGTTGGCCGTGGCCGGAATGCCATTGATCGAGTTCAACGCCACCATCACACCACCGGCGCCGGCATCGATCGCGGCGCGGTACGGTGGCAGATAATCCTGGTACATCTTCACCGGGCTCATGTCGACGGTGTTGTAGTCGCGGCCGCCCTCGACCGCGCCGTACAGGGCGAAGTGCTTGACGCTGGCCATGATGCTGTCGGCGGCGCTCGGGGTCTCGCCCTGATAGGCCTTGACCATGACTTTGGCGATGCGCGAGGTCAGGTAGGTGTCTTCGCCGAAACCTTCGGAACTGCGGCCCCAGCGCGGATCGCGGGAGATATCCACCATCGGCGCGAAGGTGATGTCGAGGCTGTCGGCGGCGGCTTCTTTAGCCGCAACGCGACCGGACTGGCCGATGGCGTCCATGTCCCAGCTCGACGCAAGGGCCAGCGGAATCGGGAAAATCGTACGGTGACCGTGGATCACGTCGTACGCGAAAAACATCGGAATCTTCAGGCGACTGCGCATGGCCGCGTCCTGCATCGGACGGTTTTCCGCGCGGGTGATCGAGTTGAACGTGCCACCGATGTTGCCGCCGGCAATTTCCTTGCGAATCAGCTCGCGGGGCATTTCCGGGCCGATGCTGATCAGGCGCAACTGGCCGATCTTCTCGTCGAGGGTCATTTGTTTCATCAGGTTGCTGATGAAAGCGTCCTTGTTTTCCAGAGGTACCGGGGTCGTGGCGGCCAGTACCTGATGACTGGCCAGGCTGACGAACAGACCCAGCAAACACAGCTTCTTCATGAATTTTTTCTCTAGGGCCCAAACGGTGATGCAACACCGGCCAGCCAAAATGTAGGGAGCGACTATTGTTGTTCGGATACCGGCGCGAAATCCTGAGCCGGAAAACCGCAGCCGACAGCGGCAACGTGAACGCGAAGGGCACTTTTTAGCCGATTAACCCGTCGCATGCCAGTGGCGGCGCCGATTATGCCCCAACCGCTGGCCGGGAATGCCCAGCGCTCGGTTTTTAAATCAAATGTGTTATGGAGCATCACTGCAATGAATATCAGCTCAACCTCCCGTTCACGGTTACAGATCGCCACGTTGCTGGTGTTCGCCACGCTGTTGACCGCGTGCGGCATCAACAATATCCCGACGCTTGACGAACAGGCCAAAGCCGCCTGGGGCCAGGTGCAGAACCAGTACCAGCGCCGTGCCGACCTGATCCCCAATCTGGTGGAAACCGTGAAGGGCTACGCGGCCCACGAACAGGAAACCCTGACCGCAGTGATTGAAGCGCGAGCCAAGGCCACCTCGATTCAGGTCGATGCCAGCACCCTCGACAATCCCGAGAAGCTCAAGCAGTTCCAGCAGGCGCAAGATCAACTGACCGGCGCATTGAGCCGCTTGATGGTGGTCTCCGAGCGCTACCCGGATCTGAAGGCCAACCAGAACTTCCTCGCTCTGCAATCGCAACTCGAAGGCACGGAAAACCGCATTGCCGTGGCGCGTCGCGATTTCATCCTGGCGGTGCAGAAATACAACACCGAGATCCGCACCTTCCCCGGTCGCCTGTGGCACAGCGTGATGTACAGCGATCTGCCGATGCGCGAGACCTTCGAAGCCACCACGCCCGGCGCGGAGAAGGCCCCGGAAGTGAAATTCTGATTCGAGGTTGCCCATGCGTGTGTTGAAACTGGGCCTGGTGCTGCTGCTCTGGCTGTTTGCCGTCAGCGCCCGGGCCGAACTGACGTTTCCGCCGCTGAGCGGGCGCGTGGTCGATCAGGCGCAGATGCTCGAGCCATCGATTCGCGCGCAACTGAGCCAGCAATTGCAGGCGCACGAACAGGCCACCGGCGAGCAATTGGTGGTGGTCACGTTGCCCGATCTGCAGGGCACCACCATCGAGGATTTCGGCGTTCAGCTCGGTCGGCACTGGGGCATCGGCCAGAAAGACAAGAACAACGGCGCCTTGCTGATCGTCGCCCGTGACGAGCGCAAACTGCGCATCGAAGTCGGCTATGGCCTGGAGGATCGCCTTACCGATGCGCAGTCGTCGGTGATCATTCATCAGGTCATCACGCCGGCGTTCAAGGCCGGCAACTTCAGCAAAGGCATCAGCGACGGCGTTGCTGCGATGCTGGTGGTGCTCGGTGGCAATCCGCTGGACGAACCGTCCACCGTGTACGAATCCAGCGGCGACCCGGCGGATGATTTCATCTCGCGGCACCCGGCGCTGTTCATGTTTCTGGTGATGTTGTTCATCCTGACGGTGTTTGTCTGCCAGATGCTCGGTATCCTGCCTGCCGGCCGGGGCGGCTCCGGAGGAGGGGGCGGCTTTGGCGGAGGCGGCGGATTCGGCGGCGGTGGCGGTGGCGGCTTCAGCGGTGGCGGGGGCAGTTTCGGCGGCGGCGGTTCGTCCGGCGGCTGGTGAGATCAAAAGAATAATGAGCAGGCACTTTTCGACATGGCATTACTGACTGAACACGAACAACGCAAAGTCGCCGAGGCCATCGCCCGGGTCGAACGCGACACCGACGCCGAACTGGTCACGGTGCTCGCTGCCCGCGCCGACGATTACGCGTACATCCCGCTGCTCTGGGCCAGTCTGCTGGCGCTGGTGTTGCCGGGCATCGTCCACTACCTCACCGGCTGGCTGACCCTGCGCAGCCTGCTGCTGGTGCAATGGGGCATGTTCATCGTCCTGTGCCTGCTGTTCCGCCTGCCGAAAATCACCACGCATCTGGTCCCGCGCCGCGTGCGGCACTGGCGCGCCTCCAATCTGGCGCGGCGGCAGTTTCTCGAACAGAACCTGCACCACACCGTGGGCAGCACCGGCATGCTGATTTTTGTCTGCGAGGCTGAGCGCTATGTGGAAATTCTGGTGGACGAGGGGATTTCCAAACGGCTGGATAACAGCAACTGGGACGCGATTGTCGCAGCGTTTACCGAACAGGTCAGGCAGGGGCGCACGCTGGAAGGGTTTGTCACGTGCGTGGAGGCGTGTGGCGAGTTGTTGAAGGTGCATGTGCCGGTGACGCAGGTGAGGAACGAGTTGCCGAATCGGTTGGTGGTGTTGGGCTGAAGCAGTCGCGCATATTTGGCCTCTGTGGCGAGGGGATTTATCCCCGATCGGCTGCGTAGCAGTCGCAACACCTGCGCGCGTGGTTTGACGGGCCGAACACAGAGGGCCGCTTCGCGCCCCATCGGGGATAAATCCCCTCGCCACAAAGGTCGGTGTCATGGATTTTGCCGTTGGGTAAATAAGAGGGTGTCCCCAACCCTCATCCCCCCTAAAATACCCGCCATTCCCGATTCCGCCCGTCCGAGGCCGCTTGTCCATGTCCGTTTCCGCTTCTTCCGCGCCGTCCGCCAAACCGGCCGTCGATCACCACGCCCAGTTCATCGAGCTGCTGCAAACCAGCCTCGACGACAGCGGTTTCATCAAGCTGGTGCTGGCCAAATACGTCGGTGAAGAGGCGGATCTGCAACGGGTCATCATCAAACCGGTTACGGTCAAGGCGCAGCCGTGTCTGTCTTTTGTTTATCGCTACAAGACCCGCGACATCACCAAGAACCTGCCGCTTGACGAGGGCGTGGCGCTGATTGCCGGTCTGCTGCCGACCTCGTTCAAAAATGCGCATTTACTAGCGCTGACCGACGAAGCGCAGCTGGAATACAGCAAAAAGGGCAAGAGTTCTCTGTTCAAGAGCAAACCTCAGCAATTGCGTGAAGCGCCGTCCGCCGAGCACAACCGCGAGAAAAACCGCTTTCTCGAACTGAGCCGCCCCTTCCTCAAAGACCTCGGCGTGACCAATGCGCAACACGAGCTGATCCCGGCGATGTCGCGCAAGTGGAAGCAGATCAACAAGTTCATCGAAGTGTTCAGCCATGCCCTGACCTCGTCGCCGCTGGCGCTGGACAAACCGGTGCGGGTCGCCGATTTCGGTTCGGGCAAGGGCTACCTGACGTTCGCCATTCACGACTACCTGCGCAATACGCTTAAGGCCGAGGGCGAAGTCACCGGCGTCGAGCTGCGCGAAGAAATGGTCAACCTGTGCAACGCCGCAGCGAGCAAGCTCGAGCATCCGGGGCTGGTGTTCAAGTGCGGTGACGTGCGCACAGTGGCGCCGAGTGAGCTGGACGTGATGATCGCCCTGCATGCCTGCGACATCGCCACCGACTACGCGATTCACACCGGCATCCGCTCGGGTGCGTCGATCATCATGTGCTCACCGTGCTGTCACAAACAGATCCGCCTGCAGATCCAGAGCCCGGCGCTGCTCAAGCCGATGCTGCAATACGGCTTGCACCTCGGCCAGCAGGCGGAAATGGTCACCGACAGCTTGCGTGCACTGTTCCTCGAAGCCTGTGGTTACGAGACCAAGGTGTTCGAGTTCATCTCGCTGGAACACACCAACAAGAACAAGATGATTCTCGCGGTGAAACGCGCCGAGCCGGTCGATCCGACGCAGTTGTTGGCGAAGATCGCAGAGCTCAAGGCGTTTTACCACATCAGCGAACACTGCCTGGAAACCCTGCTGCGCGCTGACGGCTATATGCCTTAACAGGCAGCTTGCAGCTCAATTTGGGTCTACCTTGAATACTCCCAGTCATTTCCCCGAGGAGTATTCCCATGGCCGCGAAAAAGATTCTGATGCTGGTCGGCGATTACGTCGAAGACTACGAAGTGATGGTGCCGTTCCAGGCCTTGCAGATGGTCGGCCACACGGTCCACGCCGTGTGCCCGGACAAGTCCGCCGGCAGCACCGTGCGCACGGCGATTCATGATTTTGAAGGCGATCAGACCTACAGCGAAAAACCCGGTCACCTGTTCGCGCTCAATTTCGATTTCGCCAAGGCCAGCGAAGCCGATTACGACGCGCTGCTGATTCCCGGCGGTCGTGCGCCGGAATACCTGCGGCTGAACGACAAAGTCCTCGAACTGGTGCGCGCGTTCGACAACGCCGGCAAGCCCATCGCAGCGGTCTGCCATGGTGCGCAACTGCTCGCGGCGGCGGGTGTGCTCGAGGGGCGCGAGTGCAGCGCGTATCCGGCCTGTGCCCCGGAAGTCCGGTTGGCGGGCGGCACCTACATCGACATACCGGTGACCGACGGCCATGTTCAGGGAAATTTCGCCACCGCTCCGGCCTGGCCGGCGCATCCGCAATGGCTGGCCGGTTTCCTCGGTCTGCTCGGTACGAAAATCACCTTGTAGTCGAAGAGGCGACAGATCGCAGGTGCTGGTCTTTACTCTGAAGCGCGAAATCTCTCAATCGCCCCCAGGAGCAACAGACATGTCCGGATGGTACGAAGTGAGCAAAAGCAGCAATGGCCAATTCAGGTTCGTGTTGAAAGCGGCGAACGCCGAAACGATTCTGACCAGCGAGCTCTACAGCACCCGCGCCGGCGCCGACGGCGGCATCGCCTCGGTGCAGGCCAACAGCCCGCTGGGCGAACGTTACGAGAAAAAATCGACCAAGGATGGCCACCCGTACTTCAACCTCAAGGCGGCCAATCACCAGATCATCGGCAGCAGCGAGTCGTATTCATCGGATGGCGCGTGTGACAAGGGCATCGCCAGCGTCAAGGCCAACGGCCCGACGAAAACCATCAAGGACAAGACCCTGCCTGTCCTCTGAAACCCGACATCAACCTGTGGGAGCGAGCCTGCTCGCGAAGGCGGTGTTCCAGTCACCGTTTGTATTGGCTGATAGGCCGTCTTCGCGAGCAGGCTCCCTCCCACAGGTGACTACATTCCATTGTGGGAGCGAGCTTGCTCGCGAAGGCGTCAGCCCGGCCAATATCAAACCTCAACCGGTACCGACAACTGCGGATCACCCAACGCATGGCTCTTGGCATCAAAGAACCGCAACTCAACGCCGGTACCTTCAAACACCTTGGCGTAGTGACGCTTCTGATGCTGGATGAACGCGGCACTGCGCGGATAAATCGAGACCGCCACGCACTTCGGTCTGGCCAGGCGCAGCGCCCGCACCAGATGCGCATCCTGCTCGCCCAGCGCATGGCCGAAGATGCACAGGCTGTCGCCATGGGCCAGTAACTGCTCGTAGCAGAACGACAGATAATCCGAGCTGCGGATGGTCTTGAGCTTGTCGGCGCTCGGCCCTTCGGTGACGAACAGCGGCACGTCGTCCAGGGTCTTGATCGTATTGTTGATGGCGAAACTGCCGAGCAGCGTGCCTTCGGTCGAGGTCAGTTTGCGCGCGGTGCCGTCCTGATTACGCACCAGATGCAGCCCACCGTGCAGGTACAGCAGACGCGGTTTGTCGGTGGCGCTCTGGCTCAGATCGAAACTCGCGTCCGCGCCGTTGAACAGGTCGTCAATGGCCTCGCCCGGGTGTTGCAGCGCCCAGTAATTGAGCAGGTCGTAGTTGGTGGTGAACACCGTGCGATAGCGCGCCAGTTCTGAATTGAGCACCGCCAGCGTCGAAGGCTGCACCAGCCGCCACGGGATGTGCACCGCGTGCACCGTGTTGATCAGCGCTTCCTTGATCGCGTAATAGCGATTGCGCGGTGCCGCCGAACTGACCGCCAGCGCCTTGTTGACCCGGCTGGTGGTTTTCAGGGCGCCCAGCACTTGCTCGAAGCTGCGGGTTTGCAGCGCGTCGAACACCGCCAGTTCCGATGGGCTCAGCGGCTTCTCTTCGACCGTACGGGCGTTTTCGAACAGCGAGTCGTAGCCGAAGTCATCCCACACCGCGCGGCTGGCGCCATTGCCCACCAGCAAACCCTGGAAATCGTTCGCGGCGCGCAAGGCATTCCAGTCTTCGAGGGTGGCGTCGACATCGAGAAAATCGGTCATTGCGTGGGCGGTCTCAAAACAAAGGGCAGATGGACGGCGACTTTATCACGAGCGGACATTGAGCCAGATCAACATTGCTCGTGACCGATCGGTCGATCCTGTGTGCACCCGCCGAATCGAGGCAGTCGATCCGGCTTCAGTCAGGAGACACACGATGAGCAGCACCTTCTTCATTCCGGCGGTCAACATCATGGGCAGCGGCTGCCTCGACGAAGCCATGGTCGCGATCCGCAATTATGGTTTTCGCAAGGCGCTGATTGTCACCGACGCCGGGCTGGCCAAGGCTGGCGTGGCCGCAATGATCGCCGAGAAACTGGCGATGCAGGACATCGATTCGGTGATCTTCGATGGCGCCAGACCGAACCCGACCACGGCCAATGTCGAATCGGGTCTGGGGCTGTTGAAGGAAAGCCGTTGCGATTTCGTCGTGTCGCTGGGTGGCGGCTCGCCACACGATTGCGCCAAGGGCATCGCCCTGTGCGCAAACAATAGCGGGCAGATTGGCGATTACGAAGGCGTCGACCGCTCGAGCAAGCCGCAATTGCCTCTGGTCGCTATCAACACCACCGCCGGCACTGCCAGCGAAATGACCCGTTTCTGCATCATCACCGACGAATCGCGCCACGTGAAAATGGCCATCGTCGACCGCAACGTCACGCCCCTGCTGTCAGTCAACGATCCGGAACTGATGGTCGCGATGCCCAAAGGCCTCACCGCCGCCACCGGCATGGACGCGCTGACCCACGCCATCGAAGCCTACGTTTCTACTGCCGCCAACCCGATCACCGATGCTTGCGCGCTTAAAGCGATGAGCCTGATCAGCAGCAACCTGCGTCTGGCGGTGCGCGACGGCAGCGACCTGGCGGCGCGGGAGAACATGGCTTACGCGCAGTTCCTCGCCGGCATGGCGTTCAACAACGCCTCGCTCGGATTTGTCCACGCCATGGCGCATCAGCTCGGAGGCTACTACGACTTGCCCCACGGCGTGTGCAATGCCGTGCTGTTGCCGCATGTGCAGAGTTTCAATGCGCTGGTCTGTGCTGATCGACTCAGGGATGTCGCCCACGCCATGGGCGCGGATATTCGTGGTTTCAGCGCAGAGGAGGGCGCGCAGGCGGCGATCAATGCCATTCGCAACCTTGCCAAAGACGTCGAGATTCCCGGCGGACTGCGTGAGCTGGGCGCGAAACTCAGCGACATCCCGGTGCTCGCCGCCAATGCTTTGAAGGATGCGTGCGGACTGACCAATCCACGGGCGGCAGATCAGCGCCAGATCGAGGAAATTTTCCGCAACGCGTTTTGAGACCGGCACAGCGTTTACGAACAGCGTTATCCTCGCCGTTCGTTCGCGCCACCATCGCCGAGTTTCCCATGCTGCAAAAAAGCCTGATCCGCCGTCTCGACCTGATCACTCTGCAACTGTTTGTCGCCGTCCACGAGGAAGGCACGTTGACCCGTGCGGCTGCGCGCGAGGCCATCGCGGTGTCGGCGGCGAGCAAGCGCCTGATGGAGTTGGAGGAGGCGCTGGGCATCGCTTTGTTCGTGCGTCAGGCCAAAGGCATGATCCTTACGCCGGCCGGTGAAACCCTGCTGCACCACGCGCGGCAGATGCTCTTCAATGTGGAAAAGATGGGCCTGGAACTGGGCGAGCACAGCCACGGTGTGCGTGGTTACGTGCGCATGCTGGCCAATCTTTCGGCGATCATTCAGTTCTTGCCTGAAGACTTGCGCGACTTCTCCGCGCGGCATCCGCAGGTCAAGACCGACCTTGAAGAACGCCCCAGCGCCGGGGTGATTCAGGGCGTGCTCGATGGCGTCGCCGACCTCGGCATCTGCTCTGAGGACAGCGACACCAAAGGCCTGCACAGCGTGTTGTACCGCCCGGACAAACTGGTGATGCTGCCGGAGCATCCGTTGGCTACGCACGAATCGGTGGCCTTCGGCGAAACCCTCGACAGCGATTACGTCGGCTTGCACGCAGCCAGTTCGATCAACATGCGTACCCATGCGGCGGCGCGGCAGGCTGGCAAAGTCCTGCGCATCCGCATTCATGTGCCGGGGTTCGATGCGGTGTGCCGGATGGTCCAGGCGAACATGGGCATCGGCATTCTGCCGCAGCGAGCCTATGAGTTGTTTGGTCAGGCACTGGGCTTGCGTGCGGTGCCGCTGACCGACGACTGGTCCGATCGCGCGCTGATTGTGGTGGTGCGCGATGAGGCAGGGTTGTCGCCGGTGAGCCGGATGTTGTTTGAGCATTTGCGCGGGCGGTAGATCTTCATTGCGGCTGATGGCCTCTTCGCGAGCAGGCTCGCTCCCACATTGAACTTGTGTGAACACAGAATCTGAAACCACTACAGATCCTTGTGGGAGCGAGCCTGCTCGCGAAGGCGGCCCTGAATTCACCACGCAATCACAGCGGAGCATTCGCATTTCGCGAACGCTCATTGCCGAGAGACGGCTGGATTCTCCGATCATCGTTCCTCTAGCCTTGGCGCCATATTCCAAGAACAAGAGGTACCCGCGATGACTGCTCCTTTGAGTGCAATCAAAGTGATCGAGATCGGCACCCTGATCGCCGCGCCGTTTGCCGCGCGCATGCTTGCCGAGTTCGGCGCCGAGGTGATCAAGATCGAAGCCATGGGTCAGGGCGACCCGCTGCGCAAATGGCGCAAGCTGCACGAAGGCACATCGCTGTGGTGGTACCTGCAATCGCGCAACAAGAAATCCCTGGCGCTCAATCTGAAATCCGCTGAAGGCATCGAGCTGGTCAAGCAACTGGCCGGTGACGCAGACGTGATCATCGAAAACCTGCGCCCCGGTGCGCTGGAAAAACTCGGTCTGGGCTGGGACGTACTGCATGCCTTGAATCCGAACCTGACCCTGGTGCGTATCTCCGGCTACGGCCAGACCGGCCCGTACCGCGACCGGCCCGGTTTCGGTGCGATTGGCGAGGCCATGGGCGGCATCCGCTACACCACCGGCAATCCCGATTTGCCACCGGCGCGAGTCGGCGTCAGCCTCGGCGATTCGCTGGCCTCGTTGCACGCGGTGATTGGTGCGCTGATGTCGCTGTTGCGGGTCAAGACCGGGCAGGGCGGTGGGCAAGTTGTCGATGTGTCGCTGGCCGAAAGCGTGTTCAACGTCATGGAAAGTCTGGTGCCGGAATACGACATGCTCGGCCATGTCCGCGAACGCAGCGGCGGCGCCTTGCCGGGTATCGCGCCCTCCAATACCTACCTCACCGCCAACGGCGCCTACGTGGTGATTGCCGGCAACAGCGACCCGATCTACAAGCGCCTGATGCATACCATCGGCCGCGCAGACCTGGCCGGCGCAGAAGAGTTCGCCCACAACGACGGCCGCGCGGCGCAGAGCGGTTTGCTCGATGCGGCCATCACACACTGGACCAGTAGCCTGCCGATCGACGAGGTACTGGCCGCCCTCGAAGCCGCTGAAGTGCCGGCCGGGCGCATCTACTCGGTGGCTGACATCGTCGCCGATCCGCACTATCAGGCGCGGGACATGCTGCTCGATGCCGAGTTGCCCGGTGGCGCAACGGTGAAGATGCCCGGCATTGTCCCCAAACTCTCGGAGACCCCCGGCGGGGTGAACTGGTCGGGGCCGAAACTGGGCCAGCACACCGACGCTATTCTCGCCAATCTTGGCCTGACTGAACTCGACATCGAACGTCTGAAAGGCCAGGGGGTGGTGCAATGATCACTGACTATTCGCAAACCCTGATCGTCCAGGAGGTCTCGCCCCGCGACGGTTTGCAGATCGAGCCGACATGGGTGGAAACCGCTGACAAGATCGCCCTGATCAATCAATTGTCGCAGGCCGGATTCAGCCGCATCGAAGCCGGCTCGTTCGTCTCGCCCAAAGCCATTCCGGCGCTGCGTGACGGCGAGCAGGTGTTCACGGGCATCCAGCGTCAGCCAGGGGTGATTTACGTGGCGTTGATCCCCAATCTGAAAGGTGCGCAACGGGCACTGGCGGCGAATGCCGATGAGTTGAATCTGGTGATGTCCGCCAGCCAGACCCACAACCTGGCCAATATGCGCATGCGTTGCGAAGAGTCGCTGACGGCATTCGCTGACATCGTTGCGTTTGTCAGCGGCTCAGGTGTGCGCCTCAACGGCAGCATCGCCACTACCTTCGGTTGTCCGTTCGAAGGCCGGATCGATGAGGATCGCGTACTGCAGATCGTCGACGCTTATCAAGAGTTCGGCATTCAGGGCATCAGCCTCGCCGACACCACCGGCATGGCCAACCCGCGTCAGGTGGATCGCTTGGTGCGGCGCGTTTTGCAACGGGTTTCGCCGGCCGATCTGACCCTGCATTTCCACAACACCCGCGGCCTCGGCCTGTGCAATGTGCTGGCCGCTTACGAGGCCGGCGCGCGGCGCTTCGATGCGGCGCTGGGTGGCCTCGGTGGCTGTCCGTTTGCGCCGGGTGCGTCGGGCAATATCTGCACCGAAGACCTGGTGAACCTGTGCGATGAAGTCGGCATTCCCACCGGGATCGACTTGCCGCTGCTGCTGAAGCTTTCGCGCGGCTTGCCCGATCTGTTGGGCCACGAAGTTCCCGGTCAACTGGCCAAGGCCGGGCGCAACTGCGATCTGCATCCGATGCCGACCTGAAGATACAAAACCCTTGTGGGAGCGAGCCTGCTCGCGAACGCGGTGTGTCATTCAACATCGGTATCGACTGATCTGGCGCATTCGCGAGCAGGCTCGCTCCCACAGTTCAAAAGCATTCAGCAGTACCACCAGACAACAAAAACAATCGGACGCCCATCGGCAGTCCGCCTGGAGAAAATCTATGAGCCTCAACGTAATGGACGCGGGCGTGAATCCGTCCGTCGATCACGACGCCGAAAAAGCCCTGGTCAGCAAAGTCGCCTGGCGGTTGATGCCGCTGATCATGGTCTGCTACCTGTTCGCGTTTTTCGACCGCATCAACATCAGCTTCGCCAAATTCCAGCTGCAGACCGACCTGAGCCTGAGCGACACCGCGTACGGCTTGGGCGCCGGGCTGTTCGTGGTCGGTTACGTGCTGTTCGAAGTGCCGAGCAACATGATGCTGTACAAGGTCGGCGCACGGCGCTGGATTGCGCGGATCATGATGTCGTGGGGCGTGGCGACGGCGGCGATGGTCTTCGTCAACAGCGAATGGCAGTTCTATGCGCTGCGCTTCGTCATCGGCGCGATGGAAGCCGGGTTTGCTCCGGGCGTGCTGTATTACCTGACCCTGTGGTTTCCGCAGCACTTCCGTGGCCGCATCACCTCGATGCTGTTTCTTGCCTCGGCATTCGCCGGGCTGGTCGGCGCGCCGTTTTCGGGGTTGGTGTTGCAACACCTCGACGGCGTATTGCAGATGCGCGGCTGGCACTGGTTGTTCCTGCTCGGAGGCGTGCCATGCATCGCCCTCGGTTTTCTGGTGCTCACCCAGCTCAAGGACCGCATCGAGGATGCGCACTGGCTGACCGCTGACGAGAAGAAATTGCTCTCCAGCCGCATCGCCCATCACGAGCCACACAAGAGCGGCGGCTCATTGCTCGCGGCGCTGAAAATTCCCGGTTTCCTGACGTTGGGTTTGATCTACTTCCTGATTCAGGTCGCGTCCTACGGTTTGAATTTCTGGGCACCGCAATTGATCCGCAGCGCCGGCACCGAAAGCCCGGTGATGATCGGCCTGCTGACCGCCATTCCGTACATCTGCGGGGCGATCAGCATGGTGGTGATCGGGCGCTTGTCAGACGCCACCGGTGAACGGCGCAAGTTTGTCGCCGGGCTGGTGATCGTCGGCGCGATCGGTTTTTTCAGCGCAGGAATCTTCGCCAGCCACACGACCTTCCTGATCGTCGCGCTCGGCCTGCTCGGCGCGGGCATCATCGCTTCGATTCCGAGCTTCTGGACCCTGCCACCGAAGCTGCTGGCGGGCGCCGGTGCCGGCGCAGCGGGCGGGATCGCGGTGATCAATACCCTGGGGCAGTTCGGCGGGATCGTCAGCCCGGTCATGGTCGGACGCATCAAGGACCTCACCGGCAGCACCACTCCGGCGCTGTACGTCATCGGCGTCGCCGCGCTGATCGCCGCAGCGTTGCTGCTGTGGGGCTTGCCGCAGAAGTTGCGTACGCTGGACAAGTATTGAGATCGGCGGCGTCGGCGATGACGCCTTCGCGAGCAGGCTCGCTCCCACGTTGTAATGCGGCTTTCCTGTGGGAGCGAGCCTGCTCGCGAATTCCGACTTCAGACACATGAGAAGATTCGCTGGCCAGATCTGTTGAATCCTCCGATGCAGAAAGGGATAGTGCGCGCCTGGAAATATCTTCAAGGAGCGGGAAGTGACAATGAAGTCCATTTGGATCAGCGCAGTAGCGCTTTGCGGGTGGTTGATGGCTGGGCAGGCGTGGGCCGATTGCACACCGCCTGCGCTCAGTGGGGAAGCGGACTTTTCTTTGTGCAAGAACTGGCCGGCTTATCCGCAGCTGACGATTACCGCGCTATCGACGTTCGTGCCCGATCCCGTCTATGACCAGGACGGCAGGGTGGGTTCATACGATCTGGCTCTGGCCGTCACTACCGCTGGCAGCCCCAAGCCGCTGGCGACCTATCATCAGCGGTCGGCGTTTCTCTCCGATGCCATCGCGCTGGAGAGTCTGGAACTCGACACGGCGCGTTATAAACTCACGCCCGACCTTCGTGCATTCGGCGTCCGCGCCCATTTCAAAGGCTCGTCGCGCGTCAATCCGCTGGATGAAACCCTGCTGTCGCTCTACGTGAAAGAGGGCGACAAACTGCGCTCGGTGCTGGATCGCTTGGTCGTCTACAGCTTCAGTGGCGAATGGGATGGCAATTGCGCAGGAGAGCGCTCGGAGACGGTGCGTACGCTTGAGATGGGCAAAACCAGTTCCCATGGTTACGCCGATATCATTGTCCGCTCAGTCACCACGGGCCTGGTCGGTGAGGGGCCACCCGACACCTGCGAATCGAAAACTACCCACGAAAAGCCGGTGCTGACCACGTTGCGCTATGACGGCGAAACCTACATTTTGCCGCAAGGTTTCAAGGGCATGTGACTGGTGTTACTGATACGAATACTTCAAGGAAGAATCATGAATCTGCATCTCCGAATCTATATCGCCCTCGGCTTGTTCGCGCTTACGGCTCAGGTCCATGCCACTTGCGAAGTAAAAAAATTCGACGGCCATACTCTCTCGCGCTGCAAAATCTGGCCTGCGTTCAACACTCAATCAATTGCAGCGAAGGCCACCTTCATTCCCGATTCCGCGGATGCTCAAGACGGCGTGTTCGATCTGGCACTGTCAGTAATCAACGCCACGACGGGCAACACAGTCGCCAGTTATGCCAAACCCGGCGCTTACAACTCCGATGCGATCAGCTTCGATGATCTGATCATCGATACGGCGCGTTACCGCTTAACGGCGGATGTCCGTGCGTTCGGGCTGCGATCGACGTTCATGAGGCACGGTTCCAGAGCGAATCCGTACTCCAAAACCGACCTGGCTTTGTATGTTCGCGAAGGCAATCGCTTACGCCCAGTGCTGGAAGGCCTGGTGGTGCGCAAGGATTTCGGTGAGGGTACCGGGGAGTGCGATACGCGAGACACACGCATTCGCAGGACTGTCGAAATCGGCTCATCCAGCCACAACGGGTTTGCGGATCTGATCGTCAGTTCCAGCGGTTCGTTGATGAAGTCTTTCACTTCGGGCAAACAATGCGCTTCGAAAACCACCAACCTGAAGAACACCCAGGTCACCCTGGTCTACGACGGCCAGCAATATGTCGTTCCCGAAGACCTCAGAGGTTACTGATTCGATGCTTACCGGTCTTAACCACCTGACCCTGGCCGTCCGCGATCTGCAGCGCAGTCTGGCGTTCTATCGCGATGTGCTGCAATTGGACGTCGAAGCGACGTGGGATAACGGCGCCTATTTGTCACTGCCCGGACTGTGGTTGTGCTTGTCAGAAGATCCTCAGCGCAGTGGGGAGCCGGGCGCGGACTATACCCATTACGCTTTGAGCGTGAGCGCGGCAGACTTCACTTCACTGGTTGAGACGTTGAAATCGGCTCAGGTGCCGCAGTGGCGAGACAACCGTAGCGAGGGCGCGTCGTTCTACTTTCTCGACCCCGACGGCCACAAGCTGGAAGCCCATGTCGGCGATTTGCAGTCGCGGCTGGCTGCGTGTCGGCAGAAACCGTACCCCGGCATGCGTTTCCGCGACGAACCCTGATCCGCTTCAATCTTGTTGATATAGACTCTGCGCCACGTGTTCTGGCGCTTGCAGGTTTCTCATGACTCCATCATTGCTGTTGGCCGTTCTGGCTTCGGGGTTCATCTACGGGATCACCCCCGGGCCGGGCGTGCTGGCGGTGTTCGGGATTGGCGCGGCCCATGGCCGGCGCGCCGGGGCGGGTTTTCTCTGCGGGCATCTGCTCGGCGATGTGATCTGGTGCAGCACCGCGCTGGTGGCGATTGTCGGTGCGCGGGAAATCGGCAGCACCGCGTTCGATGTGCTCGGCGTGCTCAGCGCGTTGTACCTGTTCTGGCTCGGCTGGCGTGCGGTGCGTGCCCGACGCCGCAATGGCGACGAGGCGCAAGGGGCGGCGCGGCAGCCGTTCTGGCACGGCATCGTCTTCGGCCTGACCAATCCCAAGGCTTACCCGGTGGCGGTGGCGACCTTCACGGCGCTGCTGTCGAGCCGCGCCGAACTGCTCAACTGGTCGATGCTGCCGGCGCTGATCGCCCTGAGTTTCATCGGCGGTGCGCTGGCTTACGCTATCCTCATCGGCGTGGTCGGCGCGCAGCGGGTGCGCACGGTGTATCAGCGTAATGAGCTGCTCATCACCCGTTTATGCGGCGTGATGTTTATCGGCTTCGCCATCAATGCGTTGATGCACGCGCTGCCGGGGCTGCTGCCGAACAAGACTTGATGAAATGGGCAGGGACGCGCAATCACGATCATGGACGATTGAAATCGCTGCACTGTGCGGACATCCCGTAGAACCATGGAAAGCCCCAACCCTGCGCCGCTGGCGAGCTACATGGACCTGTTGCTGGACGCCGTTTGCGCGGTCGACAAGCAGGGCCGTTTCGTTTTTGTCAGCGCTGCCTGCGAGCGGATTTTCGGCTACACGCCTGACGAACTGATCGGCCGCTCGATGATCGAGCTGGTGCACCCGGCCGATCGCCAGCGCACCCTCGCGGCCGCAGGCGAAATCATGGGCGGCGACCCGAAGCACAATTTCGAGAACCGCTACCTGCGCAAGGACGGCAGCGTCGCGCATATTTCCTGGTCGGCGCGCTGGTCGGAGGTCGACCAACTGCGCATCGCCGTCGCCCGCGATATCACCGAGCGCAAGCAGGCCGAATCGCGGCAAGCGGCGTTGTACGCAATTTCCGAGGCGGCGCATGCGGCGGAAGATTTGCTGGCGCTGTTCAAAAGGGTTCATTTGCTCATTGGCGAATGGCTGCCGGCGCTGAATTTTTCCGTGGCGCTGTATGACGAAAACTGCGCGCAGCTGAATTTTCCCTATCACGTCGACGATCACGAATTGCAGCCCGAGCAGCCCGGCACCGTCATCGGACGGCTTTGCGCGCAAGTGATCCGCAGCGGCCAGCCAATGTTGCTGACCCCGGACAGCGCCGATGCCACGCCCGACTTCGCTGCGCTGGTGGCGGAGCAGAACGCGCCTTGCTGGCTCGGCGTACCGCTGAGCTCAAAAAACGGCACCATCGGCGCCTTGATTGTCAAAAGCCTCGCTGGCGGCGACCGCTACACCGAGCAGGACAAGGAACTGCTGCAATACGTCTGCGCACAAGTCGCCACGGCCATCGAACGCCAGCAACTGCATGCGCGGCTCAAGCGCTTGGCGCAATACGATCAACTGACGCAACTGCCCAACCGCGAACTGCTGCGTGACCGGCTCAGGGCTGCGCTGGCCCATGCGCGAACCGTGCACGGACATATGGCGCTGCTGTATGTCGATCTGGATCGCTTCAAACAGGTCAACGACACCCATGGCCATGCCGTCGGTGACATGCTCCTGCAAACCGTGGCCAATCGGCTGAAAGGCTGCGTGCGTGAAACCGACACCGTGGCGCGTATCGGTGGCGATGAATTTGTCGTGCTGTTGCATAGCGTGCATGCCGCCGAAGATGCCGATAGTGTCGCCGAAAAAATCCGTCAGGTGCTGGCGCAGCCCATGCGCCTCGACGGCCATGACCTGCGTATCGAACCGAGCATCGGCGTGGCGCGTTTCCCTGAACACGGTGAAGAAGAACAGCAACTGTTCCGGCATGCCGATCAGGCCATGTATGCGGCCAAACGCCTGAATCATCGGGCCTTGGGCATCTGAAGCGAGTGCACCGTTCGTCGCGGCCTCGGCAGATTTTCTAAACCTTTGAACGCCAAAGCATTCCTAACTGAGGCGGACAATTGTCCGCCGCGACTATTTGAGCAGCGGGCGAATCACGGCCCGCTTGAATTTTCCACGAAGGAGGGCGCGACCATGAGCCGGATGGCCACCCGTGTACGTACTGCCAGTTTTGCGACTCTGCTGGGCCTGTGCGCCAGCACTGCGTTCGCCCAGTCGCCTGCCGAATTCATCAACGATGCCTCCGCCAAAGGCATGGCCGACATCGAAGCCAGCCGTCTGGCCCATGGCAAGACCGAATCCAAAGAGGTCAAGGATTACACCATTGTCGTCATCAACGACCGCACCACGGCCAACCAGCATTTGGCGAAAATCGCCAAGAAGCTCGACCTGCCGGTTGCCCCCCGCGAAGAACTCGCTGACAAGGCAAAAGAGCTGATGCCGGAAGTGAAGGACGGCACCACATTCGATCAGGCCTACGCTGCCAGTCAGGTCAAGGCGACCGAAGAGGCCATCACCCAGATCGAGCAACAGGCACAGACCACCGACGTGCCGGAAATCAAAGCGTTTGCCGATGAGACCTTGCCGAAGCTGCAAAACCATCTGGAGAAAGCCCGAGCGTTGCAGGCCAGTCGCTAACTTCGCCGTATTGTTGCAGCGCGAACGAAATCTTGAGTTGAAAAGCGATGCTTCCCCTGTGGGAGCGAGCCTGCTCGCGAAAGCGGTCTGTCAGTCAATGATGTTTTGACTGACCCTCCGTCTTCGCGAGCAGGCTCGCTCCCACAGGGTGTGTTTACTTGCTCAGCACTCATTCAAATCCTGCTTTGGCTTGCTCTTGTCGCCCAGCCCTTCCAGATCGAACACCTGATTTTCACCCAGCGCGCGGTAATGCCGGCGCAGCGCTTCGAGCTGCTTCAGATCCAGCGCCTCCAGCCCGAGCATCGCGTTCTGCGCTTCCTTGTTCACCCGCAGCAGCTCATCGAGTTTCAAGTGCAGAATGTCGGTGTCGCGGTTCTGCGTGTTCTGAATCAGGAACACCATCAGAAACGTGATGATCGTCGTCGAAGTATTGATGATCAGTTGCCAAGTGTCGTTGTAACCAAAAATCGGCCCGCTCAAACCCCACAACCCGATCAGAATCAACGCCCCCATGAATGTCTTCGGGCTACCGGCCCACAGGGCAAGTTTTTGGGCAATTTTTGCGAATTTCATGATGGCAGTCCTTGTTTTGGGAGCTTGAAATTCAGACATCGGCGTTGCGCTGAAAATTCTGTTTACAAGTTCTTCGTTCACTCAATACCTAGGTTAGGACTTGCCAATCTTAGGCTTATATATGGACACCTTTCATTGTGGAGGTTTAGGTCTAGTATCAAATGGCAGTCAAACTGCCATCAGCTCATTCCACGGATAGAAACCCGTAAGAGGCGCCTCATGGAATTCTTCGAAAAGTTAGCCAGCCTAGCCGCAAAAGTCCGCTTGCAGAGCGCTGCGATCCAGACTGAAGAAGCAACGAAAAATGCATTCGTCATGCCTTTTATCAGCACGGTTCTGGGTTACGACGTTTTTGACCCGACTGAGGTGACCCCCGAATTCGTCTGCGATATCGGCACCAAAAAAGGCGAGAAGATCGACTACGCGATCATGAAAGAGGGGGAAGTGCAGATTCTGATCGAATGCAAAAAGATCGGTGAATCGTTGCACATCAATCACGCCTCTCAGTTGTTCCGATATTTCCATGTCACCAGCGCTCGAATCTCCATTCTTACCAACGGCCAAGTCTATAAATTTTTCACCGATCTGGACGCGCCGAACAAAATGGATGAGAAACCGTTCCTTGAATTGGATTTGTTGGACATTGATGAGTATTCAGTCCCCGAGTTGGTAAAGTTGACGAAGTCAGCTTTTGATGTTGATTCCATCATCAACGCAGCGGGGGAGTTGAAATATGTCAGCCAAATCAAAAAGGTCCTCGCCGCGCAGGTCAGCAAGCCGGACGATGACTTTGTAAAGGTTTTCGCTTCTCGGGTTTATGACGGCGTGATCACGCAGAAAGTGCGCGACCAGTTTCACGAGCTGACCAGAAAAGCTGTCGGTCAATTTTTGAATGACCAAATCAATGATCGGCTCAAATCGGCCATGAGCGGCGCTATCCAGCCAGCGTTGGCCTCCCTGCCATTAGTTTCTGCCGGAACTGATCCGGTAGATCCGCGTGACGAATCAGATGACAAGGTTTTAACAACGCTGGAAGAGCTGGAGGGCTATCACATCGTTCGGGCGTTGGTTCGATCTGTCGTCGATGCCAAGCGCATTGTTCAGCGCGATACACAGAGCTATTTCGGTATCTTGCTGGACGACAACAATCGCAAACCGATCTGCCGTTTGCATTTCAATCGATCACAAAAGTATCTCGGCATCTTCGATGAAGAAAAAAACGAGACCCGTCATGCGATCAACTCGGTGGATGACATCTATGAGTTCTCGGATCATCTGAAAAAAACTGTCGGCTATTACGATTGATGGAGTGTCGACCGTTCACTCAGACACCTCATGCAACGTTCGCACTGGAATTGCCTTTCATGCTGCCTGTATCGTGAAAAGCAATTGAACACCCAACAGGAGAACGCAATGAGTTGGTCTGCCCAGCAATACGTCGCTTTCGAAGATGAACGCACCCGTCCGGCCCGTGATCTGTTGGTGGCGATACCCACGGCGCACGCCCGGGCGGTGGTGGATATTGGTTGCGGGCCGGGCAATTCCACCGAGTTGCTGGTGCAGCGTTTTCCCGAGGCCCGGGTCAGTGGCCTGGACAGTTCGGCGGACATGATCGCCGCCGCGCGCAAGCGCTTGCCCGATGTGCAGTTCGAGGTGGCCGAGATCGACAAGTGGACCGATGAAGGCCCGTTCGATGTGATCTTCGCCAATGCAGTGTTGCAATGGGTGCCTGATCACGCTTCGTTGCTGCCAGCCTTGGCGAGCAAGCTTTCAGACGGTGGCAGCCTGGCGATTCAGATGCCGGACAACCTCAACGAACCGTCCCACCGTTTGATGCGTGAAGTCGCCGCCAATGGGCCGTGGGCGAGCAAGCTCGCAGACGCTGCCGGGCAGCGTACCGACATGGCCAGTGCCAGCGAGTATTTTTCCATTCTGCGGCCGCACTGCGCGCGGGTCGATGTGTGGCGCACCACTTATCATCACCAACTTCGGGACGGGGCGGCGGGGGTGGTGGAGTGGTTCAAGGGCAGCGGGTTGATTCCATTCCTGAGCCCGTTGACCGAGGAGGAACGGGCGCAGTATCTGCAGCGGTATCTGGCGGAAGTTGCCAAGGCTTATCCGGCCTTGGCTGACGGCTCGGTGCTGTTACCGTTTCCACGTTTGTTTATTGTTGCGACTCGCTGAATCACGCCTCTAACTTTCTTGAGTTCGCCACGTTATCTCAGGTCGGCGCATCCCTTGAAAGCAATCCGGTCGGTTCCCGCTCCCTCGGGAGAGGGCTAGGGTGAGGGGCCTCTTGGCGCATGCAAATCCGATCACCGCTGCACCGCCACCATCCTCGTCCTCTGGCATCCTTTCAACTCGTTCACGCTGAACTCGTCGGAAATTTCCTTCTGTTTTCCAGGCTTTTACACGTGGTGCGCCATGGCTGTTTAAAGTCGAACCGCGTTACGTCCCGATGCCTACAAATCCTTGCGCCGCTGCCTACCGGTACGCCAGAATCCGCCGGCTTGTGCGCCTGGAGGGCGGTCGGTAACTTGGTTCGCGTCACTGATTTCCAGTGATCGGGTTTAGCAGCCCGGCCAGGATTGACCAACGGTTGCACATGTACCTTCCAGTCAGGCTTCGCCTGCACTTGATGGTGGCTGTGCGCATGGCACCCTCGGGTGCGCCGGGTTTTGGACTTCCTACCGGTCTGCTAACTTGCGTACAGCTGCCACCCTTTCGTATAGCAGCGGGATGGTTGCAGTTACCACTACAGGAAGATTCCATGTTCAAGGTAACGCCAAATCCACCGGAAACCGACCCGGCCTCTCCGTACGAGTCCCTCGACTCGAAAAAACTCCACGAAGCCGCCGAACGCGCCCTCGACCACTACCTTATCCCGCCGAAAACCAGCTCACCGCCGTACCAGACCAGCAGCATGTTCCAGGTCAACCCGAGCACCGACACCGAGTCGCTATTGGTCAACGCCAGCGAATCCCTCGGCTCGGCCAGCGTCATGCTCGGCGACTTTGCCGCCTTGCTCGACGGCAGCCAGCGCAAAACCCTGCTCGGCATCGCCCAGGTCGTCATGCTGGGCGAGCTGGCGGTGAATCGGGCGCTGGATAATGTGGTACCGGTGGGTTAGCCAGCGCTGATTTCCGGGCCAAAAAAACCGGTCGTTGCGACCGGTTTTTCGTGCGATATATTTTCTTCAGACACTGGCGAGCAGGCATTCATAAGGAATACGCAAGCCATCGTGCAGACGTTTGATCATCGCCAGACTCAGCTTGCGTTTGCGGTTCAGCACCTCCGAAACGCGGCCACTTGTGCCAATAAAGGGCTCAAGATCCCGCGGTGTCAAACCTTGCTGATCCATACGAAATTTGATTGCTTCAATGGGATCAGAAGGCGGCATCGGAAAATGCTGCTCCTCATACTTTTCGATCAACAGAGCGAGAATTTCCAACTCATCGCCCTCCGGCGAGTCGATTTCTGCACCCCACAGCTGTTCCATGCGCAGCAATGCTGCGGTCAGGTCTTCCGGGCTACGAATGGGTTTGATGTTCATTAAACGGTCTCCGCGTTGATCTGGTCGTATTGAGCGTGGGTCCCAACGAAGCGGATAAAACCAAGTTGCCGTTGGTAGTCGATCGCCAGAATCACTCGATATTTATTCCCGCCGATATTGAATACCACCCTGGCTCCCTTGAGCACACTAGCCGTTCGCAGCTCAGCTTTAACCTCTTGCGGAGTTCGATAAATCGCCTTATCCATATGGCGGTACCATTCAACGAGAGGTGTCTGAGCATCAGCATAAGCTGGTGTGCTTTCCCAAAATTGTCTTAGCGTCGCTCTTGCAATTATCCGCATCCATGCCTCCTCCCGATATGGGAGATACTAGTCGTTACTGAGTGGAGGGGCAATCTTGAATGTGCTTTGTGAACGGGCGTTCAACATTGAATTGCAAAGCATGTATGGGTCATATGAATTTTCTTGCAATGGTTCATAAACGATCCGTAATCCAGCATAACGATCTACAATGGCTCCATAAAGACCAATTAAGCCTTGAAGGGTTTGCCATGTCATTCATGCATTTGCTTCACTCGCCGGCTGAGATCGCTAGAAATGTCGGAGAGAACGCCAAAATCCTGCGGCTCTCCAAAAACCTTTCCCGCAAGACGCTCGCAGAAAAGGCGGGGGTTTCCGAATCCACCATCAAGCGATTCGAAGCGACCGGGCTCGTGACGTTGGAGGCTTTGATCCTGATAGCCACTGCGCTTGATGAACTCAACGCTGTGACCAAGCTGTTCAAACCAGAGCAACCGAGCTCGCTGGATGAGCTGAAGAATGCCAGGCGCAAGAGAGGGATGCGCTGATGATCAAGCCTTTCAAACACACAGAAGCGCTGAATGTTTTGAAAGAGGGCGCCAAGGTTGGTGAGCTGGTCAGAGTCGCGGGCCGGGGGATTTACTTCGCTTACGATCCGGGTTGGCTTGCCACTGGCTACAATTTTTCGCCGCTGACAATGGCTTGGGACGAAAAGCCCCAGTTGGCCAGGAACACCAGCCTCTTCGAAGGGCTACACGGACCGTTTGCCGATTCACTGCCTGACGGCTGGGGCATGCTGCTGATGGATCGATATTTCGACAGCACCTTCGGTGACGGCACCCACCTTACCCTCACAGCGCTTGATCGCCTTGCTTATATGGGCGAGCGCAGTATGGGTGCGTTTGAATATCAGCCGAAGGCGGAAAAAACAGAGCTCACAGGCCCTTTGGATATTTGCCAACTCTACGAAGCTTCAATCGAAGTTCAAGAGGGTGAGACCCCTGCGGTGCTTACCAAATTGCGACTGGCCGGTGGCTCACCGGGGGGCGCACGACCAAAGGCAATCGTGGCGCTGTCTGCCGACAAAAAACACGCAATTTCGGCCTTCGATGCCCTGCCCGAGGGCTATGCACATTGGATCGTGAAGTTCAGGGCATTGTACGAACCGATTGAAACCGGCGGCATCGAACTCGCCTATGCCGAGATGGCTCGTGCCGCCGGAGTGACCATGGCTGAATCGGATCTTCTGGATGTGCAGATGCCTGGCGGCGAGGTTGAGCGTTTCTTCGCAACCAAGCGCTTCGACCGCGACGGCGAGCGCAAGATTCACATGATGACCGTCTCGGCGCTCATGTACGCGGACTACCGCGCATTGTCATCCATCGACTACCCGAACCTGCTCAAGCTCACTCAGGTGTTGACCAGAAGCTCCGTCGAAGTGGAAAAGATGGCCAGGTTGATGATCTTCAATGCGCTGTCTCACAACCATGACGACCATGCAAAGAACTTTGCCTTTCTCTGCCACAATCCTGAAAAAAAAGGCGAGAAAGAAACCTGGACGCTGTCCCCGGCATACGACCTGACCTTCGCAAACGCCATGGGCGAGCACACCACTGACTTCGGTGGCCGCACTCCCGGCACGCCTACGCGCAAGCGAATCATGGAGATCTGCAAGGAATACAAATACCTCAAGGCCGAGGAATATATCGAGCAGACTCTCGCTGCGCTCGCCAACTGGAGGAAAGTATTCACTCGATTGAATGTCCCGCACAAAGCCGGGGAGCCGATCTTCAATGTACTGGCGAGGCTGCATCTGGATTTCGAGAAGTAATCCGGGGAGAAAGGGCTCAGCGATCTTCTGCAAGTCTTCACCGCCAGCACGATTCAACTTCCAGACACAAAAAAACCGGCCATCAAGACCGGTTTTTCATTTCTGCATCCCCCGTCAGACAACACAACGCGAGATCAATATTCGGTGGAGCGGGTAGAGGGAATCGAACCCTCATCTAAAGCTTGGGAAGCTTTCGTTCTACCACTAAACTATACCCGCTCAGAGAGGCTGACTTTGTACCAGACTCGGCCACGGATTTGAAGTTTTCTTTTCTCTGCGAGGGCTTTGCCGCGCAGAAATCGGTCGATCGCGAGCAAGGTCTGCGCCGGTGCAACAGGCACTTCAAGCTTGCAGCCTTGCCCGCGATGACGCTGTTTCAAATGGCCAGGGCATGGTGATCCTGCACAAACGAGTAGCGCGTTCGGCTGGCTTGCGGCGCAGGTTTCAGAAAGCCGAGCAGAGCGTTCTGGCTGTCGCGGCAGGCGGCTTTGTGCTCGATGTCGAGGAAGTGCCCGGTGGCTTGCAGGGTGGTGAAGCTGCTGTGTGCTACGTGATTGCCAAACAGGCGTGCGTCTTCAGCGGCGGTGTATTCATCCCATTCGCCATTCAGGAACAGTACCGGCACGTTGATCTTTTTCGCCGCATTCAGATAGCACTGGCGATCGCTGTGCAGCACGTCGTTGATGTGAAAGTGCATCTGCCCGTACTCATGCTCGGCGAGGCTGCTGACATGGCGATAGTTGAAGCGCTTGAACAGCGACGGCAGGTGTTTGCCGATGGTGTTGTTGACCAGATGGCCGACCCGGTCGCCGTCGCGGCTGCCGAGGTAATCGACACCACGCTCGAGATAATCGAGCATGTGCGCATTGATCACCGGTGAGAACGAGCTGATCACGGCTTTTTCGATGCGCCGGGGCTGCTGGGCGAGGGCGACGAGGGTAGCGGCGCCACCCCAGGAGAACGACAGCACATGCTCAGCAGCGAAGTGATCGATCAGCTCCAGCAGAATCTGCCCTTCGACTTCCTTCGTCAGATGTTTCTCATGCCGGTTGTGGGCTTTTGACCGACCCGCGTAGGGCTGGTCATAGCAGACCACGTTGAATTGCGGGTGCAGGTTTTTCACGGTCTGTGCAAACGACGCAGTCGTGGCCATCGAGCCGTTGACCAGAATGATGGTCTTTTCTGCGGCGTCTGCGCGATAGAACTCC
>Ga0308168_1000656_pt1 | contig 39219 bp, 20 predicted proteins | sample PhyCR2_FD_202133 | JGI IMG/M metagenome (GOLD analysis project Ga0308168, IMG submission 202133) | Phyllosphere microbial communities from UC Gill Tract Community Farm, Albany, California, United States - DLSLRC.R2 | ecosystem: Host-associated > Plants > Phyllosphere > Unclassified | place: USA...
GCGCCACTATCAGGACTACCTGACGCTGGCCCAGCAGGTGAGCGACGACGATATCTCACCGCGCATACAGCTTTTTGGCGAAATTGAAGCCACACTTATCTCGACACCGGACAACGAGTTTCGCTTCCACAGCGGCGTGCCGGTGTAAACCGGCATAGCGAAAGGATAAGGATGCGAGATGAATAAAACGTGGACCCGTATTGTGATTGTCGTCGTCGCGGCCGCCGCCGTGGCGTTCTGGGTATTCTTCGATAAGCAGCGTGCCCCCGAACACCAGATTGATACCACCCTCAACGCGATGCCCGCCTGGCAGGTGATTAAGGAGCAGGAGCCCGCGCTGCATCAGCGCATCCTCGACCAGATGGCCGCCCTGCAAAAAGCGGGCGAGCCGGAGCAGCAGATTATCGACACCATCCAGCCGCAGATCCTGCATCTGCAGATGTCGCGCCTGCAAAACGCCCCGGACGCCAACGTGGTGAACTACATGACCATCAACATGGAGCAGACCGCCGCCATCCAGAAGGTGAGCGACGACGCCTGCTTCCGCTTCCTCTACCCGATGGTAAAGGGCGGCATCAACCCGATGCGCATGCTGGATAAAGACCTGATGGCGCGGCGCATGCAGGCCGACGCCGACATGATGCGCGCGGCCTACGGAAAAAATCGCCACACCGTGACCCCGGCCGAACGCGAGGCGGCTGTCGAAGACGTGCGGCCGATTATGAAGGAACTTGCCGATAAGTACGGCGAGGACATCCAGCTGCTGCAGATGCCGGAAAAGGCGGCGGGCAAAGAGAAGCTCTCCTGCGATATGGTGCAGGAGATGTGGGCGAAGGTGCTGGCTCTGCCGGAGCAGAAGGCGGCGAGGGTGATTCGGCTGGCGGTGTCTGAGCTGGAGTGACGGTAGCGCTGGTTTTTTGGGCACTTAGCGCGGGTTTAGCGCGTCGTCGCTTGCATGGCGGCGCGCGACAGGTATAATCCACAACGTTTCCGCATCCCCTTCAGTGCCGAAGTGGCGAAATCGGTAGACGCAGTTGATTCAAAATCAACCGTAGAAATACGTGCCGGTTCGAGTCCGGCCTTCGGCACCATCGGAACATCAATAGACGTCAATGGACGTCTTTTTTTGTGCCTGAAATCCAGTATCCGCAAGGCTTTCCTCGCTTTTTTACTCAACCTAAGTCAACCTGATTCAATCTACATCAACTTACTGATGCGGGTACAACTGCGGGTATATCCCGGTTCGATTATGTTTGTACCCACACAGGACCCTTGAAAGGATACTCATCATGGCCCTGAGTGATGTGAAGGTTCGTTCGGCTAAGCCTGAAGCAAAAGCCTATAAACTGACTGACGGCGACGGCATGGTTCTGCTGGTTCACCCTAACGGCTCCAAATACTGGCGGTTGCGTTATCGCTTCGGCGGTAAAGAAAAGATGCTGGCGTTGGGAAAATATCCCGAAGTCTCGCTGGCGGATGCCAGGTCACGGCGGGATGAAGCCCGTAAACTATTAGCTAATGGCGTCGATCCCAGTGAGAACAAGAAAGCCGTTAAGGTAGAGCAGGAGCAAGAGGCGATAACGTTTGAAGTGGTAGCCAGAGACTGGCACGCCAGCAATCAAAAGTGGTCTGAGTCGCACAGTGCTCGTGTATTGAAAAGCCTGGAAGATAATCTCTTTTCAGCCATCGGTAAGCGGAACATTGCTGAATTGAAGACACGGGATCTGCTTGTCCCCATCAAAGCCGTCGAGTCATCCGGGCGGCTCGAAGTTGCCGCCCGTTTACAGCAGCGTACTACCGCGATTATGCGCTTTGCCGTTCAGAGTGGTTTAATCGACTACAATCCTGCGCAAGAGATTGCCGGTGCGGTTGCTACGGCGAAAAGACAGCATCGTGCGGCTTTGGAGCTTAATCGTATTCCTGAATTACTTCATCGCATTGATCACTATTCCGGAAGACCATTAACCCGACTTGCTGTCGAACTTACCTTGTTAGTCTTTATCCGCTCAAGCGAGCTGCGCTTTGCCCGCTGGTCAGAAGTGGATTTTAAAACGGCCATGTGGACGATTCCGGGAGAGCGTGAGCCGCTGGAAGGTGTTAAACATTCTCAGCGTGGTTCGAAGATGCGGACTCCACATCTTGTTCCCTTATCGCGTCAGGCCTTAGCGGTTTTGGAAAAGATCAAAAGTATGAGCGGGAATCGAGAGCTGATCTTCGTTGGCGATCACGATCCGCGTAAACCCATGAGTGAAAACACGGTGAACAAGGCTCTGAGAGTGATGGGCTATGACACGAAAACGGAAGTATGTGGGCATGGGTTCAGGACAATGGCGTGTAGTTCTTTGATTGAATCGGGATTGTGGTCGAGGGATGCAGTAGAGCGTCAGATGAGTCATCAGGAACGTAACTCTGTACGTGCGGCTTATATTCATAAGGCTGAACACTTGGGGGAGCGTAGGTTGATGTTGCAGTGGTGGGCGGATTATCTGGATGCGAATCGGGAGAAGCAGACTTCACCATTTGATTATTCTAAGATTTACAAACAGTCTTTTGACGATAGATAAATATGAATTATTAAGAGAACCCAAGTCAAAATTTACAGAGATTAGTATTAATAATCAACTGCTGTTTGTTCAGACTTGGGTTGTATAATTAGAAAATAACCCCAGATTGTATTTCTTTAACGAGTTCTCCCACGGAGAATACTTTCCAACCATCGACTTTTACCGGTGTTAAATTTACTGCAATTTTTGAAACCGGCCAGGCAGCTTCTACGGTGGCAATAATTTCATGCTCCGCGTTTTGTAAGTCTAATCCCGGAACTGGTGGCGGGTATCCTTTGTGTTGCATAATGTTTATATCACCATGAATCGATGGATCTGTCAGATCGTAAATATCCTTCCAGGATTCAGCCTTCAAAAGCCCTTGTTGGGAACGTAAGCGTTGAATGATTGCCATGTCAGCCTGAGTGACAAATATTCCTTCGTGCAAAGGTTGCTTTCTATGGCAATCTTTGCACAAGACAAGAAGATTTTCAGCTGAGTTATCATATTTAATACCATTTTTATGGTGAACATCGCATAGACTTTTCATGGACATTAAATTCACACCACAATCACTACATTTGTAGTTAGCTTGTTCTCGAGTAATTCTGGATATATCCTTCCAATTTTCCACATAGCCACTATTTGATTTATCATAGATTCCTTTAGGCATATGGCGAAAGCAGGTGCTATAATCTGAAAAAAATTCATTCAAAGAAAATGATTTAAATATCACTCTTTTCTGTTGCTTATCTATGCTTCCTTTGTAATTAAGGCGTTCAAGACAGTTCATACAAACTTTAAGAGCGACATCTTGGCTCCGACCGAGCCCATCATCAATTTCAAATAAGCCATCAACACGATTTGTTGCATGATACCGTTCAAATCGATTTTTTTGGCGCATGTCATCTAATGTTCTACACCAGGCAATATGAAACCGCTTCCCTTTCTCTCCATCTTCAATAGCAGCATCATAACGTCCGGTATGGTCTCTAATATATAAAAGAACCTGTCTCCCTCGGTAGGAAATAAGACCACTGCCGGGATCAAGATCTTCAATTCTAACTTCTTTACCTGCAGAAAGTTCGATATCAATTGGATCAAAAACTACAGGTGTTTCGTCAAGAAAAAAATCTACGCCTTCCGGCAACATTTTTCTTCCTAACTGAATAAGTTCAGAAATGTCGATAGATAATTTCATCTCTTACTCCTGAATTATTTTTCGAATCTGCAACTCGGCATTTGTTACAACTTTAAATGTTACTCGACGAGAGCGATTGGGATCTTCTTTACCAGATTTATCAAGAATAGGGTGTGCGGAAGAATATCCAACGGCAGCAAATTTACTTTTTACCCACTTTTGGTGTGCTGCGCTATCTTTTAAACCATAGACATATTGCAGTACTGCTCGTGTTCGCCCTTGCGAGAGTTCCATGTTATTAAAATAGGCCATGTCAGAATTGGATGCTCCAGTCCAGTCAGTACTTGTATGTCCCTCAATACGTACTTCAGTAATATGTTCCTGGTAGTTATCAAGAACTTTAAGGTATCGAGGGAAGAAATTATCAAGGATCTGTTTAAATTTTGGCTTAAGCTCTGTGCTACCTAAACCAAATAAGACATCGGGTGATTTAAAACGGACCTCAAGAGTTTGTTTGTCAATTTCAGCATCCCAAGCTGGTAAATCCTTTGTAAATTCAGTTTCTAGTGCATTATAGAGTTGAAGTTGCGCATTTTCATAGGCGACAGCCACTTCTTTAATTTTTTCTTTTTCAATACGCACATAGTGCATATAGGCGATAGAAATAAACATAAATACCATCATCAGACCTGCCATTAAATCTGACATTGAAACCCAGTGTTCATTATCTTGATCTTTCTTAGGGGCTTGCTTGCCAAGGATTTTATCCATTAGCAATTATCCTCGTTTTTGATTAGGAGAAATTAATGTTTGCAGTTGTCCCATGACAGCTTGATATTCTTTGAGTAGCCGCTCGTAGTTACCGACAAAACCTTTGCTTATTGAGAGCAGAGCATTCCCTAGTGATTGCATCTCACGATTCATTTCGCGCTCTGTTGCTTGCTCAAAGGCATGTAACTGTTCGTTAATTGAACTACCAAATTTCTCAATTGACTCTTTCACCTGAGATGTCAGCCCCGCGCTTGCCTTATCAAACGAAGATTGCATTGAACCAAACATGTTATCGGCATTACTGGATAATTGTTGATTAAATTTCTCGCCTGTTTTATTGAACATATCAATAACATTAGTCGTGTTTTGTTCCATATTTCGATGCAATTCTCTTGAGTGCGTTTCCAGAGATTTCAGGAACTCATCACCACTTTGTTTCATCTCCGTAATAGTGTCTCCTAGCGCGCTTGTAAGAGTTTCAGAGGAATTGCTTACATCATGCGCCATTGATGCAAAAGCTTGCTGTGTCTGAGTCACTGATTGTCTGAAACCTTCGGTACCTTCATCAAGGGCAACTCGCATCGAATCAGCATTGCTAAGTATCTGCTGACTGGTTTGTTCAAGAGACGCGCTGACATTCGCGGCACCTAACTTTAAGAGTTCGCCTACTTCAGACATTTTTGTTTGAATTTCAGGTAAAACATCAGTTGCCTTATCGCGTATGGCGACAAAGATTTCCAGATGACGGGAGAGTTCACCAATTTGGTGCTGATTCACTTGCAGCACGTCACGAAGCTCAGCCATCGCAAGAGGAATCTCTTTGCATTCTTCCCAGATCCCTGCGACAGCTTTTCTGGTTTCGACTAAAGATTCAACACTTTGTTGGTATTGCTCACCCATCTGCTCAACTTGGTTTTTATAGTTTTCCTGCCAGTCAACAAGTTTTTTTACAGAAGTATCAAGCGCTTTGAAATTCTCACCGAATTGTTCAGTTAAATCATTGTTGAAATCAATAATAACTTGCCTAAGGGCATCGATAATTTGTTCGGTTGCTCCTTTTGCCATCAGGTCTGCAAATTGCTGTAATTGTTCCCAGAGCTTATTGCTGAAATTAGAATGGTTAGATATTTGTGCCCGGGAGGTATCACTGATTTCATTACGCAGTAGTTTTATTTGGGCAACAATGGAACCCTCTTCGCTACCACTCATGCCAGCGATTAATTTCACTAAATGCTTATTTTGCTCTTTTAATTCTTGATGGATATGCTCAGGAGTAACCGACGCTGGAATATCCGCCTCCAATTGACGACGTTTATTGGCAAAAAAGAAAGCATCTAATCCATTAAACAAAATTGCGAAAAACATTCCAACAATACTGGTAATGAATGCTGTTTTAAGACCTCCTAATAATACCGGGATGCTGGTATCAATGCTTTCAGTATTAAAATTAAGCAATCCAATAATGATACCGATAAAAGTACCCAGTATGCCTAATGCTCCCATTAATGTTGGAGCATACTCTCGGAATTTGTTATGAATGTTTTTATGATCACACCACCATGCAGCACAAAATACAAAGATAACAGCCCAAATAAAAATGTTTGTGACGAGTGTGGAATCAATTGATTGAAACAAATGTTCAAAAAGCTGAGCTAACATTGTTATTCCTGTAATAATCACAATTAGTAATGCTGGTGTAAAAATTGTATGTACACCTTGTAAAGTATAAGGTCTTTATGCTGGTGAAACTTCGTTGATTCTATCAACTTTCGCCAAGATATACATGATTTCTGTCATATTTGGTGGGTCTCAGGCGTTGAGCTTTCATGAAATCATAGTAATCTGTTACGAATTGTATCAATCGAAGGCTGGTTGCTTGTGAAAACTCCAGTTAACCCACTTTTGCGATGGCTCAATGCATTTTTTAGCAGTCGCTCATTACCCGGAGCTGATGGTAGGGCGCTGTATGCTTACCGTTGTCATGATGCAGAGTATGAAAGTTTGACTGCTCTTCTTCGTGCCCATGTTCCACGTAACTACCCTAAAACCATATTCATTTCTTACAGTGATGTTTTGTTCAGCATATACGCCGCTGAGTTTATCCGCCGTAACCATACTGCAGGACATCCAAGATGGGACGTTATTTTAGAATCGATTGGCTGGAAGGTACCTTACGCACATCGGCAAAAGCTGGTAAATGATGGGATTCGTTACTGGAAAAGAAAGGTGAGAAGTCTGGGTCAAGCATCGGGTTATCTGCATACTCTGGCTTGCGAAGGCGGTTTGCCCATCCGGATGATTGAAAATGAAAGTGGCTATTTAATAACCTATTTCAGACGAATTTATCAGGCACTACGCGGGCAATCGTCAAGGCGTCCTGCGGAGATAATCGCACAAGAACTGGGCGACACTATTCCTGTGACAATGCAAAATGAACTCGTCTACGAAATAGCTGGTGAATTTTGCGAGACACTTCATACGTTACTCAATGAGCATAACACTCATGGTCAGGACCCCGTATCCTCACTACGCAAACAATATCCTGACTGGCATCTTCAACTTCCGTTGGTTCTCCCGGAAGAGAATGCCTCAGAGATTGTAAGACGACTACTTTCTCAATCTTCAGAGCCCCGTATATCAAGCAATGTGCTGGTTGAAAGGATATGGATTGATGTTGATGACAGTTGGTATTGCGATGCCCGGTTTCGATTTCCGGCCACAATGCGTACTGAACAGTTAATATCCCTGTTTGAATGCAATATTCAGCCGGAACAGACACGACTCATCATTTCTGCAAAATGGAGAAATGGTGGTGCCCGGTTAGCAATGCTAAGCCGTTATGAACAGCAAGATTGGCGAGTAGAGTTATTACCCTTCGCTATGCAAAAACTCTCTGGGGCAGATGCGATGACCGAAATCTCGTTGTCGCTCCATGAAGGACCGATTCTGCTAGGTCACGTAATTCCCAAAGGGGGGTATGAGCTTACTGAAGATTTACCATGGGTTTTTGAAGCGATGAATGAGAGCGAGTCACAGTTAAAACTTGTCGGCATGGGCTCTGTTAGTTCCAGGCAAAACTCTCTTTTTATTTCGCTACCGACAAATAGTCATTTGGATATTAGTGGAGAAGGTGAGTTTGATATCCCGAGGTTGCTGAAAAATAGTGAGCGCAGCTTAACTAAAATAAGCGGAGTATTCAGCGTTGTTTTACATGATGGCGCAGTTTGTACGATTCGCACGCAGCAACTTTATGATTCTGCGATTGAGTATTATATAAAACCGACAGAGTTCGATCTGGTAAAATCTGATTATCCTATCCATCGTGCCTGGCCAAAGTTCGGCTGGAAAAAGGATATGCAGCATGGCATTGTCCCAGAGAACGAACTTTTTTGGCGATCCATTCGTTCAGGTAACAACTCCTGGTTTTCTGTCGCATCAGTAATGCCGAAAGGGCAGATAGAAGTCAGGCGAATAGTCAATGGTGAAGTTTTATTTAGCGGTAAAGTTGTGATTTTGCCAGCAGATTTCGATATTCAAATTATTCCCGAGACTGCTCAGCAAGGCGTTATTGTACTCTCTGGTATAACGGATGCAAGAGTTGATAAATATTCAAACAATGAAAAGGTAACACTTAAATCAGATTGTTTGCAAAACGAGTGTGTTATTGATTGTAATTCAACACAGATGCTAGAGAGCACCATCAATTTACGAGTATCCTGGAAAGATGGTTCTAATCTTAAATTATTATTACCTAAGCCCGTTAGCGGTGGACGGTTTGTAAGTAATGATGGTTCTGTTCATTTTGGCGGTGTTGCATCTATAGCACATTTGCATGGCGTGGACGCTGAGTTGTTAACAATATCTAGTGCCGGGAAAGGATATCTTAATATCGAGTTGTTGGATGAAAACCCGATGTCTGAAAAATTTCATTATTTACATGCGGATATTCCATTGTTATCTGGCCGTAATGAAAAGTTGCAACAAATTTCACTTTATGAGAATTATAATCTGCTGAGCGCCATGCTTGCATGTGCATGGAAAAATGATAGTACATTACGTATTGATTTTTACTCTGACAGATTTGGTAAGGACAAAACAACACTCAATATTAAACGCTACGATGGCCGTTTTATTGAGAGTGATGAAAGATTACTGGTTGATATAAAAGATTCTATTGTTTTTCCTTACCATAAAATAGACGACATGGTTGTTGAAGCCATTTCTCTTAATGCTCCTGACTTATGCACAGTCCTGCTGAACAAAGATGAGTCTGGTTATGACTTCTCGACGTTGAATATTCAAGGTGGCCCATGGCTAATCGTGGGTAAAATTGATGATGCAATTCGTATTGCACCAGTGATTAAATGGATGTTACCTACATTACAGACAGATGATTTATTTCTAAATGCTATATGCAACGCAGAGCCAGAACAACGTAAGGAATATTATAATGCTCTGTTTTTGGAAGTGAAGAATAATCCTTTGCAAAACTCTTGTTCTTTGTTGGTTGATTACATTAAAAAATACAAGCTGAATAATAACTTGCCTTTACTTGAACTGGATTTATTTAGAGAGATTTCGAGTAATTATTGCGTGGTTGTTCAGTTGCTAATATCGTCATGTCTTTCTGGGGATAGTGATACTATTTATGATATACAGGAGGAATTGCCCTTCTCATGGGGGTGGATTCCTGTTTCAATATGGAAAGACGTCTTTGAACAGTGTTGGTATTCTCTGGAAAATCAGATTAATGATAAAGCGTTTGCATTAAATATACTACAACCATTTATTGCATTTATAAATCATCGAGCGCATATCGATCGCCGATTAGTTCCCATCGCTAATATGTTGCTTACACATAGTGAAATATTACCTGCAGGTTGCACTGTATTGCCATCGGTAAGCCGTGAGCAGTTTAATGATGCCAAACAGATGCTATTAAGAAACCCAGATAGTTTTGGTCGTGTCAGTATCTTTACTAAAGAGCTTTGGGATAGTGCTATTGCTCCAGATCTTAAATCTTTTTTTAATAAATTTTGGATCGAAAACACTTATCACACTCGTTTTGAAAAACGGTTTAATTTGATGTTAGTCGCGGCGCTGCTCTCCCAAAGAAACAATAAACTTATGCATCAGCTAACTGCGCTTTTTGAATTTCACTATCAGCAAGCCCCGCAGCAATTGGGGGTTATCTATCAGTATTATTTTGAGCAAGCAGGAGTATGTCATTGATGAACGTTCAGCAACTGCATTATGCGCCACTTCTAAATCAGCTTCATCAGCGAGCGGTGAGGTCGGTGGTAAGTCAGCTGGCATTGCGGAGCAAGTCGTTGAGTCAATATCTGGAATCTCAATATTTCCAGCCCCCAGGTCAGGGGGGATCACTGCTTGCAGATCCGGTATTTGAAAGCACGTTTGGCTGGATGCCTGCGGATGAAAAAATGGAGGATTTGCGTGACAAACTGATATCCAGCCCGCTGGTTGATGCATTGAGCAATGCGCCAGTGCCGTTTCGTCATCAGCTAACTGCGTGGCGAACGATTCTTGAAGACAAGCAGTCCCTATTAGTGAGCAGTGGTACAGGGTCAGGAAAAACAGAATGTTTTATGGTGCCGGTGCTGGAAGATCTTATTCGTCAGCAAAATTTGACCCGACAGTCACTAACAGGGACGCAGGCTATTTTCTTGTATCCGTTGAATGCGTTAATAAATAGCCAGCAGGAGCGGCTTCGCGAGTGGACTCGTGGGTTTAAAGGAAAAATACGTTTCGCACTATATAATGGCGAAACACGGCATACCAAATTTGAAGTTCAGGAAGACCAGCTTAAAGCACCTGAACAGGCATTGAGTCGGGAAGCCATTTATGAAGCCCCACCATCCATCATGGTGACGAATACCACGATGCTGGAATATATGCTGATTCGTCGCAAAGATGCCCCTATCATTGAAAAGTCCCAGGGAATGCTGAAGTATATCGTCCTTGATGAGGCTCACAGTTATATTGGCTCTCAGGCAGCTGAGTTGGCGCTGCTTTTACGTCGCGTCATGCAGGCCTTCAATGTTGGACCTGGTACAGATAAACCTGTGCAAATCATTGCAACTTCGGCCACCATTGGTGAAGATTCTCCTGAAGGTAATAAAGAACTAGCTAAATTTGTCGCCGATCTCGCGGGCGTCACAGAACGTGATGTAAAAGTAGTTCGCGGCTATCGACAAATACCGTCGATATCGGAGTCGCTTATTCGTCATGAATATCCCACTTCTTTAGCATCGCTTAACTCACTGAGTTCTCAGGAACTTTACCAACAGCTTTGTCATTATCGGGTGGCCCAGCAATTGCGTCAGGCGTTAACTCGCCCCGGATGCCAGGCGGTACGTTTGAGTGAACTGCTCAATGTTGCCAGAAGAACCTGGCCAGACATTAATCATCGTGAGCTGTTGCAGCTTCTCGATCTGATGGCGAAATCGCGAGAGGGTGAATCTAAATTTTCACTAGCTTTTATACCATTACGTATGCATGGGTTTATCCGAACACTCGCGGGCCTATGGGCATGTTCAAATAAACAATGCGCACATAAAGCGAGTGAATTAGGTGGGGGTGACTGGCCATTTGGTCAGGTATGGTTTGAACAACGCCAATATTGCGACTGCGGTGCGCCGGTGTTTGAAGTTTTACGTTGCTCCGGGTGCGGTTCAGCTTATTTGTCTGCCAAAGAGGAAGTGCGCGGTGATGGAACGAACTGGTTGGTAGCGCAACCTGCTGCTGCCGAAGAGGATGAATTTGCTCTTGATCTCGATGTTTATTCTGAAGATGAAGATAACAACGAATTAGAAAATAACTCCCAATTTGATCGTCTTATAGCGAGCGATGGTGAAAAATATCTCATTTCACTAGAGGAAGCGACGGCGGGTAAAATCGACCGCGAGGCGCAAAAGCACTATGAGTTAAATCTGATAAGACCTGAATCTCGAGGTGAGGGACGCAATAATTCCTTTGCTTGTGTTTGTTGTGGTGACACCCAACGGAAAAATAATCCTTTGTTCCGTCCGCTTAGACTCGGTGCGCCCTTTTTTTTAAATGAAATTATTCCTACTCTGCTTGAATTTTCGCCTTTACCGCAAACAAGAGAAGAGCAGTTAGGTCCGTTTAATGGTCGACGCTTGCTCACCTTTACGGATTCACGTCAGGGAACCGCCCGTATCTCTGCCCGATTACAGCAGGACGCAGATAAAGCTACGTTACGAACCCTTTGTTATCAGGAACTGGCAAATATTAATGAGCCATCAGTAAAGCTCAGTCCGTCACATTGTGCATTGTTAGAGAGTTTTATTACCCAGTTTTCTATCCCTCCTTTAAAAAATTCCATCGACGCACTGAGAAAAGCGATGGTTTCGAATGAGAAGCTTAGCCCAGCAGACGTTCAGGCGCTTAGAATTATCGAGCCGATGGTTAGTTCCTTAAGTCAGGAACATGCTAAAGCGATGCAAATACTCCTCGTCAATTCAGGCAATCAGCAGAAGAAAACCATGTCGTGGCTAACTCTGTCTGAACAACTTGTTGGCAGTGTGGACCTTGCGGACAGAATGAGAGGCAGTTTTAAAGACTTGTCTGGACTTGAGCTTACTAAACAACAGTTTGCTGATTTTTGTTTATACAGTGAGTTTGGTCGCCGCCCTAAAAATGCCTGGACCCTCGAAAGTCTGGGGCTGGTGGCCATTTACTATCCATTTATTGATAAAGTCACAACCTGCCCGCAGGACTGGAAAACATTATTACCCGACCCCGATAAGCAATTACCGGAATGGCGTAATTTATTGAAGATTACCCTTGATTTCTTTATACGTGAAAACAGTGCCGTTTTTTACGAAAACGAGGAGTACCCTCGCTGGATGGGGGCACGTTTTCCGGTAAAAATGCTGCAGGGACCAGATAAAAAATATAAAGGGCAGAAACGTGATCAACTTTGGCCACAAATACGCGATCGCCATTATAACCGGGTAATTAAGCTTTTAATTGCCGTCTTTCCGGCAATACAGCCTGAGCAGGCTCACTGGAAAGCGTTGGTTAATCACTTAATGATTGAAGTCTGGGAAGCTATTCGACCATGTCTGCGTCAGTTTGAATCTGGTTATCAACTGGACATTAAACAACAAGCTGAATTTTACAGTCCAAAGCAAGTCTGGCGTTGCCCCTATACTCGCCGTGCGTTAGATGTCACTTTATTGAGTTATTCTCCGTATTTACCAGGTAGCAAAGAGATAGCACCTGAAAAAGCTGTATTGATTGAAATGCCCGAGCTTCCTGTGCGTCACTGGCGTTTATCCGGTGGTGGAGAAATGGCGCGAGAAGAGCGCCTGCACTGGTTGGAAAGTAATGAGCTAATTCAACATGCTCGGGAGGAGGGGGTATGGTCAACTCGCAGCGATAGATTGGCCCTGAAAGATAGCTGGTATCGTCTGGAGGAACACTCAGCGCAGCGAACGCCAGAGAAGAACCAGTTCAATGAAAAGCAATTTAAGGCAGGGAAAGTTAATGTGCTGAACTGTTCCACGACCATGGAAATGGGCGTGGATATTGGTGGTATGAGTTTGGTCGCGATGAATAATGTTCCTCCGGCTCCGGCGAATTATTTGCAGCGTGCTGGCCGTGCTGGCCGTCGCGGTGAAAGCGCATCTGCGGCCATTACGTTATGTAAAAACACCGCGCATGGAATGGAGGTATTCAAAGACCCTCTCTGGGCGTTCAACACCGTTGCGAGTGCCCCACGGGTTCGTTTTGGTAGCAGTAGTATTGTTCAGCGGCATGTTAACGCATTGGTTTTAGGTGCGTTTTTACGAGCTGAAGTTCCTGATGCGACAAAACTGAGTTGTAAATGGTTCTTTGAAGGTGATGATAGCCAGTGTCTTCGTTTTCTCCATTGGTTAAATCATCAGGCCGATCAACTGGCGGACAAACTTAAACGCCTTACCCAGGGAACTGTTCTGATGTCATTGACGCCGACACAGCTCTTGACTCGTACGCATACGATGATGCAGCTGGTTGATACTCGTTGGAGAAGCCAACTTGCCATACTGTTGGAAAACGTCGAAGCGTTGAAAGCAGATAACAGCGCGTGGGAAGAAACGCCAGCAGGTAAAGCTATCACTTATCAGCTTCGTGATTATCGCGGGGCTTATCTGTTTTCTAAACTCATCAGTGAAGCGTTCCTGCCGGGTCATGGTTTCCCGGTTGGCGTGGTCAATTTCAATTATCTGACCGCGGATGAACTGGAAAAACGTCGCGCAATAAAAACCACTCAGGCTGACCCTAATGAAGGGGGAGAAAACTTTTCTCGCCGCATTGAAAAACTGCCCAGCCGTGACCTACCCACAGCATTACGTGAATATGCTCCTGGTGCTGATGTGGTATTGGGCGGAAAAGTGTATCGTTCCTCGGGTATTATGCTTGGTAAAGTACTTGCCAGCGGGCAGGAGCTGTCTGGCGATCATCATATTCCGTGGTTTTGGCATTGCCGTAAATGCGGCGCGGGAGCGACCAGCGCCACCCGCCCTGTCGAATGTAGCCACTGCAAGGCAGAGTTACAGCGGCTTGATGTGAAACGGTATTTACAGCCTGTCGGTTTTGCGACAGACATTCGTTATCAGGCACATAATGATGTATCCATGCCTGCGCAACTTCCCTGGAAAGATCCTCGTGTTCTTGTACCTTCTTCGGTGTGGGTCTCCTTACCCGATGCTGGACTCGGACGTTACCGTTTTAGTCATAGCGGGGAATTGTTCCACTTCAGTGAGGGTGAATTTGGTCATGGCTACGCAATTTGTCTTTCCTGTGGCCGGGCAGAATCTCAAACCCAGCCCCAGCGTACTCCGGAGAATCTAAAGAACCCGGAGAAGGAAAATACGCACTACCTGTTGAGAGGCGGTAGTAATGATCGGCAGGGGAACAATAAATTGTGCCACGGTCATGTTCATAAAGATCTGTGGTTGGGATATAGCAGCCGTACAGATATGGTTGAGCTGCAACTCAGTGATGATAATGGCTTATTGATCAGGGATGATGTTGCCGCGCGTTCCCTTGCGGTTGCTTTGCGTGAAGGATTAGCGCATAAATTGGGTATCGAAAATACTGAGCTGGGCGTGACGACGCAGCAAGCGCGCGATATCGATGGCTTCACTGGATATTCTATCTTTATTTACGATAATAATGCTGGTGGTGCGGGTTATGCAGTGCAATTGATCGATAATTGGTCGGATGTCTTTAATTACGCCAGAAAATTGCTCGATTGCAGCTGTGATAAATTCTGTCACCACTGCTTGCTCAGCTACGACAGTCAGCATTATGTCGGTAAATTAGATCGTCACCAGGCATTAACCCTGCTCACTAATCTTCGTCTACAGCGGCTTAATCTCGCGCCAGAATATCAGTACTTCGGAGAAAGTAGCCGGGTTGAAACCAACCCACTCAGTTTGCGTATTGCGCAATGCCTGAACAGCGAGATTTATGATTCCTGCTCGTTGGTTCTTGCTGGGTCGCAGGAACAGTGGAGTTTTGCGCAATGGCCATTATTTAAAGAGTTACTCCAGTTTGCTTCCTCTGGGGGCAATGTTGAGTTGCTGATTGCCACGCAGCTGGAAAACATGGCTGATAGCACCAGACATCAGCTTTCCGCGCTAGCGGCGATACCGGGTGAACGCTTGCAAGTGAAATCTATAGCCACTGCGCAACTTGTGCAAGGGGAAGGGATCTTGTTGGCACAGGTCACTCGTGAGGGGCAAACCCAACAGTGGGCCGCTGCCGACAATGCCACCGTTTCGCCCGGTGAATTATGGGGACAAAGTTCGGCATCGCCGGTAGTGACGATTAAAGGAGCGTCCAGAAAAACATTCTCGGGTCAGACCTTGAGTGCAGAAGACTTACTGCCAGCATTGCCCGCAGGGGCGGTACGCATCAATCTCAGCCAACAACTTGACGGTCTGGTGGGAGGTTTTGGTTCGCGTTTCTGGGCACTGATAGCTCAGCAGCATGCTGGCTGGAAGAAGGCTTTTACTAATCGATGCGAAATTAGTCACGTCCATTATAGTGATCGTTATCTCAATAGCCCGTTCACTGTACGTTTGTTAGGTGAAATTTTGACGGAACTGGTTGAACAGGGGCTGGCAGAACGCGCCGAACTCACTGTTTCAGTTAAAAAGTTAGAGTTCAGTTCTCGCCAACACGATTCACTCTATAACGCATGGCTTGAAGAGCAGGATCGCCAGCAAGTTCTGACCACGTTGCTGGAAGAGGGGTACCTTGGGCCTGCCTGGTCAGGGAAAATCTCATGGTTAGCAGGAGATAATCAGAACACCGATCATGGACGTGAACTGACCGTGACCTTCAGCGATGGCAGTGAACATTATGTGTTGCTCGATATGGGACTGAGTTACTGGCGTTGTACGGGTGACACATTCTTCGATTTTTCAGGACGAATACCGAATCAGGTCGAGCGCCTGGCAACATGTCGGGCATTGCTTATAGCCCCGGATAATGGATTGAAGAGTTATATCATCGCAGGCTAAGCGGACACTCCCCCACCGACTCAGTGTGGGGGAGTTGACCCAGCTCACTTTTTAACTATCGCTGTTTGAAATTTATGCGTTATTTCTGCGTATTACATTCCATTTTATCCCCCCTAACGCCACCCTTCATGTTATCTTTAAAGCCCTCTTTTTTATCGCAGTGTGCAGCGACATATCGCTCGGGATAGTGTTATCACCACTGCCTCATACAGACAGAAAAACCGATGAATAAGCAAAATTATGCACCTGGAATGCGGGTGGTTATTCGTGATGCAGAGTGGCGCATTCGCCGGGCGGATGACAGCGGAGATGGTGGTTACCTGCTGACCTGTGATGGCATTTCGGAGCTGGTACGCGGTAAAGAAGGGCTGTTTCTAACAAAGCTGGAGCAAAAAGTCGAGATTCTCGATCCAGCAAAAACAAATCTGGTGGAAGATGAGTCGGCCAATTACCAGGCGGCTCAATTGTACATAGAGAGCCAGCTACGCCAACGCGTCCCGACTGACAGCAAAGTCCATTTTGGACATCAGGCTGCGATGGATTCCATGCCCTTTCAGCTCGATCCCACGCGCATGGCACTGGCGCAGCCGCGTCAGCGGATATTAATTGCTGATGCGGTAGGGCTGGGTAAAACGCTTGAAGCCGGTATCCTGGTTTCAGAGCTGATTCGCCGTGGACGTGGCAAACGCATTCTGGTGCTGGCGGTTAAATCCATGCTCACGCAATTCCAGAAAGAGTTCTGGAGCCGTTTTGCTATTCCGTTGACGCGGCTTGACTCCGCTGGTTTACAAAAGGTGCGTAACCGTATCCCAACCAACCACAACCCGTTCCATTATTTCGATAAGACCATTATATCCATCGATACCCTGAAACAGGACATCGAATATCGCCATCACCTGGAAAACGCCTGGTGGGATATTATTGTTATCGATGAAGCGCATAATGTCGCTGAACGTGGGACCAACTCTTTGCGCAGCAAACTGGCAAAATTGCTCGCCGGGCGCAGCGATACGCTGATTATGCTTTCAGCTACGCCGCATGACGGTAAGGCTGAAAGTTTTGCCAGCCTGATGAACATGCTCGACCCGACGGCCATTGCCAATCCGAAAGAGTATGAATACGCCGATTTTGCCGATAAAAATCTGGTTGTGCGTCGCTTCAAAAAAGACGTAAAAGATCAGATGGCTGGTGAGTTTCCGGAACGTAATATCGTCAAATTGATGCGCCCGGCAACCGGAGCTGAAGAGGAAGCCTACCGCCGATTGGTTGAGAGTCAGTTCCGTGACGATGATGATGAAGACTTGCGGTCAAATAAAGGCCGCCTGTTCAAAATTACGCTCGAAAAAGCGTTGTTCTCCAGTCCAATGGCATGTGCCAGCGTGGTGGCTAACCGCCTGAAGCGGCTTGAGAACCGCAAAGAAATAAACAGTCAGAGCCAGATTAACGAATTAGAGTCATTGCTGCTGGCGCTCAATAATATTGATGCCAGTCAGTTCAGCAAGTATCAGTTATTGCTGGAGACCATCCGTAACGATCTCCGCTGGAAAGCGAATAACACGGAAGATCGTTTGGTGATCTTTACCGAGAGTATCAAAACGCTCGAGTTCCTTGAGCAGCAACTGCGTTCCGATCTCAAGCTGAAAGACGATCAGATTGACACGTTGCGAGGCGATCAGGGCGATACAGTTCTGATGGAAACCGTCGAAGCGTTTGGCAAATCCCAGTCTCCGCTGCGCCTGCTCATCTGCTCGGATGTCGCGTCTGAAGGTATCAACCTGCACCACCTCAGCCATAAAATGATTCACTTCGATATTCCGTGGTCGCTGATGGTATTCCAGCAGCGTAACGGACGTATTGACCGCTACGGACAAAAACACCAGCCACAGATCCGTTACTTGCTGACTGAAGCCAGTGAACCGCAGATCAACGGTGATATGCGCGTGCTGGAAGTGCTGATCAATAAAGACGAACAGGCGCAGAAGAATATCGGTGACAGCTCCGAATTTACCGGCAAATTTACCCAGGAAGAGGAAGAAGAGCAGGTTGCTGAATTCATGATGCAGGACGATGGTGCCAGCCTGTTCGATGATCTGTTGAATAGCAATGTCACTGAAAATACTGGAAACGACCTGTTTGGCGAAATCTGCAGCGCAGTGTCCAGCGATGCCTCAGCCGTGACCGAAAGCGACATTAGTCTGTTTGATAATGAGCAGGCATACTGCGAAAAAGCGCTAGGCTATCTGAAGGCCTGCGGCCAGACCGTGCAATACGATACCTTGCCTGATAACACCTTATCGCTGGTCGCACCGGAGGAGTTACGCCGTCGCTTTAACCAGTTACCGCCGGAAATTGCCCCGGAAAACTGGCAGCTTTATCTAAGCCAGGACAAAACTGTTATTACGGAAGCTATTTCGCGTGCGCGCGGTGAGCAACATGCCTGGCCCGATGTGCAGTATCTCTGGCAAATTAACCCGGTCGTGCAGTGGTTAGACGACAAAATTCAGTCTGCCTTTGGTCGCCACCAGGCTCCGGTGATGCGCCTGCCGCACCTGTTTGAACCTGATGAGGATCACTTCATCCTTTCCGGGTTGTTCCCGAACCGTAAGTCGCACCCGATGGTGAACCCGTGGCTGGTGGTGAGCTTTAACCGCGAAACGTTAAGCGGTAGCCTGCCTTTTGCTGAGTTCCTGAAACGACATCCGCAACTGAGAAGCAAACTGACTAACAGTGGTGGTAAAGATCGTAACCACCAGCGCCAGCAGGATCTGCTGGAAGCGGCAATCTCCCATGCGCGGGATGTGTTTGCTCACGATCGAAATGCTTTTGAGGAGCATATCAATCAGCAGCTCAATGAACATCTACAAAAGCTGGAGGTTCTGCGTGGGCGTCAGCTGAGTCAACTGGAGCTGGATTTTGCCGATAATAAACAGCTGCTTTCAGTGAAACAGAACCGCAAAGAACAACGTCAGCGCGAAATCGAACACAATTTTGACAGCTACATCCAATGGATTGAGGACACCATGACCACCGAAAAAGAGCCCTACATCCAGGTTATTGCAGTAATCACCGGAGCGGAGGGCTAATTATGGCGCTGGTCGGTATTAATAACGAAAACGAGTTTTACTCTAACCACTATCTGGGCGAAGTCTTTACCAGCGATATTCGCGATGTACTGGAACCCTGGATTGAGCAGGAAAATGCCGCTCGCGGAGCTGAACGCGCAGCCCGTGAACTGGGCAAAGAGGTTGAGGCGGGCTACCGCGCACCGTGGAACCAGCTTTACAGCCTGGCGACAGAGTTTTTCCGCAAACTTACTGAACATGAGAAACAGCGCCAGATCCCACAGCGTCTTGCCGATCAGCGCAGTCGCTGGCAGCCGCTGTTAAAGGCATTGGGTTATGAACTCAATCCGCATATTCAGATGCTGGATGACGATACGCCTTTGCCGGTACTGGCTCGTTACAACAGCACCGACGGCAGTCCGTGGCTGTGGATTGTTGAAGCGCATGATCAGGAAGAAGGAACGCTGGATCCACTGGCGCTGTCGTTACTGACCGCGCAGTTCCCGGCAGATACCGATAAACATAAGCGCGACAGCCTGCGTAAAAAAGCCAACGGTGAATATCGCAGCTGGCAGGATCTGCTCTCCACGGTGGTCTTTACACAAAATGAACCGCCGCGTTTTGTGCTGCTGCTCGGTAACCGCCAGCTGTTATTGCTGGATCGTACTAAGTGGGCGCAAAACCGTCTGCTGCGCTTTGACTTTGAAGAAATTTTAAGTCGTCGCGAGATAGATACCCTGAAAGCGACGTCGGTGTTGCTACACAAAGATTCGCTGTTGCCAGGCAGCGGTGCGCCGTACCTCGATTCGCTGGATGACAATTCGCACAAACATGCGTTTGGCGTGTCGGAAGATCTGAAATATGCCCTGCGTGAGAGCATTGAGCTGTTGGGTAATGAAGCGATGCGTTATCTCATCGACAACGAGCTGGCTTATTATACCGGGAAACGTGCTATTAACCCGGATGAGTTGAGCCGCGAATGCCTGCGGTATATGTATCGTCTGTTGTTCCTGTTCTATATCGAAGCGCGCCCGGAACTGGGCTATGCGCCGATGACCGCCAAAACCTATTTGCAGGGCTACAGCCTGGAAACACTGCGCGATCTGGAGATGATCCCGCTGACCAGCGAAGAAGATCGCAATGGACGCTACTTCCACGATAGCCTGAATATGCTGTTCAAACTGGTGCGTGACGGCTACAGCGGCGGCGTGAAAATGCAGAGCGACCTGGAGAGCGGCGACCGGATCACTATTCACAGCCATCAGTTCAGCGTGCCGCGTCTGGAAAGTCATCTTTTTGAAGCGAATAACACCCGTATTCTTAACCGTGTGGTGTTCCGCAACGAAACCCTGCAACAAATTATTCAGGCGATGTCGTTAAGCCGCCCGGGTAAAGGACGTTTTAATCGCCGGGGGCGTATCTCCTATCGCCAATTGGGTATCAACCAGTTAGGTGCAGTGTATGAAGCGCTGCTCTCTTACCGAGGGTTCTTTGCCAGTGATGACCTCTACGAGGTCAAAAAAGCCGGAGAAGAGTTTAACGAGCTGGAGACAGGCTACTTCGTCAGCAAAGACGAGATCGGCAAATACCACGACGACGAGAAAGTTTACGAAAAAGACGGCAGCCTGCGTATTCACCATAGAGGCAGCTTTATCTATCGGATGGCCGGGCGTGACCGCGAAAAATCCGCCTCTTACTACACCCCGGAAGTGCTGACCCGCTCGTTAGTCAAATATGCCCTGAAAGAGCTGTTTAAAGAGCAAATTGATCCGATTACCGATCCGCACGCCAAAGCCGACGCCATATTAAACCTCACCGTGTGCGAACCGGCGATGGGCAGCGCGGCGTTCCTTAACGAAGCCATCAACCAGCTGGCGGAAGCTTACCTGTTCCACAAACAGCAGGCGGAAGGTCGCCGTATTCCTCAGGATCGCTACACCCAGGAGCTGCAACGGGTGAAAATGTACATTGCCGACAACAACGTATTCGGCGTGGACTTAAACCCCGTGGCGGTGGAGCTGGCGGAAGTGTCGCTGTGGCTGAACGCCATCAGTGGCGATGCATTTGTACCGTGGTTTGGCTACCAGCTGCACTGCGGCAACTCGCTGGTTGGCGCACGTCGTCAGGTGTTCAACAAGAGCGAGCTGACCTACAAAAAAGCGAAAGATCCGAGCTGGCTTAACAGCGAACCGGCCGAGCTGGCGATGAATATTCCACGCGAAGAGAAGCAGATTTTCCACTTCCTGCTCCCGGACAGCGGCATGGCCAACTACAGCGACAAAACCGTTAAGCAGCGCTATCCGGATGATTTCAAAGCGTTGGACAGCTGGCGCAAAGAGTTTACCAAAAGCTTTGCACCGCATGAGATTGTTGATGTGCAGCGCATCAGCGGCAAAGTGGAAGCGCTCTGGAACACGTTTCGTCAGCAGCTGAAAGCCGAGCGCCAGAAAACCGCCGACAATTATCCGGTTTGGCCTGCGGAAAATACGACCCAAGCCCGCTCTTCTTTAAGCAGTAAAGATGAAACCTTCAGCGGCCGCCTCGAAGATAACAGTACCTATCAGAAACTGCGCTGGGTGATGGACTACTGGTGTGCGCTATGGTTCTGGCCAATCGACAAAGTGGATGAACTGCCGGATCGCGGTATGTGGCTGATGGAGATGGAGACTCTGCTCGATGGTATTGTCGTCACGGAAAGAGTGATAGAAAGTACAGAACAGGCTACCGGCGATCTGTTTGCCGACGCGGACATGGTGCGTGAAGAGTCTTCGCTATTTTCCGGCGCTGGTCGCCTGAAAACTGAAGTGCTGTTCCGCCATTTACCACGTCTGGCGATAGTCGATGCGCTGAAAAAGCAGCACCGTTTCTTCCATTGGGATCTGGAATTCTGCGATCTGTTTGCCGAACGCGGCGGCTTTGACTTGATGCTCGGAAACCCGCCGTGGCTGAAAGTGGAATGGCAGGAAGCGGGTGTGCTGGGCGACTACGAGCCGGAGTTTGTTCTAGGCCGATTGAGTGCTTCGAAGTTGGCGACATTGCGTCATGAAACCTTCAATCGAATTCCGCTGCTCGAAAATGCCTGGCGCAGCGAGTATGAAGGCTGTGAGGGGATGCAGAATTTCCTTAATGCGCAGCAGAACTACCCGGTGCTGCGTGGCGTGCAGACCAATCTGTATAAATGCTTCCTGCCGCAGGCCTGGCGCTTAGGGTCGCAGAAAGGTGTGGCTGGATTCCTGCATCCGGAAGGGATTTATGACGACCCGAAAGGCGGGCAATTACGTGCGGCGGTGTATCCGAGGTTGAGGACACATTTTCAATTTCATAACGAATTGAGTCTTTTTGCTGAAGTGCATCATGCAACGATGTTCAGCATTAACGTATATGGACCGCAGAATACAACGCCGTCCTTTATTAATATGTCAAATGTTTACGCAGTAAGCGCTGTTGATGCCTCTTTTGAACACAACAATGCAGGCCCTGTTCCTGGTATCAAAGATGAGCAGGAAATTGAAGGCAAAATCAAAGTTTCCTGGAATACGTCGGGCCACCGTTCACGGCTAATTCATATTGGTTTGAAGGAGCTCTCTTTATTTGCTCGTCTGTATGACAGCGAAGGAACGCCAGCCTGGCAGGCACGTTTGCCAGCTTTGCACGCAGAACAACTTGTCGCTGTACTGGAAAAGTTTGCTAATCAGCCGAAGAGATTGGGTGATTTACAGGGGCAGTATTTATCCCTGGAAATGTGGCATGAAACAAACCAGCAGAAAGACGGTACTATTGAACGTAAGACGCAGTTCCCTGAGGAAGCATCACAATGGGTATTGTCTGGCCCGCACTTCTTTGTTGGGACGCCGTTCTACAAGACTCCACGCCAAAACTGTACGTTAAACAGCGATTATGACTGCCTGGACCTGCTAACATTGCCCGACGATTACCTGCCGCGCACTAACTATATTCCAGCATGTGATGCACAGGAGTATGCCAAACGTACTCCACGCGTTACATGGACTGAACTGGGTGAGGATGAGCCGAGAAAAGTTACAGATTATTATCGATTAACCTCAAGAACCATGATTGGTGCCTCCTCGGAGAGAACACTTCAAAGTGCGATCATCCCTAAATATGTTGGGCATATTGATTTAGGTTTCACAATCCTTCCCAAACAGCATGAAATGTTGCCGTTATTGGCAGCATCGTATAACTCGATACTTTTTGATTTTTTTGTTAAAAGTACCGGGAAAGGTCATTTTCGCAACGATATAGCGTCCTTGCTTCCGATATTACATTTCGGTAGTAATGAAAAGGAAATTAAATGCAGAATATTAGCTCTTAATTCGTTAAGTGTATTATATCGTGAGCTTTGGGAAAATTTTTATTCATCAGATTTTTGTTTATTAAAGTGGAGTCGCAATCTCCCGCAGCTCCCCCAAGATCTCTTCGCCAACCTGACCCCAGAGTGGCAGCGTAACTGCGCCTTACGTTCAGACTACAGCCGCCGTCAGGCGCTGGTAGAAATCGATGTGCTGGTGGCGCAGGCGTTGGGTTTAACCCTCGAAGAACTGCTCACCATCTACCGCGTTCAGTTCCCGGTGATGCGCCAGTACGAAGCTGATACCTGGTATGATCAAAACGGCCGCATTATCTTTACTCCAAGTAAAGGCCTGGTGGGCGTTGGTCTGCCGCGTACCGCGCGTAAAGCGGACCTGAAAAACGGTTTTGTCTTTGATGTCGACAGCCCTGAATGGACCAGCGGCGACTGCACCGATCAAGCCATCGGCTGGGATGATGTCAAGCATCTGCAAACCGGTACCGTTAGCGTCACTTTTGATGACTATACCCGAAGCGACGAAGGCGAGCGCCGTACTGTCACTTGGCAGGCTCCGTTTATCAAACCCGACCGCGAAGATGATTACAAAGTGGCCTGGGCATTCTTTGCACAAGATAAGGAGAGCGCCTGATGCTGCCTTCTGTTGTCAGTCGGCAGGTTGCCGACAGCGTTGCTTCCTTTTTACGGGCAGCCTTCCCGCTTAACAGCCCGCTGTTTAATGGTGAAGAAAATAATAACGTCTCGATGCTGGAGCAATTTCTGTCCCAGCCGGAAACGCTGCTGAAAGGGCCGTATCTTTCCGCTCAGCTGCCGTTTCGTAAAAGTGACTTACCGCTGAACTTCTTCCCTAACCTGACGCTGCCGTTCCCACCGCACGCGCATCAGGCGCAGGCGTTTCAGCGCCTGGGTATCGAGATGCCTCAACCGACGCTGGTGGCGACCGGGACGGGTTCTGGTAAAACGGAATGTTTTATGTTCCCGCTGCTTAACCATTGTGCGGGGGCATCAGAGGCCGGTGTTAAAGCGATCATCATTTACCCGATGAACGCTCTGGCAACCGATCAGGCCAGCCGTTTCGCCAAAACTATCGCCAGCGATCCGCAGTTGCATGGCAAAGTAACCGTCGGCCTGTTTGTCGGCGACAGTGAAATCGAACCCAGCAAAAAGATGTCTGCAGATAAAGTCATCACCTGCAAACATACCCTGCGCGAGAACCCACCGGATATCCTGCTGACTAACTATAAGATGCTGGATTACCTGCTGATGCGCCCCGGCGATCAGAAGCTCTGGCGCTATAACCAGCCAGGGTCACTGCGTTATCTGGTGGTGGATGAACTGCATACGTTTGATGGTGCGCAGGGGTCGGATCTGGCCTGTCTGGTGCGCCGCTTAAAGCATCATATCGGTGTTGATGACAAGCGTTTTGCCTGCGTGGGGACGTCGGCTACCGTAGGTGACGAACTGGGGCAACTACTCGATTACGCGAAAACGATCTTTGATCAGGCGTTTAGCGATGACGCGGTTATTCGAGAAGATCGCTATACGGCGGCAGAGTATCTGCAGGGTTATACCATTGAGTACAGTCAGTATCCGGGCCAGGAGGCCAGCGCTGTGCTGGATCCGCAAGCGTACGCCAGCCCGGTAGACTATCTGAACGGACAAATTCCGCTGTGGTTCCCGGATAGTTCACTGCAATTACCTGCCGATCTGGACAGCGATCTCGGACGTGAAAAGCGTATTGAGTTGGGCTCATTGTTACGTCGCCACAGCATCCTGCACGTACTCCTTGAGGATTTGCAGGGGGGAATTTTGTCGGAACAGCAGTGCCTGGAAAATCTCCAGGTGATGCTGGCGGAAAGCGCCGGGCATGCAACCCGCGTGCTGCAAAGCATTCTGGCACTAATTGCCCAGGCACGCCTGGAGGTTCCAGAAAAACAGGAAGATCGGGAAAAGCGCCTACAGGCGAATAAAGCGCGTCCCGTTCTGCCTTTTGTGCAACTACGTTCTCAGCTGTGGTTGCGCGAGATGCGCCGCCTGGTCGCCAGCGTGTCAAAAACACCTGAGCTTGTTTTTGCTGATGATGTCGCGGTGGAAGATCGCGAACATTATCTTCCCGTTATTCACTGTCGTGACTGCCATGCTACCGGGTGGGCGAGCCTGCGCCATGGTCAGAGCGTTCAACTCGAAACTGATCTGGACGGTATTTATCGTCAGTTCTTCGAAAAAGGCCGTTCTATTGTACTGGCCTTCCCGGATAACAACGATAAACCTGTCAGCGGTGTTCACCAGAAGCTGTGCCCTTCCTGTTTAAAGCTCAATAAGCAATCTAACGTGCAGTGCGGGCATTGTGGCCATACTGGTCTGCTACAAATACTTATCCCGGATATGCTCAAAGAGCGTAAGGATGAGCTGGAATTTGCCAACGAATGCCCGTACTGCAACAGCAAACAGGGTATTTCGATTCTTGGGTCACAGGCAGCCAGCCTGTCGGCGGTGATGATCCACCAGCTTTATGGCAGCCAGTTCAACGAACATAAAAAGCTGATTACGTTTTCTGACTCGGTACAGGATGCCGCACACCGCGCCAGTTTCTTTACCGCCCGAACCTGGCCGTTGATGGTACGCGGACAAATCGCCAGCGTGTTGGGTGAAAAAGAAACGTTACCGTTGGATACCTTTGCGGCACGCGTCTGCCGGCAGACGCGTGAGCGTTCACCGGATGATGCTCATTTTGCCGCGAGCTTCATCGCGCCCAACATGCAGTGGATGAACGATTACCAGACGCTGAAGAACGAAGGCCTGCTGGCAGAGAGTTCCGATTTACCGGAGCTGGTTTCTCTTCGTCTCGACTGGGAGATATACAGCGAATTTACCCTACGCGCACGAATTGGACGTACGCTTGAGGCCACGGGTTACGCAGCTGCAGGAATTGATATTGCGCGTTTCAATTCAGCGATAACGGTGCTTCACCAACAGCTTGTCGAAGAGCTGGGTGATGAAATGGCTGGGGTCAGCGTTGAGCAGGTGGCACACCTGGTGATTGGCGTTCTTTGGCATCAGCGGCAGGCGGGAGCTGTTCTGCATCCGGCGTTCGAAAGTTATCGGCGTGAGGGTAAGACCTTTATGATGACGCAGAAGGAGCGAACTTCACGCTATATGCCGTCTATTGGCCCGAAAACGCGTAAACCTGCCTATGCATCATTTGAAAAAATAAATGGCTTCCATCGACTGATTGGTGCGAAATCCAACCCCAGCTGGTATCAGCATTGGATCAACCGCACACTCAGCAACGGCAATAATCTGTTTATCAGCAGCCTGGCAGAGACGGTTTTACGACGTCTGTTTGCGACACTGAAAATGGCGGGGTTGGTAAAAGACTTTGACACAAAAGGCAAAGAAGCTTGGGGGCTAGTACCTTCAGCGCTGGTAGTGAGCCGAGATGTTGTTCAGCTAAACTGCTCTTGCTGTCGTGAGGTTGTTCGGGCACCGGCCGATCAGGGGTGGCACTGGCGAAACGCTCCATGTCTTTCTCTGCGCTGTGAAGGCCGATATCAAGAAGCTGAAAATACAGTGACCTGGCACTGGGATAATATGGACATCGCTCGTGTTCAGGGGGCAGAGCATACCGGATTACTGAGCCGTGAAGATCGTGAGGCTACGGAACAATCGTTCTACCGCGGTAATCAGCCATGGAATATCAACCTGCTTTCGGCAACACCGACGCTGGAGATGGGTATCGATGTGGGTGACCTTTCTACGGTATTACTCTGTTCTGTTCCACCAGCGCAGGCTAATTACTTACAGCGTATTGGTCGTGCCGGGCGTAAAGACGGCAATGCACTTAACATCACGGTGGCTGAGGGGAACCCGCACGATCAGTTCTTCTTTGAAGAGCCTCTGGAGATGATGCAAGGGCAGGTACAGGCCCCTGGTGTGTTCCTGAACGCAACGGCTATCCTGGAGCGTCAGCTGGCCGCATTCTGCATGGACAACTGGGTGAAAACCGGCGTCCCGGCATCTGCTATCAGCAAAAACGTGAAGCAGATGCTGGACGAGCTGGAGTTTGGACACAAATCTGGGTTCCCTTATAACTTCCTGCGTTATGTTGATCAGCATCATGTGGATATTGCTCAGCAGTTCTCATCCATCTTCCCTGATCTTACGGAAGACACTCGTCTACAGTTACTGTCATATTTGCAAGGGGCACCAGGGCAGCGTTCTCTGGTTCAACGTATCGAACAAGCATTAAAACTGCTGGTGGAGGATCGCAAATCGTTGCGTTCCCGAATTGATAAACTCAAGCGCAGTATCGACAAGCTGGATAGCGACCCGCACGATCAAAACTTTGACAGCGATATGCGCGAGTTGACTTCGGAACGTCAGGCGCTAATGACGCTGGTGAACCAGATCAATAACAAGCAAACGCTTAATTTCCTCACCGATGAAGGATTACTTCCCAACTATGCCTTCCCGGAGGCCGGTATTACGCTGCGTTCTGTGCTGTGGCGGCGCAAGGACGGTGGGGAAACGCGTGAGTATCAGAACACGACCTACGAATACGAACGTCCGGCTTCAACGGCGCTGGCTGAGCTTGCCCCGTTGAATAACTTCTATGCGGGTGGGCATAAAGTTGAAATCGAACAGATTGATCTGAAAGTGTCTGAGCCTGAAAACTGGCGTATTTGCAGCCACTGTAACTACAGCGAGAATATCGATCAGACTGGCGATCAGCATAAATACTGTCCAAAATGCGGCACACCAGGTTGGGCTGATGCCGGGCAAAAAACGACATTACTGAAGCTTCGTCAGGTTTATGCCCGCTCAAGCGCGCGTGACAGCCAGATCAGTGATGAGAGCGATAGTCGCGAACCGGCATTCTTCCAGCGACAGCTACTGGTCAGCTTCGAAAAAGAGGATGTATCGGCCGCTTATGCTATTGATGAAGGAGAAATCCCGTTTGGCTTTGAGTTTTTGAGCAAAGTGACTCTGCGAGATATCAACTTTGGCAAAATGGCGGATGATGCCAATGAGCTGATGATCGCAGGAGAGGCAAAGAAACGCACCGGGTTTAAAGTTTGCCTCGGCTGCGGCATGGTGCAGCGCCCTCGCGATCATGAACCACGTCATGACCTGAGCTGTAAATATCGCGCTGAACCCGAAAAAGCGAAGTTTGAAGATTATCTCTACCTTTATCGCCAACTGGAATCTGAGGCATTGCGTATCCTGCTGCCGGTAACCAGCTACAGTAACGATCGCGTGGTGGAAGCCTCCCTGGGGGCAGCCATTCAGCTTGGGCTTAAACATTACTTCAAAGGTAACGTGGATCACCTGAAAGGCGTGGTGTATCGCGAGCCCGAAAATGAGGGCGAATCCTGGCGTCAGTATCTGGTGATTTACGACACCGTACCAGGGGGGACCGGCTCACTCAAAGAATTGATGCGTACACCTGACAACCTGCTGAAATTACTTGAGCTGGCCTACAAGGCGCTAGTGGAATGCAGCTGCAACCATGATACGCATAAAGACGGCTGCTATCGCTGTGTTTACGCTTACCGTGACCGCGGGCGTATGAAGTATGTATCAAGAGATCAGGCGCGTCTCTTACTGGCAAAAATCCTGAAGGCCAGTGCTTCTATACGCGTTATTGATTCCATCAAAAACATTTCGCTTGATGCCATGATGGGGAGTGAACTGGAAAAACGGTTCATTCACTGTCTGCAGGATAACAAAAATCTTCTCGTGAGCCGGAGTTATGCACATCAGAACGCAGGCTGGATTATTAATACCCGTACAGAACCGGCGATGAGCTGGCATCTCAAAGCACAGGTTGATTTAGGGGTTAAAGAAGGGGTAGGCATCCTCAGTCGACCAGATTATGTGCTCTACCCCCTGAAGCAGTCAGAAAAGATTAAACCGGTAGCAATTTTCCTGGATGGTTTTGCTTTTCATAAAGATAGCGTGTCGGATGATGTCCAAAAACGGCAGGCGATTAAAGACAGCGGTAATTTTTGGGTATGGACAGTGACCTGGGCAGACCTTCAAGAACAAGGTATTAAACATGTACAGAATGCCATGGGGCTTGGTCATAACCCGGATATGAAACAGCCTAAGTTTTATAACCTGTTTCATGATACAAACTTTGCGACGCTTGAAGGTTCATTCAGGGAGAGAAACAGTTTCGCACTGCTACTCGATTATCTCTCTGAACCCGTTAATAAAACTCTGCTATGGCAGAAAATGGCTGCTGCTTATGCCTGGGTGTGGCTGGATCCTAAAAAGTCGCAGGATACCGGAGCCAAACAAAAGTACGCCTATGAAATGCAGGAGAACGCTCCCGCTTATCGGTTGAATGCACTTTTGCCTGATGAACCATTTGTATTTGGCGGTTTACTGGATAGCTGTAGTTCATCACAACAGTTCATTGAGCTGGCAGCCGTTGTTCCTCAACAAGCCATTAAATCAACGACAAGCATTGAACAAATGCGAAATTGGTTGAGGCTGCATATTTGCTTTGACGATCGTTATTCGCAGGATGATGGTTATGAAGCCGGATTTAACGGTTTCTGGTGGATGGTGAATTTACTGCAGTTCCTGCCAGATATGACATTCACCAGCCGTAAAGCGGTCCATTTACCGCAGAAGCCTGAAGCGGTAAAAATACAGACTTCGGTGGTAGTGGATATTCAGCCTGACGAGAGCTGGGCGGAGATACTTGAGTTTGGTTTATTGAGCCCAGAAGAAGTCGCTTTGCTTCAGTCGTTATCGCTTCCGGCACCGACAGTCGGATATGAATTACAGGATGACGATGGCGAAATTATTGCGGAAGCCGATCTCGCCTGGCCATTACAAAAGCAAGCCTTGATTATCGATAATCAGAGCTTTACTGCTTTATTCGAAAGAAAGGGTTGGCACGTTGCTTTCGGGCCAATTGATGAAAATACATTGCAGCATCTGTCCGGAGGTGACAAATGACGATTCCAACGCCAAAGGTGGCACTTTCTGATGGTTTTCTGGGGGCCTTTGCGCGGATTCCTAAAGCGCAGCAAAAAAAGGTTCAGGAATTCATCTCCAAGTTCCGCCAGGATCCGACGAGTAATGGGCTGAACTACGAAAAGATCCACGATGCACGCAGCAATAATGTGCATTCCGTGCGTATTGACCAAACCTATCGAGGGATAGTGCTGAAACCCGAGCAGGGTGCTCTGTATATGCTGATGTGGGTGGATAAGCACGACGAAGCGTATGATTGGGCTCGCCGTCATGATTGCTCTATACACCCTGTTACTGGTGCGATTCAGGTCATTGATGTTAGTTATGTCAAACCTGCCCAGGAACTTATCGTAAATGATAAACCCAAACTCTTTGCAGCCTATTCCGCAGGGCAGATTCTTGCGCTAGGAATCCCCCCTGTCTTCATTGATCAGGTTATGGCTCTGGCGGATAGTACGGAGCTCAATCAGCTGCAGAGTGTAATGCCACCAGAGGCATGGGAACCCCTTCATTGGCTGGCCGAAGGGTTGGATTATCAGGAGGTTCTGGAGGAATTCAACGATCATCGTAATGAGCTGGTTGATACCAATGACTTTAGCGAGGCAATTGAACGTAGTAAGCGTCGTTTCTATGTTGTTGAGAATGAACAAGAGTTACTACAGATGCTCAATGCACCGCTAGAAAAATGGCGTGTTTTCTTGCATCCAAGCCAGAGAAAATTAGTTGAGTCCCCGGCAAATGGTCCAGTACGGGTATTAGGCGGGGCGGGGACCGGTAAAACTGTTGTTGCGATGCACCGTGCCAGATGGTTGGCTCAACGGCTTGCAGATAAACCTGGTAAGAAAGTCCTTTTCACAACCTTTACCCGTAACCTCGCAGCGGATATTCGTGCCAACCTCCAGCGCTTATGCACTCGTGAAGAGATGGCGCGAATCGAGGTGGTCAATATTGATGCATGGATGAATGAGCAGCTTAAACGCCACGGCTATGATTTCCGCGTGGTGTATGACTTTGATGAAGGTCGGCGTAAATGTTGGAATTATGCGTTGCAACAAGTCCCAGCAGACTTAGGGCTCCCGGATAATTTTTACTTAGAAGAGTGGCAACGTGTTGTCCAACCGAATGCGGTATATAGCCGTGATGAGTATCTTAAAGTGAGCCGTATTGGCCGCGGTACGGCATTATCACGCATTCAACGTGCGAAAATCTGGCCTGTGTTCGAAGAGTTCCGGGCACAAATGGCGCGAGCCAAACTGCGAGAGATGGGAGATGCCATGCATGAGGCTATCGTTCTGTTTAAAGAAAAACAGGTGCAATTGCCCTATAGCAGTATCGTAGTCGATGAAGCTCAGGATATAGGCGCACCGGCCTTTACCCTTATTCGTAGCCTGGTTCCAGAGTCTCCTAACGATCTCTTTATCGTGGGTGATGGACATCAGCGTATTTACCGCAATAAAGTCGTTCTGGGTCAGTGCGGGATTAACGTTCGTGGGCGCCGTAGTAAAAAACTTAAAATTAACTACCGGACTACAGAAGAGACGCGACAGTTTGCTGTCGGGTTGTTAACCGGAGTTAAGGTTGACAACCTGGATGGTGAAACTGATGCCAGCAACGATTATTTATCATTGCTTCATGGTGAAAAACCCATCATCACTTATGCTTCAGATTTTAAAGAAGAGGCTGCGACGATTATCAAGCAAATTCAGGCGTTATTAGCCAATGATGTCCGCTCTCAGGACATCTGCGTTACCGCTCGTACCAGACATGGTTACGAACGCTACGCTGCAGCGCTCAATGATGCTGGCATCGATACGTTCACTTTGAGTAACGATAGCGGTGATAATGATCAACGTCCAGGTATACGTATGGCAACCATGCATCGTATTAAAGGGCTTGAGTTCCAGTATGTATTTCTGGCAGGGATTAATGATGGAGTGGTTCCTGAAGAAAAAGCCATTGCATCCGATGATCCTGTTGAACAGCGTGATGCACTGTTTAATGAAAGGGCATTGCTCCATGTGGCGGCCACTCGTGCGATTAAGGGGCTTTTTGTCTCTTCATCCGGTGTGCCGAGTAAACTGTTAAGTGTGCAGTAGCATCCTTTATTAAAATTAAGATTTTGCTGACTTCTGTGCGGGGGCTTTTCCTCGCACAGAAGCTTATCAGTATTAAGAATTAAGTGATTTCCCCATCGCTCTTTCAATTAAAATCAATAATTCCTTTTGTCGCTGCTCGTAAAATTCTTCAAATTTATCATGACGTAAAGCACTTACTGGCATGTGATGGCTACGTAGCAACGCATCCATTGCATCATCATCCAGCTGAACCTGCGAATGTGACTGGAGCGCTGCCAGATATACTGAAGGCGCCGAGCCACCAATCATTCTGTTGGCCTTATAAGAAATAGGTGTTTTATTGATGATCGAATCGTACTGACGACGAGGAATTCCCTGCTTCTCACACCAGTCTTTTGGGAAGATATGGTGGATATCCAAAGCGACTTCATCCGCTTCAAGATTACGAATCTGAGATTTCCAGAACAAATCATGAGCGCCATCTCTCAGAACAAGCACATTAATACCCTTATACGCCGCACTTAAACGGGAAGTGAGAGACCCCAGACGGTCAATCTGGAAATTAGCGTCATTGATTGTTCTGGGCAGGTTTCCGCCAACTTCAATCCATGAAAGGAGTTCCTCGACGTCGTTAGCAATACGGGTTTCAACGGCGCCGCCATAAAGTTCACCTAACACACCACACCAGAACCAGCGAGCAAGCTTCTGATGAATTTGCGGTTCTCTCCAGCGTTCATCATCTTTGCTGCAAATAATGGTCATTACGGCAGCCAGAGGTGCAATTTGTGTACGGTACGGTAAATCACGCTGAGAGCTGAAGCATTCCTGACGCAAGAATTTTGCGGCACATTTAAACCCTTTCTCAACTGCTTCGGCCCAGTCCTGGTATGCAGTTAAAGGCAGCTCAAGAACGGAAGCCCTTTTGGCGCTAACGGGAGATACTTGCTTTCCGGTCTTACCGGCCGCAAGGTCGGCTTTACGCTTTTCCAGCGTATGGAGCATCGTTACAGCTTGAAGGAAGTCGGTATTTTCAACCCCTTTAAGGATTGGCTCTACTGAAAGGCGTTGCTTGCGAGAATCTACGTTGCGGATGTCACTACCGTACCAGTCATCCCTAAGGTTATAGCCGTCAGCAGCGTAGCTGGCCGTAACCAGCTCAAACACCGACAAAGGTACACCACCGGTATTCACTTTTTCAAAGACAAGGCAAACGGCTTCTTTTGACGTATCTTTTTTGAGGACAATCAGAGGGATTTGGTAATCATTATAGGCATCCAGAACCTTTGTCTTAAATTCGAAGAAGAGCTGTACTGCTTCAGAGTTGTGGGTGTAAAGATCTTGCAGCCAGGCCATCGCTTCGAGGATTTCGGAGCAAGGAAAATAGAGCTGCTGGCACTCACGTTTTCTGTCTGAGAGATCAAGTTCAATCTTGCGGCCAAAATCGCTGCGGATCTGGCGGCTACCATCCGTTGCGATAATTGCATCGTCCAGCCGGTCTGCACCTTCGAGCGCAGTAGGGATATGGATATAGTAATAACGATCTATCGGTTTACCTTTGTCGGTCGTCGTTTTTACCGGACCCGAGAGCTTAAGTACCTGGGTTAATGTCGTCAGACGCTGCTGACCATCCAGTATTAATTTTTCAGGGCTAGGAAGACCAACAGGAGAGACATTTTCGACTGGCCGAACCTGAAAACGTACTTCTCCACCCGTTTCAAGAAGCATTACGGCACCGACAGGAAATGAACGACCGAGGCTTACCAACAGACTACGAACATGTTCATCATCCCATACCCATCCGCGCTGAAAGTCAGGGAGCTGGATTTTACCTTCAACGATATCCTTTAACAGATCCTTCAGCGGCAGTTTCGTACTATCAAATGTCGACATTTTATATCCTTGCTGTGCGGAGCATAATAAATACTGCGAAATTAATGCGTTTATGAATTTCTAAATTCTGTTTAATTTATCTTTATCAAATTTAGGAACGAAAAACTTCTTTTCTGTGCCACTCCACAAACCCTTCCCCAGGATAATTCCCTTTTATCATCGGCAAAGCAATCTGCTTCCCAGCAAAATCCCAGAACAGTTGCCCAACAATCCCGCTCCCATTCACCGCCTCAGATACCAGCACCCGCATACTTTCATCCAGCCCAATCGATCCTTTATCAAACGCTTTACGATGAATTGCACACAGTGCCAGTCCGTTCGGAATCTCGCACGGCCCGCCAAACTGTTTCCACTTAATATGCGCGGCTTCAAGTCCAACGGAAGCGTTATCGTGCCGCATGTTGAACCCGCATATGGCGCACTCATAGTTATAAGCACGCAGCACCTGCTGGCGGAACAGCGGATCGCGAACCTTACGGATCTGCTCGATATCAAAACCCATCTCATCCGCGATCTCTTCCTGAATGCTTTCAGGAAAGTGCGCTTCAAGGATCTGCTGCGCCAGCGAGCCGATCAGGTTTTTGTTCTTACTCAGCAACGCAAAGTGTTCTTCATCAAACCCGCCTGCGACGTTATGTTCCACAAGTTCTTTAACAGGCGGTTGCTTACTGCCAGTGGTCGCACAGAACTCAGTATTCTTCAGATCCCAAAATCCATCCCCTTTGAGCCGCCAGAAAGGCATATTCGGGTAATGCGCCTTCCTCTGTGGGCCAAAGCGTCCTAACAGGCTAAGCAGCTGCTCGTGGACCTCGGTACCATAATCAAACAGTCTTGCATGTCCCTGCTGATAGTTCGCCAGCACGTACAGAAGCAATAAAGGCTTATGCGGCGCACGCTGCTCGCCTTTGCGCCAGATGGTGATGTCGGCAATTGCCTGTTCGAGAGTTTTGCTGGAAGCCATCGCGTTACGGAAGAAAGTAAATAATTGCGATGATGCTCGCAAAACCCAGACCAATCAACCCGTAACCAACAAAAACATGACCTTACCGCACAGAAATCTATTTCCTGAATCCCCCTCGCAAATTCTAAATTTACCCCACACCAAACCGCTGTATTTATATTCAGCCCTGTATAATGAGCACCAGAAATTACGCCGAACGGCAAAGGAAGTATCAAAGAGAATTTAACGAAGAATTCGCGATATGAAGGTGCTGCAACACCCCCATACCGCTAACCACAAACAACTTACAAGGAGTTGAAAATGGCTGCGACGAATTTTAAGCCAGAGTTTACCGTTTGCAAAACAGAATCAGACGCTTTCACCGGCATGATTGAAAACCGCGAGCTGGTACGCAAAAACAGCGCCCGCCGTCTTCACGGCAACCCGCCTAACGCGTCGCCCGTCCATCCCCGAGCGGAAACGCCGCAGGACAGTGCCGCCTGCTGCGAACTGTATGCGCGTATAGACATGAAATACCTTCTTCTGGGCGGTGACTGGCTAACCCGTGCGGGCTTTATCAACGGTATGCCCGTAAAAATCCGCGCCATGAAAGACTGCATTGTGATTACACCCCAGCATACAAGAGAATTATGGGGATGCCTGGAAGGTATGAGTGTGGTGAATATAAATAAGCAGAAAGTCGCGCAGTGGTTAAAAACGTTTCCGGGAGCGCTGAATGATACAGGTGATATCCCGGTAGTTAAGCGCAATATAGGGCAGGCAAAATAATAACGCAGTGGAACACCCTTGAACCTGAATCGAGGGTGTTTAAATTAGTGGAAGGCGTAATCCTTTTTTCAATAACATTATTGAACTGAATGTTATGGCTGTGTTTTTATCATTGTGGTTATATAAAGAGGATTTTCAGAAGTATGTTGGAGATCTCAATTTAATTATTGTCCAACATTTATGATTCTTCCTGGAGCAACTCAATGGAATGAACTATGGACACAACAGAAGAACTAAATGGAACGTATTTTTATGCTGGCAGAACCAATCTTACCGCGGCAGGACTTTTCTTTATGATTTACTGTGAGTCAATTGCCGATCATTTTGGTATTGACGACGTCGCTGGAATTGCTGCGCTATATAGCGGTGCTAATAATCAGAAGACCAGAAAGAAACCCGCGGGGGCTAAAGAAGGTACGTCCCGAGCGTCGAAAGCCATGAGGCATTATTTTAAACAAGCAAAGTTCCCGTATGGCATCAAACTCCCGACATGGATTGGCGGCTACACGCCATGGACTGTACGCTGTAGGATGGTTTCACAAATCAGTACGTTTATCGGAAGAACGATTCCACTAGTTGGTATGGTGATATTAGTCGCTGATGTATCACTAATCACCTATGCTGCTATACGTGATTATAATCGAATCGCACGGGGCACTGACAAACTATGGTAGAGGATATTGAACAGCGCATCTTTGCCTTAGCTAGGCGCTATAACGGCGTTTATCTGATGAATAACGAAGCGAAGCAAAAACTACTGAATGCAAAAACCGATTTGGATACTGACATGCAGCTTGATGTCACTGAAGCAGAAGATTTAATGGAAGAATTTTTTAAAGAATTTGATGTTGATAGAGGGAATTTTAACATAAACACCTACTACCCTGATGAGCCTTTTTCATGGAATCCATTCAAAAAATTCCCGGTGGTGATGGTTCCAGATTTCACTATTGGAATGCTTATCGAATCCGCAAAAGCGGGCAAATGGTTATACGACTGAAACGCAAGGAGCAATGGAATGGCCGTACCTGTACATCTTTTTTTAACCAATGACGGCGGCACAATGATTTGTGGTTCTTGTGACGTTGCACAAAGGGAAGGAAGTATTGAGCTAAGAGGATTACAACATAACCTCAGCCTGCCAACCGACTCGGCAACGGGAAAGGTCACCGGCACTCGCCAACATTCGCCGTTTCAGTTTACCAAGGAACTGGACAGTTCTTCGCCCTATCTGTTCAAAGCGGCAGCCACGGGCCAGACACTTAAAACGGCAGAATTCAGGTTTTACCATATTAACTATTCCGGGCAAGAGGAGGAGTATTACCGAATCACGCTCGAGAATGTTAAGGTCATTTCTGTGAGTCCAGTAATGTACGACACCCGAGGCTGTCCGGGAACGGGGCATATGGAGGAGGTGGCGTTTAATTATGAGAAGATTACCCATTTGTACAAAGACGGTAACTTATTAGCGCACGATGCGTGGAATGAACGCCCAACCTCTGGCACTGCTGCATAACGTTATATGAACTTGCCTGCCAGCGTTTCGTATGCGCGGGCAGGGAATCTCATTTTTTATCTTTTTTCGGAAAAGATGGCCTAAACATCATAAAAATAACCCATGCAAACATCCCAATAATCTTCATAGGCCAGGGGTTTAACACTTCCAGGCACATAATTGCACCAATAACTAATAGCGGTCCTTCTACTAATTTAACTATCCCCCCTAAAAGATGTAACTTATGAGGCAGTACTCGATTCAGTAATGCCGCAATTAGGTAGGCGCAACCTAATGTCATTGTTATTGCGATAGTGCGATCCTCGCCGTTATCAAAACTACCCAAAGAAATGAGGCATGTAGCCAGTACATAACCACAAAATAATATATTCAGCTTGTAAATAATAAACTTGCTCATAACAGTTGCCGCGACGTTTAAATTATAAAGAGTCTATGAATATAGCGCTCTCAACAGAATGACAAACGACATTGGCTAATAATGCATTTCAGAATTTATTGCGCCTCGCTGGGTTCCGTAATTATCAAGTTAGCGGCTTCATGCTAATCTCCTGCACTCCACCGCTAAATCTAACTTAACTAAACACCGGCACCCCCAACCCAACCTTCACCTCCCTCAACGTCACTTGCGTCACCCCCTGCGCCCGTTCGGTCCCGCGCTTCAGCATCGCCATCAGCTCGCCTTTATCCTGCATATACATCGCCCTCCGCTCCCGCATCGGCGCAATCAACTCCTGCAAACACCCCTCCAGCTCGTTCTTGCACGCCCGGTCACCCAGCCCGCCCGACTGATAGTGCGCCTTCATCGCCGACATTTTCTCCTTGTCCGGATGAAACGCGTCCAGGTAGGTAAACACCACGTTCCCCTCAATCTGCCCCGGATCGCTCACCTTCAGGTGGTTCGGGTCGGTGTACATGGCGCTCACCGCACGATGAATGGTCTCTTCGCTGGCCGAAAGGTGCAGCGTGTTGCCCAGCGATTTCGACATCTTGGCGCTGCCGTCGATACCGGGCAGGCGGCTGGTGTCACTCAGCATCGCCTTGCAGTGGCGCAGCACCGGGGCGGGCAGCAGGCTGTTCATCTTGTGCACAATTTCGTTGGTCTGCTCAATCATCGGCAGCTGGTCGTCGCCGACGGGCACGCACTCAGCCTTAAACGCGGTGATGTCCGCCGCCTGGCTGATGGGGTAGGCCATAAACCCGACCGGCAGCGAGCGGGCAAACCCCTTATGCACAATCTCGTTTTTCACCGTCGGGTTACGCTCCACGCGGGCGACGGTGACGATGTTCATATACAGCATCGTCAGCTCGGCGAGGGCGGGCAGGGCGGACTGCAGGCAGATCGTGGTCAGGTTCGGGTCGATGCCCGCGGCGAGGTAGTCGGCCAGCACTTCGGGAATGTTGTCGCGGATTTTTTGCGGGTTGCTGCCGTTGTCGGTCAGCCCCTGCAGGTCGGCAATCAGCACAAACTGGTTATGCGTCTGCTGTAGCGCCACGCGCTGGCGCAGCGAACCGACGAAATGGCCCAGGTGCAGCGGGCCGGTTGGGCGGTCGCCGGTGAGGATGGTTTGAACGTTCATAAAGACTCCTTAATGTGCAAGTGCCGAAAGGGGTCTTAGA